>Ga0079224_100016369_pt1 | contig 10418 bp, 10 predicted proteins | sample Stecom2015_FD_80414 | JGI IMG/M metagenome (GOLD analysis project Ga0079224, IMG submission 80414) | Agricultural soil microbial communities from Utah to study Nitrogen management - Steer compost 2015 | ecosystem: Environmental > Terrestrial > Soil > Agricultural land | place: USA: Utah...
GGAAGCGGTCGGCGTGCTGCGCGCGATCGAAGCGCGGCAAGCGACGATCGACCATCTCGACGGCTACCTGCAGTTCCTGCTGCCGGAGCAGAGCGGCGCACCGGCCGCGGGATTCTTCGGGCTCGGCATCGCGGACCTCGTCGATCGCAGCAAGATTCCCGCGGCCGCGGCGGCGACGGCCGCGGCGGGCGTCTGGGTCGTGCCGACGCAGACCTTGATCGAGCATTGGGCCGCGCCGTCGCCGACGGCGGAGGAGCTCGCCGCCCGCCCGGAGATGCGCTACGTCCCGCCGGCGATGCGCGAGCAGTGGTTGCGAGCGAAGCGGCAGCTGACCGAAGGCGCGGACTACTCGCCCGCGAAAGCGCGCGCGCTCGTCGAGGTGCGGCGCGCGCTCGTGAAGGCGCTGCACGACGCGGGTGCGGGCCTGCTGTTGGGCTCCGATGCGCCGCAGGTGTTCAACGTGCCCGGCTTCTCGCTGCATCACGAGCTCGCGGCGGTCGTCGCGGCCGGGTTGTCGCCGTACGAGGCGCTCCGAACCGGCACGGCGAACCCGGCCGTGTTCTTCGACGCCGAGGACGCGTTCGGCACGATCCAGGCGGGTCTCGCTGCGGATCTCGTGCTCGTCGAGGGGAATCCGCTCGTCGACGTCGGCGTGCTCGCGCAGCCCGCGGGCGTGATGGTGCGCGGGCGCTGGCTCGACCGCGCGGAGCTCGACGCCGGCCTCGCGGCGATCGCGGAGCGCCACGCGCGCTGATCGGTCCCGCGTCTTCGCTCGGCTACTGCCGCTTCGCGATCGCCGCCGCGAGCTCCTGCTTGCTCATCGACGAGCGGCCCGCGATCTCGAGCGCCTTCGCGCGCTCGTAGAGCTCCTTGCGGGTGGAGCCGTAGTAGTCGACGCCGCCGTAGGTTTCCCCCTTGCCGCGGCGCGCTTCGTCGGCGCCTCTCCTCGCGCGCGGATCGGAGGGGCCTTTCGCGCTCTTCTCGATCCAGCGGTCGCCGGATTTCTGAAACGAATGCTTCAACGCGGAGTACGCGGTCCGATGGGCGCGCTCACCCTCGCCGTAGGATTCGACCGCGGCATCGTGGGCCTTCGCCCAGGTGCGCTGGGCCTTACCGCTCGAGCGCTTCAACGTGCTCGGTAGCTTCTCCCGTCCAGGCATGTCGCCGACCTCCATCGTCCCTGTCGTTGCCCGACGGGCTGCAAGATCGGTGCCCGGGACGCGCCCCCCGGTGCAGGACGGGCGCCCGTTCAGATGTAGGCGATCAGGCGTCCGGTTACGACCGCGACGATCCAGAAGAGGAGCGAGCTGCCGGCGAGCGCGACGCCGATCGACGGCACTGCGCCCGCGGCCTGCCAGCTCGCGGCGTCGCGCCTCAGGACCTTCTGCATGTAGACCAGGTTGACGATCCCGAGCGCGATGAAGCTGATCTTGATCAGGAACGGTGCGCTGACGACGTATTCGCTCGCGCGCGTCATGAAGAGCGACAGGCCGGTGACGACGTTCATCGCGATGCCGATCCACGCGATGCCCATCAGGTCGCGGACCGACGTGAAACTGATCGCGTCGTAGAGCCCGAGCACGCGCAAATTCAGCGAGAAGAGCACGCCGACGACGATCGCGAGACCGACGGTGTGGCCGGTCAGCATCAGCGGCCAGCCGGTCGTCGATACGAGGATCCACTCGGAGTAGGCCGTGGACTCGAGCCAGGTGAGAAAGCCCATTTGGATTGCCCCGCTTGAGTGTGGAACGGGTGCGGTGTCAGCGATCGCGCCGCGCCGCGCTCTTGTCGATCAGATAGCTCAAGCTCACTGCGAGCGCGAGCACGACCAGCACGATCAGTGTCGTGGCGAGGAGCATTCCCATCGCTTCAGCCTCCCGCGCCTTCGAGATACGGAAGCAGGCGTCCGTAGATCATCACGCCGGACCACATCAGCACGACCGCGGCTGCGGCTACCTTCGAGCCGACCGGTGCGCGATCGCCGGCCTTCAGGGCCCAGGGCCGATCGAACATCGTGAAATACAGCACCGCGATGCCGCCGATCGCGATCAGCGCCATCTTCGGGAAGAAGCTGTTCGTCATCGTCGAGTAGCGCTCGTAGTCGACGACGAAGAACAGCATGCCGGTCACGACGTTGACCATGAAGCCGAACACGCCGAGCGGCAGCAGCCGATGGAACGCGTTGAAGGGCACGTGCCGCACGACGCCGAAGATGCGCAGCGCGACGAGCAGCACGACGCCGAAGAGCACGGCCATGCCCATGAAATGCAGCGCCTCGAGGGTCGGCCACACGCCCGCGTTCTGCATGACCCAATCGGCCGCGCCTTGCGTCCAGCTGCCGTTCGCCGCGGCCGCCTCGAGCTCGCCGCCGGTGTGGATCTCCGGGTGGTTGATGTCGCCGCCGAGGCTGCCGGTGCGCACCATCGTCGCGAGCGTGACGAGCCCGAGCACGAGGACGATCGGCACGTTCCACGGGTGCGGCCGGCCGAAGCGGCGCCACTGCCAGAGCGCGAACCACGCGACCCACCCGGTCGCGAGCAGCAGCGTCAGCGCGAACGCCGCGGCGTCCTGGTGCGCCTGGATCAACGCGGTCTCGATGCCCTCGTTGCCGTCGATTGCGGCCCGCGCGGCGCCGCCGGTGATGAAGGTCGGGATCGCGAGAAGCGAGAGCACGACGACCAGCACCAGGCTCGCTTTGACGAGGTCGTCGCTGCGGACGTAGAGCGCGACGGCGAGGAGCCCCAGAACGATGACGATGCCGACGGACGGGAAGTGGTTCAGCACCAGATGCCAATGCGGTGCCGAGCTCGGAATGAACCCCATGAGACTTCTCCCCCCGAGAAAGTCTTGCGGCCGAAGCGACTCTACTGCACGGACGCGCGCGGAGCAATCGATCGGAAGGAGGCTTCGCGGCCGCCCGACGCCGAATCGGCGAGAATCGAGGACGCGGGCTTCAGCCCGCGCTGACCGCGCGGAGCGCGTCCTCGATCCGCTCGAGCGTGAGGGGCTTCGTCACGTGCCAGTCGCAGCCCGCGGCGCGCGACGCCTCGCGATCGGATTCTTGCCCCCAGCCGGTGACCGCGACGATCACCGCTCGCGCTCCCCACGGCTTCTTGCGCAGCTCCCGTGCGACCGCGTGACCGTCGAGCTTCGGCAGACCGATGTCGAGCAGCACGAGGTCCGGCCGGAACCGCTCGGCCGCGCCGAGCGCTTCCTCGCCGTCGAACGCGATGGAAGTTTCGTGGCCCAGCATGCCGAGCAGCATCGCCAACGATTCGGCCGCGTCGCGATTGTCGTCGACGACGAGGACCCGCCGCCGGCCGCTCGCGCGCCCGGGCGCGTCCGCATCGGCCGTGACGGCCGTCTGCTCGGCCGCCGGCGGATGGGCGGGCAGCCAGACGACGAACTCGCTGCCGAGCCCGAGGCCTTCGCTCCGGGCCTCGATCCGCCCGCCGTGCAGGTCGACGAGCGATTTGACGAGGCTCAAGCCGATGCCGAGACCTTTGTGTCCCCGTTCGATCGAATGGTCGACCTGCTCGAACATCCCGAAGATCGTCTCGAGCTCGGTCGGCGGAATGCCGAGACCGTTGTCGCGCACGACGACGCGAACGCCGCCGTCGCGGCGGGCTGCCTCGAGCTCGATCCGGCCGCCGTCCGGCGTGTACTTCGCGGCGTTGCTGAGCAGATTCGTGAAGGTTTGCGCGAGGCGCACCGGGTCCGCGTCGAGGTAAATCGTCTCGTCCGGCAGCCGGACGACGAGCTCGTGGTGCGCCTCGTCGATCAGGTATTGCACGTCCTCGACGGCCTCCTGGACGGCCGACGCGAGATCGACGCGCTGCATCCTGAGCTGCAGCCGTCCGCGCGTGATGCGTGCGACGTCGAGGAGGTCGTCGACGAGCCGCACGATGACGTCGAGCTGGCGCGACATCGTGTCGTGCGCGCGGCGCCGCAGCACCGGGTCGTCGTCCGCGCGCTCGAGCACCTCGAGCATGTTGCGGATCGGGGCGAGCGGATTGCGCAGCTCGTGACCGAGCGTCGCGAGGAACTCGTTCTTGCGCCGGTCCGCGTCGCGGAGCGCCTCCTCGGCGCGCTTCCGGTCGGTGATGTCGACGCCAGTCGATTGCGCCTCGACCAGCTTGCCGTTCGAATCGAATTTCAACGCGCGGTTCGTCCAATACGTCCAGCGGACGCCGTCCGTGGTTCGGAAACGATTCTCGATTCGGACCTCGGGCTTCTCGGGCGTCAGGGACTCGAGCAACGCGCGAACGGTCGGCCACTCCTCGCGAGCGATGAAATTCCAGAAGTTCGCGCCGACCAGCTCGTCCGGATTCGTCCGCCCGACCGAGCGGGCATACGCGAGGTTCGCGAACAGGATCGTGCCGTCGGGCCGGAAGCGGCACACCATCTCCGCCTGGCTCTCGACGATCGCGCGATAGCGGCGCTCGCTGTCTTGCAGTGCGCGTTCCGCCTCCTTGCGCTCGGTGATGTCCCGTGCGACGGCCGACGCGCCGACGATCCTGCCGGAGTCGTGGATCGGCGAGATCGTCAACGACACGCTGATTCGCTTGCCGTTCTTCGCGAGCCGGGTCGTCTCGAAATGATCGATCCGCTCGCCGCGTCGAAGCCGCTCGAGGAAGCTGCGCTCCTCCTCGTAGAGCTCCGGCGGGACGATCAGCGTGATCGGGTTGCCGATCGCTTCCTCCGCCGTATGGCCGAACAGCCGTTCCGCGGCCGCGTTCCAGGAGCGGATCGTGCCGTCGATCGACTTGCTCAAGATCGCGTCGTCCGAGTCGGTGACGATCGCGGCGAGCAGCGCGTCGGTCTCGGCCGCGCGCCGGCGCTCGGTCGCATCGAACATGAAGCAGCGGCTGCGTACCGTCAGGCCGTCCTGGCGCACCGGGCTCGCCGTCAGCAGCACGTCCTTCGGCTGCCCATCCTTCGCGTGCAGCCGCACCGGGAGATCGCGCTGCTCCTCGCCGCGGCGTAGACGCTCGAGCAGCTTGCGTGCCGCCTCGCGGTCGGCGTGCAGCTCGGCGAGGTTCAGCCCGATCAGCTCACCCGGCTCGTAGCCGAGCATCGCGTGCTGCGCGGCGTTCGCCCACAGGATGATGCCGTCGGCCGCGATCGATTGCATGCCGAGGCTCGCGCCCTCGACGAAGTCGCGCAACTCCTCCTCGCGCAAGCGCGGCTGTGTCGCGCACGACCGTTGCGTCGCAGGGTTGGAGGGATCGGACATCGCTAGCCGCAGGCGGGTCGAACCTACACAGCCTAGCGCGTTCGCCCGGCTGCGGCCAGCGCCGCTCCCGCGCGATCAGCTCTCTGCGTCGACGAGCTCGACGAACCGCCAGGTCTTCCCCGGCGCGAGTCCGCCGAGCTCCCGGCCGAGCGCGCGATAGACCGGCGGAGAAGCGACGAGGTGCTGCGTTCCCGCGTGCATGTCGCGGAACAGCCGTTGCAGCGTGCCGGCTCTGAGCGCGACCGTGCCGGCGCTCTTGTAGACGAACTGCGCGACCTCGTGCGCGGACCACGTCACGTGCGCCATCGCGAGGCGGATCAGCGAGTGTTGGCGCACGGAGAGCCGCTCGCCCCGATCGAGCGTCTCCTTCGCATCTTCCCAGCTCTCGAACACGAGCGCGCGCGCTGCGCGATAGGTGGCCTCGGCTTTCGCATACTGCTCGTGGAAGCTCTCGCTCTCCGCGAGCGATCCGGGCCGGCCGCGCTTCGACGCGACCGTCGCCATCAGCTCGTCGAGCAGCCTGCGGCCGATGCCGCATGCCCAGCCCGAGTGGCACATCGCCGCGAAGCCGACGATGCCGAGCGTGTAGAGCGCGCCGCCGCGAAGCGGCTTCTCGGTGACCGCGAAGTGCGTGTACGCATCCGGCACGTAGGCGTCTTCGATCGTGTAGTCGATGCTGCCGGTCGCGCGCAGGCCCATCACGTCCCAGTTGTCGATCAGCTTCGCCTTCTCGACCGGCAGCACGAAGATGCGCGGCTCGCCGGTCGTCTCGATCACCGCGAGCGTGTGGATGTGCGTGCCGTGCTTGATGCCGGAGGCGAAACTCCAGGAGCCGGACAGCAGGAAGCCGTCTTTGTGCGGCACGGCTTTCCCGGGTCGCGTGCCTTGCCCGGCGATGACCGGCAGCCGGGGACCGCCGAACAGCTCGGCGACGGCCTCCTCGCCGAGATACGCCGCACCGGTGCCGATCGCGAGCGCGGCCGCCATCAGCACCCAGCCCGCGGACGGATCGCCGTAGGCCACGTTCTCGATGACCCTCAGGGAGGAGAGCGGATCGAGCTCCGCGCCGCCCTTGACGGTGCGCGGCACCCACATTCCGAACAGACCTTCCTCGTGCAGCGCCTCGACGACCGGATCCGCGAGGCGGCCTTCGCGGTCGCCGTACTCCGCATGCCGGCTCGCGATCTCGGCGACGCGCTTCGCGCGGCCCGGCAGGTCGATCGTCGTGTCTTTCGCGTTCGCAATCACGTCGGACTCCCCCCAAAGTGAAATCGTCTTGTCGTGCAGGACCGAGTATACGGGCTCGGTGCGCGGGAGCGGCCGAAGCGTCGCGGCTCGACAGCCGCTCCTACGCACGGCCCCTCCTGCGAGGCGCGCGTCCGGCCCGTCAGGCGAAATACACCGTCTTCAGCTCGAAGTAGAGCTCGAGGCCTTCGATGCCGCCCTCGCGCCCGATGCCCGACTGCTTGAAGCCGCCGAACGGCATCTTCGGGTCGACGATCATGCCGTTCACCGTCACGCTGCCGGAGCGCATCCGCCGCGCGATCTCGTAGCCGCGCTCCGGGTCCGCCGTATAGACGGCGCCGTGCAGGCCGTAGATCGTATCGTTGGCCTTCTCGATCGCGTCGTCGACGTCGTCGTACGAGATGAACGACACGACCGGGCCGAAGATTTCCTCGCGCGCGATCGTCATCCGGTTGTCGACGTCGGCGAAGACGGTCGGCTCGACGAAGTAGCCGCGGTCGAGGCCTTCCGGGCGGCCGCCGCCGAGCACGAGGCGCGCCCCTTCCTCCTTGCCCATCGCGATGTAGCCCTGCACGCGCTTCAGCTGCCGCTCCATCGCGAGCGGACCCATCTGCGTCGAGGGCTCCTGCGGGTCGCCGACCTTCACGTGCTTCACCGCTTCGACATAGGCATCGAGCACGTCGGACTTGCGCGACGCGGGCGCGAGCACGCGCGTCAGCGAGAAGCACACCTGGCCCGTGATCGGCATCGAGTACGGCACCAGGCTCTGCAGCACGTGGTCGAGATCCGCGTCGTCGAGCACGATCGCGGCGGACTTGCCGCCGAGCTCGAAGCTCGTGCGCGTGAGCCGCTCCGCCGCGACGGCCGCGATGTGCTTGCCGGCCGCCGTGCTGCCGGTGAAGCTGATCTTGTCGATCCCGGGGTGGCGAATCAGATAGTCGCCGGTCTCCCGGCCCGCCGGGATCACGTTGAAGACGCCGGGCGGCAGGCCGGCCGCCTCGATGCATTCGGCGAGAATGTAGGCGTCGATCGGCGTCTCCGGCGACGGCTTCGCGACGACGGTGCAGCCTGCGGCGAGCGCGGCCGCGGCCTTGTAGCAGAGCAGCACGAGCGGGGCGTTCCACGGCGTGATCGCCGCGACGACGCCGACCGGCTCGCGCACGACGCGAACGAGCCCGCCGTTGTCGCGCCGGCGCTCGTCGACGAGCGGGTAGGTTTGAATCAGCGTGCCGTAGTACTCGAAGAGCTCCGGCGATTGGCCGGACACGTACTGCGTGAAGCTGATCGGCGCGCCGACCTGCGTCGTCCACGCCTGCGCGAGCTCGGGCAGCCGCGCCTTCAGGTGCTCGGCTACCTCGAGCAGCATCGCGCCGCGCTCTTGCTGCGACAGCCGGGGCCACGGTCCCTTGTCGAACGCTTCGCGCGCGGCGGCGACGGCGCGATCGACGTCCTTCGGCGATGCCTCGGCGAAGGTCATGACGACCTCCTCGGTGACCGGGGAGATCACGTGCAGCTGGCCGCCGCCGGCCGGGCTCTCCCATTTGCCGCCGATGAAGAAGCGATCCGGGGCCTTGACGGTCATTTCGCGCGGTTTCGGGACTGCACTCATTGCGCTTCCTCCTACGCTGCGTTCTTGGTGCCGGCCTCTGCGGGGCCGGTCGATCTTGCCGGGCGACGTCGGGCGTTTCCGGCCGGCGGTCGTCTTGCGGGTGCCTCCACTATAGCGACGGCGCTGCCGAGCGGCCATGACGGCAGAGACCAGCTCGGGGCACTCCGGCCCGGCGCGGAGGGCACCTTCTAGAACCGCCCGGTACAATAGCCTCGAAGGGCGCCCGCCCGACGTTCAAGGACAGGAGGGGAATTTGCGAATGAAGACTCCGACCAGGAATACATTACTGGCCGCCGGCGTGCTCGCCGCCTTGTCGATTCCGGCGCTCTCGCAGCCGCCGCAGCAGCCCCCGCAAGGCCCGATGAGCTTCTTCGTGACGAGCGTCGGCAAGGGCGACGGCGGCAACCTCGGCGGGCTCGCCGGCGCCGACGAGCATTGCCAGAATCTCGCCGCCGCCGCGGGCCGCGGCAACGCGACGTGGCGCGCGTATCTGAGCGCCGTCGGCGGTCCCGGCCAGCCGCAGGTGCATGCGCGCGACCGGATCGGCACCGGGCCCTGGTACAACGCGCGCGGCGTCGTCATCGCGTGGAACGTCGACGATCTGCACGAGGATCGGAACAACATCCGCAAGCCGACCGCGCTGAACGAGAAGGGCGAGGAGGTGAACGGCGTCGGCGATCAGCCGAACCAGCACGACATCCTGACCGGCTCCGACTCGCGCGGGATGGCGCTGCCCGGCAGCGCGGCGCTGACGACCTGCAACAACTGGACGAGCAACAGCGCCGGCGCCGCGATCGTCGGTCACCACGACCGGCTCGGCGGCCCGAACGCGTCGTGGAACGCGGTGCACTCGACCAGGGGGTGCAGCCAGGAGGATCTCGTCGCGACCGGCGGCGCCGGGCTCTTCTACTGCTTCGCAATCGACTAGGCGGCGCTGCCGCGCGCGCCGGTGCCCATCGTCGGCACCGGCGCGCTCGTCGCACCGCTGGCGGCACGCACGCTCGACGTCTAGGATGCCCGCATGAAACTACGACTGCTCTTCGCCCTCGCGGCGGCGGTGCTCGGGATCGGCACCGCGGCGGCTCAGTCCGCCGAAACCCCGATCCGGCTCTACGTCCTCGACGGCGGCGTGCTCGCCTCCGACCCGACCCGCTACCGGTTGACGCCGGAAGAGGTGCAGACCGAGCCGATCTCGGTGGCCGCCTATCTCGTCGTGCATCCCCGCGGCGTGCTGTTGTGGGAGGCGGGCGCGATCATGGACAGCGAGCGCACGGTCGCGGAGGGCGAGGTCGAGCGGGTCGTCCGCTTGGACGGCGGCGAGCGCTTCGTCACGCTCACGCGGCCGTTCCTCGAGGAGCTCGCCGCGGCCGGCTTCCAGCCCGAGGACGTCACGCACATCTCGTTCTCGCACTATCACTGGGATCACACGGCCAACGCGAACGAGTTCGCGCATGCGGCCTGGCTGGTGCGCCCGATCGAGCGGGAGCGGATGTTCTCGGCGTCGCCGCCCGGCGGCACTCGCCCGCAGACCTACTCCGCGCTCGCCGATAGCCGCGTGATCGAGATCACCGGGGACGAGCACGACGTGTTCGGCGACGGCACCGTCGTGATCAAGCTTGCGCCGGGCCACACGGAAGGTCACCAGCTCCTCTACGTGAACTTGCCGCGGACGGGCGGCGTGCTGCTCTCCGGCGACCTCTATCACTATCCGGAGGAGCGCACGCTGAACCGGCTGCCGACGTTCGAGGTGAGCGAGGAAGAGACGCGCCGCTCCCGCGCGGAGCTCGAGACGTTTCTCGAGCAGACCGGGGCGGAGCTCTGGATTCAGCACGACCTGATCGCGCACCAGAAGCTGAAGCACTCGCCGGAGTACTACGACTAGGGGCGCTGCGCTCGCGGCTCGCCGCTCCGATGTCGAGCGATCGGCCGGCCTGGCAGGTCTACGTGGTCCGCTGCGCGGACGGCTCGCTCTACACCGGCATCGCGAAGGACCTCGATGCGCGCATCGCCGAGCACAACGGCGGCGCCGGCGCGAAGTACACGCGCGGCCGGCGCCCGGTCGCGCTCGTCTACGCGGAGGCGGCGGAGGATCGCTCTGGCGCGCAGCGCCGCGAGGCGGAGATCAAGCGCTTGAGCGCTGAGGCGAAGCGCGCGCTGATCGCCCGCCCGCGGCGAGACTGACCCACCCGCGGTAGGAGCGGCTGTCCAGCCGCGATCTCCTGTAGGAGCGGCTGTCCAGCCGCGATCTTCGGTAGGAGCGGCTGTCCAGCCGCGATCTTCGGTAGGAGCGGCTGTCCAGCCGCGATCTTCGGTAGGAGCGGCTGTCCA
>Ga0079224_100016371_pt1 | contig 10417 bp, 5 predicted proteins | sample Stecom2015_FD_80414 | JGI IMG/M metagenome (GOLD analysis project Ga0079224, IMG submission 80414) | Agricultural soil microbial communities from Utah to study Nitrogen management - Steer compost 2015 | ecosystem: Environmental > Terrestrial > Soil > Agricultural land | place: USA: Utah...
CGCGCTGCATCTCGACGACGATCTCGTCGGTCCCGGCGACGTAGCGAACCTCGATGTTGACGCGGTTGGCGAAGTTGTCGCTGGTCAACCGATCGCCGATCGACAGCTTCTTGATCTGCGCCGCCGGACCCCTGATCTCCTCCACCCACTCGTCGACGTAGGGCTCGCGGCCAGAGCCGACGTCGGGCGGGCCGCCGGTGTTGCAGCCGTCGCAGGCGAGCAAGATGGTGGCGGCAACGAACAGGGGAGTGGAAAGCAGGCGCGTGGTCATCCGGGGGACTCCGTGGAGGCCGAGCCAGGATACCGGTCGGTGCCAGGACCGGCAATCGGAGGATCGTGTGGAGTTCGACCCAATGTCTGGGGCCCCGGGGCGGCGGTTGCTCGTGTTTGAAATCACGGTCTATTGCTCCGCGTGGTCGCCGTGACGCTTTCGACGGCGGCTGCTAGCTTCACGACCTCCATGACCGAGCCCCGCCAGTTTCGAGCGCCGCCTGCACAATTCGATCTGCCTGCGATCGAGCGGGAGATCATCGAGTCGTGGCGGACCAATGCGGTCGAGTATCGCAGCTTACACGGCCACCGCCCCGGCGCGACGCCCGGCGAACAGGGCCAGCGCAAGCCTGAATTCGTCTTCTACGACGGCCCGCCGTTCGCGACCGGCCTGCCCCACTATGGACACCTGCTGGCCGGCACCATCAAGGACGTGATCCCGCGCTACTGGGCGATGAACGGCCACGCGGTCGAGCGCCGGTTCGGCTGGGACTGCCACGGCCTGCCGATCGAGAGCCTGGTCGAGGATCAGCTGGGCGTCCACGGCCGGGCCGAGATCGAGGCGCTCGGGGTGCCCAAATTCAACGCCGCCTGCCGGGCCGGCGTGCTGCGCTTCACCGAGGAGTGGCGCACGGTCGTCCAGCGAATGGGCCGCTGGGTCGACTTCGACAATGACTACAAGACCATGGACCTCACGTTCATGGAGAGCGTGTGGTGGGTGTTTCGCCAGCTGTGGGATCAGGGCCGCATCTACGAGGGCCACCGGGTCCAGCCGGTCTCGCCGCTGCTCGGCACGCCGCTGTCGAACTTCGAGGTCAGCCAGGGTCCGCAGGAGAAGAACCCCAAGACCGGCAAGGACGGCCACAAGCTCCGGGATGATCCGTCGATCACCGTCCGCTTCAAAATCGAGGGCGAGGACAACTCGTACCTGTGGGCCTGGACCACCACCCCCTGGACGCTGCCGAGCAACCTCGCGCTCGCGGTCCACCCCGAGGTCGTCTACGCCAAGGTCCGGGTGATCGAGACCGGTGAGCTCGCCTGGATCGAGCCGGGCTTGCTGGCCCAGTACCAGGAGCGCAAGCGAATCGGCCCGACCGAGGAGCTCGAGCGCAGGCGCGGCGCCGAGCTGGTCGGGATCGAGTACCAGCCGCTGTTCCCCTACTTCGCCCACTTGCAGGCCCGCGAAGACGGCTCGCGCTGGGCGTTTCGGGTGGTCGCCGCCGACTATGTCACGACCGACACCGGGACCGGCATCGTCCACCAGGCGCCCGCGTTCGGCGAGGACGACTTCGAGACCGGCAGGCGCGAAGATCTGCCGCTGGTCCGGCCGATGGATCTCAACGGTTTCTTCGACGAGCGCGTGCCCGACTTCGCAGGCGTGCGGGCCAAGGACGCCGACCCCGGCATCATCAAGATGCTCAAGGAAGCCGGCAAGCTGGTCGACCACGACGTCTACCGCCACCCCTACCCGCACTGCTACCGGACCGAGGAGCCGCTCCTGTACATGGCGATCTCGACCTGGTTCATGCGGGTCGAGGACATGCGCGAGCAGCTACTCGACAACAACGCCAAGATCCACTGGGTGCCCGAGTCGGTCGGGACCGGCCGCTTCGGCAACTGGCTGGCCGCCGCCCGCGACTGGAACCTCAGCCGCAACCGCTACTGGGGCACGCCGCTGCCGATCTGGCGCTGCGACGAGGATCCCGCCGACATGGTCTGCATCGGCTCGATCGCCGAGCTCGAGCAGCGGGCCGGGCTCTCGCCGGGATCGATCACCGATCTGCACCGCGAGAGCATCGACGAGATCACGTTCCCCTCCGACAAGACCCCTGGCGGGACCATGCGGCGGATCTCCGAGGTCTTCGACTGCTGGTTCGAGTCGGGCTCGATGCCCTACGCGCAAAACCACTACCCGTTCGACGACGCCAAGCAGCAGTACGTCGAGGACAACCTGCCGGCCGACTTCATCGCCGAGGGCCTCGATCAGACCCGCGGGTGGTTCTACACGCTCCACGTGCTCGCAGCCGCGCTGTTCGGCCGCCCGGCGTTTCGCAACGTGATCGTCAACGGGCTGATCCTCGCCGCCGACGGCAAGAAGATGTCCAAGCGGCTCAAGAACTACCCGGACCCGATGGGCGTGGTCGAGGCGTTCGGAGCCGACGCGCTGCGGGCCTACCTGATCTCGGGCCCGGTGGTCCGCGCCGAGCCGATGCGCTTTGGTCGCGACAAGCACGACACCGAGGGGCTGATCGTCCGCGACATGGTCAAGGCCGCGATCCTGCCGCTGCAAAACGCCTACAATTTCCTGGTCACCTACGCCCGCGCCGACGGCTGGACGCCGAGCCGCGCCGACCTCGAGCTGCGCCCCGGCGCCGAGATCGATCGCTGGATCCTCTCGCGGGTGCAGAGCTTCGTCGCCGAGCTGCGCCGCGAATTCGAGGCCTACAACCTCGACAACCTGGTCCCGGCCTGGCTGCGCATGTGCGACGAGCTCAACAACTGGTACATCCGCCGCGGCCGGCGTCGCTACTGGCGTGGGGTGAGCGGGGCCGGAGGTGATCACGACAAGCTCGAGGCTTACGGGACCCTGTATCGGGTGCTGGTGACCATCGCCCACTGCATGGCGCCGGTCCTGCCGTTCTTCTGCGAGTACCTGTACCAGCGCTTGATCGTCGACCTCGGGCTGGCCGAGGGTGAGGACGCCGACTCGGTCCACCTGCAGCGCTTCCCGATCGTCGACGAGGCGTTGATCGATCTCGAGCTCGAGCGCCAGGTCGGGATCGTTCAGCGCGTGGTCGGGCTCGCGCTGGCGCTGCGCGAGCGCGAGCGGATCGGCGTCCGCCGGCCGCTCGCAACCTTGACCGTGGCGTCCCGCGATCCGGCCGTGCGCGAGGCCGTGCGTCGGTTCGCGAGCGACGTCGAGGCCGAGCTCAACGTCAAGACCGTCGAGCTGGCCGAGGACGACAGCGCGCTGGTCAGCCTCTCGGCCAAGGCCAACTTCAAGGTGCTCGGCAAGCGGCTCGGCAAGCAGATGAAAGCCGTGGCCCAGGCCGTCGAGGCGCTCGATCGCGCGAGCCTGCTGCGGGTGCTCGACGGCGAGACCGTGGAGATCGAGGGCCACACCCTCGGCGCCGACGATCTGGTGTTCCGCCGCGAGCCGCTGCCCGGACGCGTGGCCGAGAGCGAGGGCAACATCACCGTGCTGCTCGACACCACCATCGACGAGGCGCTCGAGCAGGAGGGCCTGGCCCGCGAGCTGATCAACCGGGTCCAGAACCTGCGCAAGGCCGCCGAGCTCGAGGTCAGCGATCGCATCGAGCTCGCGGTCGCGTGCGCGAGCGACAGCAAGCTGCTCGCCGCGCTCGCACGCGAGGAGCTGCGGCGGCTGATCACCAGCGAGACTCTGGCCGAGCGCCTGACGGTCAACCCCGAGCGCGAGCTCGACCACCGGGCCGAGGACACCATCGATCAGGACGCGGTGGTCGTGTCGCTGACCCGGCGCGGCTGAGCGACACGCCACGGCTGGTGATCGGTTGGCGCCGGGCTGCGTCAACCGGGCCATGCCTATCCATGACTTGCATTCTCCAGGCGGCCGAGCGTTCGGCCTGATGGTCGCGCTCTTGGCTTTCGGTTGCGTCGAACGGCACCCGATCACCGACGAGTCGACCGAGACGACCGGCGACGGGGACGGTGATGGCGATGGCGATGGCGATGGTGACGGTGATGGCGACGGAGATGGCGACGGCGACGGCGATGGCGACGGCGACGGGGACGGCGACGGTGACCCGACCGGAAACGAGTGTGACGTCCCGCAAGATGAGCCCGAGTCCGGCGCGATCACGCGGAGCTTGACCTTCGTGAACACTGGCGACGCGCCCGTCTACCTGGTTCCCCAGCTCTGCAACCACAGCGAATTCTCCAGCGCTCGCGTCGATGGAACCCAGGTCGACGACGAGGTCGCAGCCAGCTGCGAGATGCTCGCGCGCGACTCCTGCGGTTACTGCGATGAGGACGAGTACCGCGTCGCCCCGCGGCGCATCGATCCGGGCGCGAGCCTCGACTCGGCGTTCGACGGCCACGTCTACATGCAAAAGTCGAACGATTTCTGCCCGGCCTGCGAGGGCTTCGAGGGCTGCTCGGTCGGTCACAAGCTGCGCGAGGGCCAGACCATCGAGCTAGCGGTCCAGGTCGCGACCGAGTGCACCAGCCGCGACTCCCAGCTGTGCGAGTGCGACGGCGCCGAAGCCTGCTCGCTCGACGGGATCGAGTACGGTCACCTGGCCGAGTTCGGCCAGCTCGCCACCATCGAATTCTCGTTCGAGTTGGTCGACGGCGAGCCGATCATCGTCGAGCTGCCCTGAGCGGCTCAACGACCTCGTCCACGCGTTCCGGCGATCGGCTCGAGCCGCTTCGCTCGCCCTGATTGACGCTTCTTTGTGCCGGAAGCGAGTGGCGCTCCGAGCGCGTCGTAGAGCGCAAACAGGTGCTCGGCCTGGGCACGCTCGGTCTCGAACGGCTTGGTGCGGTAGCACTTCTCGACTGCGCGATCCAACCGTGCATGCGCTTTGCGCAGGGTTACGTCCATGGTGAGATCATCATATTGGTCCGCGAGTGAACCGGACAAGGCCGCTCGCGCATCGAGCACTCCTTGAGCCGCCGAGACGACCACGTCCCGGTGCTTGGCCGAAACATCCACCGGCCATGGAAAGTTATTGTAGACAATCTTCGCGGAATACCGGTAGTCGCTCTTAAACCGACCGCTGGTTGCTCGGACCCAGGCCATGTGCATCGACGAGGTTAGCACGCCAAAGTGAAACAAACTCGCACCCTCGATGATGTAAAGCTGATTTGACGCGATTATACCAGGCTCCAGGAACGCCATCGGGATATACATCCGCTGAACCGACGACAGGGTCGGAACTGCCAGAAAGCGCTCGGAAGGCTGGCGAATTTCTGCGAACAGAGCGGGAACTTTGGCGAGCGCTTTAGTGGTGGCGCGATCACGCTTCTGCCGCCACTTTCGCACATTCTCCACGCGTTTACGGATCGGCTCGATGTTTCGCCAGCCGCTTGGATCTACACCATGCAGCCAAATACACCAGCGCGTCAGGTTATTGATTAACTCTTTGCCGCCCAAAAACGGGCGCAGATACTTCGCCGATCGACGATTCTCGGCTATCAGCAGATCTCGCTCATCCTTGTCGAGGGTGAAGTGCCCGCCGTCCAAGGCGAAACTCCCGTAGTTGATCTCGGGCACCCCGGCAGAGATCGGAGTTTTGCGCTTTATGATACATACGTCCGGCCCATCGACCAGGTATGAATTAATGCGCTTGACTTTGACTTTATGGGGAGGCGACGTGGAATCACCATATTCATATAGACTACTATCACCCCTCTCAATCATCGAGAATCCGATGATAACCACGTGAACGTGGGCCATGCCTCGAGCCTCACTGGTCCAGGTGAACGTGCGATGGGCAAAATTTATCTTCACGCCCAACTCACGCAACTTACTCCAAAGCACACAATTTTGCTCACCTTGCGTGATGCTATTGGTCGAGACAAATGCGCAGCGAACTCCGGATCCTTCACAATATTCTGCCGCTTTTCGGTACCAGCAGCTCACATAGTCGAGAACCTGTGCACCTTTGACATCCTTCCAGATACGGCGCATGTCGTCTTTCTGTGCTGCGTTCTGCTCCTTTTTTCCTACGAAAGGCGGATTGCCGAGCACGAACACGTCCGGACCCGGGATCACCAAATCTGCCCATGATAGCTGCAAAGCGTTTCGGTGGACAATGTTAGCTGACCCGCTCAGAGGCAGCCTCATGAAGAATCGCCCGAGCGCGACCGACAAGCTGATGTTCATCTGATGTTCCATCAGCCACATTCCCACCTTGGCGATCTCCGCCGGGAATTCCAGGATTTCAATCCCGTAGAATTGATTGACGGACACTCGGTTCATGAACGACAGATCGAGTTCGCCCTGGGCACCCTGGTAGAGTTCGACGATCAGTTCCTGCTCGATTCGCCGCAACTCGCGATACGCCAAGATCAAAAAATTCCCACACCCGCACGCGGGATCGAGGAACTTCATGACGGCTATCCGATTGTGCAGCTGTTTGAGCCGCGCCTCACGCCCGACCTTCAACCCCCTTGCTACCGCCAGCTGCTGCTCGAGTTCGTCGACGAACAACTCCCGCAGAACCTTCATGATGTCAGCCTCACCCGTATAATGGGCGCCGATCTGCCGCCGCTCCGGTCCATCCATCACGCCCTGAAAGATCGAACCGAATACGGCGGGGCTGATTCGGGACCAGTTGAACATCGTGCAATCGACTAGGCGCTGCCTCATCGTGGAATCGAATGCAGCGAGCTCGAGAGAATGCTCGAATAGCGCTCCATTCACATGAGGAAGCACGGCCAGGCCAGGCTCCAGGTGCTTTTGGCGTCGCTCGACCGGTCGATTGAGCGTCTGAAAGAACTCGGCGAGCCGGGGCCCCAGATCGCTTCCGTCTTCGGCAGTCCGATCTTTGATGAATGAGGCAAAGGTCTGAGGGGGGAAGATGTGAGTATGATCGGCGAATAGGCAAAAGAGGATCCGGGTCAATAGTGGCCCGATATCATCCACGGCGTAACCGCCGTCCTCAAGCGCGTCGTGTAGCTCCGAGATGATGCTCGCCGCATGAAGGTTGGCAGGGTTCTCCGGCGCATTGGGCGCGGCGTGGTAGCCTGCGATGAAGGCAAAACTGTCAATATGCTGATACAGATCTGCGAGCGAGAATTCCTTGGCTCCGTCGGTGTCGAGATCATAGATGGCAATGCGCCGGAAGTCTGAAATGACAACATATCGGGGGGTTTCGTGAGAGCGACCGGAGGAATGCAACGCCCGAATATAATCGAACGCCTGACTCTTCGCCTTCGACAGATCCTTGCCGGCGCTCTTGTGTTCGACCAGCATTGTCCCTTGCCAAAATAGATCGATGAGACCGTACGACCCCTTGTCGATTGACTTGACTTTCTCCTCGTACACCGCGACCGAGCGGCGGCGGACGCCAAATACTTCGAAGAATTCGTTCCAGAAGGTCTTTGCCTCCTTGCTTTCACTGGTCTCGGTTGCCCATTCCTGAGCGAACGCGAGGGCTCGGCTGCGAATTTCGTTGAGACCGAGGGGTTTCGCCACCGAGTGAGACCTGGGATTGCGGCCCATGTCATGGATGATGCCAGATTTGCCGGATCTGTAAACACAGCACAGGTCTGCGGTGTCCACGCGTCAAAACCGAACGCTGGCGCCGCCGCCGAGGCTGCGCATGCCCACGAACGCGCCATCGAAGTAGAGCGCGACCCGATTGGCGAGGCTCAGGTTGAAGCCGACCGCGAGCGACACGTGATAGAGATCGCCGCCGATCGCTCGCTCACCGTCGATCCGCCACAGCACCGGGCCACCAAAACCACGGACCGACAGGTACGGGCTGAAGGCCTCGCCGAGCGTCCAGCCGACGCTCAGATCGATCTTGCCGTCGAACGCGTGGAGCGGCACGAGCTCGCGGTCGGATAATTTTCGGGTTCGGGCCGACGAGCCGCTGAGGGTCCCGAGCACCAGCAAGAACGGGATCGCCGGGCGTTGGCCGAACAACCGGCGCCCGGCCGTCAGCGACCAGACCACGCCGGGCTCGATCGTCCACTGCTCGGCGGCTCCGTCGATCCGGCCGCCCAGCAGGCCGCCGACCGAGGCGCCGAGCACCGTGCCGTTGTCGAGCGTGGCCAGCAAGCTCGCAACGCTCGCCCACTGACGGATCCGCACGCGAGGGTGATCGACGAAGATCAACCGGGTGTCGGAGAACCCGTAGCTCAGGCCGACCGTCCACCTGCGCGGCTGCTCGGCGGTCGCGGTGCACCCGGTCGGACCGACCGGCACACCGACACCTCAGGCCTCGACCAGCCGGGGCCAACACCAGACTGCGGCGGCGACGAGCACGGCGGGCCAGCGGCGGATCGACATGCCGCAGGGTAACAGCCCGCGACCGCGAAGCGACCGGACCGAGCCCGGCGACCCCCACCGGGGGTCACCACCGACGGTCGCAGTCGACGAGCTCACGAGCGAGCGAAGCGAGCGGCGCAGTCGAAGACGGTCGCGGGGGGCGAAGAAACAGCCCGGCGAATCGATCGTCGAGGCGCGGATCGACGCTGATGTTGCTCGGGCCGATCCGCAGCCGCACGCCGCCGTTGCCGTCGCGCTCGGCGACCGTCGGCCAAAAGCCCGGCAGCTGCTCGTCGAAGGCCCGCCGGACCCGGCCGAGCGCCTGACGGTGACCGCTGGCGATCCCCGGCACCGATCGCAGCGGCAGGAATTCGCCCGGCCGCACGTGGGCGTGGGCGCACAGGTGCACGAACACGTGGAACTGCTGACGCGCGAGCCCGACCCGGTGACCGTCGATCGCGACCTCGGCGCGCCGACGGTGCTCGTTGCCGATCAGCACGATCTCCGGCCCGTGCTCGGAACCGCGATCGAGGCGCGAGTCGGTCGGACGGTGCGACTGCAGCCGACGGGGGTGAGCGAGCAACCGACGAATCCGCGGGGCCGGCCACTCGGACTCGCGATCGTAGGGCTTCTTGAGGAAGTCGTCGGCCCCGGCATGAAAGGCGCGACGACACAGCTCGTGATCGCGGCCGAGCGCCGTGGTCGCGATCACCCCCGGGCGCCGCGCGAGCGGGAGCCGGGCCGCGTGGCTGATCAGGTTGAGCCCGCGCTCGACCCTGGGATCGCGACCGCGCGCCCACGGGATCGCGAGATCGACCAGCGCATAGTCGTAGAGCGTGTCCTCGAGTTGCTGCTCGGCTTCGCGTTGCGAGCCGGCGACGTGGACCTCGTGGCCGAGCGACTCGAGGATCTCGGCCGTCAGCTCGCGCTGCTCGGGCTCGCAGTCGACGACCAGAGCGACGGGGCGTTGCAAGAGCGTGGTCATGCGCATCCATCCCGACCAAGGGCCCCGGCGCGGGGCCCGGCGATCGGCCGGGAGGTCTGTCTGCCAGCCCGAGCGCTGCGCGTCATCCTGTACTCGGAGTCAGCTCGACCCCCGATCGGGTCGCGGCGAGCGAAACCGCGGGCGCGAGCGGAGATCGATGATCTCGCGCTTCGGATCACGCCCGACCCCGGATGGGCAACGCCGGCTCCGATCGTGACCGCGGGCCGTCCGCGGCGACGGCCAAGTGCCCTCACAGATCGCAGACGTTGAGCGGGCTGAAGAAGCCGACGATCAGCGGCGGCGAGCGGCGGACCTCGAAGGCCAGCCCGCAGCGGCTCGCCTCCGGTGAGCCGTCGTTGGCGTCGAACACCACGCCGCCGCCAAAGCTCGCGGGCGCGGCCACCCGCTCGCTCGCGTCCGACCAGGCCAACCCGTTGACCGGCGGCAGCGGCTGCGCCCACAACGGCTGCAGCGTCTCGCTGTCGAAGACCGTGATCACCTGGTTGACGTCGCGCTGCTGGACGACCGCGACCCGGCGACCGTCGGGGCTCGGGTTGAGCCGCGCGACGAACCCGGTCGGCAGCTCGACCTCGTCGCTTCGAGTCCCGCGCTCGACGTGCAGCACCGGCCGCGCGCCGACGGTTCGCACCCACCACTGTCGGCCCTGCGAGTCGACGGCCAGCTGCTCGGGTAGCCCGAAGCTCAACACCTGGCCGCCCTCGATCGCCGTCTTGCTGTCGATGCCCTCGCGCAGTTGCGCGAGCGTGTAGTTGCGCAGCGCCCCCGCGCCGTCGAGCGTCCACGCGCCCCAGTCGTCGAACGGCGCGTTGACGGGCACCAGCAGCCCGGCCAGGTTGGCGCTCGCGTACGTCAGGTAGCGGCCGCCGAACTCGCGGCCACGGATCTCGACGACCGTCGGGTTCTGCCACAAGTTGGTGCGCACGAACATCACGCCGTTGCCGTCACGGTCGCGGGCGAGCTCGGCGGTCTGGATGTTGTTGGCGAGGTCGACCTCGTCCACGACCTCGCCGTCGCGCCAGCGCAGCAGCTTGGTGCCGCCGGCCCAGTCGACGGAGACCAGCAGCTGCTCGTCGATGAACTCGACGAAGCGGTGCGAAAACGGCCGGGTGCCGGGGATCTCGAACACCTCGCTCTCGCCGACCACCTCGGCGGCCAGCCGA
>Ga0079224_100016372_pt1 | contig 10417 bp, 7 predicted proteins | sample Stecom2015_FD_80414 | JGI IMG/M metagenome (GOLD analysis project Ga0079224, IMG submission 80414) | Agricultural soil microbial communities from Utah to study Nitrogen management - Steer compost 2015 | ecosystem: Environmental > Terrestrial > Soil > Agricultural land | place: USA: Utah...
ATCCCGAACAGAGAAGTTAAGCCCGCCAGAGCCGATGGTACTGCAGTAACATGTGGGAGAGTAGGTCGGTGCCGATCTTTACAGAAGGCCGCCGTGCATTGCACGGCGGCCTTTCCTGTTTTGATGCCCATCGGTCCGCAAACCCGAAATATAGGCCGCTTTCCATTCCTTCAGAAACCAATTCCTTCCTTCTTTTTTCCTTTGTAATAAGATTTTTATTTCAATAACTATGGGTCTAAATAAATTATACTATTTTTATTGAATACATAAGTTTTCATTCATGAGTATCGCTAGAACGCCATTTTTCTTATTAGTTTTCATTACCCTCTTTTCATTCAATACATATGCGCAAACAAAAAAGGCGAAAGATAATTGGCATAATCTCGATTTGCAAATGGACGGCGTACCTGGGATAAGTACAGAGAGAGCTTATAACGAACTTTTAAAAGGAAAGGAAGCTAGACCCGTAAAAGTGGCTGTAATTGATGGTGGAGTAGATATCGAACATGAAGACTTAAAAGAGAAAATCTGGCTGAATAAAGGAGAGGTCGAAGGCGATAGCATAGATAATGATTCTAATGGCTATATAGACGATCTTCATGGCTGGAATTTTATAGGTAATAGCGAGGGAGAAAACGTTCACTATGATAACCTTGAAGTTGTAAGACTAGTTAGGGACCTACATCCAAAATATGTTTCTGTATTACCAACAACCCCCTTGAGCGAGGAAGAGCGCCGCAAGTTTTTAGCATATCAAAAGATGACGACCGACTATATGAGTAAATTGCAGATTGCTCAGATAACCGAGCGAGTTATAAAGGCGTTTAAACAACAGGTTGATTCTATTGTGAGCGATATAGGAAAAGATAATCCAACAATTGCCGACTTTAAACGCTATGAGCCTAAAAATAAAATGGCACGGAAGACGTTATCTATGATCGAAAAGGGCATTCGGGAGGAGGGCAGTTATGAGAAATTTTATGATGATCTGGTCGAAGGAGTGAAGCATTATGAGGCTGAGGTTAACTATCATCTGAACATGGATTATAATTCTCGGCATATTGTGGGAGATAATTATAATGATAGTAAGGAACGCTATTACGGAAATAACGATGTCAAGGGCCCTGATGCTTTACATGGAACCCATGTTGCCGGCATTATCGCCGCTGATCGAAGCAACCAAAAGGGAATTAAAGGAGTGGCTGATCAAGCTGTTATTATGGTGTTACGCGTGGTGCCTAATGGAGATGAACGGGATAAGGATGTGGCCAATGCTATTTTCTACGCTGTCGACAATGGAGCAAAAATAATTAACATGAGTTTTGGTAAGGCATATGTGAAAGATAAACAGATAGTTGATAGTGCTGTAGGATATGCCATGAAACATGACGTCCTTATTATCCATGCTGCAGGGAATGAAGGGCAGGACAATGATTCAGAACCAAACTATCCCAATAAAAATTATGTGGACAGTTTAGGAATAAATAAAGGAGTTGCGGAGAATTGGATTGAGGTGGGTGCTACAGGCTGGAAATATGATGAAACGCTGGTGGCAGACTTTTCAAACTATGGTAAACGTACGGTGGATGTTTTCGCTCCCGGTGTAGATATTTATTCAACCGTGCCAGGTTCGAAATATAAGGAAGAACAGGGAACGAGTATGGCAGCTCCTGTTGTAAGTGGCTTAGCTGCTCTTATACGATCTTATTACCCTGATTTGACAGCTTCTGAGGTTAAGAAAATCATATTTGATTCTGTTGTAAAGCCTACATATCGTGTGAAAATTACACAGGATAAAACTAAGAAAAAGGTATGGCTTTCCGATATTAGTGTAACAGGTGGTATCGTAAACGCATACAATGCGTTGAAGCTTGCCAACGACTTTGCAGAAAAACACTAACTGTATGAAAGGCTACACAATATGTGTACAAAATCGACGTTATTAAATTATATCTTCAGACTTTAAAATATAATCTATGGTAGAAACTTTTACATCCAAAATTCTAGAAAACCTTGCTAGCGATACCTCTTCATACGATGAAGTATCAAATGCAGAGGATAGGCTTTTCTACGCTATGCTTCAGCAGCCGTTGGATAACCTCTTAATAGAGCCGTCCCAACGGAGCATTGACACTATTTTGACCTTTTCAAAGCAGCACAAGACTTCCCGTAGTTAATAATTATAGGGAGTATCTCTTGCTATAGTTAAATTTGATTCGAGTGACAAAATCGAATCAAAATGGATAGCTCTATATTCGGATTTGATCAAAAACCATTTTGGGAATTGGTTAAATGAGGATTTTGTTATAGGTTTGCTTATGCTTAAAAAAGATCGTTTTCGAGAATTCGTTGCCTATTTTTCGTCACACAATCCTGACGCGCAAACTGAACTTCACTATAGCAATGCCTTTGAATTGTTGGTCGCGGTTATTCTATCCGCTCAATGTACGGATAAACGGATTAATCAGATTACACCCAAATTATTTGAACGCTTTCCTGATGCCGAAACATTGGCTGCTGCTTCTGTAGAAGAAGTATTCACTTATATTCGAAGTGTAAGTTACCCAAACAACAAGGCAAAGCACCTCGTTGGAATGGCAAAGATGCTTCTCGAGAAATTTGAAGGCACTATTCCATCGGATATTAACGATTTACAAAAATTACCGGGCGTGGGAAGAAAAACAGCTAACGTCATTGCTTCGGTAGTATATGATGCTCCTGCAATTGCCGTGGATACACATGTTTTCAGGGTATCCAATCGCATTGGCCTAACGAATAACGCTAAAACTCCCTTGGCTGTGGAAAAGCAGTTGGTTCATTATTTGCCCAAAAACACACTTGCTGTTGCACATCATTGGTTGATATTACATGGGCGTTATATTTGCGTAGCAAGAAGACCTAAATGCGACGAATGTCCCATTACCTACCTCTGCAAATATTACGAAAAAGTATATCTGAAGGGCTTGAAGGCAATAAGTGAATAAAAGTTGCAAGATATGCTAACATATTTAGTATTTTAGAAATAATATATCTATATTTGATTAAAATTTTGGAGATGAGTAATCAAGATAAACTAAAAGCTTTACAGCTAACGCTGGATAAATTAGAAAAATCATACGGTAAAGGAACGATCATGAAATTGGGTGATTCCGCAGTGGAACCGATTGACTCAATTTCAACAGGTTCCTTAGGTTTGGATATAGCTTTAGGAATTGGTGGTGTACCTAAAGGCAGGGTCATTGAAATTTATGGGCCGGAATCTTCGGGTAAAACAACTTTAGCGACGCATATCATAGCTGAGGCGCAAAAAAAAGGGGGAATTGCCGCTATTATTGATGCTGAGCACGCATTTGATAAATATTATGCACGGAAGCTGGGTGTGGATATTGAAAATTTGTTGATATCGCAGCCGGACAATGGCGAGCAGGCATTGGAAATCGCTGATAACCTTATTCGTTCAGGAGCAATTGATGTAATTGTTATCGACTCGGTAGCTGCTTTAGTTCCAAAGGGTGAGATTGAAGGCGAAATGGGCGATTCCAAGATGGGGTTACAAGCTCGACTTATGTCTCAAGCGCTTCGAAAATTAACAGGAACTATTTCTAAAACGAATTGTTGCTGTATATTTATTAACCAATTGCGTGAGAAAATCGGTGTTATGTTCGGAAATCCGGAAACGACAACCGGAGGTAATGCATTAAAGTTTTATGCATCCGTGCGCCTAGATATTCGTAGAACCTCTCAGATTAAAGATGCTGATGAAGTGTCGGGAAATAGAGTGAAAGTTAAAATTGTTAAAAATAAAGTGGCACCTCCTTTCAGGGTGGCAGAGTTTGATATTATGTTTGGAGAAGGTATCTCCAAGGTTGGTGAAATTATCGACTTAGGTGTGGACTTTAATGTGATCAAGAAATCAGGATCTTGGTTTAGTTATGGTGATACCAAACTAGGGCAAGGGCGCGATGCTGTAAAGAACCTGTTATTAGATAACCCCGACTTGATGGAGGAACTTGAAGCTAAAATTAAAGAAATGGTGTCTCCTGAAAAACTGGAAGAGCACAATGCTAATTAATGTTTAATCTATAGAATATGAAAGGTGATGTGGAGACTTTCCTCATCACCTTTTTTGTGCTCTTATAAAATGGCGGCTTGAACTTTTAGCGATCTATTTCTTCATATTTTTGCCTATCCAACTCACTCTTACTCGCTTTTAACGAGGCTGCAATAGCGAAAACAACGAGTATGATCAAAACAATAATACCAAAAATGCCCTTCCTTTTATCCTTTCGCATCAGCCATATGAGAAAAGCGATAAGAGGAATGGCGAAAATGCCGAAAAAAAATAAACTTGGTGCTCCCATTGTGAACAGTATAATGAGAAATGGCCTAATTACTTACATTCCAGCGAGCAAGTGGGGCAATTTCTTGTGAAACAAAATCGTTATTAAGGTATTTATAATATCCGGCGATTGCAATCATAGCTGCATTATCTGTGCAATATTCAAATTTCGGAATATATACATTCCAATGTTCTTGCTCAGCAAGCGATACTAATGCGCTTCTGAGTCCCGAGTTAGCTGATACACCGCCGGCGATAGCTACATCAACGATCTCAAGCTGATTAGCGGCTAATTTTAGTTTCTTTAATAAGATGCTGATGATGCGATCTTGCACAGAAGCGCAAATATCATTTATGTTTTCTTGTAAAAAATTTGGGTTCTCTTTTGTGTTTTGCTGAACGAAATATAAGATGGCTGTTTTTAAACCACTGAAGCTAAAGTCAAAGTCCTTAATTTGAGGTTCAGGAAATTTGAAACGCGGATTGCCTTCCTTTGCAAGCTTATCTATTAGCGGTCCCCCCGGATAGGGAAGATTTAAGATTTTGGCAGTTTTGTCAAAAGCTTCTCCTGCGGCATCGTCAATTGTTTGACCAACCAATTCCATATCAAAATAATTTTTGACAAGAACAATTTGCGTATGACCTCCTGACACCGTTAAACACAAAAACGGAAACTTCGGTTTGGGATCTTCAATAAAGTGCGCCAGTATATGCCCTTGCATATGGTTAACTTCGATAAGCGGAATATTCCGAGCAAGCGCAAAGGCCTTTGCGAAGGACGTCCCCACAAGTAATGATCCAAGCAGGCCAGGACCTCTTGTAAAAGCTATGGCATCTATCTCATTTTTATGTATTTTTGCCACACGTATAGCTTCGCTAACGGTTGGTATGATATTTTGTTGATGGGCCCTCGAGGCTAATTCCGGAATAACACCACCGAATTTTTCATGTACGGTTTGATTCGAAATAATATTTGATCGTATTTCTCCGTCTATACAAATAGAGGCCGAAGTTTCATCACAGGAGGATTCGATGCCGAGAATGGTTGCCAAAGCACAGATTGTTTAATGTTTTAAATGCAAATTTATTAAAAAAGTAGCAAAAATAGTACTTTATATTTGCACCGGTATATTTGCATTGCTGGTAGGCATATTGTTTGCCTTGCAATTTAGGTCAGTTCAAACTTATATTGCACGGCAAGTCGCTTCTTATTTGTCCAATGAACTTCATACAAAGATCGAGATTGAAGAAGTATACCTAAAACCCTTTTCTTCTCTATCCCTTCGAAACCTTTATATAGAAGATTTGTCACACGACACTTTGCTGTTTGCACAAGAGCTTAGGGCCGGTATAGATTTGGAGAGTATACGATCAAAGGAGATTACAATAAAAGATTTAACACTGTCGAATAGCCGCTTTTATTTGAAAAAAAAGGCCGATTCGGTTAATAACCTCACTTTTATTTTAGACTACTTCAGTGCGCCTAAGCAGCCAAAAAGAAAAAGCTCTTTTATAGTAAACCTGAACAGTCTAAAACTTAATAACATTCATTTCAGGTACAAGAATGAATTAGTGAAGCGTCATACGGCGGGTGTTAACTTTAATGATATAGACATTTTAGGGTTACATGGAGATTTTTCAACGATCGATTTCAAAAACTTTTTGTTAAAAGCCGATATAAAAGGATTGAAGTTTAAAGAAAAAAGTGGTTTTGAACTTAAACGACTTGATGCTTCTTTTAAAATGGATAGCACGTCTATGAATTTCGAAAACCTTTCTGTGCAAACAAATAGAAGCAAATTGGGAAAACAACTCCGATTTAAATATGCTACTTTGTCAGATTTTGCCAACTTTATCGAGAAGGTAGAAATTTATGCCGAAACAGAGGATACTCGAGTAGATTCTAGAGATATTGCGTTCTTTGCACCCGGTATGAATCAAGTTGCCTTTAATGTCGGTTTAAGTGGAAAACTAAAAGGTACGGTGAGACACTTTAAAGGTGAGCGCTTATTGCTGAAAACGGGAAAAGCAACCTACTTGCGAGGCAATATAAGCGTTGCGGGGCTTCCTGATATTGAGAAAACAATATTTGATCTGGATCTGGAGCAGTTTGCCACAATTAAAACGGATTTGGAACCCTCTATTGCCGGCTTTAGCGGTCAAAAGGATTTTAAATTACCTGCAATATTAACATCCCTGGGTCATGTTAACTATACGGGTAAAGCGAGGGGATTTTATAATGATTTTCAGCTCGACGGGAGTTTAAAGACAGTACTTGGACAGGTCGATGCCAGAGTAGCCATTAACTTGAAGGATGAAAATTCATATGAAGGGAGCCTAAAGGCCGAGCGTTTTAATATTAGCGGCCTGCTTGACAACCGACAAGTCGGGTCGGTTTCTTTGCAGGCGGACATACAGGGTACCGGCTTTTCTTTGAATGAATTGAATGCTAACATAAAGAGCCAGATCGCTTCGGTTATTTACAAGGGTAAAAACTACAGAAACATTCGGTTAGATGGAACTGTCGATGCTCGGGTCTTACATGCTCAAGTCGATGTGAACGATCGGAATTTAAAACTGCAGGGAGAAGCTGCTGTCGACTTTCGTAGCCCGGAAACTTCCTATGATTTTTCGACTATCGTAGAAAAAGCTAATCTCCTGGAGATGGGGCTAATTAAGGACTCCCTCCAGCTGGAAGGCCAGGTGACAGGCAAATTCCAGGGGAATACTATTAATAACATAGTAGGTAATGCACGTTTGCATCATATTGTTTTGCGGAAGCCATCTTCTTCGATCTCCATTGATTCTATTGTGTTTTTAGCGGAAGGAGAACGGTCGAATCGAAAGATCGCCGTGCAATCCGATATGCTTGATGCGACGATGAATGGAGAGATTGATCTAGCTTCTTTTCCATCCTACTTTAAATCGGTTGCCAAACGATATTTGCCGTCGTGGGAAATTGAGCAAAAATCCAGTAAACAAGTGTTTGACTTTGCTCTTAAGTTAAAACGATCTGAACCGCTGTTGTTGCTTTTCGCACCTTTTATTACGATTCCAGACACCATGTTTGTGAATGGAAAATTCTCTACAGTGGATAGCACGGCCAATTTAAACGCCTATATTCCGATGTTAGAGGTTGGAAAAATCAAAGTCACAGATATTATTGTTGATGGAGTAGCCATGGACGAATCACTTAACTTGACAGCCACAGCCGATCAATTAAACATAACCGATAGCCTTTATGTAAAAAATATCAACATAGCTAATATCCTGAGTGATGATAGTTTGCGTTTTAATATGAAATTATCGGATGTGGATGCGAAAAATCAATTGGATTTGAACGGGTTAGTTGAATTTAATGAAAAGGAGGCAGCAATTCTAAGCTTGTTGCCTTCAAATGTGATCATAAACCGTGAAGATTGGAAACTTGAAGAAAAGGTGAATTTTGACTTTCACGGCGGTAATATACATGTTAATGACTTTGAACTCGCGAATGGCGAACAGCATGTTAAAATTGACGGGTTGATTTCTAAAGATGAAGAAGATGTGTTAAGCGTGTCCTTTGATAAATTTAATTTGGTGACGCTTGCAGGAATAATGAATCCACTTGGAATCGAATTAGAGGGTAAATTAAATGGGAATTTCCAACTCTTCTCCTTATTGAAGAATCCCTATATTTCAGCCGACATCAATTCTTCGGATATTTATTATAATGGAAGGGAAATTGGTGATATGACCCTTACCGCAAAAATGGACCCGGCGAGTGATTTAGTCGGAATGAATATGGAGGTGAATCGGCAAGGAACTAAAACCTTACGGATAACGGGATCATACGATGCAAAGGCATCTGAAAACAGCTTGGATTTAATAGCCAATTTGGAGGATAGTGAAATCGTGCTTTTTGAACCATTTCTGAAGAAGCTAGTCTCTGATTTAACAGGGACAGTGTCTGCAGCCATTAGCATCAAGGGAACCCCTTGGAGCCCAATTATAAGTGGAGATTGTGAATTTAGAAATGCTAGCTTCACCGTAAACTATCTTAAAACGCGCTATACCATCAATGATCGAGTTGGTGTAAACAATAGTTCCATTGAGCTGAAAGATTTGGATATCCTCGATAAAAATAACAATAAGGCCGTAGCAAATGGCTCAGTGGATATGAGTAACCCATTAGATCCGGTTATTGATGTTCAGATTAATGCCAAAAAATTCATGGTGTTGAATACAACGGCAAAAGACAATCCGCTTTATTATGGCATCGGCATAGGTACCGGCGATTTTGTGTTTAAGGGACCGACCAGCAATATGGATATTGACATTAAAGCAGCGACAGAAGAGGGGACCAGCTTTAATATACCCCTAAACGCGTCCGGAACGGTGAGCGAGAATGATTTTATCACTTTTGTGTCCAAAGATTCTACCTTCAGCGAAACCAGGGGCTCATATTTTGATGGTTTAACGCTACACATTGATCTGGATATCAGTAGGAATGCACAAGCAACCATCATTACAGACCTTGGCAAATTGTCGGGTGTAGGAAACGGTAATATAACCATGAATATAACCAGTTTGGGCGATTTCGAGATGTTTGGCGAGTATGTGATTCTGCAAGGGAAGTTTACTTTCACTGCACAGGATTTTATTAATAAGATCTTTGAGATCAATCGCGGTGGAACTATTCGTTGGACCGGGAATCCCGCAGAAGCGCTTATCAATTTAACCGCCATGTATGAAGTAAGGACAAGTGTCAGACCGCTCTATACGGCAGCGGGAAGGCAAGGGACAGATCAACGGGTTGTAGCGCAGGCCGAAATGATTTTAGCAGGGAACCTTCTTCATCCTGACATAAGCTTTGCTATTGATTTTCCGGTTGATTCGTATGTAAAAGATGAACTGCAGAGCTACCTTAGCGATGCGAACAACGTAAATCAACAAGCCTTGAGCTTGATTGTTAGAAGAAGCTTTGCTCCCGGAACAGGAACGGATTTGACTACAGAGTTGAATAGTACATTTCTGAGTGCGGGTACTGAATTGGCATTCAATCAGTTGAATAACATTATTTCACAATCGTTGAATTTAAATTTCGTCGATTTTAACATTCGTTCGCTGAATGAAGCCAGTGCTTCCATTCGATTATTGAACAATAGACTTATATTGACTGGAGGGATAACCGATCGCCGTAGCCAGCTAAACGACCTAAACGTATTTGGAAATCAAGTTGCTAGTGATGTTGAAGCATTATACCTGATCCGAAAGAATGGTAATTTATTGTTCAGAGCTTCAAATCGACTGAACAATCGAAATTTTTTGAATCCAACAGATGAATATGTAAGTGCTTTTGGATTGGTCTACAGGCAAGAATTTGATACATTTGGTGAGTTCTTCAGGAGAATAATCTCCTTGAAACCAAGGAAGCGATCGTCCGATACGACTTCTAAACCGGATTCTTCTGTTATCAAAACGGACGTCCCTTCTGGGAATTAAGAGGAGTGAAGGTCTATCTTTACAGATTCTTCTAATTCCCGATACCATTCTTCGCCATATTTACGAATTAAAGGTGCTTTTAAGAAGCTATAAACGGGCACGCTTAATTTCTTCCCAAATGAACATGCTGCATGACATATATGCCAGCGGTCATAATGCAACACGTCAAACTCTGGATAATTGGTGATGCGAATAGGATACAAATGACAAGAAATAGGTTTTTGCCAACTAATCTTTCCCGCTTCGTAGGCCTTTTCAATCGCGCATTTGGTTATTCCATTCTCCCAAGTGACATAGGCGCATTCTTTATTTTTATCAACGCAGGTAGTGGTCAGATCGCCGTCTTCATCAATTACATAGGTGCCTTGTTCTTCAATAGCTTGGATACCTTTTTCGGTCATAAATGGTTTCACATCGTTATAGATATCTTCAAGGATCGCTAACTCATTCTTCTCAAGAGGTGCTCCTGAATCCCCTTCTATACAGCAAGCTCCTTTGCATGCCGATAGATTACATACAAACTCTTCTTTGATTAAATCCTCACTAACCAAAACTCCCTCAATTTCAATCATCATTTCAATTTTTATTTAATGG
>Ga0079224_100016373_pt1 | contig 10417 bp, 11 predicted proteins | sample Stecom2015_FD_80414 | JGI IMG/M metagenome (GOLD analysis project Ga0079224, IMG submission 80414) | Agricultural soil microbial communities from Utah to study Nitrogen management - Steer compost 2015 | ecosystem: Environmental > Terrestrial > Soil > Agricultural land | place: USA: Utah...
ACCGCCCCTGCCTCCTGCAGTTCCTTCTGGATCAGGTCCACGTAGTGGTACGGTACGTCGCGGTCGGCACGGAGCACCGTGACCAGCCTCTGGTTCGTCGACACGTAGAGCGGTGCCACGATGTTCGAAACGTTCTCCATCGGCACCAGCGCGTCGTTGATGTAGACCCGGCCGTCCCTCTCCAGATAGATGTGGAGGATGTCCTTGCGAGGCGTGTCGAGCTTCTCCGTCGCCTCCGCCTCAGGAAAAGGCAGCCGCCTCGGCCTCTCCTTCGGGAACGTCGTGCTGACCATGAAGAAGATCAGCAACAGGAAGGCCATGTCCGCAAGCGACGACGATGGGATCTCGCTCGACGCCTTGCTCTTCCGCTCGAAGCCGCCCCCCAGGATCGCCATGATTAATTCCCCTCGAATGGCTGGAGTGAGATCCGCTTCGCGCCCGCAGCCTGCAACTGGTCCAGGACGTCGATCATGTACCGATATGGAGCGTCCGGGTACGTCTTGACCGCAGCGATCAGGTTCGGGTTGTTCGCCACGTCGAGACGCCAGATCGCGCCGATCTCCGATGCCGTCGCCGTCTGGACCTGCGGGCTCTCGCCTCGCTTGACCTCGACGACGCCGTCGCTGCGCACGACGAGGTGCAGGATGTTCCTCTGCGAGACCTCCTGCGTCTCCTTCGACTCCGGCAGCACGATCGAAAGGCCCTTCTCCTCGTCGAAGACCGTCGTCACGAGGAAGAAGATCAGGAGCAGGAACGCGATGTCCGCCATCGACGAGGTCGGGATCTCCCCGCTCGGGCGCGACTTCTTTCGCATGATCGCCATGTTATCGTCCCCCTAATCTGCAGCCGGACCCGATGCGACCGGACTCGGACCGCCCCTCTGGGTCCAGATCATCTCCAGCACCGCGCCGGTGCCTTCCTCCATGTCCTGGATCAGCTTGTCGATCCGCGTCACGAAGAAATTGTACCCGATGTTGACCGGGATCGCGATGACGAGACCCGCGGCCGTCGTGATCAGCGCGACCTTGATCCCGCCCGCGACGAGCGACGCCTCGACCTGTCCCGCTTCCGCGATCGCGCCGAACGCCGAGATCATCCCGGCAACCGTGCCGAGGAAGCCGAGCAGCGGCGCAACGTTCGCGACCGTCGCCAGCACCACGAGCCCGCGCTCGAGGAAGCCGAGCTCGATCGTGCCCGTCGTCTTGATCGCCTTCTCGATCTCCTTCTCGCTCGCGCGAGAGTCGTGTATGCGCCGCAGCCCCGAGACCAGGATCGCGGCGACGGGGCCAGGCGTCTCGACCGCGAGCTCCAGCGCCTCGTCGTACCGGCGCGCCTTGCCCAGCTCCGTTACGCGTTCGAGCAGGGATCGGGACTTCCGATGCGCGGCCCACAGCGTATACGCCTTCGCGATGATGACTCCGAACGCCAGCAGCGAACAGAGCACCAACGGGTACATGAAGATCCCGCCATCGGCGAAAATCTGCAGGAGGTTGTACGTATTGCCAGTCAAGGGGCAGTCCTCCTCGAGGATAGGGTCGCGATCAACCCGAGTGGAGTTGGAATGGTCCTTTATTCTGATCAATGTATTCTCTATCCCGGCCCCTGTCAACGCGGGGGGCCGGGCGAGCGCGCGTCGGACGCCCGCGGGCGCGCGCCCGGAGGGGTCGGCCGGCCCGGGCGGTCGCCCCCGAGAGGGCCGTGGGCCGGCCGCTCAGCGGCGGCCGGCGCTTGCCGCCGCGGCGCCCGTCAGCACTTCCCTCAGCCGTTCGGTGTCGATGTCGCGCTCGAGCCGGCCGCGGTGGGCGAGTGAGATCTGCGCGGTCTCCTCACTTACGACGATGACGAGGGCATCGGTCTCTTCGGAGAGCCCGAGCGCCGCGCGGTGGCGTGTCCCGAGACTCCGGTCCGCGACCGGGAACTGCGTCAGGGGGAGGATCACGCCGGCGGCGAGGATCGTGTCGCCCGCGATCAGTACGGCGCCGTCGTGGAGCGGTCCGTATGGCGAGAAGAGGCTGACGAGCAGCTCCGCGGAGACGCGCGCGCCGATCCTCGTCCCCTGGTCCGCGATGTATTCCTCGAGCCCGAGTTCGCGTTCGATCGCGATGATCGCGCCGATCCGGGCGCGGGCGAGGCGCTCCACGCCCTCGATGACCTCCTCGACCACGGCGCCCTCTTCCATGACGTTGAAGAAGCGCAGCATCCGGCTCTGACCGAGGCGAGCGAGCCCGTTCCTGAGCTCGGGCTGGAAGACGATCAGCGCGGCGATCGCGCCGTACTGGAAGAGCTTCTCCATGATGTAGCGGATCAGCTCGAGATCGAGGAGCCGGGCGACGAAGTAGACCCCGACCAGGAGGAGCAGGCCGAGGAGGATCTGGATCGCGCGAGTCCGTGCGAGGACTCGGAGCACGTAGTAGAGCCCGACCGCGACGATCAGGATCTGGACCAGGTCCTTGAGCCTGGGGATCAGGAAGGTGTACCGCTGCAGCGATTCGATCATCGCGGCGGACCGATCACGTTCGTAGCCTTTGCCACGCCCCTGTCTTCACCTCACCCGCCTCACGGCCTCGGCGACGGCGAGCGCCCGTCGTGCCGGCCCGACATCGTGGACCCGGAAGAGGCGCGCCCCGCCGAGGAGTCCCACGACGCATGCGGCGAGTGTGCCTTCCAGCCGTTCCTCCGGCGGCAGCCCGCCCGCGACCTCGCCGACGAACCGTTTCCGCGATGGCCCGATCAGGATCGGGCGACCGAGCGCGCCGATGCGGTCGAGCTGTGCGAGGACCGCGATGCTGTGCTCGGTCCGCTTGGAGAAGCCGAGCCCCGGATCGAGGACGACGGCCTCGTCGGCGATGCCGGCGTCGCGAGCCCGCCCGGTCGCTGCGGTCAGTTCGTCGACGATCTCCGCGACCGGGTCGGCGCCGTACTGGGCCGTGGCGTACCGTGCCATCTCTGCGACGTCGCCACGGGAGTGCATGAGGATGAGACCCGCGCCGGCCTCTGCGGCCACTCGTCCGAGCCCGGGGTCGAGCCGGAGCCCCGAGACGTCGTTGAGGATCGCCGCCCCCTCGGCCAGCGCGGCCCGTGGGACCTCGGCCTTGACCGTGTCGACGGAGACGAGTGCGTCCGGCCACCGGCGCACGATCTCGCGCACGACGGGCACGACGCGCCGCAGCTCCTCCGCGGCCGGTACCGGCTGTGCGCCGGGTCGGGTCGACTCGCCGCCGACGTCGAGGATGTCCGCGCCCTCCTCCAGCAGCGTTTCGGCCCGGGCGAGCGCCGCATCGACCCCGGCGTGCCGGCCGCCGTCCCAGAACGAGTCGGGCGTGACGTTGACGACGCCGAGGATGCGGGGCCGGTCGAGGGGCAGGTCCCCGCGCGCGGTGCGCCAGGCGCCGGTCCGTCCCGGCATCAGCGGGTCGGGTCCGGCTCCGCCTGTGTCGACCGGGGCACGCTCGTGCCCCTCGCCACCCGCGGTTCGGGGTTCGGGCCGACCCCGGCGTCCGCGGCGGCCTCGTCCTCGACGCCCGGCACCGCGACGAGCTCGTCGTCCCCGGCGGCAGCCGCCGGAGGGGCGTCCGGATCGGGCGGCGGCGCCGGCAGCGGCTCGCCCGCGGCGAGGAGCTCGATCTCCTCGCGGTCCAGCGTCTCCCGCTCGAGGAGCGCGTTGGCGATCGCTTCCAGCAGGTCCCGGTTCTCCTGTAGCGTCCGGGTCGCGCGCTCGTATGCCTCGTCGAGGAGCCGCTTGACCTCGGCGTCGACCAGCTCCGCGGTGCGCTGCGAGACCCCTCGCCGCTGCACGATCTCACGGCCGAGGAAGACCTCCTGCTCCGCGTCGCCGACCGCCATCGGGCCGATCACCTCGCTCATCCCGAACTGCGTGACCATCCGTCGGGCGAGCGACGTGGCGCGCTCGATGTCGTTCCCCGCGCCGGTCGTGATCTTGTCCGGCCCGAAGATCAGCGCCTCCGCGGCCCGGCCGCCGAAGAGGTAGTCGAGCTGCCCCAGCAGGTAGTCCTTCGAGTAGCTGTGGCGGTCCTCCTGCGGGAGCGAGGCCGTGACCCCGAGCGCCCGGCCGCGCGGCACGATCGTGACCTTGTGCACCGGGTCGAGCCCCGGCGTGCGCAGCCCGACGACCGCGTGCCCCGCCTCGTGGTACGCCGTCAGCCGCCGCTCGGCATCGGAGAGGACGAGGCTCCGCCGCTCCGCACCGAGCAGGACCTTGTCCTTCGCATCCTCGAGGTCCGCCATCGTGACCTTGTCCCGGTTCCTGCGCGCCGCGAGGAGCGCGCCCTCGTTGACCAGGTTCGCCAGGTCCGCGCCGCTCATCCCGGGCGTGCCCTTCGCCAGCGTCTCGACGTCCACGTCCGGGGCGAGCGGGATCTTCCGCAGGTGGACCCTCAGGATCCCCTCGCGGCCCCGCACGTCCGGCGAGTCGACGACGACCTGCCGGTCGAAGCGGCCCGGCCGCAGCAGCGCGGGGTCGAGCACGTCCGGCCGGTTCGTCGCGGCGAGGAGGATCACGCCGTCGTTCGACTCGAACCCGTCCATCTCGACCAGGAGCTGGTTCAGCGTCTGCTCCCGTTCATCGTGACCGCCGCCCAGCCCCGCGCCCCGGTGGCGGCCGACCGCGTCGATCTCATCGATGAAGATGATGCACGGCGCGTGCGCCTTCCCCTGCTCGAAGAGGTCGCGGACCCGGGACGCGCCGACGCCGACGAACATCTCGACGAAGTCCGAGCCCGACATCGAGAAGAACGGACGACCCGCCTCGCCCGCGACCGCCTTCGCCAGCAGCGTCTTCCCCGTCCCCGGCGGGCCGACCAGGAGCGCGCCCTTCGGCAGACGGCCGCCCAGCCGCTGGAACTTCTGCGGGTCCTTCAGGAACTCGATGATCTCGCGCAGCTCTTCCTTCGCCTCGTCCGCGCCCGCGACGTCCGCGAAGGTGACCTTCGGCGTGTCGCCCGTCAGCAGCCTCGCCTTCGACTTCCCGAACTGGAACGCCTTGGACCCGCCCGCCTGCATCTGGCGGATGATGAAGAGCCAGACGCCCAGGACCAGGATCCACGGGAGCATCCCGAGCAGGAGCGCCCACCAGTTCTGACGCGGCTCGGCGACGCGGATCGTCACGTCCCTCGCCTCGAGATCCTCCACGATGCGGGCCGTCGTCTCCGTCGGGATCCGGGTCCGGACGCGTTCGATCTGACGACCTTCGACCGCGACGGGCGAGCGCAGCTCGGCCTCGACCAGCTGCTCGTCGACGAACGTGACCGCGCGGATGTTGTCGTTCCGGAGCTGGGCGACGAACTCCGTGTAGATGAACTCGCCCATGTCCCGATCCTTCGGCGCCATGACCTGAAGGATCAGGAGGGGGATCAGGCAGACGAGGATCCAGAAGGACAACGTCCGCGAGAGACGTCCCCAGCGCCCACCCCCGCCCTTGCGGTTGCCATCACGTTCAGGCATTCGTTGATCCTTCGGCACTCCCGTCGACCGCGAGACTCGCGATGAACGGGAGATTCCGGTAATCCTCGCTGTGATCCAGTCCGTATCCGATCAGGAACTCGCCCGGCGCATCGAACCCGACCCACCGGGGCTCCTTCACCAGTCCTCGTGCGATCCGTTTGTGCAAAAGCGTGCACAGTTCCAGGCTCTTCGGCCGGCGCCCCTCGAGGAGCGGGACCAGTCGGTTCAGCGTCGTGCCGCTGTCGATGATGTCCTCGACCAGGAGCACGTGCTGCCCCTCGAACGAAGCCTCGGGGTCATAGAGCAGGCGGATCTCGCCGCTCGTGACCGTCCCCGAACCGTAGCTGCTCACGACCAGAAAATCCACGTGCAACGGCCGCGCGATCTTCCGGACCAGGTCGGCCAGGAAGATGAACGAGCCCTTGAGCAGCCCCAGGATGAGGAGCGGCTCGTCGGCCGGGTAAGCCGCCGTGATCTCCTCACCCATCGCGGTGACTCGCCGCGCGATCTCGTCCTCCGGGTACACGACCCGTCGCAGCCTCGCCCCACCGGTCCGGGCAGCGATCTCAATCCGGTCCGCCATCCTCCACCACGAGGCGAAAAGCGGGCCGCCCGGGCCTCGGCGCGGCGACCGCCGCGCGTGCGATTCCCGGGACCCACAGGATCCGGCCCTGTGCGTCGGCAATGACCGGGAGCGCATCCCGATCCGACCGTGCCACGCGCTTCTCGCCGAAGAGCTTCTTCAGCTTCTTGCTCCCGTAAGGCAGGCGGACCCGGTCGCCGTCGCGCCAGCCGCGTACCGTGAGCGGGAACGCGAGCGCTTCCGGATCGAAGCGCTCTCCTCCGCCGCCCCGCGCGTCATTCGGTCCCCAGCGGATCCGATAGCGCCGTCCCCCGATCTCCGCCTCTCCCTCTCCCGGTCCCCGGCCTCCGATCGCGAGCGGCCGGTCCCGGGCCTCCGCGCCCGTCGCACGCTGCTGCCCGCGTCGGACCACGATCCGGTCGAACTCCCGTTCGATCCGGATGCCGCCGGCCAATTGAATCCCGGCGCCACTGGCGCCAGAGTTAGTAAACTCGACGGCCGCAGCGGTTCCCCCCCGACCCGGTATCGCACCGAATCGGCGCAAGATACGACGCAGTACCCCGGCGAGGGTGGGGGGATCATACGTCAGGAGTACAGGCCTCGCAAGCACGATCCGGTCCGGTCCCTCGGCGACGACGGCTTCCGACTCGAGTCGCGCCAGCGCCCGGTCCCGGGCGGCCTCGAACTCGCGGGCCTCGTCAGCCAGGCGGGCGATCGCCTCGACCGCTCCCGGCCGGATCGCCTCCAGCTCCGGGAGGATCCGGTGGCGGATCCGGTTCCGCGCGAAACGCACGTCCACGTTGGTCGGGTCCTCTCGCGACCGGAGCCCGGCCGCCGCGGCGTACGCCTCGATCGTGGACCGGCGGAAGGGGAGGAGCGGCCGCACGAACGGGCCCCGCCTGGGCGGGATCCCGCCCAGGCCTCGCACGCCCGTCCCGCGGATCAGGCGGAAGAGGACCGTCTCGGCCTGGTCGTCCGCGTGATGGGCCGTCACGATCGTCCGGGCGCCGACCCGTTCGGCGGCGCCCTGCAGGAAGCGGTATCTCGCCTCTCTCGCCGCCGCCTCGCTCCGGAGCGGCGAGTCCGACACCCCGCGCACCAGCGGGACGCCCCAGGCCCGGCACAGCCCCGCGACCCAGGCCGCGTCCTCGTCGCTGCGAGGCCGCATCCGATGGTCGAAGTGGGCGGCGCTCAGCCGGAAACCCCAGTCCGCGAGGGGGAACCGAAGGAGGTAGAGGAGCACGACGGAGTCGACGCCGCCGGAAACGGCGACGAGGATCTCTTCGCCCGGCGAGAGGAGCCCGGTCCGACGGAGGTGGGCCGATAGCCGCCGTGCGAGGGGGCGCGCGCGGAGGCCCGCGGCGCCGGCGGACGGCGGGACGGCCCCGTCCGCGCCCGGAAACGACGCCGGCACACCGCCGGCACCCCTGTCCTGCGCCCCTTCACGCCCCATCGTACCCTGTCCCGTCTATCGGCCCGGCGCGCTACCTCCAGCCGCGAGCCCGCCAGCGGCGCCCGAGTTCGCCCCGGCGCCGGCGGATCTCACGGCCCAGCTCCGCGAGCGACGGCGTGTACGGGCCGCGCGGCGGCTCGCTCCAGCCGCGTTCGGCATATCCGGCGCGGCCGCTGTACTCCGTCGGGCCCGCAAGGTCGCCGTATTCCAGGTCGTAGGTATGGTACCCTCGCACCGGGAACCCGCGCGCGGGCTTGCGCGGGAGCCGGCCCGGCCACCGCTCGCGGCCCCGGCGTCCACGTGCACGGCCGTACTCGGGCCCGTAGCGCTCGATGCCGTACCCATGACCCCCGTAGGCGTACCCGAGGTCCTCGGCCCCGTAGCCGTATCCTTCGCCACCGTAGCCGTAATCTTCACCGTAAACGCCGTAGCCGTACTCGCCGGCGCCGTACCCGGGGGCTGCGCGACGGTGGCCGTATTCGCCGGCGCCGTAGCCGAAGCCCGCGCCGCGATGGCCGTACTCCGGCCCGTACATCGCCTCGCCCCTGTACCCTTCGTAGCCGTAGTCGGTCCGCCGGTGATACCGTCCCGGACGCAGCCGCGGCGGCCCCATCCCCCGCCACCCGGCCCATCTCCGGCGCGCACGGTCCCGCTCGCTGTAACGTGCCATTGGAATCCTCCTGCCCCCTGTCTCGCGGTCTCTTCCTGTCGGCACCGGTGTCGTCACGCCTCCTCGCGCTCCTCTTCCTCGCCCTCCCCGGCGGCCTCGCCCGTGGCGCTCCGGCCCCGGGGAGCGTCCCTCCTCGCCGTCGCCCGTCGCGCCGCGCCCCCTCGCGACGCACCCACCCTGGCCGTGCCCCCGCCCGCCGCCTCCGCCCTCAACCCCTCGGCCTCCTCTCCGCCGCCCTCCTCACCGGCGCGCCGGCCGCCCTCGGTCGTGGCGGCCGCGCTCTGCTCACCCCGATCCCCTCCGACACCGCCCCGCTCGCCTGCCGCCGCGCCGCCCGGGGCGCCTCCGGCCTCGGCCCTCTCCTCCCGGCTGACCTTGAGCTCGGTCCGCACTCCGCGCACGCCGTCGACGTCCCAGGCGTCATCCGTCGCGTACCGGATCTCGTCGTAGTTGGGCAGCGTTCCCCGCAAGGTGACGATCCCGTTCTCGACGCTCACCTCGATCCGGTCGGCGTCGACCCAGGTATCGTAGAAGAGCGCCTCCTCGACGTCGGCCCGGATCTCCTCGTCCGATCGGCGCTGCCGCTGCAGGCGTTCGTAGTAGGGGCCGTAGCCGTACCGCGCGGGGCCGTGGAGCTCGCCGCCGTGCCGGGCCTGCGACGCGAGCTCCTCAGACCACGAGTATCCGCCCCGTGTCGCGGGGCTGGACTCGCGCCGGGGCGGCGGCACCTGGTCCGGCGGCCGGTACCCGTACCGCGGCGTGCCGCCCGTCAGGTAGCCGTGCTCGTAGTCGTAGTTCGTTCCACCGTAGCCCCGGCCGCCGACGTACCCCTCTCCCCACTGGAACTCGAACTCGTCGGCAGGGTTCTGCCCCGACCGGAGCTGGCCGGCCTGAAACGATCCGCGGCTCCGGAGCGCTCCGCCGGAGTAGCCCATCCCGTACCCGTGGAACCCCGCGCGGTAGGGCGCCTCGTACGCTTCGCCGTACTCGCCCCTGCCCTGCCACTCGCCGCGGCCCCGCCGCCCCCGCCGCGGGCCGCGGCTCCATCCCCGATCGTATCGCATGGTCGCCTCCCCTCTCTCCGCGATCCGTGACCGGCGCAGGTGGGTACGCCGGAAGCGAAACGACGCCGTACCCGCGGCGGGCACGGCGTCGCTGCCGGTTGGATCTCCGGGCTCGGGCGCGCGCAAGCTTTATTCCAGCGAAGCCCCCGGCCCGACCGCACGCCCCGGCCCGTAGCTGCGGCCGAGCCGCTCGGCGAGGAGGTCGCCGAGCAGGTCCGGCCGGTCGGTCACGATCCCGTCCACGCCCCAGTCCAGGAGCCGGCGCATCGCGTCGACCTCGTTCACCGTCCAGACGTGGACCGCGATCCCGTGGCGGTGGAGGCCCCGGATCAGCTCCGGCGTCACGACCCGTCTGCCGTTCCACGTCTCCGGGATCTGCGCAGCGACGGCCCGCGGGGCCCAGGCCCAATCCAGCCGCAGCCGGTGCAGGTAGTAGAAGCGACGCATCTGCCGGGCCGACAGACTGACCGCACCGGGGTAGGCGCCGAACCGGGTCCTCGCCCCCTCCGACTCCGCCGCGACCAGCACCCTGTCCGTGGCGCCGGCCCGCTCCAGCGCGGCGAAGAGCGGGTCCTGCGCGGCCCCGACCTTGACCTCGACCGTCAGGCGAGTCGTCGGCAGCGCCTCCAGCACCTCCTCGATCGTGGGGATCCGGATGCCCAGGCCCCGGAATGGGAAGCTGCGCCCGCCGTCCGGCGTGAACCGGTAGCCGGCATCGAGGCGACGCAGCTCGGCGAGCGTCATCGCCGACACGGCACCCGTCCCGTCCGTCGTCCGGTCGACCGTCGGGTCGTGGATCACGACGCAGTGGCCGTCCGCGGTCGCGTGGACGTCCAGCTCGATCATCTCCGCGCCCCAGACCTCCACCGCCCGCTCGAAGGCGACCAGCGTGTTCTCCGGCGCGAGCGCGGCGCCGCCCCGATGCGCGATCAGGAGCGGCGATCCGGCCAGGATCGACTCGCCGGCCGCCGCGCGCGCCGCCGCCCGCCGCCAGCCGATCATCGCGCCGACGGCCAGCCCGCCCGCCGCACCGGCCACCGTCGCCGCCAGTCCTCGCCTCATCCGTTCCGCCCGTCGATCATTTCGCCTCCACCCCCCGGTCATCCCTACGGGTCCGCACCGCCCACGGGTACGGTCGGGTGCCTCCGCCCACGATACTGTATTCGGACGCGTCCACGCACAATACT
>Ga0079224_100016374_pt1 | contig 10417 bp, 9 predicted proteins | sample Stecom2015_FD_80414 | JGI IMG/M metagenome (GOLD analysis project Ga0079224, IMG submission 80414) | Agricultural soil microbial communities from Utah to study Nitrogen management - Steer compost 2015 | ecosystem: Environmental > Terrestrial > Soil > Agricultural land | place: USA: Utah...
AGACATTGCAAATGCTTGTTTGTTTTTAGGTTCTGATTTATCGGATTACATCACCGGGCAGGTTTTGAGCGTGGACGGCGGGATGTATACTTAAAATTTAGAAGTTAGAATTCAGATTAGAAATAATTACCTTGATATAGTTCAGAGTTGTGTCAAGGTTTTTTGTTTCATATGATTCTAATTTGTCTTCGGAAAGAGTTATATTTATCTTTTAGACTTATTAAATCATTCTGCTTTATGAAAATTATCTTAACTTCAATAGTATTTATCTTTTTTATTGGTTGTAATAATCTTGAAAATAATTTATCCCGTGATTATATAAAAAATGAATTTCAATTATCAATACAATCTAATCAATTTCAAATTAATGAAATGAAGTTTAGAATAGAATCTTTAAAAAATGATTCAATGTATTCGTATTTATATAAGCTCACAAATCCCGTGAGTAATATTTCAGACTCAATCATCATACAGCTTGATGCCATAGAAAAAAAAATAAATGAGAATGAAACTTTGGTTAATAACAATCAAAAAACCGAACTTGGCGAACATTTATCTGTTGAATTAAATAATTATTCCAAAAAAATAAAAAATCACATCACTTCGAAATCTTATTTAGGTAAGTATATTGATTTTGAACTTGAAGAAATGAACGACGCTAACTTTCTCACTTTTTTCGATGACAATAAAAATAATTTACTTCTTAAAATTTTAATTTTAAAAAATCGCGTCAAAGAAAGAGAAAGAGAATTGTACTTTTCAATTACGTCTTTAAAGTTTGAACAATAAAACAAAGTAAATTCTCTTTGATCACATTGTGAAACCTTCGTGTCCAATCGTGGTTAAAATATTTTGGAATGAAAATGAAACACAAAATTCACAAGAAAATCAGCACTCACCAGCGTTTTCTGCGGGCGGAAAATTCTCCCGCAAACTTTAACACGGTTCATTTTAAATTTTAAGAATTTTGATTCTTGAATTGCATTAATTCTCCCTAATTTGCTACGATAAGTCCAAAAGAAAAATGTCTGACAGAATCCGGGAAAAACTGCAAATTTTAGCCGATGCCGCCAAATATGACGTATCATGTTCGTCCAGTGGAAGCAATCGAAAAAACACCAACAAAGGAATAGGCGACACCGGTTCGGGGATTTGTCACACCTATACGGAAGACGGTCGATGCGTTTCTCTTTTGAAAATTTTATTGACGAATTATTGCATTTACGATTGCGCATTTTGTGTTTCGCGAATCAGCAACGACATCAAACGCGCCGCTTTTACAGTCGAGGAAGTCGTGGAATTAACCATGAATTTTTACCGCAGAAATTATATTGAAGGACTTTTTTTAAGTTCAGGAATCTTCAAAAATGCAGATTATACGATGGAGCGAATGCTTCGGATTGTAAAACGACTGCGTTTGGAAGAACGGTTTAATGGTTATATTCACCTGAAAACCATTCCGGGCGCAAGTGAAGATATGGTTACAGAAGCCGGATTGTATGCCGACCGAATGAGCATCAACCTCGAAATGCCAACAGAATCCGGATTGAAATTATTGGCTCCGGAAAAATCGCACGAAGAAGTAAAACGCGAATTGGGAATCATCAGAAATCGTTCTGTTCAATACAGTTCAGAAAGAAAAATCATAAAAAGCACTCCGAAATTTGTTCCGGCGGGACAAAGCACGCAAATGGTTGTCGGCGCAACACATGAATCGGACAAAGATATTATGTACACGGCAGACGAATATTATAAAAATTTCTCACTGAAACGTGTCTATTACAGCGGCTATATTCCTATCAGCAATGATACACGAATGCCAATCATCGGTTCTCAGCCGCCACTTTTACGTGAAAACCGATTGTACCAAACCGATTGGCTCATGCGTTTTTATGATTTTGACATCAAAGAAATTTTGAATGAGCAAAATCCAAATTTGGATGTAGATGTGGATCCGAAATTGAGTTGGGCTTTACGAAATCTGCATCATTTCCCGGTTGACATCAATACGGCAGATTATAAAATGATTTTACGCGTACCCGGAATTGGCGTACGTTCGGCGCAGAAAATTGTGACTGCAAGAAAATTTGGTAAACTTTATATTTATCAATTAAAAAAAATGGGAATTGCTTACAATCGTGCGCAGCATTTCATCAAATGTCAGGATTCGCCTTATCAATTGCGTGATAACGAAGCATTTAAAATTAAAAATGCAATTCTTCAGGAAAGTAAAGGCAAATATTTGAAAACCGCTCAGAATCAATTGACTTTATTTTAAAATCCAATGAAAATCTACGTTTTTGATGGTTCTTTTTACGGAGTTCTGACCGCGATCTTTGATTCTTATTTTCGGAAAGAATATCCTGTCGAAGTGATTTCAAAAGGAAATTCAACTATGAATATGTTTGATGAGCAGGTTGAAATCATTACTCAAACCGATAAAGCGCAAAGAGTCTGGAAAGGTTTGAAAAGTAAAATTTCAAAAACGCATCAAAAGCATTTTTACGATTCATTTCTTTCAGAGAAACCGGAGATTTTCCAGCATTTGATTGATTATGCGCATTATATTTTTGACAATCCGGAAGGTTTTGATGGGAATTACGGGAACGAACACATCTTGGCTTTGGCGCAAATGTCTCAAAAGGTGCATCGGGAAAAACACCGAATGGAAGCATTCATTCGTTTTGAAAAAAGTGCGGACGGAATGTTTTTCGCCATCGTTCATCCGGATTATAATGTAATTCCGCTATTGACAAGGCATTTCAAAAATCGTTATGCAGACCAGCCTTGGATCATTTATGATGAAAAAAGAAAATATGGAATCCATTATGATCTACATTCCGTACACGAAATTACAATTAGTCAAATCGATTCAAAAAAAACGTTAACAAAATCAGATGAAATTTTCATTGACGAAAACGAAAATCTTTACCAGCAGCTTTGGAAAGATTATTTCAAAAGCACAAATATCACTGAAAGGAAAAACACAAAATTGCATATACAACACGTTCCTAAAAGGTATTGGCGTTATTTGACAGAGAAGCAGGTTTAATCAATCATCGACAACTGAATTCTTTTTCGTTCCACATCCACATCGGTTACCGTAACTTCCACGATTTGATTCAAATGAACCACCGTATTCACATCGGATATGAATTCTTTGGTAATTTTCGAAATATGAACCAATCCACTTTGTTTGATTCCAATGTCCACAAAACAGCCGAAATTTGTAATGTTGTTGATGATTCCCTGCAGTTTCATTCCGGTTTTTAGGTCTTCAATTTTTTTGATGTTTTTGTCGAATTGAACGATGACTGCTTTTTTTCTTGGGTCTAATCCCGGCTTTTTCAATTCATTTAAAATATCTTTCAAAGTAAGCATTCCGACATTTTCTGAAACATATTTATTCAAATCAATTTTAGAAATTTCCGATTCATTTCCGATTAAATTTTGGGTAGAAATCTTCAAATCCTTCGCCATTTTTTCCACGATTTTATACGATTCTGGATGAACCGCAGAATTATCCAAAGGATTTTCTCCATTTGGAATTCTCAAAAATGCAGATGCCTGCTGAAAAGCTTTTCCGCCCAATCTTGGCACTTTTTTCAGTTCTTCTCGCGATTTAAATCCACCATTTTCAGACCGATAATTCACAATATTTTCCGCCATCTTCTCCCCGATTCCCGATACATAATACAACAAATGTTTGCTCGCCGTATTCAGATTCACCCCAACTTTGTTCACACAAAGCATCACAGTTTCATCCAATTCCTCTTTTAACAAACTTTGATCGACATCGTGCTGGTATTGCCCAACACCAATCGATTTCGGTTCAATTTTTACCAATTCCGCTAAAGGATCGGCCAATCGACGTCCAATCGAAACTGCTCCACGAACCGTTACATCGTATTGCGGAAATTCCTCACGAGCAATTTTCGAAGCAGAATAAATTGATGCTCCTGCCTCATTGACCACAAAAACTTTGAGTTTTCTATCAAAGGGAATGTTCTGAATCCAGTTCTCTGTTTCACGGGAAGCAGTTCCGTTACCGATGGAAATGGCTTCGATGTGATAAGCGTTGACCAAGGATTTAATTTTATTGGAGGCAGTATGTTTTTCGTTTTGTGGTGCGTGCGGGTAAACGGTTTCGTTGTGGAGCAAGTCTCCTTTTTCATCGAGACAAACAACTTTACAACCTGATTTATAACCCGGATCTATTGCAAGAATTCTTTTTTCCCCCAAAGGAGCGGCTAAAAGCAATTGTTTCAAATTATTGGAAAAAACCTGAATGGAACTTTTATCTGCGATGAGTTTGGCTTCCTTCAAGACTTCGTTTGACAAAGAAGGTTCCAACAAACGTTTGTAAGCATCCTCAATCGCTTCTTCGATGATTTCCACCAAATCGGGTTGATTGGTTTTTAGAATTAATTTTTTGATGATTTCTATCGCTTCTTGTTTTTCAACTTGAATGGAAACTTTGAGAAAACCTTCGTTTTCACCTCGTAAAATCGCCAATAAACGATGCGGCGCACAACTTTTCAAAGGTTCAGAAAATTCAAAATATTGCGCGAATTTCTGTGCGTTTTCTTCATCTTTTTTGGATTTCACGACTTTGGAAGAAATCACGGCTTCGTAATTAAATTTCCTTCGCAACTGATTTCTCACGCGTTCGTTTTCGTTAATCCATTCTGCCATGATGTGCTTTGCACCTTGAATGGCTTCTTCGGCAGAATTAATTTCATCATTCAAATAACGATTTGCCAATTCTTCCAAATCACGAACCGGATTTTGTTTCATGACGATTTTTGCAAGCGGTTCCAAACCTTGTTCTTTGGCAATTGTCGCTTTGGTTTTCTTTTTCTTTTTGTAGGGCAGATAATAATCTTCCAGCAGGTTTTCATCAAAACAATTCTCGATTTTTTGCTTCAATTCAGGCGTTAAAGCATTTTGTTCCTCGATGGCTTTGAGAATTGTGGTTTTTCTTTTTTCGATTTCTTCAAAATTCAATTTGGATTTAGCAATATTAGAAATCTGAATTTCGTCCAAATTCCCGGTCATTTCTTTGCGGTAACGCGAAATAAAAGGAATCGTACAATCCTCATTTAAAAGCTGAATCGTGTTTTCTATTTGTCTGGCAGAAATTGAAGTTTGGTGTTGGATGTATTGTGTGATGTTCATTTTTTATTCGAAAAAGGATTCAAAAATAAGGGTTTTTTCGGTGAATTTTAAAATTGGGGGTTATCCCCTATATGCAGGAATGAGATCTTGGTGACTTTTGCAGTGGAAATAATTCCATTCAAATTTTGTAAAGTATTAATAAAAAATGAAAAATCTACTATTTGTTATTGTCTCATTTATCTCTTTAAATTCCATGGGACAGAGTTTAAGTTATGATAATTTAAAAAATTTAATCGGTGAGAGAGTGAATGATTTTGAAGATTTTTTCAAAGTAGGATCCTCTAAAACAGATGATAACTTTGGTGATTTGACTGTTTATTATGAATCAGTGAAAGTTGACGATTACAGCTTGGATATAGTTTTGTCCACAGAGGGGAAAAACATCAAGCAAATTAGGGTTTCAAGTTCTGAACAGAGAACCTCTTTTTTTAAAAATATGGGAAGTGACATCCAGAAATCCACTCCTGAGAAAAAGAATTATAAAACCCTGTATGTTTCATTGGTCAAAAATAAATCTAACAAAAAAACATTTTACGAATCTATCAATGATTTGATCGAAGTTTTGAAAAATCCTTCTACAAATATGACAGAAAACTATGGTTTACTTGAGTCTCAAACCTTGAATGCAACCATTACCATTGATAGTGAAAAGAGTGTTATGACTGTCAATTAAAATATAAATTCAAAAAACAATTAATAATTCAATCAATAAATTTAATAAACATTCAGATTATGAAAAGTACATTTATTTTAGGACTGACCCTTTTGTCATCAATCGCATTTTCGCAAGTAGATAAAATCTACAAACACAACGGAGAAGTTGTTGAAGCACACGTGAAAAAAGTAGGAGATTTTACTGTGGAGTTTAGTTATGATGGAGAAGACGCAGTAACTTCATTGAGCCGTTATGCGGTAGATAAAATATTCTACGGAAAAAGTACCCGTATTGAAGAGGTTTCTGAGAAAATTGAAATTACAGATGACGAGGACTGGACCAAAGTTGTTATCATGGAAGACAAAGCTTTGGTAGCAGGACTTAGAAAGGGAGATGATTTGAAATCAAAAACGGGATGGGTCAACATGAGATCCGGAAACGGAAAAGATGAAAAAGCCGAAAAGAAACTGAAACAACAGGCTGCAGACGCAAGATGTCCGTTTATTTTATTGTTGTCAGACAAAACAGTAGGTAAATCTGCTAAAAAGACAGGTACTTGTTATAAATACAATTAAATGTTAATCAAACTGAAGATACTTCAATTTAACAGACAATTTGAAGATTAATCAGACATGTGAAAGCCCCGGACAGAAATGTTTGGGGTTTTGTATTTAGAATATTATGGGTGGCTCGACTCCCGATTAAAAATCACAGGATAGGGAAAACCGGAAAAAATTGGGGGTTAACCACTATATGGAGCAGGCGGATTCTGGTGATTTTTGCAGTAATAAAATTAATATCAAATATTTAATCATTAAAAAAGTAAAAAAATGAAAAAACTACTCGTTGCCTTGTCTATTATTGTGAGTTCGGCTGCATTTTCTCAAGAAAGCGGAAATGGATTTTTTAGCAAAATCGGATTTGGAGTGAGAGCTTCAGGATTGTACAATACTACTTCTCTGGGGCATTTCCAAGATGTAAAAGAACTTGAACAACATGGTTTCAATGTAGGAATTGCCGCTAAAGTAAATGTAACCGATAAATTTTTCATTACGCCGGAACTTTATTATGCCAATACAGGATTCAATGAAATCAATTTGCCTGTTTTGTTGGGATACAGTTTTTTAGGAAATAAATTGGACGTTATTGCCGGACCTTCTTTAATTTATACTTTAGAAAAAGATTCTTTTGAAAAAATGCCAAATTTCAATAAAAAGGCAACGGATTTAGATTTCTTTTACCAAGGAGTTGAATCAACTTTAGACGTGGGTTACGTTGCCGGTTTGCAGTACCATTTCGGGAAATTTATGTTGACTGCACGTTATCAGGGCACATTTGAAGGAAGAGAAGTTCTTTATTCTTTCCGCACTGAAGACCTTACAGTATCCGGAGAAGGCAAAGAAAATTTGAAAACTTCTTTCGCTTCTTTCGGAGTGGGTTATAATTTCTAAGTAAATATCTCTACTATAACCAATTAATTAGAAAAAATAACTCTAAGGTAATTTATCTGGGAAATTCACGTAAAGATAATTTTCAGCTTCACGAGCGGATTTCCCACGATAAATTAAAATAAAACGATAAGTTTGCTGCCCCAAAATAAAGAAAACACTCAGATGAAGTTCCACAACATAGTTTGCCTTATTTTATGCTCTCTATTTTTGTTCGTTTCTTGTCAGGAAAAATCAAAAGATGACAATCATGTATCGACAGACAAAAAGATTTCGCTTGAAAGTAAATACAAAGATTTACCGGAATTTCAATGGTTGTATGATCATAATAATTTTTCCGACATAAATTATCAGAAAAAATTCGAACAACATTATGAGCAAAATTTAAAAGAAAAGAAGTGGGAAAATGCTGCGGCTTATTTGATTGCTTATGGAAATGGTTCAAAAATAGAACAGGTTTATAATGCTGAATACGTGGATAGGATGCTGGATTTTTATGAGAAAAATGAAGATAAAATTTCGGGAGAAGCCAAAACGAATTTATGTTATTATTTAGGTGTCGAATATCATAGCTTAGGCAAATTAGACAAAAGTTTTTATTGGCTGGAAAAATCCCTTGAATTCGAACCGGAGAACAATGTACACAAACAAAAACAAGGTTTTGCCAATTTTGCAATTGCTCAAGATTATTTGAGACAAAGAGATTTGGATAATACGGAGAAATATTTAGTCAATGCACTGGAGATTTTTGAAGAAGTTGGCGACATCAAAAATCAGGGAACTGCCTATCTTTTGATGAGTAATTTATATGTTCAAAACAGGGCTTATGACAAAGCCGAGAAAGTTTTAAAAAAATCAATTGAAATTTCCAAAAAGGAGAAAAACGATTATTTAATTTTTTCAGGACAAATCAGTTATGTTCATTTTTTTATTGAACAAGGAGATACGCTCAAAACCATCGAACAAATAGATAGTTTGTCAAAGTATGCTAAAATCTATCCAAATATGTCTATTTATAATAAGGCTATTTTGAATCAGTTTTTAGCATTCAAATTCATTGCTCAAAAGAAAGAAGACAGTGCGGCTTATTATCTGAACATTGCAAAGGGAATTTCAGACCAGTCAGGAGTTCCGGATTTAAAAGTGAGAACATTTTTCCAGAAAATGTTGTATTCCAATCAATTTAAAAAACCGCTTGAAAACCCGGAAGAAGTAGAACGGTTTTATAATGAAATGGCGGAGGCAGAAGAACCCAATGTTCAATATATGTATCAAATGGCGTCCGCACTTTACAATTATTACCAAAACAAAGGAGATTATAAAAAAGCCAATGAATACAGTGAATTGTTAATTGAAGATGCAAGGAAACAATCAGCTGAACGTCTGAAAAACCAGCTTTTTGAGTTGGAAACCAAATTTGAAACCGAACGAAAAGAAAACACAATTCTGCTCCAAAAGAAAAAACTGGCAGAAAAGAACAAAATCATTTTTTCATTAATTGGCATTTCGGTTTTTGTCGCATTGATTTTCATCATCGCAATCATCTGGACGAAAAATAAAAGCATTATAAAAGAAAAGAAATTAACTGAAAATTATGCTTCACAATTATTGCAAAAAACAGAAATTGAACGCAAAAGAATTGCTTCTGATTTGCACGATAGTGTAAGCAACGAACTCGTAAACCTTCGCCATACTATCGAAAATATGGATTACGGAATAAAAAATAAAATTGATTCTATTCTGGAAGAAGTTAGAAATATAAGCCGGAACATCAGTCCCACTTTATTTGATAAAATCGGATTAAATCTCAGCATAGAACAACTAATTGAACGTATTCAAACCCAGCATAATTTCTTCATCAGTACAGACATCAACTATCAAAAAGGTTTAGACCATAACAAAGAACTCCAACTGTACCGAATCATTCAGGAGTCCATTACCAATATTCTGAAACACGCCAATGCAGTTGCCGGAAAAATTACCATTGTAGAAACAGAAAAATCTGTCCATCTCGAAATCAGAGACAACGGAAAAGGGTTTGACGTTTCTAAAATGCTTGAAAAAGGAAACTGTTTTGGTCTATTGAACATCACAGAACGAACTAAATATATGAATGGAACCGTAGATTTCCAGTCAGGAAGTTCAGGAACTATAATTAAAATAACTATACCAAAATAAATCTTATGCATTTCATAATCGCCGACGACCACCCCCTCTCTCTGCTCGGAACGCAAGTTCTGGTTGAGAGTTTAGGTTATGTAGTCCTGGAAACCTGTAAAGACGGACAAACTGCCTGGAATTCCATCAAAAGACTCAAACCCGATTTTGCCATTCTCGATATTTCCATGCCTGAAATGGATGGATTGGAAATTTCGGAGAAAATCAGAATCCATCAATTAAACACCAAAATAATCTTACTGACTTCTCACAAAGAAACCAGTATTTTTAAAAAAGCAGACGAATTCCAAGTCAATGCCTATTTGTTGAAACAATATGCTTTAGAAGAATTGAGAAATTGTATTCAACACTTGATCAAAAATGAGAAATACATCAGTAATAAAATTAAATCCGATCTGGAAAAAGATACCGATTACCTGAAAGATGAAGTGATGAGTCAATTGAGCTTTTCTGAGAAAAAAGTTTTTGAATTAGTCGTAAAACAAAAAACAACCAAAGAAATTGCCTCACTTCTTTTCCTCTCCGAAAAAACAATCGAAGCGCATCGCGCCTCCATCATTAGAAAATTAGGATTGAAACCCGAGAAAAATATTCTACTCAAGTTTGCTGCACAATTTCAGAATAATTTAGAAGAATTTGAAGATTGAAAATTTGATTGCGCAAAATTTATAGAGCCGCAATGGGATTAAATTATGAATTTGTTAATTTCTTGATTGGGAAATGAAATCCAAGAAGTCTTGAAAAGCAAAATTCAGTACCTTTGCACCTCGAAAATTAAAAAAATGCAATTAACAGAACAAGAAATCATTCGTCGTGAGAAATTGGCGCAGTTGCAGGAAATGGGCATCGAACCTTATCCGGCTGCCGAATTTGAAGTAACTTCAACTGCTGAAGAAATCAAGAAAAATTACGAAGAAAAGAAGGAAGTCAAGCTCGCAGGGCGTTTGATGAGTGTTCG
>Ga0079224_100016375_pt1 | contig 10416 bp, 13 predicted proteins | sample Stecom2015_FD_80414 | JGI IMG/M metagenome (GOLD analysis project Ga0079224, IMG submission 80414) | Agricultural soil microbial communities from Utah to study Nitrogen management - Steer compost 2015 | ecosystem: Environmental > Terrestrial > Soil > Agricultural land | place: USA: Utah...
AAACAAATTTAATCACACAAACGGACAAAGTATGTCTTTTTGCTCTTTTATTAAAATGAATGTTTTTTAAATCTGATTTTAAAACCCGATTTTTTGATTTTCATTCGTCCATTTTTCTGATTGACAATGTTTTCGGGTTTGGGGGAAGTTGGGCGAAATATTATTCAAAACTTCATCCATCAGGATTTTTCTTGCGATGTTTTCGATTTCACCACCGGAAAAATTGAATTGAGAAGCCAATTTCATTGATTCTTCCTCGGAAAGAAAAGGTAATTTGCTTTTCCAAATTTTGGCGGCAGCGTGAATTTCAGGTTTTTCAAAATTGATTTTATACAAAAATCTTCGTTCAAAAGCGGTGTCCAAATTGTCGATTAGGTTGGTGGTTGCAAAAAGAATTCCGTCGAAATTTTCTAATTCTTCCAACAAAATATTCTGAATGGCATTTTCAGTATCGGCAACATTGGAACATCCTGCTGCTTTGCGTTTTCCGATGACGGCGTCGGCTTCATTGAAAAGTAAAATCGGACATTTCTTTCCGGTTTCTTTGAATTCTTGGTAATCCGTGAAAATCTTTTTTACCAGTTTTTGACTTTCACCAAACCACATACTTTTGGTAGCGGAAATATCGACTTTGAAGATATTTCTTCCTGAAGATTTTGCCAATTGATAAACGGTTTCGGTTTTTCCCGTTCCGGGTTCGCCGTGCAGCAAAACCGTAATTCCCAAAGGCATTGCTTTACTTTTCAAACGTCTTTGCAATTGTTTGAATTTGGTTTCCGAAATTGCATTTTTCAAAATTTCGATTGATTGGATTTCTTTTTCATTGTAAATTAATTCTTTGCGCTGAATGGATTTCGTTTGGATTAATTGTTGGTTTTCTTCTTCAAAAAATTCAATTTGGATATTTTCTTTTTCACGAAGAAATTTCAAAAGATTTTTAGATAATTTGGCAGAAATACGATTGCGGTAATTTTCTTTGGAAAGTTCGATGAGTTTTAAAGTGGTCAGTTTAGATTCTCCGTCCAAAATCGAATTGAAATAGTACAATGAGGAATTTTGGTCTTTGTGGTAATCTTTTACTGTGGTCATCACGACGGTATTAAAATCATTGTCGCCGTTATAAACTGCATCCCAAATGGTGTCCAACAAAAAGAATTTTTCAAAATTGTCGAGTTTCCATGCTTTCATTTTCTGAAAGAAACAGATGTGTGGATATCCAATTTCTAATTCACGAAGGTATTTATCGAATTCACGTTTTGTGATTGCATCATCATCAAAATGGTCGGAATATTTGTTGAATTCTTCTAAAATCTGAATTAAATTCTTTTTTTCCGGATTCTGTTCATGGATGTGGAGGTTTTGGGAAATGGCGTAGGAAATGTCTTTGTCGATTTTGTAGTCCATTTCTTTTTCACTGAAATGTCTGTCTTTATTCAGCATTTTTTTCTGGAACAAAGCATTGATGTCGTTCATGAAAAACATGATTTTGTATTCGGGAAAACCTAAATATTTGAAAACCCCAGACATAGTCGAATTTTTAAAGGAAAGAATAAATGCGTTGGCAAAAAGCACGGTTTGGGTTTCGTTTAGGTGAAAATAAGCGGAAAGTTTTTCCAAATCATCTTGCGCATCTTTGAAAAATTCCGTGCTGAGTTTTGATTTTTTGGAAGATTTGTACAGATTTTCAATCGTTTCCAATATATTGAATTGAATTTTTGTTTCCATAATTTAAAATTTTATGGTACAAATATGAGGTCGTAAAACGCCAAAGTGTGGCGGTTTAAAAATATTTTTGGAAGAGCCCTGCCAGGGTTTTGAACCCTGGCAGGGCTACTCAGCTGTATGATTTTTTGAAATTATTCAGTAAAGCTTCGATGTTTTCTTTTCCGACCGGATTTTGGCTGTGAACTTGGAATTCAGGTAAAATTAAATTCTTGTCCAAACAAAATTCCACCAACCATTTGGCGCAATCATATCCGGTTTTTTCCAAACCCAAATCGTGGTCAAAGGAAATGAAATCAGGCAATCCGTTTCGGAAAATAAATTCCGTGAATCCTTCGTAATCATAAACTCTTTCAAATCCGGAAGGTGTCGGGCGAAGGTCATCGAGGTAGAGTTTTTTCATTTATTATCAAAAATTTTTCAAGTTGTTTGGAAATTAATTCCATTCGTCTGTTTTAATGATACAAATATGACATACATAACAGACAAATTATGGCCGTTTAAATTTTTAAATCAAAAAAACTCAAAAGCAGAGGAACCACTATTGAGTTTAAATTTGTTTTACAAAGCCGGTTGATGTCTTTTTGTTGGGCTTTTTGAACATCCGTTCGCTGTTAATGATGTTAAACTTGAAGACTTTCCTCCGCAAAATTTGCAAGTGTATTGCTTTTTTTCACTTCCTTCATAAAGTTCATGCCTTTTTCCATGCGGATTTTTTGAGCATCCATTTGCAGTTAAAATTGATACACTTGAAGATTTATTTCCACACCATTTACAATAAAAATTTGCCATAATATTTTGTTTTTCGTTTCGCCTACTCTAATCAGTTTTCGGTTTTCCTGTTTTATTATACTACAAATCTATAAATCATATTGGGCAAACTATGACCGTTTAAAAATCATTTTTTTTTGTTTGTAATTTTTTTTAATTCCATTTTTCAAACGGTCGCCATTCGTCCGAATCGCCCGCTATTTTCGCTGAAAATTAGTATTATGAATATAGCAATTGTAGGAAGTCGTTCTTTTAAGGATTATGAACTTTTGAAATCGGAAATTAAGAAATTTATTTCCGAGAAATCTCTTGAGACGGTAAAAATCGTTTCCGGTGGTGCCGTTGGGGCAGATACTTTGGCTGAAAAATTTGCAGAAGAAAAAGGGTTTGAAACGCTTATTTTTTTGCCCGAAAGAGAAAAATATGGGCGAAATGCTTGCTTGGTAAGAAATACCCAAATTGTAGAAGCGGCGGATGTGGTATTTGCTTTTTGGAACGGAATTTCAAAAGGTACGAAAGACAGTATCAAAAAAGCCGAAAAAATGAATAAAGAATTGTTCATAATTAATTTTTGAAAATGATGGTTTGAGTTTGATGCAAAAAAATTGTCCCGTTATTCATCGGGACATTTTTTTGTAAAACAAACTCAAACTTGCAATTCAGCTTGAATATAACTTTCAATTTTCGGCAGATATTCTTTGAATTTCGGCAATCGGTGAGAGTCATCGACTTTCAGGATTTTGGTTTCGGAAAGGTTATTTTTCAAAAGAAAAGAATGGTCAATAACTTCATCGTGAAGAGGAACAATAATCAAAGTATTTTCCGGATTTTCAATCTTTTTCAGAAAAACCTTCAACTGCCCGGGAAAAGGGAAATCGGCAATGCGCCTGGACTCATCCAAAAGCGGACTGCTCAAAATAAGAATGGTTTTCAGGTTTTTCTGCTTTCTTTTTTCTCGTAATTGACAAGCGAAATTTGCACCGGTAGAATCGCCAAACAATATAACTTTGTCTTCGGATTCCAACATTTTTTCAGCTTCATCCAGAAGTTGTGAAATATCGGAATTGTTTTTCCATTCGAGGCAGTCGAACCTGAACTGTTCTTTAAAATATTCTTTCAGATTAAGGTATTTTCTGGAATTGGCATCAGAACCTAAACCGTGGATGTAGAAGAGCTTTGGTGTCATTGTTATTAATTTATTTTTACAATTTCTCTTAAGATTTTTTTTGCCGATTTATATTTTTCATAATCGTTTTTTTTGTTCTTCCAAAGCATCGTTTTCATAATTCCTTTTAAATGAGGGATTGAAATTACGGTATATTTCTTACTTTCTATTTCTAAGATTCCTTCCCATATTTTATATGATGAACCTTCAATTAAATACTCTTTTTTATCAGGTATCTTATTACTAAAATACTTTCTTGCAGAATTTCCGTGAAGAATAATATACTCAGGATTAACGGCTTCTATTTCATCAAAAAGAAAAGTATCCGCGACCCTATTACGAAATCTTATCCAATCATCTTTTTTAAGTTTAGACTTTTCATCAAGACCTTCATTTAGCTTCTGAAAAATTCCTTTAACTTGTCCGCAACCTTTTGGTACCATATAGCATAGATCCGCAACATAACATTCGGACATAAAAGATATAATATTTGCACAAGTTAAGTCATCAACAAAAATATCTGTCACATACTTCCAGATATCATCACGACTATAGTGTTGTATAGCAGACTTCTCTATCGATTTCTCAACTGAGTCTCCCTTTGATTCATAACATCCAAATTCATATACAAGCTGATAATTATTTCCTTTTACTATATGTGGTTCTGCCCCTATAAACATATATTTTTTGGGGATTTCCAAAGAGCCTAACCAACTCGAAAAATCAACTCCCCACTCTACTTTTTCATTTAGCAGAAAATTTTCCGGAATTAGTTTTTCTTCATTTTTATCAGAAAGACTTTTGATATGTTCCATAACTTCAGTCTGTTCCTCTTTTCGTTGTTTTTCAACTCCATTTAAAATAGCTCTGCCATCATCAGTAACTAATTGTTCTGTAATATATTCACCATATTTATGTTTCAGTACTTTAATAATATTTTTCATTTGATTTTAATTTTTAACAATATACAGTATTCTATTTACTCCTTTTCAAACCCAGACAAACTTCCCTTCATCTAAAACTTTCTCTCCGTCAAAGCGATAAGCAGCTAAATTTCCTTCTTTCGCTACACTGTAATCTAAGCAACAAACATTCTTTTTGTAGAGAAAAGGCAAACCTTTCAACCAATAATGTCCGAAAAAAACAGGTTTTTCTTGTTCCGGATAATCAGTTACAGATGTCAAATCTGTTGCTGAAATTTGTTGGTCTGGTAAATTGTCAATTGGCTCCACACTTATCGATTTATAAGTTGATTTTAATGGATTTTCCCACCATTTGGTTCGGATTTTGGTTCGAATTATTCCGTCTTTATCTTTGAATGAAAATTCGCTCGGAAGAGAAATTTCCTTTCCTTTCAAAGTTTGCTCAACGGCATCATTCAGAATTGTTTCCGATTTTACGGATTTACGAATAAAATCATCGGTCAATTTTCCGTTATCTAAGATTTCATTCAAAAAACGGATATTATTTTTGTCCCAACAGGCATGAACCGCCCTGAAAGTTTCGGTTTCATAAAAAAGTGGTAAAGTTTTGAACCAATCAATATAATCATCGTACTCTTTTTGTTTGTTCTGAAATTGCTTCAATGTTTCAAAATGTTGCATAATGTTCTTAATCGAATGTTTACGCAAATAGCCTCCATCCGGATTCTGAAAATGAAAACAAATTGCATTGTATTCATGATTTCCCATCAATGCAATCGCATTTCCGCTATCTGCCATTGCTTTTACGATTTCAAGCGTTTCTCTGATTTGCGGTCCGCGGTCAATATAATCTCCAATGAACAAAACTTTTCTTTCGGGATGCGAAAAAACGCCTTTTATCTTTTTATATCCCAATTTGAAAAGTAATGCTTCGAGCTTGTCAGCATAACCGTGAATATCTCCAATAAAGTCTATCATTTTTCTTTAATTTTTTAGTTTAAAATTTTGTCAAACCTGAAATCCTATTGGTTTTGCAGTTGTTTGGTTCTTAAAATCTTCTTCGTTTTGATTGTAAATATCGGTCAAAGTCATCGGCGAAGTAATTTGAGTTTTGAACCCTAATTTATCGGATAATTACTGTGCTTTTTCGGTTTCTAATTCTTTGAATTCGTACTTTGCAATCAATCGTCCTTTTCGTAATAAAGCCGAATCGACTTTGGATAAATCAGTATTAAAAGAACAGATAATCTGAATATTCAGGCAGTCTGAAAGCAATCCGTCTGAAAGATTGAGCAAAGTTGAAACGGGCGAAGTTCCTGTTGCTTCCCGGTCGATGATGATGTTTTCTGCATCTTCAATAACAAATTATAGAATTAGGATTACGGGTAAGTACTTCCATCAAATTAGGATTTGTGATTGCATCTGCCATATTTGGCGGCAAGAAAATAACCCTCTTATCCAAGGAACTTGCTAAATGTCGAATATAAGAAGTTTTTCCGGTTCCGGGTTTTCCGTGAAGCAAAACCAAGCCTTTGTCCTTTTTGGTTTGTAGTCTTTTTAAAATATTTTGATGGTTTTCCGAAATAAGATCCGGACTTTGGATTGGTTCGTATCAAAATTGACCAATAAATCTTGGTCTAGCAAGAAAAAAACATCATCAAATTCCGAAACATTATTTTTACTGGATTCCAGTTCAACTTTACTAAAATGCATATGCTTGATTTCGTTCCCGTAGTTTTTAATAAACCATTCAACGGCTTTTTTGCATTGGATATTTTCTTCTACCATTAAATTCGGAATTTCGCCAAAATAGGCCATGAACAATTTTTGTTCGTTGAGATAACTTCGGCGTATATCTCCAAAAATTAAATGTTTTATTTCTGGGTTATTATTCTCAGAAAATTGATTTTGGCTGAATTTTTCAGTGTTTTCTAGTATAAATTTTTCCAGTTGCATCGGTTAGAATTTTTTTAGTTGAAACAAATATCGGATTTGGAAACGTCAATTGATGTCGTGTTGTAAATTAAAGTTCAAAAATGTTTGGAAGATTCTTAAACTCGTAATTTCCATTTAAAACAGAAGCGTTTGAAAAAGTAGTGTGTTTTGATTTTTCAATTCCATAAGCATTGTGAATATGACCAAACAAATGAAGCTTAGGTTTGATTTCCAGTGCTTTTTCCAGCAATAATTTTTCACCGTAATGCGTTTTTCCATCCAGATCCAGAATTCCAAGTGGCGGATTGTGCGTAATCAAAACATTGGTATTTGCGGGGATTTTTTTGATTTTTTCAAAATAAGTTCCGTCAATATCTTCGGAAACAAACATCGGAATTCCCCCAAAATGCAGGTTTTCAATGGTTACGCCGGAATGACGGAGATAATAGCAGTTTTTCGGTAAGCTTTTTTGAATTTCCTTTTGGGAAAGATTTTCCAGAAAATTATCGTGATTTCCACCGATGATAATTTTGTGTTTGTAATCCAAGTTTAAAAACCATCTTAAAAAACTTCGGAATTCATTTCCTGTTCCGGCAAAACTGAAATCACCGGAATGGATGATGATGTCCGCTTCCGGTAAGTTTTCTAAACTTTGGTGTTGGTTATGAAAATTTCGCAAACCAAGTTTTCCAAGTTTTTTCCGATGTGGGTTTTGTGTACTTTGCGTGTGATTTCGGAAAAAATCGGAATGATTTCTTCTTTCAGATAATGTACTTCTTTTGAGTTTGAGGTTTTATCTATTTTTGTGCCATTTTTAAGATTTTCCAATGTTTCGAAAAATTCCTTCTCGGCATAAATCTGCCAATATCGGCTTTGCAGTTTCAGTCTGCGACTGATTAGTGGGTGAACTTCGTCTGCGTTTCGGTCAAACTCTACAATGCTATTTGGGTTGATTATAAGACAGTGGCGGAAATCCGAAATTTCATTGTCGTTTTCTTCAAAAAAATAAGTTCCAGAAACCTGGGCTGCAACACATTTTCCCCAATATGGCACATTGATGTGGACAACCCAATCGTTTTCCTTTATGTTTAATAGAAATTTGGTTTTGCTCCAAACCAAAATTTCGTCTTCTGTCATTTCGGCCCAAGGTTTTTCTTTGAGTTCTGCAAGATTTGCTTTATCAAACCAACTCCACCCAAACCTTGACATTCCATCATTTTTAAGCGATCTATATACAAAATCTACTGATTTGTCGTCACCTTTGTTAAATACATATATTGACATAATTTTTATTTTTATACAAATCTATCAATTTTAACATTCCAAAAATTCGTCTCTCAGCAAATCTTTAATTGTAATGCGGTTGGCTTTCCGCAAATCCGGGGAGATTTTTTGCTGTACCAGATTTTCTTTGGCGGTTTCATTTATCATATCAACGAACTTTTTTTGCCAGTTAGATTTTGCTTGTTTTCTTTTCATTATTTAACAACTTTCAGTACAACAAAGATTTGATTCGCAACAGCCAAATCGTGTCGTTCAAAAATTAATTTTCATATAATTTCACCGCTTTCTCCAAACGGTTTTTGATTTGTTCCGCGAAATGTTCCGGCTCTATGACTTTTACCAACTCGCCGTAATAAAGGATTTCCATCATAAAATCCCAGGTCGGCGCGAGCTTTACCTTGACCAGCATTTCATCGCCGGATTCTTCCAAAATTTCCTGAGATTCGTGAAGCGGCATCGTCCGCACATATTCACCTTGGTTTTTGAAAAATTTCAATAGAATTTCTTCCGGTTGCAGTTCATCGTCCGGCGTAATGACGCCAAAACTGTCTTTGAAAAGTTCTTTGGAATTGAGTTTTTGCGGAAATTGAAATTTCACGGATTTAATATTCATCAATTGAATCCGATCCAAACCGAAAGTTCGGAATTCTTTTTTCTCCGAATCAAATGCCAAAACATACCAACGTTTTCGAAATTCTTTGAGCAAATACGGTTCAATCGTTCTTTTTTCGGGCGATGCTGACCAAAATTTCTGATAATGAATTTCCAAGACGAATTTATTTTGAATCGCGTATAAAATTCCACTCAAATGCTCTGAACCTTTTGTTTTTCGTGTGTCAAACTGAATGCAATCCGCAATCGAACGATTTAAATTCAATGCTTGAAAAATATCCAATGCTTCAAACATCCGTTCGCTGTAATCGTCTTGTTCGTCATTTATAATCGCATAGACCTTTTGTTTTCGATCGTATTTGATTTCAATATTATATAAACTGAAGATTTGCTTAATATCTCTTTGAAAAGTTCTTTTTGATTTTTCCATCGACTCATAGTCGTGCAAATCAGCTTCTGAATTGAGTTTACGTTGAATTTCCTCAAAACTAGAAGAGTTGGATCGTAGTTTTTGAATAATCAAACGATGACGTATAATCGTATCTTTTTGTGACATAAGTTGAATTTGTATCAAATGTAATTTTTAAAAACGACAAATCGTGTCGCCATAAAAGAAATCTTTCCAACACAAGAAAAAAAGCAGAATTTCGTTACATATTAAATTGTTGGATGTAGGAAGCGGGAAGTTGGATGTACGAATTCTGTTTTAAAATTTGAATCTGCATTTTAAACTTTGAACTTCGAACGATTACAAATCCTTACTTTTGCCGAATGTTGAAACGAATTTCATTCTTTTTGTTGCTTATGGCCGCTTTTGCTGATGCGCAAGACGGAACAAGGGTTTACGAATTTGTCAACATCACCACTTCTCCACGTCAGGCCGCTTTGGGTGGAAACGCAAATTCCGCCTGGGACGCAGACCCGAATATGGCCTATTGGAATCCGGCTCTGATGAATGAACAATCGCACGGACAAGTCGCTTTGAACTACATTAATTATTTGGCTGATGTAAATTTCGGGACTTTATCTGCTGTTTATCAATACGATGACGATGAATTTTTCGCAATTCATGGGCAATATGTGGATTACGGGGATTTTCGCGGATACGATGAAAACGACAACCCAACCGGAGATTTCAGCGCGAAAGACGCAGCAATCGTAATTGGTTATGCGAGAAATTTAAGTGATTTTTTTACGGTAGGTGCGAATATAAAATACATCAATTCGAGGATCGAATCTTATGGTTCTTCGGCTGTGGCGGCGGATTTGGGTGCGGTTTTCCACGATATAGATTACAACACCAATGTCTCTTTAGCGATTCGGAATTTAGGATTCCAATTAGAGACTTATGACGGTAAAAAAGAAAAAATGCCGGTTCAGGTTAATTTGGGAATTTCTCATCGGTTGGAACATGTGCCACTGGAATTGAGTTTAACTTTGCACGATTTACAAAAATTTGATATTTCGGTTCCCACAAATGAAAGCGGCCAGGAAACCGGTTTCGGAAGAAAGGTAATCGACCACGTTTCAGTCGGCGGAGAACTCTTTCCCGGACGCGGTTTCAACATCCGTTTAGGTTACAATTTCAAACGCGGAAATGAGCTGGCTTTGGAAGACAAACGGACATTTGCCGGTTTGACTTACGGGTTCGGAATCCGCATCGCCTCTTTTCGCTTTGAATTTGCGCACGCGAATTATTACAAAGGTTCAAACGCAAATCATTTTGGTTTAATTATCAATTTGGACCGGTTGATTCAAGGCCGGAATTACTGGCGAAGCAATCCTTATTATTAAAATTAGAAGTTTGAAGTTAGAAATAAGAAGTCACTGTGGCTAAAAAATGTTCATTCTAAGAATTGGATTCAAAAAATACTTCTAATTTCTAATTTCTAATTTCTAACTTTGTCTTATGCGAGATTTAATCATAGCAATCGACGGGTTTTCGTCAACGGGAAAAAGCACGCTGGCCAAATTATTGGCAAAAAACTTGGGCTACATCCACAT
>Ga0079224_100016376_pt1 | contig 10416 bp, 6 predicted proteins | sample Stecom2015_FD_80414 | JGI IMG/M metagenome (GOLD analysis project Ga0079224, IMG submission 80414) | Agricultural soil microbial communities from Utah to study Nitrogen management - Steer compost 2015 | ecosystem: Environmental > Terrestrial > Soil > Agricultural land | place: USA: Utah...
CAATCATCACTGGTCCTTCCGTCTGCTCCACAGCTGCCCGTTGCGAAGGGTTTAATCCTGCTAAATAATCCAAAATTTTCTCCTAATTTTTTTGACAAGCATTAACAAAAAGTAGCCGTAAAATTAACAAAAATAATTGACTTGTCTATTGATTTTCCAATATGATTCCGATAAATTGAGTGTTCGCATATCCTACTTCCGCAGCGGTTATCTGTCCTAGTTTTGTCTACACTATTTTATTATAAAGTTTATGGCAAGACCAAAAAGTCTATACTTTTTAGAAAAACAGTTAACGTTCCTAACGGAAAGTCTAAACTTTCTGATCCAATAGCTAATGTTTAGAATACAAAGTTTAAAGTTTCCGGCAGAACAGCTAACGTTTAGAATAGAACAATTAAAGTTTACATTAGAATAGCTAGACTTTCTGATAGGATAATCAACATTTTTAATAGAAGAGCCAAACTTTCCAACTGCAAGGTTACATTACAAAGCGCAAAAATTTACTTTGGGAAAATTAACCGAGCCATTGAAAAATCAAGATTTTTATATTGTCCTCTTATTATATTATCAAGTTCTTCTTTATCGTCAGTAAACGAAACCAACCCTGTGTCAAAATGCCAGGTGCCTAAATAGTTAAGGGGATTTTCCAATTGTGAATGTAAATGCTTTTAATACTTCTGAATCCAAGTCTTTGCATAAAATTACCATAAACTATTGATTTCCCTTCTGGTAACGTATCTCTTTGACTTACTTTATTCAATGCTTTAAAATCTTGCGCGTAGACAAGCATCGTTAAAGAAGTTAAAATTATTGTTGCGAAATATTTCACGTATTATCTTGTATTTGTCAACAAATTTATCATATCATAACAGACTCTAAAATTAGAAATGATTTTTATTTTGTGTTCGTTGTTATTTTAAGTTGTTAATCAATGGATGTTAAGAGGCACACGCATATGCTTTCCTGTATTCAACCGGGCTGTAGGAATATTTTTTACGAAAAACGCGACAAAAGTAGTTGGAATTTTTGAATCCACATTGCCGGGTTATATCCTCAACAGTACGGGGTGTTTCTACAAGCAATTTAACGGCATATTGAAGCCGTAGGTTCTCGACAAATGCGTTGATCGTGAGGTGATATTCCTTTTTGAATATCCGGCGTAATGTGCGTTCAACCAAGAAGAACCGTTTACATAATTGCTTGCTATTGGTGATATCGGCTTGCGCGAAATTTGTTTTCAGGTAATCACCTACTAGCCGTATTTTCTCGGCTGAGGAAAGACCTGCAAGGTAATATTTGGAATCTAACGTTTTCTCGTAAGCCTTGAAGAGCCTTTTAACATGCCCATCCATCTCCTGTTCAAAATCATCGTATTGTCCGGGTACGAGCTGCCACATATCCAGCAGGTACCGTCCGATGTTTTTGTCGATCAGGCTTTTCTCCATAGTGCATATACTGTAGTCACGATGTGTAAACTGCTCTACAAAACCGTGTAGCAGTGAATTTTGTTCTTTCCTCCTCACTACCCACTCCATACGTGGGGTGATACAGGCCAATATATGGGTAGTTGCCTCAAAATGCGCGATATAGTCGTCTTTTTTATTGATGGAGGCATAACACTTACCCGCTTGGGCCTCCGTAATGATATCTCCTCTAGCGGTGGCAAAAACAGCGTCTCCCTGTAATATGAAGTTGACGAAGAGCGTGTTGTCTATTACGCTATATGGAAATATCAATGGTTTATCCAGGCGGAGTTCAAATAGTTCCGTAAAAAATAGATAGGTGCTGTACCATTGATAGATAATGTGTCCTTCTTCTAAAGGTAATATGTCTTTTTTCGCGTAGGGGATATCGTAACGTGGCGGAGAAACTTCTTCCAGTATGTTATCTGATAGAATTTTAAGGTTAACTATAATTTGGCTCGTCATAATTTGTTATGGCACTGTCTTTATTTCTCTGTTTATTAAAAGGTTGCTCAATTTAAGTTATTTTATTCTGATCTGCAAGAATAATGATGTGTTATGTAGCGTATTAGCTACAATCTCAAGTGCACTCCAAGAATCACTTAATTATTTCCATGGCAGCTCGAATCTGCAAAATATCTGGTTGCTGACTATTGCACTCCTGCACACCTTCCGGGTACTTGTCTCTTATGAAATCGTTATAATCCTTGCAACTTCTAAAAATATTAAATTCCTCATTTTTAAAATCCCAAACAATCCCTTTACCCTTGATAGCGTTCGAGGCAATCACGCCACCAGCAACCCCGCCCATACCATAGCCTAGACCTTGCTTTCATGCGTTTGCCAACTCCAGTTCGGTGTAAAGAAAGTTTTGTCCGCCAATGAGTACACGACAAAAGGAGTTCGGAAAATTTGTTGTCTGCGATTTGTCTTCTTTATTCCTGTGCTTCAATATGAGCCCTGCCTGGAAATAAAGATTTCCTCGGTAACAGATGGCAAATGTCTTTTTTACTTTTTTGTCGTTTTCTTTATAATAGAATGCGCAGTGGTCTGGTATCGTATCGATAACCTTTCTGCCACTCACATATATCGTTTTAGCGACCAGTTCTTTTTTTCGGTGGGGATTTTTTTTAAAAAATCTTCTTTTGTACGATAAATTCCCTCTGGGTAATCCATCCCGGAACTCGATGTAACTTGGCTCTGGCAGTAAGAGGCTAAAGCTGTTAAAATGGCAATTAGTAATGTTTTAATCATAATTAGATCGAGTTTAGTTTTCTATTAATTAATTACAACTGTTACGAGTGTCATTTGCCGCTGCACAATTCTATAATCCCTTTTTCATCAAAATTTCTGCCGTCATGTAAGCTTTTGAGCTTTAACTCTTCGATAGTTAATTTATTCCGCAGCATTAAACAAGTGTCTGAGATACGGAAAAGATCATATTCGAACGGATATTCACCCCACTCCAAGGTGTATTGAAATCCGTCCACGATGGTAGCCAAAGAATCCGTTTTTAAAATTAGTATATCGCGGAAGTTTTGAAAGGCCTCTTCTTCTTCATCAGGTAAGGTGAAAAATTCTCCCACACCCTCAGCAATAAACTGATAATAGGTAAAATCCCCTTCCACGGGTTCAAATACGTCACTCACGCCTTCAATCTTTGATTCCGAGATTACAGACGCACTAAAATTGTTGAGCATCTTATAATTAAAATCTGCTCTAGCAACCTTTTTTACCAGTTTATATATTGATAGGGTGTCTCCATACTCCACGAAGGTGTCTATTGGGACGTTTCGCGTCTCAACATATTTAGCACCATCCAATACTGCAATAAACAGGATTGTAGCAACAATAAATTTCATATTTCTTTTAATGTCATGTTCAATTTAATATTATATTCTTGTTCTAAAACTAACAACTTTCCGATGCATCATCATATCAACTATAGATAGGTTATAATAACTTGATTTTCAGTAATATATAAATATTTCGCTTATTTCCCAATGTATCTTCTAAAAACCCAATTCTTCTTCGACCATTGCGGCACACTATATATGTTGCGAACACTCCTTATTGTTGTTTGGCTTGCATAGATTAACGAATTTCCATTTTTTATAATCCCCATATGCCCCGAGGCATTAGTATAGTTTGCTTTATAAGCTGCAACATCGCCTCTTCTAGGTGATGTAACAATCTTGTAACCAGGTATATCCCTATTCGGGTTTCCCCATTCACCAGCAAGTAGAGGAGTTTTTGTTGGATTCATATTATTCTCGACCATCATATCATGTACAAATATATTACATTTCCATCCATCCTCGTCCTGAGCCCACTGAGTACTTTGTTCTGCCAACCTCCTTTCCGCACTTCTTGCCAAAGCTTCTCCGAACGTATTCTGCAAATGATTTAACCCAGCGATCATTACGCCAGTTCCAACGCCCTGCCAGAAATTATCACCGGTCAGCAGCGCTGCGGCTCCGCCAGAAGCAGCGGAAAATGCATAATTACCCAGCGAGCTGCCAGCAAATTTTCCGCCATACATCATGAACGCGGAACTGGCCACCGAACTTATGGCACCCGTCGCAAGCCCCTGCATGAAGCTCTCACCAGTTAGTTCAGAAATTAATCCGTTTGAAACACCATGTGCCAATGATCTTCCGAATTCACCTATTATACCATGACTACCTACCGGACCAAAGGCAGATCCGATCCCCGCTGTCGCAACGCCCGAAATTGCACCGATTCCTACCGATTTTCCAAAGTCACTCCAATTCCAGTTCTGAAAACCGCCGTCGCTAAATGCCACAGTTGCTGTATATGTCGCACCGCCAATTACTGCACCCCATAGCGCAGCGTCTATAAATGTACCTATGCCTGGTAAGAAAAATGAGAAAATAAATTCACCATTCGGATCTACGTACAACAACGGATTGTTCAGAGCATAACTGTACCTGTTGAAGTTCTGGGTGAAATCTGGCATCTGCACATAAGGATCGGGGCTTAAAAAGCGTCCCAGAGCCGGGTCATACAGTCGGGCGTTCATATTCACCAGTCCGAACCAAGGGAGGTACTCGTGCCCGGTATATCCTCGACCGAGGAACAGTTCCGGTTCGGAGCCCGGCGCGTATACCGCCTGCGTAACTGGGTCCCTGAGCCTTCCCCAGGCATCATAGCTCAACTCCTGTTTTAAAGAACCATCAACATTTGCAATATGTGTGATGCTACCGAGGTAGTCCCTGCAAATATAATATATTTTCCAACCGCTTGCTTCTTTTACGTATACAGCAGGAGCCGAATAGGCATCACCTCCTAGATACAATCTTTCTGTATCTGAACTTGTATCTAGCTCGTACTGTCGTCCAATATAATATCGGGTCAATATGGTCGAGCCGGCATTAGCAACGTGCATCTTCACCCTATCGCCGATAGCATTATATACAAATGAGGCGTTTATGCCATTTTCCGCTATACTGGACGGGCGTTGGTATGCCGTATAGTTCACCCCCTGCTCGCGAAGCGGAACAGCTGTGCCCTCCGGACTAAGCATCGTAACCTGGTAGGGTTTGTCCGCGTTGTCGTAACTCATGGTGCCCACACCTTGAATACGCGTGATATTGCCGTTGGCTGCATACGTAATCACTTTGCCGGCGGCGCTGGTCAACCGGTTGAGGTTGTCGTATGAAAAAACCTCCGTCATGTTGTGTTTATTGTCTTTCCTGCTCAGCAGGTTACCCTTTTGCACATCAAAACTGTAGGTAAAGCTCTGTATACTGCCGGCCGTCCTACCGGTAGGCATCCCATAAGCCGTATAGCTGTAGGTGCGCTCCACAGTACCCGTAATGCCTTTGGTGAACTGACCTAAAGCATTCTCCTCGGTCAGCTTCCAGACCGACGTCGAGCCTAGCTTTATCTCTGTATTATGCCCGTTGACGTATGTAAAGTTTTCCGTGCCGATCGTACCACTCTGCGAGATGTATTGTATAGAAGATACGTTGCCGCCGCTATATGCATATCTTTTTTGCAGCCATTTATTATCAGGGACGGTGTCTCTTTCGGTCAGAAGTCGATCGTAGGCGTCATAGGTAAATGTTCTAGAGGTGCCATTTGTCGAGATTTCGCTGGCCAATAATCCGTTGGTATTATAGTTATATACGGTTGTAAACTCACCCTGTCTTTGCCTACTGGTCGTCCTACTGTATTTGTCATATATTGATACAATCGTCCCTCTCGGAGTAGTTTCGGTGAGCGTTAAAACTCCAGCGGTTGCGTACGCGTACTTCGTGGTTCGATGTCCCGCGCTTGGATCAACCATGCCTGTCTGTCTTCCGAACGCATCATATTCAAAGGAAGTAACCACAGCTCCTGGCGCAGTGATTGAAGAAGGCTGACCGTCTGGTCGTCGACTATAGACAATGGTACCTCCCGGGTCAGAAACACTTAACAGAGCTCCAGAACCGTCTGTAGTTTTAGTGGTAGGTATTCCGTCTGTAGTTTCGGTGATACTCAGACCAGCATAGACCCAAGACGAAATTTTACCGGAAGCAGCAGTAAGCATTGTAGGACGGTCGTAATTATCATACGCATAGGTATTCCAATGCGCAGCGGATGTGCCTCGAAAAGGAAGCGATGTCCTGCTGATACGGCCAAAAGTATCGTATTCCGTTTCGATGTATTGCCACTGGCCGTCAAACCGTTGGTTACCGGTGCGCACCTCTCGGTTCAACGCGTCATATTGAGTCGACGTAGCAGGCGTTCCGGTTGTTTTATTGTTCACCATATACAATCCTCCGCCTCCCCAGGTAAACGTTGTTGTGTCGGTCGTCGCATCGGGATATCTTGCGGTCATCTCCCTTCCCCAAACATCGAAAGTTCTGGTGGTCGCCTGGTTCTTATAGTTCCTGACGGTCCTCGGATTTCCATAGGGGTTGTAATTCGAATAAGTCGTTGTCTGCGACAACGCGTTGGTTACGGTAGCAATATACCGTCCTGCGGCATCGTAGGTATACGTATTCCCTAAAAACTCGGTGACATTGTAGGGTGCTGATAGTTCAGAAAGCACATTGCCATAAGTGTCGTACGTCCATCTGGTCTCACCGGTCTTTTGCCCCCCGGTAGTTCCGGTGCGGGCAACCCTTGTCACAGGAAGCCGCACCGAGTTGTAGGTGAATGTCTCCTTGTCAATCCAAGAGGACCCGCCACGCGTGTTGGTTACCGTCTTGACCAGCGGCTGACCGATTAGGTAAATGCTTCCCGAGGTGGAATTGTAATAGGTCTGGTCGGTAACGGTGGTAAGCCCACCGCCAAAGTTCACGGTCGCCTTGGTCACGTTACCGTAGGTGTCATGGAGGTATGTGGAGGTTACCGTCTGGTTGGTCAGCCTGTTCAGGACGGATTGGTTGGTCAGTCTTATCTTAGCTATTTTGTTGGAATGTACACTGACCGACCAGGTGTTGGTCGTTCTGCTTCCGGGCGAGTCATCGACCTTTAGGATACCGAAATTATAGGGGTCATACTCCTGTAGGTACGAACGCCCCCGGATATAGTCCGATGTGGTTATCCTGCCGAAACCCCGGAAGCCAAGCCCTTCCTTATGGATAACGGCGTTTTCGTAATAGTAACCGCGGTGTTCGTCGCGTTGCCCGTTGACATACCGCTCGTCGTTCACCACCACGGAGAACGGCCCGTTAAAGTTTTCAAACGGATATACCGCTCCGCTGCCCATGCTGTAATGGTCGTATGCCTCGTTGAGCATCAGGTAATAGTTTTTCTCTACCACGCCAAAACTGTTGATTGCACCGGTGAGCTGCTTCTCTTTCGTATCGTTCCGGGGAAAAGAAAACCGGGTAACCTTCCCGTTCTTTAATGCGACCAGCTGGTGGAAATAGTTTCGGCTGTTGATATTCGTGGGAACCAGCGCGGCACCGCTATATACAAATGAAGAATAGTTTTCGATTGAAAAGCCGACCCCCGGTTTGTTCAGGTAAGTAAAAAATCCTGATGATCCGGTTTTTTTAATGACATCGGTCAGCCCGTCACTGTTCACGTCCTGTACCCATATTTCTTCTGTACTGCCTTTATTTGTTATCGAAACGGCTATTCTTTCAAATTGTCCGCTGCCCATGGAGTAGTAGATTGCCCAGTCCGATCCGTTTGTTTGGGGCGTCAATAGGAAATCGGGTTTTCCATCTCCGTTGAATTCGCCAAGGAGCAGCTGCCTGCCTGCCAAGGTCGATTTCTTCAATGCCGCATAAGTGGCAACATGTCGTACAGAATAGGATGAGCCGTTAACATCAAAGGTGTAGATATAGGTTCCCGTGTTGGTGATCAGGCAGATATCCGTTTTGCCGTCACCATCGTAATCAAAAGCAAACAGCCGGTCGGAATTCTGTGCAGCCGCCACCGGATCAGGCTGCTGGACGCCTACAAACTCTCTGTAGAAAACGAGCGGTGCACCGTCATACAACTTGCTGCCTGTTTCCAGATCGAATAGGTAGCAACGTCCGATTATATTCGTCCAACCAAAAGGATGTTGGTTGGACACCGAGAGCACTTCTATTTTGCCATCGCCATTGAAATCACCCGTCAAGTGCAACTTTGGATGGATACTCTTCCCGCCATCGGCATCGGTCAGCACAGTCGGAAAATTGAATACACGGGTATATTTGAGGGCTAGCCCGGTATAGAGATTGACCGAATAGACCTTAAACTGCAGACGATCGTTGTTTCCAGAAACAGTATTATTGACCTTGATGACCTCTTCCTCGTATTTCCCATCGATATTGGCGCAGAATATATCTGTGAAGCCCGTTTCTGTCGTCAGATTAGGCATCGGTGAGGCGAAGCTGCTGTTCAGTCCCGCATACAGAAAGATCTTCTCTGTTCCGCTGTAATGGTTATCGTACCGGTTTTGCGAGCGTCTAAATGCCGTTGAATGACGGTAATGCTGCCAGTAGGGGTTTTTGTTTGGAAGTGAGATAAGGCCGTCATCGTCGGTTCCGTAATCGAACTTTCCCTTACTCACGATCAATTCGCCCGGCTGGGTAAAGTTGTACCACTCCAGAAGCTGTGTCTCCGCTTTGGTGTATGCCGTTGCTGTAAGTCCTTCTCCATAGTAGAATCGCAGGGGGGTCAGGGATTTTCCGGAGGCGGCACACCCGATTTCGGTCAGCGTGGATATATTCTGGCGCGTCTGGGTCTGGTAGATGAGTTCATATGAGCGGAAAATGCCGCCACCAGACTTGCAGTCGATCTTTTGCAATAGCCTGCTGTTCGTCACTTTCAGCCCGCCTTCATAAGTCACCACCGGATCGGGCCGGGTGGTCGCATATCTAAAATTGATCTCTGCACCTGTGTATGTAATCGAGTTTATATAGTAGTGGTTGTTTGAAAGAACGTACGCGTAAGTAATCGTATTCCCACGAAGATCAGTGAGGCTGGTGAGTGGATAGCTCAACCGATTAACAGTATTGGTGGTAGTTCCGAAAACGGCTTTATTCCCGTCCGGATAGCTGACTTCAAAGTACTGGACAACGCTACCGCTTAGAAAAGCCGTTACCTTGGTCAGTCCCTGCTCTGTTTCATAGCGTATCTGGGTTGATGTTTCCGAAAGCTTGATCAGGCGCGTACCGTCAAGGACGAAAGCATCGGCTTTGGAGAGGTTCACGCCATGCGCCTGGCTATCGTAATACTTGCTGCGCACAGCGCGTGTAATGGACGAAAGCCCGCCTATGCTCCAGCCCACGCCCATCGTCCCGTTTCCGCCCAGACTGTTATAGACAATTGAAAGTTTCGGCTGAAAGCCCTGCCTCCCGGGCGAAATCTCAATGGGTACAGTGTACATTTTGGTCCCAGTGGGTGTCGAGGATGAAGACATCGGTATCTCACCTACATCTCTAGTCGTATCAACAGGATAAGAATTGGGGACATGGTTATTGTTGAATGCCACGGGGGCAGCTTTAGCCTTCGGGGCAGTCTGTAGTGCCTGTATTTCCTCCTCTGGTATAGATCCTACCGTAGGCTCCGGATAAAGTGCTTTTCGCAGGGAATCCTCCCACTGCACGATTTGTTCATCCGTCCATTTTTCTAAATCAGGAACAGTCTTTTTTAAGGTGTCCTGTATATTTTCCTGTGCAAACAAGACACCATTGCCCGCGAACAGGAATATAAATAGCAATGATAAGGCTTTCATAACGTACAGGTATTTAGTCTATAATTTAACCAAGTTCCATGCGGAGGTTTGGCGGTTTATATGGATATTTAGTGTATAATTACCACTTGGTAGGTCGCCTAGCTTCACTGACGTGGTGTTACCGGAGAGTTTTTTCTTGCTGATGAATGCACCTTTCTCGTCCCAAAGAGCATATTCTTGCTTGGATGAGCGATCGTGTTGTTTTACAGAGAGGTCAAGTATGGCATTGCCGTGATCGACATGGATGACAAGCTCTTTTCCGCCCAGTGAATCCATATAAGTTCGCGAAACCTCTTGCTGCCGATCAGCAGAAAGACCCTGTGTGCCCACTACAATAGTTCTGGTGGTTCGGTTTCCTGCAGCATCGTAGCCGTAGGCCAATTGCTGCGCGCAGGCCTCATAAAAATTGCCTGCTAGTATGATAAGGATAATGGATAATAGCTTCATGGCACATCAGCTTTAATTATATTCATTTATTTACCAAAACTAGGCAAGAATGATAGCACAAAGGGGACAAAATAAAATTGATTTTTCAGGAAATGACCGATTTGTACTATATAAAAGCATTTTCTGGGGTACTACCAACAAAAGCATTTACTGACAGAGCATAAGTAATCACCAACGAACGTACACAATAAGGTATAAAAATAAAGGTTTCTACCCGGGCGAGTAGAAACCTTCGTAAAACCAATTATAACTTACCGCCATGCTCTAGCGGCCTGAATTATGAATTACTAATTTATAGATAACTCGGTATATATACAA
>Ga0079224_100016378_pt1 | contig 10416 bp, 11 predicted proteins | sample Stecom2015_FD_80414 | JGI IMG/M metagenome (GOLD analysis project Ga0079224, IMG submission 80414) | Agricultural soil microbial communities from Utah to study Nitrogen management - Steer compost 2015 | ecosystem: Environmental > Terrestrial > Soil > Agricultural land | place: USA: Utah...
GACAACCGGTATGGGAAGTTTGTCGTGGAACCCTTGGAACGCGGTTACGGCACCACCCTGGGTAACTCCCTGCGCCGCATCCTGCTGTCTTCTCTTCCCGGCGCAGCCGTAAATTCCATCCAGATTGACGGGGTGCTGCACGAATTTTCCACGATTCCCGGCGTGGTGGAGGATACCACGGAGATCATCCTGAATCTGAAGCAACTCGCCCTCAAGATCCATTCCGACGAAGAAAAGGTGTTGGAAATCGATGTTGAGGGAGCAGGGGAAGTGACCGCTGGCGATATTCGTGCAGACAGCGACGTGGAGATCTTGAACCCTGACCTTCACATCGCTACCCTGGCCGAGGATGGCCGGCTGCATATCCGGATGACGGCCAATCGCGGACGGGGGTACGTTCCGGCTGAACGAAACAAGCGGGAGGATCAGCCGATCGGGGTGATTCCGATCGATTCCATATATACACCCATCGAGCGGGTCAATTACCGAGTGGAAAACACGCGGGTCGGTCAGGTGACCAACTACGACAAACTGATGCTGGAAGTCTGGACCAACGGCAGCCTGGGGCCGGATGAGGCCGTGAGCCTCGGCGCCAAGATTTTGACGGAGCATCTGATGCTGTTCGTCGGCTTGAACCGCGAGGCTCAGGAAGCGGAGATCATGGTCGAAAAAGAAGAGGACCAGAAAGAGAAAGTGATGGAAATGACCATCGAGGAATTGGACCTCTCCGTCCGGTCTTACAACTGCCTCAAGCGCGCGGGTATCAATACGGTCCAGGAGCTGACTCAGAAGACGGAAGAAGACATGATGAAGGTACGCAACCTGGGACGCAAGTCCCTGGAAGAAGTGCAGGAGAAACTGTCCGAACTGGGACTTTCTCTGCGCAAAGAGGACTGAAGTCGGGGGAGGGAAGGATCCATGGCATATGCGAAATTGGGGCGTGATTCGGCCGCCCGGAAAGCGCTGTTTCGTGATCTGGTGACGGACCTCATCATCAACGAACGGATTCAGACCACCGAGGCAAAGGCCAAGGAGGTTCGTTCCATCGCCGAAAAGATGATCACGTTGGCCAAGCGCGGCGACCTCCATGCCCGTCGGCAGGCGGCCGCTTTTGTGCGTAAGAACCGCTCTTACACCGAAAAGGACGGGGAGGAGACGGTACATCACCAGGTGGATGCGGTGAAGAAGCTGTTTGATGAGATCGCTCCCCGTTATGCCGAAAGACAGGGAGGTTACACCCGGATCATCAAAATTGGACCGCGCCGTGGCGACGGTGCGCCGATGGTGTACCTGGAATTGGTACAATAAGTGACCCGGGGAAAAGGGAGAGGGAGGGATCGCGCGCACGGTCCCGAAATCTGCCCTTTTTTCTTTTCCTGGACCGTGCCCGTTCCGTAATGGGTCTCCATCTTTGTCTGTGTTCGGGGAGGGAGGGCGGTGCGGCCGCTGATCGAGGTGGAGAAGGTCTGGTTCGATTACCGTCCGGAGGAGCGACCGCGGGCGAAATGGGTGCTCCGGGATGTGACCTGGAAGATCGCCCCGGGGGAGTATGTGGCCGTCATCGGTCCCAACGGATCCGGGAAATCCACCCTGGCCCGCCTGCTGAACGGCCTCCTGGTGCCGAAGGAGGGGCGGGTCCGGGTCAAGGGAATCCCCACGGACGCCCCGGGGAAGTTGTGGATGGTCAGGCAGGCCGTGGGCATGGTGTTTCAAAATCCGGACAACCAGCACGTCGCTCCTACGGTGCGGGAGGATGTCGCCTTCGGACTGGAAAACCTCGGTGTGCCCCGGGAGGAGATGCTGCGGCGCATTGACGAGGCTCTGGAGGCGGTGGACCTGCCCGGGATGGGGGAACGGCTCGTCCATCAGCTGTCCGGGGGACAAAAGCAGCGATTATCCATCGCCGGAGTGCTGGCGATGCGGCCGGATGCGATCGTGTTGGACGAGTCCACCTCCATGCTGGATCCTGCGGGGCGAAGACGGGTTCTTGAAGTGATGCAGCGGCTGAACGACGAAGGGATCGCGGTGATTCACATCACCCACTCGGCCGCCGAAGCGGCCCGGGCGCGGCGGGTGACCGTCATGGATCGGGGGCGCATCGTTCTGGATGGTCCGCCGGAACAAGTTTTCCAACGGGACGAGGAGATCCGGCGTCTCGGCTTGGAAGTCCCGGTCCTCGCCGAGCTGACCGCCCGCCTCCGGCGACGGGGATGGCCCCTTCCGGTGACGATGGAGGCCGAGCGATGGGTGGAGGAGATATGGAGATCGTTGTCGAGGAAATGAGCGTCTGTTACCGGCAGGGGACCTCCCTGGAGCGGCAGGCCCTCTCCGATCTCACGTTGAAAATTCCCGCCGGCACCTTCGCCGGGGTGGTGGGGGCGACGGGGTCGGGCAAATCCACCTTGATCCGGGTGCTCGGGGGACTGCTTCCGCCAACCCGGGGCAGGGTTCGCATCGGCGGCGAGCAGATCACCCCTGAACATCCGCCGCCTGCCTCACTGATGAGCCGGATCGGTGTGGTGTTCCAGTTCCCCGAGCACCAGCTGTTCGCCGAGACGGTGGCCGAGGATATCGCCTACGGTCCACGCAACCTCGGCCTTCCGGAAGAGGAAGTGATGAGGCGGGTCCGGAGGGCGATGGAGTGGGTGGGCCTTTCCCCGGAATTGGCCGAACGCTCCCCGTTTCACCTGAGCGGTGGAGAGATGCGGCGGGCGGCCGTCGCCGGGGTGCTCGCGATGGAACCGCAGCTTCTCCTGTTGGACGAGCCCACCGCCGGGCTGGACCCCGCCGGCCGGCGCGAGCTCATGGAGCGGATCCGTTTCCTTCACCGGGAGCGGGGGATGGGCGTTCTTCTCGTTTCCCACAACATGGATGAGGTGGCCCATTATGTGGACTACCTGTTGGTTCTGTCGGAGGGGCGTTGCGTCTTCTCCGGGACGCCGTCTCAGCTGTTCAGTCGGGGAGAGCTGCCCGGCGAGTGGGGGCTGGATCTGCCGGAGATGGTTCGGTTGATCCGGAGGCTCAACGAGCGGTTGGATCCCCCCCTCTCCCTGAATCGGTTTACCGCCGATGAATTGGTAGAGGAACTGGTCAGGTACCGACAACACCGCTTCCGCGGTCCGGAGTGATGGCAGGTTTGTCGGGGAAGGATGAGGGGCTGCGGGTTCCTTCGACCGTTCGTGGCAGGTGATGTTCCATGACCCGGATCGCACGGCCGGCCCTCGGCCAGTACATGCCGGGAGATTCCCCGCTCCACCGGTTGGATCCCCGGACCAAAATCCTTTTTATAACCGTTTATCTTCCCCTGGTCATGCTGGCCGACAGCGCGGCGGATCTGGCGCTGCTGGCGGCGGTGGCCCTGGGGAGCGCGCTCCTTTCCCGGATATCGCCCGGCGTGCTGTATGGGACGCTGAAGCCGCTCGTCTTTCTGATCGCCCTGACCGCCCTTTTCCACCTGGTGTTTACTCGGGAAGGGGAGGCGGTATGGCGTTGGGGGCCCCTGGCCCTCCATGACGAGGGGATCAAGCAGGCCTTTTGGACCGCTGTCCGCTTTTTGCTGATGGTTCTGACGGCGTCCCTTCTCCCCTTGACCACCACGCCCCTCGCCCTGACCGACGGGTTGGAACGGCTGCTCAGCCCCTTGAAGCGGCTGGGGGTTCCGGTGCACGCGCTGGCGATGATGATGTCCATCACCCTCCGCTTCATTCCGGCCATCTGGGAGGAAGCGGAGAAAATCACGTTGGCGCAGAAGGCTCGGGGCGGCGCGCTGGATCGGGGGGGCCTCCTTTTCCGGATCAAAAACGCCGCTTCCATCTTGATTCCCCTGTTTATCTCAACCATTCGCCGGGCGGAGGAACTGGCCCTGGCGATGGAGTCCCGCTGCTGGCGGGGCGGAAAGGAGCGCACCCGGTTGCGGGAGCTCCGTTTCACGGAGTTGGATGCGGCCCTGTCGGGGCTGTTGGCGGGGTTGTTGGTGGCGGTGTGGCTGTTGTGACCGCTGATACCGGTGCGGTTTTCCGGATGGTTCATGAAGAAAGGCAGGGGGTCGGCGCGGAGGGACATATTCCGTCGGCTCCTCGCCGATACAGGGGGTGTGGAAGTGCCGAGGCTGAAAATGATCGTCGCCTACGACGGGACGGATTTTTTCGGTTTCCAGCGCCAGCCGGACCGACGGACAGTGCAGGGGGTGTTGGAAGAGGCGATCACCCGGATCGCCGGGCATCCGGTCCAGTTGGTCGGAGCGGGGCGAACCGATGCGGGCGTACACGCCCGGGGACAGGTGTGTCACTTTGACACCGCTCACCCGATGCCCCTGGACCGCTGGGCATCCGTATTGAATCGGATTCTCCCCCGGGACGTGGTCGTCCGCTCCGTTCAGGAGGCGGCACCGGACTTTCACGCCCGCAAGGATGCCCGCTGGAAAACCTACCGCTACCGGATCGATACCCGGCCGGTTCCCGACGTCTTCACCCGACGCTTCCACCTCCATTTTCCCCTGCCCCTAGATGTGGAATCGATGCAGCGGGCGGCTTCGTTTTTGGAGGGTACCCATGATTTCACCTCCTTCTCTTCGGCGCGGTCCCCGGTGGAAAACCGCGTCCGCACGATCTACCGGTGTCGGGTGGAGCGGGACGGTTCTCTCGTGACGATGGAGATCGTCGGCAACGGCTTTTTATACAATATGGTTCGGATCATCGCCGGCACCTTGTTGGAGGTGGGGCGGGGGAAGCGGTCTTGGGAAGCGATTCCCGACATAATCCGGTCCAAAGATCGCGCCTCCGCGGGGAAAACCCTGCCTCCGGAAGGGCTGACGATGGTGGAAGTGGGTTACACCCCCTGGGAGGAAAGGGGGGCTCCAGGGAGGGGCCAAAATCCTTGATCGCCTTGACATCGCCCCCTTGATCGGATAAGATGAATTCTGGTATTTTTCCACGATAGCCCCGGTGGAAACATTTCGGCGCGAAAAAAATCGGTGCTTCGAAGATACACGTTGTCACTGTGAGATTGCCCTGGGAGGAAAGGGAGGGAAAACGATGCGGACCACTTACATGGCCAAACCCGGCGAAGTGGAGCGCAAATGGTATGTGGTCGATGCCAAGGGGAAAACCCTGGGTCGGTTGGCCTCCGAAGTGGCGGCGCTCCTGCGCGGTAAGCATAAACCCGAATATACTCCCCACGTGGACACGGGGGATTTTGTCATCGTCATCAACGCCAAGGACGTGCAGCTGTCCGGGAAGAAGATGTCCAAAAAGATCTACTATCGTCACTCCGGATGGCCGGGCGGGTTGAAAATGACCACCGCCGCCGAGATGCGCGACAAGCGGCCGGAACGGATGATTGAGCTGGCGGTGAAGGGGATGCTCCCCAGGACGAGTTTGGGACGCCGTCAGTTGCGGAAGCTGAAGGTGTATGCTGGCCCGGAACACCCCCATCAGGCGCAGCAGCCTGAGGTGTGGGAACTGCGCGGATTGAAATAATCGAGATAAGGAGGGAAACGGATCGTGGCCCAAGTACAGTATTACGGAACGGGTCGGCGCAAGGAATCAATCGCCCGGGTGCGGCTGGTTCCTGGGGACGGCCGAATCGTTGTCAACGGTCGGGACATGGATGAATACTTCGGCATGGAAACCCTGAAAGCGATCGTGCGCCAGCCCTTGGTGTTGACGGATACGGCGAATCGCTACGACGTGTTGGTCAATGTGCACGGAGGCGGCTTCACCGGTCAGGCGGGAGCCATTCGGCACGGAATCGCCCGGGCGCTGCTGAAGGTCGATCCGGATCTGCGTCCGCCCCTGAAGCGGGCCGGCTTCTTGACCCGCGACCCGCGGATGAAAGAGCGGAAAAAATATGGACTCAAGAAGGCCCGTCGTGCTCCCCAGTTCTCCAAACGGTGACCGGAGTACGGCCCATCGCCGGTTTATCCGACGGACGGGCGAAGCGGTTTTTCACCTGGATTTCATGCAGCAGGGCTGTTCGGTGGAATATCGCCTTTCTTTGAGATATACGGCACGTGAAATCCCCGCAGTATCGCGGGGATTTTTGTTTTCCCGGGCATTTGCTTGTCTGCCGGCTCATTTCACTCGAACGGCGGTCCCGGTGGCGATGCACATGATCATGCCGTCCCGGATGGTTTCGAAGTCCAGATCCACACCGATCACCGCATTGCCGCCAATGGCTCGCGCCTCCTGCGCCATTTCCTTGAGGGCGATTTCCTTGGCATCGTTCAACTTGCTCTCGTAAGCGCCGCTTCGACCGCCGATGACATCGGTAATCCCCGCCAGAAAATCGCGGACCACATTGGCTCCCATGATCGCCTGGCCGCTGGCGACGCCAAGATACTCCACAATCTCTTTTCCCTGCAGGGTATTGGTCGTGGTAATGAGCACGGGTATCCCCCTTTTAAACAGAAGTCTCCCTCCTTTTTCAATATATCTCAAACGGTCCCGTTTCAACAGTTTTTTCGTCCGCTTCCGTGCCGGTCGGTTTTCGGCCGGCGGGCCGTCCTCGACCGGGTCGGCCCGCCTCCGGACCGGCTCCGGGGTATGATGCCCTCACCGCACCGGCAAGACTAACGGACAAAAGAGGAAGAAGCGGAGCGGTGTCCAGTGGCAAAGATCATCTCGTTGGAATCGCGGAGGGCGGAGCATACGGAGCGGGTGCGGCAGCAGGCCCTGGCCGGTTTTCCCTGGAACGAATTGACCGAATATACCCGGGCCATCTTGCACCCGGTCACCTCCCGGCTGCCTGTGAACAAGCGGTGGATGGTCGAGGAGAGCATCTACCGGCTCGCCTACGAATCCTTCCTGTTGGGGATCCATGCGAGTCGGCGAATCTATTGGGAAGTGCGGAACGGGGCCGAAACATCCCGCTGGAAGGAGAGTGTGGAGAGGGATTTCCGGGCGGAAGGGGACCGGTTGATCAGCCAAACGGCCCATGACTTTCAACTGTTCCAGGTGCTGGATGAGTGGCTGAGTCAATCGGTGATCATCGTGATGGAGGATATGATGCCCCGTTGGCTGGTCCGCGGCGTGGAGTACGGTCTCCTGCTCCGGAAACAGCGGAGGATCTGATCATGCAGCCATGTTCCCGTCGCTGTTGTGTGCGCCGATTTTTCACATAAAGGAGCGACCTGTCCCATATACATGGATCAGAATGATGGAAGACAGGATGGCGATGGGAAAATGGGTCATCGATGGAAAAGGCTCCTCGAGCCCCCGCATCGACGGCGGCTGTTGTGGGCGGGAATCCTTTTCATTGGGCTTACGGTTTTGGGTTTGTGGGCGATTCCCCAGACATTCCATCCGACCGCCGGGCCGATGCCCCTCTCGGGGCGAGTGATCGTCCTCGATCCGGGCCATGGAGGGCCGGATGGAGGTGCCGTGAGCAAGGACGGGGTGGTGGAGAAGGATGTGGCCCTGAATATCGCCTTGCACCTTCGCGATTACCTGCAGGAGGCGGGGGCGCTGGTGGTCATGACCCGGGAGAAGGACACCGATCTGGCGGATGCGGACACCCGGGGCTTGAGCCGGCGAAAGGTCCAGGACCTCATGAGGCGGGTGCGGATCGTCAAGGAAAGCGGCGCCGAGATCATGGTCAGCATCCACCTGAACGCCATTCCTTCCCCCCGTTGGAAGGGGGCCCAAACCTTTTACCATCCGGAGAGCGAAGAAAACAAAAAGCTGGCCTCATTCATCCAAGCGGAACTGATTCGCACCCTGGAAAATACCGATCGGCTGCCGAAGATGAACGGGGATGTTTTCATCCTCCGGCAATCCCCGGTGCCTGCGGCGATGGTGGAAGTGGGGTTTTTGTCCAATCCGGAGGAAGCGGCCCGGTTGGGTGACGAAAAGTATCAAAAAAAGCTGGCTGCGGCGATTTATTACGGGATCCTGCGATATTCTTCCGAAGAGGACCTGCCTCCGGAAATGAAATGAATAGAGTATGATATAATAACAGGGAAGCATTGAAATGATGACACTGGGGTGTTCCACATGCTTACAGAGGAGAAGATTCTGGAGGCCCTGCGGGGAGTGAAGGATCCGGAACTGAACATGAGCTTGGTGGAGCTCAATATGATCCGCAACATCCGGATTGACGGCTCCCGGGTATCTCTGGACGTGATCCTGACGATACAGGGTTGTCCGCTGAAGGTGAAGATTCAGGAGGATGTGGAAAAGGCGATCCGTGACCTCGGGGCGGAGGAAGTGAATATCCGCTTCGGATCGATGACGGATGAGGAACGGGCCGCCCTGTCGGCCAAGTTGCGGCAGCAGCGCGCCGGTGCCGGTCCCGCTCCCCAACCCGGAGCCCCGCTCTCGCCCCTTCTGGCCAAGGATTCCAAGACCCAATTCATCGCCGTGGCCAGCGGCAAGGGAGGCGTCGGCAAATCGACGGTCACCGTCAACCTGGCGGTCGCTTTGGCCCGGGAAGGGAAAAAAGTGGGGATTATCGACGCCGACATCTACGGCTTCAGCGTCCCCGACATGATGGGAATCGAACAAGCCCCCGTCGTGATCGACAAGACGATTCTTCCCGTCGAGCGGTTCGGAGTAAAGGTGATCTCGATGGCCTTCTTCGTCCGGGACAACTCCCCCGTGATCTGGCGCGGTCCGATGCTGGGCAAGATGCTGCGCAACTTCTTTACCGAAGTCCACTGGGACGAGCTCGACTACATGCTTCTTGACCTGCCTCCGGGTACCGGCGATGTGGCTCTGGATGTGCACCAGCTCATTCCCCAAAGCAAAGAAATCATCGTCACCACGCCCCATGCGACGGCCGCCTTCGTTGCCGCCCGGGCGGGGAACATGGCCCTGCACACCAAGCATGAGATCCTGGGCGTCGTGGAAAACATGTCCTGGTATGCCTGCTCCGCCTGCGGAAACCGGGACTACGTCTTCGGTCGCGGTGGAGGCGAGAAGTTGGCCAAGGAGCTCGGAACGGAGCTGCTCGTCCAAATCCCCCTGGGCGCACCGGACAACGACATCAATGATCCGGACTTCTCTCCCTCCGTTTATGCGGCCGACACGGAGACGGGACGCCTGTATGCCGACCTGGCCCGCAAGGTGATTCAGAAGACGGCTGCGGAGGTCAAAAACTGAAAGCGGCGGCCGGTTCGCCGGCTGGACGGTCGCCGGGCGGTTCACCGGAGGCTCTGTCCGTGCACGCCGCGGTGAATCCGATCGTCCGTTCTTTCCAGCGCGGGCCGGCGGGATTTCCCGCCGGCTTTTCTCGTTGGATCTCAAAAGGGAATCTCATCGCTGGAGATTTCAATCGGCTTCCCGTCATTTTCTTCCATCGGATCGGGCACCCGGGAGGTCGCCGCTTCCTTTTTGGGCTTCATCACTTCCTGCCAGGGTTTGAGCAGTCCCAGTTGGGTGAGGATCGTTTCCGCTCCGCAATGCTCACAGTAGCGCGCATCCCCCGGATTGATCCGGCCGCACCAGTTGTCGGAGCCGATCGTTTTATCCAATGGGGACTGATTGGTGCATTCATTGAATAGATAGATCCCGCACATTTTACAATATTTTGCATCCTCGGAAAAGTTTCGATTCCCGCAACGGGGGCAGTACAGGAACCGCCCCTTTTCGTCCGTCTCGATGTAGGCGTGTGGTCGGTTCATCGGCCTTCCCTCCGGATTCCGTTTAATGATCCCCAACAGGCCGTAATGCCCATCGGGACTGACACAGTGAGTCACCGGTTTCAAGAAATCCGAAAACTGCCGCCTCATCCACTCCTCCGCCGTCCGGGGGACTTCATCATGCTGTCTCAGGTCGAGCTCCCGCTCCTCCGCCACCGCCTCGGGGATCTCGCACATATAGGCGATCGCTTCCCGCTGTGTGGCACCGGCTGCCCGCAGAAGGGGCAGGGGGGCGAGCACCTCCGCCGCAAAATGCTCCGCGTCCCGGATGTGGCGGGGCTGTGGCGATGTTCCCGCCGGAGCGGGCACGTGGCCGAGACGAATATGTCCCAATTCCCGCAGGAGGATCCAGCGCAGCCGCTCGGGGGGCCGTTGCTCCTCGTAGACGATGGTGAAGGTTTGCTTTTTCCGGTGGACGAGGAGAAGGGCGCCGCGCTCCTTCCGCAACCAGCGCGGATCCAAATGTTCGTTTTTGACGACCCGGTCGGCGGGAATGACCCGGACTCCCAGCCCTTCGAGGAGGAGAAAGGGATCGACGGGCAACCAGCGGATATCCGCTTCGCGGATCAGTTGCCAGGCGGCTTCCAGGATGACTCGGGATCGTTTTTGCACCATGTGGCTGCCACGCCCCTTTTCCTTTTCATTGTACAGGGAATGCTTCGGAGGGAAAAGGGATCGCCGGAGTACGGACCGCCGCAAGGGGGAGCGGCTCCTCGATCGCTCCGGGGTCCGGAGCCGATGAGGCGGACGGCGCCGCAAAAAAGACCCCGTAAGGGGTC
>Ga0079224_100016379_pt1 | contig 10416 bp, 10 predicted proteins | sample Stecom2015_FD_80414 | JGI IMG/M metagenome (GOLD analysis project Ga0079224, IMG submission 80414) | Agricultural soil microbial communities from Utah to study Nitrogen management - Steer compost 2015 | ecosystem: Environmental > Terrestrial > Soil > Agricultural land | place: USA: Utah...
AATTTGCAATTTATAAGCGCATTTTTAAATAAATACTCTTTATTTACACAATATAATAACAATTAAACAACAATGCAAGTTTTTATAGATTTAAATTAAGCGAAATGTATAAAAAAGCAATAATGCAAGAAGTAGGAGCATAAAGTATATGTAAATAAATCTAAACCTATTTTAAAAGATCTATAAAGGCAGTAATCCTACAAATAACAAATTCGGATTCAATACATATATCTTATTTCTTAGCCACTATAAATAAAGAAGTAGCTTTAAAAGGCACTTTTGTAGTATCTGTATTAAAAATATTATTTACCACAAAGTCCTTCAATTTTCCTTCTGGCAATACATCCATAGGAGCGGTTATATAATTTGTTGCAATAATAGTAAAGCCATGTTTTTTTAAAAGATTTACAATTCTTTTTTTTGTATAAATCCTTGCATTTGCATATCGCTCATGAATAGGTCTGGGAAGCCAAGAAAAAAATGGCACTCTATTCCAAGGAAGTAAAGGTAATTTAGCACCATGCGTTTCAAATATCCACCATTTATTAGGAACAGAAATTGCTAAAATTCCATCCTCTTTTAAGGCATCATAATAAAAAGCAAGTCCATTTTCGTTTTCTAAATGCTCAATCACTTCAAAGCTTATTATTCTATCAAAAGTTTTTGGAGGAGTGTTTTTTTCTATATCTAATAATAAAAAAGAACAATTAGTAATATTATTTTCTTCCTTATACTTATTAAAAATAGATAAATGATTATCTGTTATATCAATACCAAGGCATTCTTTCATTTTATCATGCAAACCAAACATAGAAGCACCATTCCCACATCCAATTTCTAAAAGCGTAAAATCTTTACCAATAAAATTAGGGATATTTTTAACCAAATGCAATCTTCTTTTTACGATTTTATCATCAAAATCTGCTGGTCTTCCTAGATAATGTCCCGTCGAGTCAAAAAGTGCATCCGGTACTCGTTCTTTAAAATGCATAAATAATTATTTAACTTAATTTACAAAAAAGATTAATGCTCCAAAATTTAAATATAATAATAAACTTCCAATTTTTAAAACTTTAAAATTGATTTGCATAAGTCATTTTTATTTATAATATTTATGCTATAATAAAAAATAATATTATAAAAAAATATTTACAATCATTTGATTAAGCCTATTCACTGCTTATTCTTATGCACAAACAGTTTATAATGCAACATTTAAACCTGGGCCAACTATTGGTCAAGATGCTGTTATCTTTAAAACAAATAATCAATGTATTCCTTATACATATCCCAATGCACCCGAATTTTTGAATTTTGGCAACTCTATAGAAATAGCATACATTGACTGGACATTCAATGCTCAAGGGTGTTCTCAAGGCACATTAAGAAGTCTCTTAAAATTTGAAGAATTAAATTCAATTCCACCAAATGCTATAATTCAAAATGCAGAATTAAGATTATATGGAATAGATGATGGTTCATTTGTACCTCAAGGGAATAATCATTATCCTGGTTCCCCCTATCCATTAACAAATCCTGGAGAAATTTATAGAATAGAATCTGGAAATAGTAATTCTTGGGATGAACAAACAGTTACATGGAATTCTGCACAAAACTTAACATTAGACCCTAACCCTATCTCTATCCCATTGTCACCAGTACAATATTTATGGAATCATGTAATTAGTGGAAATGACTTTAATGATATGATACAAAGCATGTTAGGACCAAATAATAATAATGGATTTTTATTTAAATTAGAAACTGAAGCTTATTATAGATCAATAGTATTTGCTTCTAGCAATCATAGTGATTCTAGCAAATGGCCAGAATTATATATAGAATACACCTTACCATGTGATGCTTCTTTTAATTATTCAGTAGATATTAATAATCCTTATACCTATCATTTTGAGGCTAATGATTTAAATAACAGTTATTATGCATGGATTATTAACGGCAATACTGTAGGGAACAATCCTACATTGACCTATACTTTCCCTAGTGCTGGCGATTATGAGATTTGTTTGCATGTAGGCAATGACTATGATAAATGTGAAAGATGTTTTAAATTATGTATAAATGAAAACAGAGAAAATTATTTAATAAATTCGGATAAAAAGAATTATTCCCACTCTACCAAACCAATTGCAGGAGACGAATTAAAAGAAATTATCAATTATACAGTTTACCCTAATCCTACAAATGAAACATGGGATATTGAATTTCATGCACTTAAAAAAGAAAACGGGCATATAAAAATATTTGATACCCAAGGAAAACTAATTTATAAAAGAGATTTAAATATAAGAAAAGGCAAAAATAACATACATTTAATTGATCTAAAATTGAACAGTGGAAGTTATTATTTTAATATTAATAGTAAATCGATAAGTATTCAAGATAAATTGATAAAAATCAAATAGTAACATTATTAAATAAAATAGTAAGAATAATTAATTATTCTTACTATTTTTGATGCTAAAAAAGCGTTGAAAATAATTATAATTGGAGCAGCTTATCCTTTAAAAGGAGGCTTAGCAAGTTTTAATGAAAGGCTTGCTAAAGAACTTTCCTTATTTAATGATAAAGAAGTTGAAATATATACTTTCTCTTTACAATATCCTTCATTTCTATTTCCAGGCAAAACACAACTTTCCTCTGACCCTGCTCCAAATAGTTTAAAAATAAAAGTAAAAATAAATTCAATTAATCCATTAAATTGGATAAAAGTTGGTAATAAAATTAACAAGCTAAATCCTGACTTAATTATTGTTAAGTATTGGCTGCCATTTATGGGTCCTTGCTATGGAACAATTTTAAGAAAAGCAAAAAAATCTTCTAAAACAAAAGTAATAAGCATTTTAGATAATATAATACCACATGAAAAAAGAATAGGAGATAGACTATTTACAAAATACTTTATCAAACCAGTTGATGGTTTTATAAGTATGAGCAAAAGTGTATTACATGATTTAAGTTCTTTTGATACTATAAAGCCCACTTTATTTATTCCTCATCCAATTTATGATAATTATGGAGATGCAATTGATAAAAATACAGCTAAAACGTTTTTAAACATAAGTGAAGATGAAAAAATAATTTTATTCTTTGGCTATATCAGAAAATATAAAGGTTTAGATCTTTTATTGGAAGCTATGCATTATCAAAAAATAAAAGAAAGTAATATTAAGGTTTTAATTGCAGGAGAATATTATGGAAATGAGAAGTATTATCAAGAAATAATTGAAAAATACAATTTACATAATCAGGTTATTTTACATACTGATTTTATCCCAAATTCTGAAGTTAAATATTACTTTAGTGCAGCAGACTGTGTAGTACAGCCCTACAAATCTGCAACGCAAAGTGGAATATCGCAGTTAGCTTATCACTTTGAAACTCCAATGATTGTAACTAATGTAGGTGGATTACCTGAAATTGTACCACATGAGAAAGTAGGCTATGTTGTACCACCAAATCCTCAAGCAATCGCAAAGGCTATTTTAGATTTTTATGAAAAAAACAAGCAATCTGAGTTTAAGAAGAATATAAAAGTAGAAAAAAAGAAATACACTTGGAATAGATTCACAGAAAAACTATTAGATTTTTATAAAGCTTTATAAAATTTTATATTCTACTTTTGTCTTAATTCTATAATATCTCGTACTACTACAGATGCCGTCACTGCACCAAAAGTTGCTGGGAGGTAGCTTATAGTTCCATAGGCAGATTTTTTATAGGATGATCCATCAGTCATCATTAAGGAATCTTCTATCACTAATTCTGAACTAAACACTGCTTTAATTCCTTTTTTTATACCTACTTTTCGCAATCTTTTACGAATTTGAAAAGCAAAAGGACAATTATAAGTTTTACTGATATCTACTACTGATAATTTAGTTGGATCTAAGCGACCTCCTGCTCCCATACTGCTTACAATAGGGATTTTTTGATCAAAAGCTGCTTTTAAAAATGTAATTTTGGGAGTAATAGTATCAATAGCATCTAAAATATAATCAGGTCTATCTTCCTCAAATAAATGCTCTACCATTTCAGGATTAATGAATTCCTTTATAATTTTCAGCTCCACTTCCTCATTAATATCCTTAAATCGCTTTCCCATTATCTCAGACTTAGCTTGATTTTCTGTACTTATCAGTGCAGGTAACTGTCTATTCCTATTGCTTGCTTCTACTATGTCTCCATCAATTAAAGTTAATTTTCCTACTCCTGCACGCACCAAGAATTCGGCAGCAAAACTCCCTACCCCTCCCATACCTACAACCATTACATGTGCTTTTCTTAATTTCTCTAATCGTTCTGATCCAATTAATAAATCAGTTCTAGAAAGCCATTGTGGATGTGTCATAATCAATTGTATTTTTAGGAAATAAAGTATTAAAATTATCTAAAACTTGCAAAGAAACATCTTCTATACTAAGTTGCAACTTCCCTGCAGCATTTTTAAATGATACATCAATATACACACCGGCAAAGCAAACAATTTCTAAGAAAAGGCGATTGATAGGAATGTATCGTAAAACATCTTGCAAATTTTTATCAAACAGCAAGGGATGACCAAAAGAGAGATAATGCCCTTGATCCAAGAAGCGCTTTGCCACTTTCTTATTTCTTCTAAACGCATGCATTATAGCCTGTAGTTTCCCTTTATACGGCCTCAACACATGCCACACCTCTTCAGATGCACGTACATTATGTATAATTATATTTTTTTGTATCCTTGCAGCCCAATCTACTTGTTTTTCAAAAGCCTCTATTTGCAATTGCATTGGAGCACCTTTTATTTTATCCAATCCGGCCTCACCGATTGCTAAAATGGCATCATCCATACTGTCTTTTTCGAAAGATTTCCACGCTATTTCGGAATATCGCTTTTCTAAATGCCAAGGATGAAAACCAATGGATAGATATATTTTTTGTATTTTACTTTCTGGCATTTTTGGGATGCTTACTTCATGTGGATTATAAATAAGATAGCTTGCCCTCTCTGTAAAATCGTGGGTGTGAATATCTAATAAAGGCAAGCGTTCTTTCATAATTTTTATTTTATAAAGAATTGGAAGGTATCTCCTCTTAATCCAATGCGTGTAGCTTCTAATGCTAAAACTTCGGAAAAAGCTATATTCCCTAAATTTGCATTACAACCCAATAAGTCTAAAAAATATACTTGTTGGCTTTTTTGTGGTGATTCCCAAATAATTTTTTCCGCTGGAATTTTTCGGATTATTTCCTGAACTAAACCTTCTCTAACTTCACCTGAACCTCTATATATTCCAATATTTCCCGCTTCTCTTGCTTCGGCAATCACATAAGAAGAGCCTGCTTTTAACTCATTTTCCATTTGCTCAATCCATTGATATGGAGGCATAATATTTTCAATATCCTTTGACCCCACTTCGGATAAAACAGTAAAGCCTTCTTTTACTAATCGCTCTATATATTTACACTTTTCTGCATGTGGAATATTAATAGACCCGTCTGACACTTCCACATATTGCATATTATACTTCTTTAAGTAAGCAATATAATCTTCCAATTGATTGCGAATTAGAAAAGCTTCGAATAAGGTTCCCCCAAAATAGGTTGCAATATTATGTTTTTTATATAAATCCAATTTTTCTTTTAGATTTTCAGTAACCATGGAGGTTCCAAAACCCAATTTCACAATATCAATATAAGAGGCACCTAATGCTAAAGTATCTTCAATGCTTTGTAAACCAGCACCTTTATCCATAACCATAGTTAATCCATAATTTCTGGATTTAGTGGTTCTTTCGGGTATTTTGTCTAATTTAAAATTCATAATTTTTTATTTAAATAGTTTATTTCTCATGAAACAAACTATCCGCTGGGCAAAAATAATCAATTCTTATAATTTTATCTATTAACAAGGCTTACTTTTGTAAATTCAATCTTCCTTTTGTTATGATTTCCAATTCTTATTCTTTAGATAATTTAGAAATTAAATTACCTCCTATTAAAAATTACACTTGTGATAATGGGGTGCAAATTTGTTGTTTAAATCCAGTAAAACAAGAAATTTTCCATGCAATTTGGGAATTTGATTTTTGTAAAGATGAAATTGCAAAAATTATACCAAATGCATATTTATTACATAAAGTCATAGCCAAGTTATTGGGAAAAAAGACCAAACAATCTTCAGGAAAGGATATTTCCTTATTTTTTGATGAAAAAGGTGCCGATATTAGTATTAAAAGTACAAGCCAGACTTTATATATTCGACTTTCCTGTTTATCAAAATATTGGGATGAGTGTGTACATAAAGTGCATGAAATATTAAGTGAAGCTGTGATAAATGAAAAAATATGGCGTCAAGGAAAGAAGAAAATTTTAAAAAAAATAGAACAGAATGCATTTGATACTGAAATTCTTGCTGATCAAATGCTTTTATCTTCGCTTTCTTCGCAAAATACTTATTGGAATACTTTTTTTACTAAAGAAAACCTCCAAAGCATACATGAAAAAGATCTGCAAAATGCTTATACCTTTATTACGCAAGCTCAATTTTTACGCATATATATATTTGGAAATTGGGAAGAAAAAGATGTACTTATTTTAAAGGAAAAATTTGGTAAAAATCCTAATGGCTTTCCTATAAAAGTAGAAGGAGTTTTTCCTTTATCGACAATTCAGTCTTCCATACAAAAAGTGGATTTTATGGGCGGGCAGTATTCCTTACGTTGGGGGAAGTTATTCCTAGCTCCCAAAGACAAAGATTATGCCAAAGCACTTATGGCGACCCAAGTATTAGGAGGATATTTTGGTTCTAGATTAATGCAAAGTTTGCGTGAAAAAGAAGGACTAACCTATGGAGCTTATGCATATTTAGTTCCTTTTTCTAATTTTTCAATTTTTGTTATCAGTACTGAGATTTCTAAAGAAAATTTGGAACAAGCGCAATCAATTATAGAACAGGAAATTATTAATTTACAAGAAAAATTAATAAATGAAGAAGAATGGCAGGTAGTTAAAAACAATTTGCTAGGAGATTTGTTAAGCAGTTTAGACGGTCCTTTAAATCTTATAAATAGAATGCGGTCCTTAGATGCCAGAAAATTGCGTATATTAGATTTTGAAAAACAGATTGAAAACATTCAAAAAATGCAGCGTGAAGAGTTGCACTACTTTATGAAGGAGCATTTTTCGCCTGATTCTTTTATAAAAGTTTGGAAAGGATAAAATTTAAGAAAAGCAATAATACGAATAAATCGTCGTAAATTTGCTATACTATAAATTAATAAGATAATATAAATAACTATATGCAGTTTTTAGATTTTGAAAAGCCATTAGAGGATTTAACCCAGCAATTAGCTAAAATAGAGGCAATTGCTCAAGAAAATGATGTAGATATGCGCTCTTCAATCAAAGAGTTGAAAGCAAATATTGAAGAAACACGTGCAAAAATATATGAAAATCTTACGCCATGGCAACGCGTTCAATTAAGTCGCCATCCAGAGCGTCCTTATACAGAGTTTTATATTGAACAAATATGTGATAATTTTAAAGAATTACATGGAGATAGAAATGTAAAGGATGACAAAGCAATAATTGGCGGAATGGGAGAGATAGCTGGGAAAAAGGTAATGATTATAGGTCATCAAAAAGGGAAAAACACCAAACAGCGTCAATTACGTAACTTTGGTATGGCTAATCCTGAAGGATATAGGAAAGCGTTGCGCTTAATGAAAATGGCAGAGAAGTTTAATCGTCCTATCATTACATTAATAGATACTCCTGGAGCTTATCCTGGTTTAGAAGCAGAAGAAAGAGGACAAGGTGAAGCAATTGCAAGAAACTTATTTGAAATGTTTCGTCTAAAAGTTCCTGTAATTTGTATTGTTATCGGAGAAGGTGCAAGTGGAGGAGCTTTAGGAATTGGCATAGGTGACCGAATAGCTATGTTGGAAAACACTTGGTATTCTGTAATTTCTCCAGAAAACTGTTCCACCATTTTATGGAGAAGCTGGGACTATAAAGTACAAGCTGCAGAACAATTGAAATTGACATCTAAAGATATGCTAGAATTTAAAATTGTTGATGACGTAATTAAAGAACCAGTTGGAGCAGCTCATGCACATCCAGAGGAGATGGCAGAAATAGTTAAAACTTATATTTTAGATACATTAAAAGATCTAGAGAAGAAAAACGCTGAAAAATTAATCCAAAAGCGCATAGAAAAATTCTCCAATATGGGCTTTTTCAAAGAAAGTTAAGATATTTATGAAAAATAAGTTGAATGGCTTAGGAGTGGCATTAATTACTCCATTTAAAGAAGATAACTCTATTGATGAAGCAGCTTTAAGCAAAGTAGTGCAGCATGTTATTGATGGAGGTGCGGACTTTTTAGTTGCATTAGGTACTACATCTGAAGCACCCACCTTAAAACAAGAGGAAAAATATCGTGTTTTAGAAATAATTAAAAAGACAAACAAAGGGAAATTACCTATTGTTTTGGGCTTAGGAGGAAATAATACAGAAGCATTAATTGCAGATATGCAAAATTACGATTTAAATGGGATCGATGCTTTTTTAAGTGTTACGCCTTATTATAATAAACCTAATCAGGCTGGATTAAAAGCACATTTTGAAGCTTTAGCGCAAGCTAGTCCATTACCTATAATCTTATATAATGTTCCTGGAAGAACTGCATGTAATATGTTGCCTACTACAACTATAAACTTAGCTAATAATCATGAAAATATTATTGCTATAAAAGAAGCAAGTGGAAACATTGTCCAAGGAATGGAATTAGTAAAAAATGCAGCTGAAAATTTTATTATTTTAAGTGGTGATGATGATTTGGTAATGCCACAAATGGCATTAGGCTTTGACGGAGTAATATCAGTAATTGGTAATGCATATCCTAAAGCTTTTAAAGAAATGATAGTAGCAACGCAAGATGGGAATTTAGAAAAAGCACGTAATTTACATTATCAATTATTACCCTTAATTGATTTATTATTTATGGAAGGTAATCCTGTAGGTGTAAAAGCCGCTATGGAGCATTTAGGAATTTGTGAAGAGCATGTACGTTTACCCTTAGTTAAGGCATCGAAGGATTTAAAAACTAATTTAGAAAAATGTATAAGCTTGCTTTAAAGCAGAATAAACCTTATATTTGAACAAGATAAAGTCGAAAGTGATGAAAAAAGATTTAGAAACATTATTTCAAAATAAAATAGATGCAGAGCATAAAATCGAACCACAAGATTGGATGCCTGATAAATATAGACAAACATTAATTCGTCAAATTTCCCAACATGCACATTCTGAAATTATAGGAATGTTGCCAGAAGGAAATTGGATTACACGTGCTCCAAGTCTACGAAGAAAGGCAGTATTAATGGCTAAAGTTCAAGACGAAGCAGGACATGGATTGTATTTATATTCCGCAGCAGAGACTTTAGGAATTACGCGCGATGAAATGACTGAACAGTTATTAACAGGCCGAGCTAAATATTCATCCATATTTAATTATCCAACTATTACTTGGGCGGATATGGGAGCTATAGGATGGTTAGTAGATGGTGCTGCGATTATGAATCAAGTGCCATTATGTAGAACCTCTTATGGTCCTTATAGTCGTGCAATGATTCGCGTTTGTAAAGAAGAGTCTTTTCATCAACGTCAAGGTTTTGAAATATTATTAACCCTATCAAATGGTACGGAAATTCAAAAGCAAATGGCTCAAGATGCTCTCAATCGCTGGTGGTGGCCATCTTTAATGATGTTTGGACCGCCAGATGCTGAAAGCCCACATACAGTACAAAATATGAAATGGAAGATTAAACGATTTACAAACGACGAATTACGTCAAAAATTCATTGATGTAACTGTTGAGCAAGCAAAGGTATTAGGATTAAGTATTCCAGACCCTGATTTAAAATGGAATGAAGAGCGAGGGCATTACGATTTTGGTGAAATTGATTGGGATGAGTTTTGGAATGTAGTTAAAGGGAATGGCCCCTGTAATAAAGAGCGCTTGCAAGCTAAGATAGACGCATGGGAAGAAGGTGCTTGGGTTCGAGAAGCTGCAATGGCATATGCTGAAAAAAGAAAAAAACGAATAGAAGAAAATAGAGCTTCTGCTTAAATTAATATTAATTAGAAACGTCCTCAAATATTGGGGACGTTTTTTTATAAAACTACTTCATCACATTAAGAATATCTAAATACTACAGATATATTAAATAAAATGTATTGTTTAGAAAACCACAAAATAATTTGCTACTCAAGCATAAGTGAAATTTGATACTGTCCCAAAAAGTGTGTAAAACGCATAATTGTTATCTTTGATTTATTAAACAAAAAAAATCAAGAAATATGCATTTTACACAGTCACAATTTACTGAAATTATTGAAAATATCATA
>Ga0079224_100016380_pt1 | contig 10415 bp, 7 predicted proteins | sample Stecom2015_FD_80414 | JGI IMG/M metagenome (GOLD analysis project Ga0079224, IMG submission 80414) | Agricultural soil microbial communities from Utah to study Nitrogen management - Steer compost 2015 | ecosystem: Environmental > Terrestrial > Soil > Agricultural land | place: USA: Utah...
CCCGGCTCGCCGGCGGCGGCGGGCGAGGTGCCGCCCGGCTCGCCGGCGGCGGCGGGCGAGGTGCCGCCCGGCTCGCCGGCGGCGGCGGGCGAGGTGCCGCCCGGCTCGCCGGCGGCGGCGGACGCCTCGCCCGGTCCGGAGGCGTCCCGCCCCGGCGCCGGCGGATCCGGCTGGCCGGACCGGCTGCGCGACGAGCAGGCCGACGCGGCGGCGGCCAGCGCCACCAGGACGGAGGCCAGAGGCACCTCTGCGCGGACTCGAAGGCGATCCATGAGCCTCTATACACCGGCGGTCGCGCCCGGCTTGGCTGGCAAGGCGGTCAGCGCTCGCGGGCCGGGGCCGGCGGCACCTCCGCGGCCGGTCGCCGCTCGACCTCGAGCCAGATGCCGGGCACCAGGAGGGCCAGCGCCCCGGCGGCGCCGGCGACCCCGGCGCCGCGCAGGACGTGGAGGGCGGCGGGCCGCGCGCGGATCCGGTTCATGCCGCCGGCCGGCGCGGCGCGCCGAACGCCGCCAACCGGGGGCCCGGGGCGGCGGAAATGCGGTTCGCACGTCCGCGCCACCCACGTGATTGCGCGCACTTGTCCGGATGCGACCCTCGCCCCCTTTCCACTGTCAGAGTCAGGAGGCACGGTTGGGCCCATGCAGACCAACGACCACACCCAGAACGACAACGGCCAGGCCAGCGGCGCGATGGCGCCCGAGGCGCTCGCCTCGGCCCCCCGCTACGCCGAGCTGATGAAGCTCGTCGCCGGGATGCAGCAGGACTTCCACAAGTTCTACGTGCAGGGCAACAAGGCCGCCGGCACGCGGGTGCGCCAGGCGATGCAGGAGCTCAAGACGTTCGCCCAGTCGGTGCGCACCGAGGTGCAGGAAATCAAGAACGAGTCCAAGAGCGCCTAGCCTGACCGATCGAGCACGCTCGCCCCGGGGGCCGGCTCGCCGGCCCTCGGCGGCGGGCCGCGCGCGGCCGCCGGCCTAGCCAGGAGGGTGCAAAGCACCGTAACCTGACAGAGCGGCCGTGGAGCAGTTCGGGAAATATCAGCTGATCCGGCGGATCGGCGCCGGCGGGATGGCGGAGGTATTCCTGGCCCGCACCTCGGTCGCCCAGGGGCTCACCAAGCAGCTCGTCATCAAGAAGATCCACCCGGCGTTCGCCCGCTCGCGCCAGTTCGCCGCCATGTTCGTGGACGAGGCGCGCATCGCGCTCGGCCTCAACCACCCGAACATCGTGCAGGTGTTCGACTTCGGCCAGCTCGGCGACACCTACTTCCTGGCGATGGAGTACGTGGAGGGGCTGGACCTCTTGCGCCTCATGCAGGAGGTCAGCCGCCGGCGCTCGCGCATCCCGCTGGGCCTTTGCGCCTACATCGTCCAGCAGGTGGCCAAGGGGCTCGACTACGCCCACCGCAAGTGCGACGACTTCGGCGAGCCGCTCGGCATCGTGCACCGGGACATCTCGCCGCAGAACGTGCTCCTGTCGTTCGACGGCGCGGTGAAGATCGTCGACTTCGGCATCGCCCGCGCCCGCGACGTCCACGAGGAGGAGGGCGTGGTCAAGGGCAAGTTCGCCTACATGGCGCCGGAGCAGGCGCGCGGCGAGCTGGTCGACCGCCGCGCCGACGTCTACTCGGCCGGGGTGGTGCTGTTCGAGCTGACCTGCGGCCGGCCGCTGTTCCCCGGCAAGGGCAAGGAGGTGCTCGAGCAGGTCAAGGCGGGCGCCATCCCGCGGCCGCAGCACGTCAACAGCGACATCCCGGACGCGCTCGAGGAGATCATCCTGCGCGCCCTCACCTTCCACAAGGACGACCGCTACCAGACCGGTCGCGACCTGCAGAACGCGCTCGGGCGGTTCCAGTTCGAGCACGCGCGCCAGACCGGGGAGCTGTTCGACTCGGGCCACCTGGCGCAGTTCATCTCCCACTCGGTGCGGTCAGATCGAGTGGGGCCGAGGCGCGCGACGGGGCACCCGGCCGGCTCCGCCCCCGGCGCGGCGGCGCGGGGCTCGCAGGCCGGATCCGGCGCCGGCTCGGTGCCGCCGGTCGACACGCCGCCGACCCTCGACGCGCGGCCGGCGCGGCGCCAGGCGGCGGCGCCCGCCGGGGCGGTGCCGGAGGCGGTGGAGGTGGTGGACAGCGGACCGCTGGCGACGCCCGCGCGCGCCGCCGAGCGCGCGGCGGCCGACGGCACCGCCGGCCGGCGCGAGGCGCGCGAGCGCAAGCACGTCCTGGTCCTCGAGGGGCAGATCTGCGGCGTCGCCGCGCTCGAGCGGCGGCTCGGCCGGCGCGAGGCGCTGCGCCTCTTGCACGACTTCCTCAGCGTGGCGCGCGACATCGCCTACAAGCACGAGGCGTACATCCACCGGATCGACGAGGGCGGGCTGACCCTGGTGGTCGGCCTGCCGGTCGCCAGCGAGGAGGACGCCTCGCGCACCATCCGGCTCGGGCTGGCGCTCATCGAGGCGCTCGACGGCATCGGGCTCGACGTCGAGCCGGAGCTGCGCCTCGCGGTCGGGGTGCAGCGCGGCCTGGCGCTGGTGCGGCGCGCCCGCGGCGCCCGCTTCGGCTACGAGCTGTCGGCCGCCACCACCGGCATGGCGCGGCGGCTGGCCAGCGAGTCGCAGGGCGGCGACATCCTGTGCGGCGGCGCGGTGGCGCGGGTGGCGCGCATCGACTGGAACTTCGAGGAGGTCGCCACCATCGACCTGCCGCACGCCGGCGACGGCTCGCGATCAGGCTGGCACGGCGACGAGGACGACACCGCCGCCGGCGGCCAGCGCGCGCGGGTCTACCGGCTGCGCGGCCCCAAGGAGCGCGCCCAGCGCATGCGCGAGCGGCTCGACACCTCGGTCGAGATCATCGGGCGCGACCTCGAGCTCAAGGCGCTGCGCGACGCCTACCGGGAAGTGGCCGGCGGCGGCAAGCACAAGCGGTTCGTCGTCCTCGGCGACGAGGGGGTCGGCAAGGGCCGGCTCATCACGGCGTTTCTGTCCGGCATCCCGGCCGGCGAGGCGGTGGTGCTGCGCGCGGCGGCGCGCGCGACCACCTCGTACACCCCGCTCGGCATCCTGGCCGATCTGGGCCGCGACCTGCTCGGCCTGGCCGAGGGGGCCGAGCCGCGCGAGGTGGTGCGCCGGCTCGAGCAGGCGCTGCGCCTCATCTACCCGTCGCCGGACGACGAGACCGAGGTGCGGGCCCAGGTGCGCGCCATCGCGCCGCTGCTCGGCGGCCGCGCCGACGACGGCCCGGACATGGACGCCGACGAGCGGCGCGGCCGCATCCGCCAGCTCCTGGTCCGCATGGAGGAGCGCTTCGCCACCGACCGGCCGCTCATCATCGTGACCGAGGACGTCCACTGGGCGGACGAGCAGAGCATGGAGCTGTTCCGCGAGCTGCTCGGGGTGGCGCCGACCCGCGGCCTGATGGCGATCTTCACCGCGCGACCGAACCCCCGGGTCGAGGCGCTGGCGGCGGCCTCGTGCGCCGACATCCTCCGCATGGACGAGCTCGGCCCCGAGGCGCGGATGGAGCTGGTCATGCGCCGGTTCGTGCCGGACGAGGCGGTCAAGGATCTGGCGCGCCACATCCTGTCGCGCACCGGAGGCAACCCGCTGTTCATCGGCGAGATGATCGACTCGCTGGTCGACCGCGGCATCCTGGTGCGCGAGCCGGCCGGCAGCGAGTACCCCGGCCTGCTCCGCTGGGTGAAGCGGGACGCGCCGCTGCAGATCCCGGCCAGCATCGAGTCGCTCCTGGTCACCCGCATCGACCAGCTCCCCGCGGCGGAGAAGGAGGCGCTCATCCAGGCCTCGGTGCTCGGCCGCCGGGTGGCGCCGGCGATGGTGGACGTCTTGCTCGGGCGGCCGAGCGGCGAGGCGCTCGCCGCGCTGGTCGACCGGGGCCTCTTGCGCCGCGACGGCCGCGAGCTGGCGTTCCGCAACGACCTCCTCATGAGCGCCGCCTACGGCCTCTTGCCGGAGGAGGAGCGCGCCGCGCTGCACCGGGTGGCCGCCGGCCACCTGGCCGGCAGCCCGTCCTACCGGCCCGGCCAGGACGACGCGCTGATCGCGCGCCACCTCGAGCTGGCCGGCGACAGCGAGGCGGCGGTCGACCGCTACATGCGGGCGGCCGCCCACGCCAGCGAGGTCGGCGGCAACCAGGACGCGCTGCGCCAGCTCACCCGCGCCCTCAAGCTCCTGCCGCCGGAGGAGCACGAGCGGCGGTTCACCGCGCGCAAGGAGCGCGAGGCGGTGCTGCGCCGGCTGGCGCGCCGCCCGGCCCAGCTGCGCGAGATCGACGCCATGCGCCGCGAGGCGGAGGCGCTCGGCGATCCGGACCGGCTGGCGCTCGCCCACTCGCGGCTGGCGCAGTTCTACATCGACGTGCGCAAGCTGCCGGCGGCGCTGCGCGCGGCGGCGCCGGCGCTGCAGTACGCGCGCGAGGCGGGCAGCCGGCTGGCCGAGGCGGAGGCGCTGCGGCTGCGCGCCGAGATCGCGCGGCTGTCGGGCCAGAACGCCGAGGCGCTGCGGCTGGCCGACCAGGCGCTGGCGCTGTGCGGCGAGGACCCGGGCGGGCTCGACCAGCGGGCCACCATCCTCAACAACCGCGGCACCATCCTGTGGAACATGGGCCGGCTGACCGAGGCGATCGACGCCTACGCCGAGACGCTGGTCATCTACCGGGCGCTGCGCCAGCCGCGGCTCGAGGCGCGCGCGCTCAACAACATGGGCGTGGTGTTCTCGGCGCTGGGCGAGGCGGAGGAGGCGCTCGCCCACTACAAGAGCTCGCTCAAGCTCGACCAGGAGATGGGCGACCGCGCGGCGATCGCGCTCAAGCTCGGCAACATCGGCCAGTGCTACGCCGACCTCGGCGACCTCGATCGCGGCGAGCGCTACCTGAGCAAGGCGCTCAAGATCTGCCAGGAAGCCGAGGACCGCTCGAGCATGACCGACGTGGTGATCTCGCTCGGGCAGATCCACTTCCAGCGCGGCGATCTGCCGGCGGCGCTCGACTGGTTCCAGCGCGGGCTGTCGCTGGCCAACGAGGCCGGCGATCGCTACCAGCAGATCCGCGGCCTCATCTACCTGAGCCTCGCGCAGCTCGAGAGCGGGCTGCCGCCGGAGCAGGCGCTCGAGCAGGCCCGCGCCGCCACCGAGCTGGCGCGCAAGACGCTGGTGCAGATGGGCGAGATCTACGGGCTCGCCGCCCAGGGGCTCGCGCTGGCCCGCATGGGCCGCGCCGCCGAGGGGGTCGCGCTGACCGCCCAGGCGCGCGACACCCAAGAGCGCATGGAGCAGCCCGAGGGGGCCGATCAGATCCTCTACTTCCACGCGCGCGCCTGCGAGCTCGCCGGCCAGCTCGACGACGCGCGCGCCGCCCTGCGCGCCGCCCGCGCCGAGGTCGACCGCAAGGCCGCCCACCTCGGCGACGCCGCCCTGCGCAGGACCTACCTCGCCTCGCAGATTCCGCGCCTCATCGAGGAAGCCGCGGCGCGCCTCGGCGCCTGACTGATCACAGGCCCTCGTCCGGATCGCCGGCCGGCTCGACGTGGATGGTGACGTCCACGATCGCCGGGATCTCGCGGCGCAGGGCCTCCTCGACGCGGTGGGCGATGGCGTGCGCCTCGCGCAGGGGCAGCTCGCCGTCGACGAGCAGGTGGAGATCCACCTCCGCGGCCCCCTCGGGGCCGCGCGAGCGGACCCGGTGGCAGTCGTCCACCCCCGGGACGGCGCGGGCGATCTCGGCGATGCGCGCCGGATCGATGGTGACGCGATCCACCAGCACGGTGACGTTGCTGCGCAGGATGCCCCAGGCGATCCGCGCGATGAAGGCGATGACCAGGAGCGCGCCGACCGGGTCGGCCCACGGCACGCCGAGGTAGCTGGCGGTGAACGACACCGCCACGCCCGCGGTGACCAGCAGATCCGACGCCGTGTGGGCGGCGTCGGCCGCCAGGTACGGGCTGCCCAGCTCGCGGGCGCGCCGCGCCTCGTAGGTCGCGACGATCGCGTTCACCGCCCAGGTCCCGCCGATCACCGCGAAGCCGGCCGGGCTGGTCGCCGGCGCCTCGGCGCCGTGGATCAGCGCGTCGATGGCGTCCCACCCGAAGTTGACGGCGGCGAGGGCGACCGCGACGCCGATCGCCGCGGCCGCCACCATCTCCAGCTTGCGGTGGCCGTACGGGTGCCCCGCGTCGGGCGGCGCGCCGGCGAAGCGGAGCACCACCAGGCCGATCACGTTCGAGCTGGCGTCGGTCAGCGAGTGCACCGCGTCGCTCCAGATCGCCAGCGACCCGGACCACAGGCCGTAGATCCCCTTGGCGACCATGACCGCCAGGTTGAGGACCAGCACGATGGCGAGGACCCGGCGCACCTCCCGGTTTCTGGCCGCCTCGTCCCCGTCGCGGCCGCGCCCGCCGCGCCGGCCCGCGATCGCCGCCGCCACTCAGCTCTCCGACCCGGCCCGCCGGTCGTGCACCACCAGCACCGAGGCCGGCGCGTGGCGGACCGCCGCCTCCGCCACGCTGCCGAGGATCCAGCGGCGCAGCCCGCGGTGGCCGTGGCCGCCCATCACCACCAGGTCCGGCCTCACCTCCTCGGCGCGGTCGGCGATCGCCCGCGCCGGCGGCTCGTTCACGATCGTGATCTCGAAGCGGATCGAGCCGCCGCGGCGCGCCGCGATCAGCGCCTCCGCCTTGTCGCGCGCCCCCTGCTCCACCGACAGCCGGACCGGCTCGAGCGCCGCCTCGCTCACCCGCCCGGGCACCAGGCTGCCGGTGAGCGGCAGGTGCCAGGCGTGGAACAGCTCGATGCTGCCGCCGTCTGCGACCAGCCCGATCGCGGTGTCGAGCGCGCGCTCGGCCAGCGGCGAGAAGTCGGTCGGCACCAGGACGCGCCGGTAGCCGTGGGTCGCGGCGTCGCGCGCGACCAGGACGTGCCGGCGCGACAGCCGCACCACCCGCTCGGCGACGCTGCCGAGCACGAACCGCTTGATCCCGGTGCGGCCGTGGGTGCCGATCGCGATCAGATCGGCCTCCACCTCGTCGGCCGCCTCGACCAGGCCGGTGTCGGGGAAGCCGTCGACCAGCCGCTCGTCCGCCTCGACGCCGCGCGCGCGCACCGAGCCGACCAGGTCATCCAGGTGGGAGCGGTTCTCCGCCTCGTGCTCCGCCACGATCCGCGTGTACTCGATGAGCGCCGGGCTCTCCGGCGCCAGCGTGGCGTCGGCGGAGTGCAAGACCGTGCCCGCGTGGGCCAGGACCAGCCGGGCGCCGGTCCGCCGGGCGATGTGGACCGCGTGCTCGAGGGCGAGCTGCGACTCCGGCGAGAAGTCGGTTCCGACCAGGATGGTCCTCCACGCGAGCTTCATGGCGTCGCCTCGGGCCGGCTACGACCCGACCCCACACCGGATCCTCGCCGCAGACGGAGGATCCGTCCAGCGATCTTTCGCGCCGCCGCGCGCCGCAGACCGGCCGCGACGGCGCGCCTGCGGTTTTGCACCGCGAGTCGGCCTCCGGTACCCTGGGGCGGGCCCGACCGCCGCGCGGTCGACCCGATTGAGCCCCCTTCCCTTCGCCTCGACTCGTGGTACCTGCTCTCTCCTCCGCCCGGCGGCTCGCCGCGGCCTCCACCCTCGCCATCCTCGCCGCCTGCTCCGGGGGCGGCGAGGGAAGCCCCGACGCCGGCGCCTCGTCCCCGGACGGCGGCAGGCCGCCCGACCCGGTCGAGATCGACGCCGCGGTGGTGGACTGCGCCGGCGACCACCGCGAGAGCCGCGGCGTCGCCAACGATCCGATCACGATGCAGGGCGGCACCGCCGAGGCGACCGGGCTCGCGCTCACCGCCGACAGCGAGCCGTTCACCGTCTGCGGCGAGCTCGATCCGGCCGACGCCAACATGCATGTGGTCGACGCCGACACCTACCAGTTCAAGGTCACCGGCTCCGAGCCGGTCGCCGTCCGCCTCACCATGAGCGCGCCGACCGGCGCCGCCCTCCCCCTCCGCCTCGACCTGTACCTGGTCGACGAGGGGATCCCGGTCCTGGTCGGCACCGGCCGGATGCTGACCGGCCGCGCCCTGGTCGCCGGCCTCCCGCTCGAGCCCGGCACCTACTGGGCCTCGGCGGTCGCGCTCTACCCGGTGCCCGAGGCGGTGGTGCCCTACACCCTGACCCTCGCGCGCGACACGCGCTCTTGCCCGCCGCCCGAGGGCGCGCCGGACCACGTCGAGAGCGGCGACGGCGGCGACAGCCGCGGCAACGACGTCGTGTCGATCCTCTACCCCGGCTTCACCCTCACCGAGGACGGCGGCGATCAGCCGGAGGACACCGACCTCGTCCTGGTGCCGGCCGACGAGGGGGAGGCGCCGGTTCACCTGCGCGGCACCAGCGGCGACGTCGGCAGCGCCGGCGACGACTACCTCGACCGCGACACCTACCTGGTCGAGGCCGGCGCCACCACCGCCGAGCTCGAGGTGCGCCTCACCTGGCCGGACGGCGACGTCGACCTCGACGCGCTGCTGTTCCCGGCCGGGGCGCCGGGCTCCTACGCCCCGCCGCTCGGCCCGGTCATCGGCGAGCAGACCGACGAGGTGTTCACCGCGGCGGTCGAGCCGGGCCAGGCTTACTGGCTCTGGATCGGCGCGTTCGACGACCGCGAGCAGGGCGGCGCCCAGGACCTGCCGGTCACCTACGACGTCACCGTGTGCCCGCGGGCGATCGCCCCCTGAGCGCGCCGCCGCCGCCGGCCCCCCACGCGTCCTCCAGCCGGCGCCGCAGCGCGCGCCCCTCCTCGCTGCCGCGCTGGTCGGCCAGCCACTTGGTGTAGTGGACCACCGCCCACACCTGGGCCGGATCGAGGTGGCCGTAGCCGGGCATCGGCCCGTTCATGCCGTTTGCCACCAGCCGGTAGAGATCCACGAGGTCGTGATCGAGCCGCGCCCCGCCGCCGGTCGCGATCGAGCGCAGCTCGTGGCGCAGGAAGTCAGGCGGCAGGAGCACCGAGCGATAGGTCGCCGACCACTTGGGGACCGGATCGAGCGGCGCGACCGGGCGCTCCGCCGCGCCCCAGCCGGCCAGCGCCTCCGGCCCGACGTAGCTCGGGTGGCAGGAGTTGCACTGGAACACCGCGTGGTAGAGCCGCTCCCCCTCGTCGCGCGCCCGCTGCCGCGCCGCCTGGTCGCGGTACGGATCCGGCGGGATCTCCGCCCGCGCCGGCTTCCGGTACGGATCGCGGAAGCCGCGCTCCGGCGGCGAGAAGGTCTTGATGTAGTCGAGGATCGGTCCGAGCTCCTGGTCCGGCAGATCCCACGGCTGCATCCCGGTGCCGGCGAGCCCGCGGCGCACCACCCGGGCCAGCTCGTCGTCGTGCGGCAGCTCCCCCTCCGGCGCGCCGGTGAACTTGAACTGCGCCGCGCGGAAGTCGCGCGGCGGCGGCCACAGAAACGGCGCCGACGGCCCCATGCCGTCGCCGCCCTCGCCGTGGCAGATCGCGCAGTAGCGATCGTAGAGCGCGCCCCCGCGCTCGAGCCGGGCCGCCGGCACCCGCTCGCCGCCGAGCACCTGGTCGGAGGAGATCTCCGGCGCCGGCGCGCCGCCGCCCTCGGCGTGAGCCGCAACGCCGCCTCCCAGCCGGCCGAGCGCGACCCGCGCCACCGCCAGGCTCCCGGCCAGGACCGCCGCCGACGCGACCAGGACGGTGGCGCCGACCGCCGCGCCGCGCCGGCCGCTCAAGGCCCCACCTCCTCCGCCGCCGGCGATGTCCACTCGAGGCCGCCGCCGCCCCAGGGGGCGAGCCCGCGGGCCGGCGGCCGGCGCAGCGCGCGCACGAGGTCGAACAGGAACAGGAGCTGGAAGGCGCCGAGCGCGAACGCCGCGTAGCTGGTCCAGCGCGACAGGTCCGCGGTCGCCGCGAGGAACTCGAACGCGCCGCTATCGACGTAGCGACGCGGCTCGCCGGCGTAGCCGGACGCGAGCAGCCCGCCGAAGGTGAGGATCGAGAACACCAGGGTGCCGGCGAAGTGGATCCGCGCCAGGCGCTCGTCGAGCACGCGGCCGAACATGACCGGGAACCAGTAGTGGACGGCGGCCAGCCCGCCGAGCAGCGCGGCCGCCGCCATGATGAGGTGGAAGTGGCCGACCACCCAGAGGGTGTCGTGCAGCCAGATGTCGGTCGTCACCGCCCCGAGCAGGATGCCGCTCAGGCCGCCGAGCGCCAGCACCGCCATGGTGCCGAGCGCGAACAGCATCGGCGGCCTGAGCCGCAGCGAGCCGCGCCACAGGGTCGCCATCCAGTTGACGAACATCAGCGTGGCCGGCGCGCTGATGATCAGGGTCAGCGCCTCGAAGCCGACGCCCACCATCGGCGACAGCCCGGCCCGGAACATGTGGTGGCCGTAGACCAGGCCGGACATGGTGGCGA
>Ga0079224_100016381_pt1 | contig 10415 bp, 8 predicted proteins | sample Stecom2015_FD_80414 | JGI IMG/M metagenome (GOLD analysis project Ga0079224, IMG submission 80414) | Agricultural soil microbial communities from Utah to study Nitrogen management - Steer compost 2015 | ecosystem: Environmental > Terrestrial > Soil > Agricultural land | place: USA: Utah...
CCCCGGATAGGCTTCGACCACGCGAGCGCAGCGAGAGGGATGGCCGGTGACCGGACGCGAGCGGGAAACTGACGGCGACGGGGAGTCTGCCGTGAACCGGCGAGCTGCCCTGGAGATCGCGGATGGCGTCGCGGCCGAGCTGGAGAGCCTGGGCGCAGCGGCCGTCGTGCTGATGGGCAGCTTCGCGCGCGGTACGCAGGGGCCACATTCGGACCTCGATATCGTGGCCATCGGGCCTGCGTCGGATGCCTGGCTCGAAATCCGCGACGGCCTGCTGGTTTCCGTGTCGGTCGCCACGCCGGATGAGATCGAATACGCGTTTCTGCGGCCCGAGCGTGTTGGTTGCTTCATACCGGGCTGGCGGGATGCCGTGATCCTGCGTGACCGGGATGGCAGCGCCGCGCGCAACATCCGGCGCGCCCGCGAGTGGAGCTGGGACGAGCTCGACGCGGCGGCCTGCGATCGCCACGTCGCCCGGGAACTCTGCGGCCTGGCGGAGGAGGCGCACAAGCTCGTCAATCTGCTTCTGGCCGGCAACCCGACCGGCGCGGCCATCCAGCGTAACCTGCTCGCCACCCGGCTGGCGGTGATCCTGGCGGTCCACCTGCGCCTGCTCTATGACTCCGAGAACGATCTCTGGACATTGGTGAACGAGCGCATGGGTCCGGAGTGGGCGAATGTCCAGGCTAGGGCGCTCGGCCTGGGCGGTGAGGCTTTCGCAATCACCTGCAACGCCGCGCTGGAACTCTATCGACTGGCTTGTGCGGCCGCCCGGCAGCTGTTCGACGAGCGCCAGCTGGCCGTCGTCGAGCGCGCGCTGGCCGTCGCCGACCAGCTTCCGGGGGAGGACGCTTCGTGACCGGAATTCCGATCCACGCCACCGTCGTGGTCGTCGTCGAGCACGCCGGGCGCTACCTGATGACGCTGGAGGAGCGTGGCGGGCCGGATGGGCCGGTCTGCTACTTCCCGTCAGGGGCACTGGCACGTGGCGAGACGCTGGCCGAGGCCGCGCGCCGCGAGACGCTGGAGGAGACGGGCTACCTGGTCGAGCCGTTGCGCGTGATCCGGATCGAACACGGGACATTCCCGGCGATTCCCGAACTCTTCTGGTGGCGTTTCATTGTCTCTGCGCGGCTCGTGGGCGATGAACCGCGCAGCTCGACCGGCGCCGGGGTCGTAGCCGTGGAGTGGCTGGAGCTGGACGCCATTCCCGGACAGAACCTGCGCGCTAGCGATGCCTTGCAGCTCGCCTTGAGCGCCAGCGCGGCCGGTGGCCTGGACATCGGCGCGGTCGTCCTCTCGCCGCAGGGAACGCTGGAGGGCTTCATCGCCTAGCCGCCCCGGCTTGCTAGAGTTTCCGGAAAGCGGAGGAGCGACAAATGAGCGGGCAAGCGCGAACCAGCGCGATAGCGGGCGACGATATTGCATTCCCATATGCCGCGCGCATGAAGCGGAAAGAATACGAGCGCACGCTCAAGGCCCTGCAGATCGAGCTGCTGAAGCTGCAGCACTGGGTGAAGGATGAGAAGCAGCGCGTGGCGATCCTCTTCGAAGGGCGCGACGCGGCCGGCAAGGGCGGGACGATCAAGCGCTTCCGCGAGCACCTCAACCCCCGCGGCGCGCGCGTGGTCGCCCTGGAGAAGCCGACCGAGGCCGAGCGCACGCAGTGGTATTTCCAGCGCTACGTCAGCCTGCTGCCGGCCGGTGGCGAGATCGTCTTCTTCGACCGCTCCTGGTACAACCGTGCCGGGGTCGAGCGCGTGATGGGCTTCTGCACCCCGCAGGAGTACCGCGAGTTCATCCGCCAGGCGCCCGAGCTGGAGCGCTCGTTGGTCGAGAGCGGCATGTATCTGTTCAAGCTCTGGTTCGCGGTCGACCGTGAGGAGCAGCGCCGGCGCATCGAGGCCCGCAAGACCGATCCGCTGAAGCAGTGGAAGCTCAGTCCGCTGGATGACGCGGCCATCGAGCGCTGGGACGACTACAGCGTGGCGCGGCAGGACATGTTCGCCAGCACCGACACCGTCCACGCTCCCTGGACGGTGATCCTCTCCGACGGCAAGCGCCGGGCGCGCATCGGCGCCATTCAGCACGTCCTCAGCCAGATCGACTACGCCGGCAAGGATCCTGGCGTCGCCGTGCCGCCCGATCCGCTGATCGTCGGCCCGGCCGCGACGATGTTCGCTGACCCGCCGGAGCGGGGCTGACCCCATCTCTCATTCGTAGAGCCAGGCTGGTACCGGGCAATCTGACTGCCAGTGCGCCGCCGTGATGTCCAGGAAGTGGATGAAGTTGCTTGGCTGGAATGGCTGGCCCAGGCGCCGCTCGCGGGTCACCCGCTCTTGCGCGGCGACCAGCCAGGCGTAGACGAACGCGGCCGGGTAGGCCGCCGGGTCGATCCCCAGAGCGGATAGGTAGCGGCGGATGGCGTCGCGCACGGCACTGGCAGCTTCGTCCGGCGGATGGTGGCTGAAGTAGAGCGCCTGGAAGGCGGCCGCTTCTTCGGCAGGGGTCTTTAGCCGGCTGGTGGCGAAGTACCAGTGTGTCGCGAAGTAGATCAGGTCGGTCAGCGGTGGGCCCGTCAGCGACTGCGACGGCCCGGAACCGTACTCCCAGTCGATCACCTGAATGCCATCGGCAGTTCGGAAGACGTTCCACGGGCCGAGGTCGTTGTGCCGCCAGACGACCGGCACCGGCCCGCGAATGCGCTCCAGCGACGCGACCACGCGGTCGAGCAGCCGGGCGCGTCCCGCGCCGAGGGGCACGCTGGCGCGAAACTCCTCGATGGCCGCCCGGACCGCTTCCGCGAATGCGTCGGGCGCGGAGCCACGCTGCGCAGACGAGCGGTTGAACGCGATGATCCAGTCGGTCGTGAGCTGGAGATCGTCGATCTTGTCCGCCAATCGGCGCGGCCATCGCCAGCAGAGCGCCGACAAACGGCTGCCGTGGACGTGCTCCTCGACGCCGACTGCGAGACCGGCGTGCTCGCCAAGATCGAGCGGGGCCGGGATGCTCTCGCCGTAGCGCGCGCGAAGCTCTGCGAGAGTCTGCTGCTCGCGCTCGATGTGCGCGTTGAATGCCGGGATCCGGGCGACCTTCAGGATCGCTTCCGGCTGGCGAGAGCTGGCGCGGAATGGCAGCAGCACCACGCGGCTGCCGTCGTCGACGCCACTGGTGAGCAGCACCGGGCGCGCATCCTCATCATTAAGGAAGCGCGTCAGAATGGCCGGGGCGAGCGAGCGGCGCGGCCGATCGTCGTCGGCGAGCGGGGCGCGGGCGACGACCGCGAAGGCTGGAGCCAGGCGCCCGAAGCGTCGGCCGCTCGACCCAGCCAGGCCGCGGACGCACAATGCCCGAGCAAGCTCGAGCGGGCTGCCGGCGCTGTAGTAGGCGTCCATGTACCAGCAAAAGGCCTTGGTGCGGTCGAGTGGCACGTAGCGCTGCGGGACTGCGGCATTCGGGAGCAGCCAGTAGACCGCGCTCACCTCGAAGCCGCGCCCCTGAAGCTCAGCGACCAGCCATGCCGGGGTGCGCCGCAGATCGGCCAATCGGCGCCGGCTCACTTCGTAGTAGAGCAAGCCGCCCGGTTTGACGGCCCGGGCCGCTGCTCCCGGCGACACGGCCGCGTTTGCCAGGATCGCCACGACGTCGGCCTTCTCCGGAGGGCGAATCCGGGCGCTGGCGCGTAGTGCCGCCCGGTGACGCGTGACCTGCGCGAGGAGCATCGGGCTGGCGCCAGCGATCACCATGTGCCGCGCGACGCCACCCGGCAGCTCCGGCAGCAGGAAGCGCCAGTCGAGGCGCCGGATGCTGTCGGCGGGTTCTGTGGGTTGAGCGAGAGGTATCGGCAATTTGAGCACATCGAGTCTCAACCTGTTGTCATGTCCCGGCCTGGCCGGTATCGGTTGTGCCATTGCGCGGTTCCCTGTCTTTAGTCGTTCGCGTGGCGCACGTGGTGGAGCAGGAGCCGGCTGGTCAGGAGCGAGTGCTCGGCTCGCTCGCTCGGGCGCAGCATCATCTGCGCGCGCGCTCGCAGCCAGCGGCCGCTAGCGATCACCTGGCCGTAGAGTCCGAGTGCGCCGGCCCAGCTCGGCGGGTAGTGTTTCCGGTAGAAGTGGCGCAGGCTGCGAAACCACTGAACGGTCATGTCCGAGCCGGCCTTGCTGGTGCTGGCTCCGCCGACGTGCATGATCGTCGTCGCCGGCGTGAAGTGCGTCTCGTGATCGGCCAGCGCCAGGCGGTAGCACAGGTCGACTTCCTCGTAGTACATGAAGAACGACTCGTCGAAGCCTCCGAGCGCCATGACCGGCCCGCGCCGCAGGACGAGCGCCGCGCCCAGCACCCAGGGCACCGCCCGGTCGCGGTCATGCGGCCACCAGCGCAAGCTCAAGTTGCGGACGCCCGGGAGCCGCGACGTCAGCGCCCCCAGCCCCGACGAGCCGAGCGCCAGCTGGAACGGCGTCGGAAATGGATAGCACGACGGTTGCAGCGAACCGTTCGGGTTGACGAGCCGCGGCCCGGCGACGGCGGCCTGCGGGTGGCTGTCCATATAGTCGCGCAGCGCCGCCAGGCTGCCCGCTTCCAGCACGGTGTCGCTGTTGAGGAGCAGCAGATAGTCGGACGCCGTCAAGCGCAGCGCCTGGTTGCCGGCGGCCCCGTAGCCGTGATTCTCGGCGTTGACCTGCAGCCTCACGTCCGGGAACCGGCGGCGCACCATAGCGATGCTGCCGTCGGTCGAGCCATTGTCGATCACCAGTAGCTCGTCGGGCGCTTCCGGCACGATCGACGCCAGGCAGCGCTCGAGTTCTCTGCACGTGTTGTAGTTGACGACGGCGACGGCCATCTTGCCCATATGCTCCCCCGAACCGCTCGTGGTCGTCACTCGCTCGTTCGCCGTAGGCCGGCCACCTCTGGCGTGTTACCTGCGCGCCCCCGCCGGCGCCCGCTCGGAGCCGGCCGATTCTGCTTCCGTGTCATCGTTCAGGACGTAGATCGTGGCGTCGCGGTTCACATAAATTGGAGTGAACATACCGGACGCGCGCACTCGCTGTTCGAAGCCGTCCAGAATGCCTGGCTCGACGAACATGTCGCGCTGGGCCTTGGAACTGCGCGAGAGGATCAGATAGGTCTCGCGCCCGTTGTCGCGGCCCCGCCGGATGTCGTCAATGATCGAATCGAGATTCTCGTCGAGCAGCGTGCTCCGGCCGACCGAGTTGTAGCGATAGCTGGTAAAGCCCTCAGCCTTCCAGGGCAGGTTGCCGCTGCCGCCCAGGAGTATCGAGCCGGGTTCGGCGGTGCGGTAGAAGTACTCGATCGCCGCGACCTCCTCCGGGCTGAAGTAGTCCATGCGCTCGTTGCCGTAGCGGGCGGTCAGGAAGCCGACCGTCACCAGGATGGTGGTGGCCATGAATACGAGACTCACCCGCCAGGTCAGCCGCGAGCTGATGCGTGGCAGGAAGAGCGCTCCCACGAAGAACGCGATCGCCGGCAGCGAGAACAGGAAGATGCGCAGGAAGATCTCGCCGCCGTAGCGTTGCACGGCGACTAGCAGCGGTGGCGCGCCGAGCAGGCAGAACATCGCCAGATCCCAGCGGCGGTTGAGAATCCGGCGTAGGCCGCCGAACATGCCGAGCGTCAGGACGGCGGCCGAGTAGACGACGCGCTGGCGCACGATGAATCGGTGCTCGTCGCTGCCGTCGGCCGCGCGCTGCCTGACGCCCCGGTCGATGTTCTGGTTGACCTGACCGACCGATGCCAGGTGGACGTCCAGGTGTCCACGGAAATATGGGACGGCGACGAAGGTCATCCAGAAGGTGACCAGCACGGCCATGATTGCGAGCACCCCACGCACCGGGACGAGCCCCAGCCCAACCAGCAGCAGCACCGTGAAGATGGCCGCGAAGGGCGTCAACTGGTGGCTAGGCACCATCGCGCCGAACCCGGCGACCAGGATCAGGAACGCGCCGACGCGCTGGGTGGCCGAGTCGCCGATGGCCTCGTCGTTCGTGTCCTTATGGCGTGGGCGATAGTCGAACGCCCAGGGCGCGCGAGCCGCGATCAAGCGCCGCGCATAGCCCAGCGCCCAGACGGCGGGCTGCCCGATCGGTCCGCTGAACCAGCGCAGCAGGATCGCCATCGTTGACAGGTAGAGGAAGAAGGCGAAGCCCTGCGGCGAGAAATAGTCCTGCCCCACCCAGTTGGTCAGGTAGAAGAACCAGATGCCTAGCCAGATCAGTCGGCGGTCGGAGGTCGCCGTCCGAACCAGGATGTAGAGCGGCAGCAGATAGAGCGTATTAAGGAAGACGTGCGACCACATTGCCGTCCCGTGGAGGTTATCCAGGCCGGCGATCTCCTGGAAGGTCCCGGCAAGGGTGAAGAACAGCGGCCAGTTGAAATAGGCGCTGAACTGCGGGTTCACCGATTCGGTGGTGACGATGTGATCGACGATGCCCATGTGCTTCCAGGTAGCCTCGAACCTGGGCGTGCCCTCGACGATGGTCGGCGTGCCGTAGAGCATGACGATCAGCGGCAGGACGTGGAGCAGGAGCTCGTGGTCGCGCGGCGTCTCGCGGCGCAGCGCCACGATGAAGCCGGCCGCCAGGATCACGATGGCCGCGTAGTAACTGAGCGGTAGCACCGAAATCAGGCCGTAGTCGTTCATCGCCCGGATGTCGATCTCCGAGAGCGCCGCCAGCCAGACCAGAAGCGCGGCCAGCGGGAAGACCAGCATGCCCCAGCGGTCGAACCCCAGCGCCGTGGCCAGGCGGCCGCTCGGCGCAGCTCGGCCCGCATCGCCAGCGGCCGAAGCCTGCGCAAAGGCCACGCCGTTCGTAACGGGCGAGTGGCGTCGCTTGAATGCTCGCGAGGATTGCCACATGGCGCTGAGCTCCGTCGTGTTCGTTCGCGACTCACGCCGTCTCATACCAGGCGCCCCAGTCTGCGCCGCTGATGCGGGAAGAAGACGAGCCCGACCAGCCGCTCGGTGAAGCGCGACGGCGCCAGGCACGCCACCGCGAACCAGGCCATGTAGACTGCCCGCACGCGCAGCGGCAGATCGAAGCGCCGCAGCGACGCCTTGACTCCGAGCCAGAGCAGGCGCACTGCCGAGTCGTCCTGGATCGGATGCTGCAGCGGGTCCAGCTTGAGCGACGCGACGCGGTTCACGATGAACGTCACCGAGAGGATATCGGACGGGTGCGCCGGGACGCTAAAGCCCAGTCTCCTGGCGTGCCGGTAGAGATAGCGGTGGTTGACGTTTGATCGGCGGATCGTCTTGCGGACCTGCGCCAGCGAGAGCGCATCGCGGTGAAAGTGGTTCGAGCCGTGGCTGCGGTAGGCGCCGCCGGCGCCCGGCAGTGACTTGACACGGCCATAGAGCGGCGTCAGGTTGAACAGGTGCAGGTCCGCGCCGACGCGCCCGAATGGCGTCTCTGGCATCGGCAGGATCTGTTCGAGCACCGCGCGCGCGAAGGCGTTGCCACTGGTCGGCGGGGTGCGCACGTCGTCCGGAAAGCGCAGCATGCGCTTACGCAAGTCTCCGCTGGGTAGCTCCAGGTTCTCGGGCGGCGTCGTCCCACCCAGCAGGTCGCCGTGCGCGTCGACCAACCGCAGGCGGTACTGCACCTTCGCCAGCCCCGGATCGAGCTCGAACTCCCGGGCGACGCGCTCGGCGATGTCGCGGTCCAGCAGATCGTCGGAGTCGAGGAAGATGACGACGTCCCCGCTGCTGGCCGCGAAGCCGCGGTTGAAGGCGGACGCCTGCCCGCCATTCTCCTTCAGCACGACGGTCGCGCGGTCGGCGTACTCGGTGATGATCTGCCGCGAATTGTCGGTCGAGCCGTCGTCGACGATGATGACCTCGACCTGCGGGTAGGTCTGATTCAGGGCGCTTTCGATGGCGTCGCGCAGGAAGGGCGCGTAGTTGTAGTTATTGATGATGATGCTCACCACCGGCGCGCCCGTGCCGTTCGCTCGCCCGAGGACTTCGACGCGGTCGAGGACACTCATCGCTGCATCCCCCTGCTTCCGACGGAGACCGTTTCGGCCGCCCGGTGAATCTCACCGGACGTCTGGCTCGCCGCGGGCGACGCCTCAGGCTGCTCCCGGGGAGCCGCGGTGTAGAGGTCGCTCACCTTCCAGGCCGCCCAGGCGCCGGCGACCGACTGGGCCAGGAGCCAGGCCACGGCGATGCCGGTCAGCCCGAAGAGCTTGCCGCCGACGATCGCCCCGAGGACCGACAGCGCGCTGGAGAAGATGCTGAACAGCGTCGGCTCGCGCAGCTGCCCGGCGACGCGCTGCCGTGCCACGTAGGCCGCGATCATCGTGTTTGGGATGACGCCCAGCACGACGATGCGCAGCGGGGTGGTCCCCGCCGCCGCGTAGCCCTGGCCCATCAAGCTCAACCCCAGCGGCGCGCCGATCCCGATGGCCAGCGCCGCCGGTACGCTCACCGTCAGCGCGAAGCGGATGCCCTGACGGGCGCTGGCGTTGAGCTGCTCCGGCCGGTTGGATGCCTCGGCGAACAGCGCGTTCGAGGTAGCGCCCGGCACGGTCAGGGCGATCATGGCGAACATCCAGACGGCGTACCAGTAGGCGCCCGCCGTCGGGGTCAGCACCTCGACGACGACGATTGGGATGACGTTGACCGGCACGGCCATCGAGAGCCGCAGCGCGAAGTTCGGCAGGCCGATGCGCGTGATCTCGCGCACCTTCGTGTGGCTGTTCTGGAGGCGCAGGCTCAGCTCCGGCAGCGCCCGGCGCAGGTAGCTGAATCCCAGCGCGACTGAGGCCGCCAGCCCGAGGATCCAGGCGCCCAGGATCGAGAGCAGCCCGTCATTCCCGGTGACGAACGAGAGGAGCACGAGCGCGCCAAGCGCCAGCGTGCCCTGCACGATGCTGCGCACCAGCACCCGGTCGGAGCGGCGCAGGCCCATGAACGTCGAGTCGAGCGTGCGGGTGATCACCATCACGCCGTTGAGCAGCAGGAACGCGCCGGCGTAGAGCGGCGACGACGCCAGTTGCTTCAGCTCGCCGAGCAGCACGCCCGTGATGACGATGAAGCCGACCGCCACGGCCAGTCCCGAGGTCACGGCCAGCATCAGCGCGGTGCTGACGACGTCGGACGGGTCGTGCTCGTTGCGCGGCAGGAGCAGCACGATCGCCGAGCCGATCCCGATCAACGCCAGCAGCATGCAGAGCCGCAGCCCGGACAGCGCCGCTGACCCGAGTCCCACGTCGGCTGGGTCGAACAGGCGCGCCGCGATGATCCAGAAGGGATAGCCGAGCGCCGAGCCGACGAAGAAGTCCATCATCAACATGCTGGCGTTGATGTGCATCGGCAGCGGCGGCATCTGCTGGCCCTTGACGCCCCCCGAGGCGGCATGGGCATGATCCTTGCCGCGCAGCAGGGCGATGGCCCCGGCGACGTCCTGAATGATTCGTCCCGGTGCGATGCGGCGTGGCCCGCTCATCTGCCCCGCTTCCCGTGACTGACTTCGAGTGCCCGGCCCTCGGCTGCCGTCCCGGCCAGCGCGCCTTCACTGGCCAAGACCCCGGCGCGCCCGATCACTTCTTCGTAGACCGCCTCGATCTTCGGGACCACTGCCGAGGTGGCGTAGAGCGCGGCGCGCCGCTGTCCGGCTGCACCCATCCGCGCGGCCAGCTCCCGGTCGGCGAGTAGCCGGCGGATGGCGCCCGCCAACGCGTCGGGATTGCCTGGCTCGACGAGCAGGCCCGTCTCGCCGTCGATGACGATCTCGGGGATGCCGCCGATCCGCGAGGCGACGACGGGTGTCCCGCCGGCCATCGCTTCGATCACGACGATGCCAAACGGCTCCGCCCAGAGGGATGGGACCAGCGCCAGCGAGCTGCGGCGCCAGGCTTCCAGCACCGCGAAGTTCGGCCAGCGTTCCAGGACCACGACGCCCGGCGGGAAGTGCTTCGGAGTCTCCGGCCAGGTCTTCCCGATCAGCACCAGCGGCGGCGGGTCATCCAGCCGGCGATAGGCTTCCAACAGCGTGTCCAGGCCCTTGTCCCGCCGCAGGTCGCCGACGAAGAGCATGAAGTCTTCCGGCGGCAGCTGCGCGACGTAGGGCTCAAGCGTGGAGGCGTCTGGCGCCACGGCGGGCGGCAGGAAATTGGGGATGTGACGCACCTGCGGGTCGTCGGGCTCCAATCCATTGCCGCGCGTCGTCGCAACACTCACCGAGATGTAGCGGTCGGTCAGCCGGCGTTCCAACCGCGCTGCGCCCAGGTTGCCGCTTATCACCGGCACGCCCTTGGCCGCACCGTAGTGATCCACGGCGCAGCTCAGGCACTTGAGCGGCTTCGGGCCGGCGCAGTTGCGGCCTTCGCGCATCAGGCTCTTCTTCGCGCAACTCAGGGTGTAATAGTGCAGGCTGGTGACCAGCTTCGCCCCG
>Ga0079224_100016382_pt1 | contig 10414 bp, 10 predicted proteins | sample Stecom2015_FD_80414 | JGI IMG/M metagenome (GOLD analysis project Ga0079224, IMG submission 80414) | Agricultural soil microbial communities from Utah to study Nitrogen management - Steer compost 2015 | ecosystem: Environmental > Terrestrial > Soil > Agricultural land | place: USA: Utah...
AAGTACAGCAAGCCCAGACTCAGCGTGCTCCAGAGCCGAAACTTCAGACATCTAAGGCTGATGTGGCAAGCTCTTTGAACCCAGGTGCAAACCGAGCCGCTGCCGCCGCGGCGGGTGCTGGGCGACCGGCCCAGCAGCCGATCGCTCCCAGGAAGGTAGAGCACACTTTTGGCAGAAATGATAAAGTATCTGTCAAGTATGTGGATGGTACTGTCAAAAGCGATGTGAAATATAAAAGTGTGGAGCAGGATCTGGCGGACGGAAAGTGCGTAGTCATTGATAACTAAGTCGAGATGAGGAAATTTTGGGTATTTGGTCTTCTAATAATCCTTGGTAGTTGCAAACTTATCAGACCCGCCTCTGGGGATGGAAGTGATGCATATTCTCAATACGAGGAAGATCTAAGTGGTTCTTTGCCTGCATACCCAGATTATAATGCCGAATCACTGGAGACTGCTGAAGCCAGCTCGCCCAAGTCCGTCCAAGCAGTGGATCGGCAACTTGATGAGGTGCAGCGGAGGCTTGCTGAAAAAAATAAGTCGGAACCGTATTTCAGCGGATACACAGTCTTGGTTTTTTCTGGTATTGACCGAAACCAAGCCTTCAAAACTCAGGATGATCTGAAGACTTATTTTCCGGATCTGACCCCAGAGATGCAGTATCAACAACCCAGGTACTTAGTAAAGCTGGGGAAGTTTACCTATAAGATAGAAGCTCAAAAGGTATTTTCGCAGATCAAAGGTCAATTCCCCACCGCCCGGATTATCCAGGATAGATTTCAACGTAAGGAATACGTTCAGCCTACTTTAGAAGAAAATGCTCCTATCCAAAATTAAGTCTCGGGCTAAGGCCTACAAGGCCGAGGTCATTGCCAACCGCCGACACATTCACGCCAATCCTGAGCTTTCTTTTCAGGAATTCAAGACAGCTGAATTTGTCGCGGAAAAGCTTCGGGAAATCGGAATAACTGAGATCGAGCAAAAAGCCTCTACCGGCTGGTCTGCTTTGATCAAGGGTAAGAATCCCGATAAGAGAGTCATCGCGCTTCGTGCGGACATGGATGCCCTACCGATCATCGAGGTGAATGACGTCCCCTATAAGTCCCAAAACCCGGGAGTAATGCATGCTTGTGGGCATGATGCACATACCGCCTCGCTTTTGGGCGCAGCCAAGATCCTCAATGAAGTGAAGGATGATTTCGAAGGGACAATCAAACTCATCTTTCAGCCAGGAGAAGAGCTTGTACCCGGCGGGGCTTCTCTGATGATTAAGGATAAAGTACTCGAAAATCCCAGGCCAGCGAGCATCCTCGGCCAACACGTCATGCCTTTTATCCCAGCTGGGAAAGTAGGTTTCCGACCAGGAATCTACATGGCAAGTACCGACGAAATTTATGTGACTGTGAAGGGGAAAGGCGGCCATGGAGCCATGCCGGAGACTTTTATTGATCCGGTGCTCATTGCTTCGCACATGATTGTTGCCTTGCAGCAGATCGTTAGCCGGGTTGCGAATCCTAAGATCCCCTCCGTTCTGTCCTTCGGACGTGTGGAGGCATTAGGGGCAACCAATGTGATCCCGAATGAGGTCAAGATTCAGGGGACGTTTCGGACGCTGGATGAGGCTTGGCGAGCAAAGGCCCACGAGAAGATGCTACAGATAGCGCATGGAATCGTCGAGGGTATGGGAGGAGAGTTGGACTTTGAGATCCGAAGAGGCTATCCTTTCTTGAAAAATGACCCGGAGCTCACAGCCCGATCGATGGACGCAGCGAGAGAGTATTTGGGGGAGGAGAACGTGCTGGACCTTGACATTTGGATGGCAGCGGAGGATTTTGCCTTTTATTCTCAGGAGATCGACGGGTGTTTCTATCGTCTTGGTACCCGTAACGAAGCCCGGGGAATCGTCTCAGGTGTCCATACACCGACCTTCGATATTGAAGAGGACGCATTGGAGATTGGCTGCGGCCTGATGGCTTGGCTGGCTATCTCCGAGCTCAACAAACCATAATCTTCTCATTTCTCATTAGATCTGGCGGAGAGTTATCTTCGCTTTTTTATTTTCTATTATGAAACGAATAACTTCTCTTACGGTCACCCTCCTGCTTAGCCTCGTTTTGACTCAATCGGTGTTTGCTTGGGGCCAACTCGGCCACTATGTGGTTGGGTATCTGGCTCAGAAGCAGATGAAGAAATCTTCTCTGAAAAAGGTTGAGAAGATCCTTGGGCCAATGTCTATTGGACGCAGCGGAACTTGGATGGACGAGATCAAATCGGACAAAGCGTATGATTACCTCTATTCCTGGCATTTTCTGACCAGTACGCATGGGGAATTTGATGCGGCGATACAAGAAAAAGGAGGTAACGCCTACGAGGCACTCAATCAATTGAAGGCAGAGCTGAAGGCGGGAAATCTAACCGCGGAGCAGGAGTCCGAAAAGCTGAAGATGCTAATTCATATTGTCGAAGATCTCCACCAGCCACTGCATGTGGGTACCGGCAAGGACCGCGGCGGAAATGATGAGAAGGTGGAATATTTTGGAAAGAGCTCCAACCTCCATACGATTTGGGATTCTGAGTTGATCGAGGGATGGAATATGAGTTATACAGAGATCGGTGATGAACTCTTCCGTAGACTTACTCCAGCGCTGAAGGCAAATTATCGAAATTCCTCTATCGATGAATGGCTGAACGAGGCGGTTGCGCTGCGTCCCCTAATCTATAAGCTGCCTGAAAACAGGAAGCTCTCATACAACTACGGATATGATACGCGTGATGCTGTCGAGGAAAGATTGCTGGCTGGCGGCACACGTCTCGCTCAAATCCTTGAAGAGATTTATCCTTAACAGCTCAATATATTTTTAAAGAGCCTTTTTCTGAATTGTCGCTCATTTAAATTTCCTCTGGGAAGCACGTGCCTTTTGGCTATATAGCTGAAAAAGAAGCGATAAAATGAACATCCTTCGAAAAATGTCGTAAATTAAAGGACAAATTTCTAGGATATGAGCGAAGTTGAAGGTTTCGGAGTCGATACGGTGGAGGAGGCTCTTGCCACCTATGTAACGGGGCTTCCTAAATATTCCCCGAGGTCCAGAGTGTCTCCGGGAACACTTCATGGCGGTTTTTTTTCTGATAGGATGCTGGTTGTCAATGTGATTAGGCAAGGAGTTCCTCACGCGCTTTTTATGTCAGTTAAAGAGTTGGCTCCCTTCTCTGATCAGGACTGGTCGGATTTTTTAGACATCTCTATCAAGTCACTTCAGCGCTACAAAGGCGATCCAGAGCACGTCTTTAAATCAATCCACTCCGAGAAGATCATAGAGTTGGCGGAGGTGACTTCTGTGGGGCAGGAGATTTTTGGCTCCAATGAGAAGTTTGCGACTTGGCTTAACACACCAAGTCACGCGCTTGGCGAGATGAAGCCCATGGAGCTGCTGAATGACTCCTATGGCAAAGAGCTCGTTCTTAATGAGCTCTATAGAATAGACCAGGGAATCTTCGTTTGATGCGGGCTTTTCGGCTAATGAGGAGGAAATATCCCATCGAGCTGAGCGGGAAAGGCGCGGCGATATCCGGAAACCGCTGGAACTCAAAAGGCACAGAGATCATCTATTGCGCTGAAAGCAGGGCATTAGCGATGGCTGAGGTGGCAGTGCATATTTCTCTGGCGACACTTCCCAACGACTTTGTGATGGTAGAAGTCGAGATTCCATCTGATGTACCCGTCACTTACTTTCCGTTGGATGAATTACCGGAAAGTTGGAATAGCTTTCCACACCAGTTGCGTACGCAAAATATCGGAGATGAATTTGTCTCAAGGCGCAAGAGTTGCGTGCTAAAAGTTCCATCGGCGGTCGTACCGGGAGATTTCAATATCCTGATCAATCCTCACCATCCGGACTTTGATTCGATCCAGATCGTGGATCAAGTCGACTTTCCTTTTGACAAGAGGATCTTTACTTAGCGGCCATTCTATTTCGCCTGAAATCTTTTGGATGCGCCATCCAGAAACTCAATAAAGTCCTGAATATCCGAATCGTAACCTCTTGGTTTTGCCAATAGGCTCTCCTTATGGTCGAGGATAACGTAATAGGGTTGGGCGTTGTTGTTGAAGCGGGTGATCTGGAAGTCGGCGTTTTGCTTGCCGAGTGTTTTTTTCACCTTTCCATCGTAGCTGGAGGTGTACCATTCATTCTCCGGCAGCTCCAGTCGCTCATCGATATAGAGGGCAACCATCACAAAGTCATTTTTCAGTCGCGCTAAAACCTGTGGGTCTGACCATACATTTTCTTCCATCTTGCGACAGTTGACACAGCCGTGTCCGGTGAAGTCAATTAGTAGCGGTTTCCCTTCCTTTTTGGCGGCAGCCAGAGCCTCTTCGTAGTCAAAGTAGCCTTCGATTCCGAAAGGAATATGCAGGAGATCGCCATATTTAACAGATTTTGCAGGCGATTCGGAAGGTGCGCTTCCCGCCCCGATCTTAAATTGCTGGGTAGTCAGCGGAGGCAGATAGCCGCTTAGATATTTGAGCGGCGCTCCAAAAAGACCGGGAATCATATAAACGGTAAACATCAATGTGAACAGCGCCAAAAGCAGCCTTGGTACGCCGATGCGCTCTACTTTGCTGTCGTGTGGCAGCTGAATTTTTCCCAAAAGATAGAATCCCAAGGCTCCGAAGATCACAATCCAAATCACGAGGAAAATGTCCCGATCCAGGATGCCCCAATGATAAACCAAGTCGGCGATGGACAAAAATTTGAATGCCAAGGCCAATTCGAGGAAACCGAGGACCACCTTGACTGAATTGAGCCAGCCACCAGACTTGGGAAGGCGATTCATCCACTCTGGGAAGATGGCAAAGAGCGTAAACGGGATCGCAAAGGCTGATCCGAAAGCAAACATCCCCAGGACTGGCTTTACCAACTCGCCCCCGGCCGACGAGATCAAGATCGAGCCCACGATCGGACCGGTACAGGAAAAGGAAACCAGTACCAGGGTGAAGGCCATGAAGAACACTCCGGCAAGTCCTCCTTGTTCGGCCTTGGCATCCACCTTGTTGACCAAGCTTGAAGGCAGCGTGATCTCATACAGGCCCAGAAATGACAAAGCAAAGAAGATAAAAATCCCAAAGAAGAACAGGTTTGGCGCCCAGTGCGTGGCTAGCCAGTTGGCGAATTCCGGTCCTTGGATGGCCGCGACCGCCGTGCCGGCTATGGTGTAAATCGCGATAATGGAAATGCCGTAGATGATAGCCTGACGAATTCCCTGTGCCCTTGATTTGGACCTTCCCGTAAAGAAGCTTACCGTCATCGGAATCATCGGAAACACGCATGGCGTCAACAACGCCGCCAGCCCGGCCAAGAACGCCAGGAGCATAAATCCCCCTAAGGATTCGGAATCCCCCTCGGCAGTAAAATCCTCGGGGTTATCATTCGGCTGTTCTGCAGCAACTTCCTGGCCTTCTTCTCCAGAAGTAGGACTTCCAGAGACTACGAATGGAGTCTCTTCTCCGGCGGAATTAGAATCTAGTTGTTCTCTTTCTTCAACTGTAGGGGTGGCTGCGACTGCTTTTTCGGGAGCAGCAATAGAACTAGCGCTTTTTGTCTCTTTCGCAGTAAAGGAGATTTCGACATCCTCTTCGTAGTTGATGCATTGGTTTGTCACGTCTGAACACATCTGGTACTGCAAAGATCCTATGATGTTACCAGACGTCGATTTGATGGTGATTGGCTGCTCAAAGCGCCCTTTTCCCATGAAATAGGTGACATCACCTTCCCAGATTTCATCGAATTTTTTCTTGGGATTGATTGGCTTCAACTTGGAGGCGATCCCAAAATCCGAAGACTCGGAGGGAACGAATTCGGTCAAAAGCGGACCCAGATCCTTGTCAAAATCATTGGAATAGACATACCAACCCATCGGTATCTCCGCCTCCATGATTAAGGTCGCCGTTTGTCCGACTTCAAGAGATTTTGGCTCAAGCGAGAAAGTCCATTTGGGCGGTTTGACCAGCTGTGCTTGCGCAAAAAAGGAGATCAGCAATAAAACCGGAACTAGCAGCAGGCCGGCTTTGTGAGTTGCAAACGAGTGGATTTTAGAATTGGTCAAGGCTGGTGTGTTCTGTTGAGACCCCAAGAGAAATGATGCTGCAGATTGATAGTAGCCTATTTCTGATTGAGTTCGCGGAAATGTCTGAAGAAAGCTGCTATTGTCTCGATACCGATGAAGTAGTTTTTAACGCCGTAATGTTCATTTGGCGAATGCAGTGCATCGGTGTCCAGACCGAACCCAAACAAGATCGGATCGGATCCTAGTTCCTTTTGGAACAAGGCCACAATCGGAATCGATCCACCTTCGCGCGTCGGAATTGGTCTTTTCCCAAAGGTCTCCTGCATGGCGGCTTCTGCAGCTTGATAGCCGATGGAAGAATCGGACACCACAGCGGGTGCGCCACCGTGATGGGTTTTGACGGTTACTTTGACTGATTTTGGGGCGATTGCCTTGAAGTGATCTTCAAACAAAGTTGCGATTTCGCGCCAGTCCTGGCCCGGAACGAGCCGCATAGAGATTTTTGCAAAAGCTTTGGAAGGCAGCACTGTTTTCGCGCCCTCCCCTGTATAGCCGCCCCAGATGCCATTGACGTCAAGCGTCGGACGAATACCGACCCGTTCGATGGTGGTATAGCCTTTTTCGCCGTGGACAGACTCAATATCCAGCTTATCCTGGTATTCATTCAAATCAAAAGGAGCTTCATTTAGTCGTTGTCTTTGCTCTGCGGAGACTTCTTCAACCTTGTCGTAAAAGCCTGGAATGGTGATATGCTCTTCCTCGTCTTTGAGTGAGGCTACCATCTTGCAGAGTACATTGATCGGATTGGCCACAGCACCACCGTAAGTTCCGGAGTGCAGGTCACGGTTGGACCCGGTGACTTCGACTTCCATATAGGTCAATCCACGGAGACCCACGGTGATAGACGGGTCTGTCATGCTGATCATGTGGGTGTCTGAAATCAGGATCACGTCCGCTTTCAGTCTTTCTTTGTTTGCGATCACAAAAGCGTCCAAGTTGTCAGAGCCAACTTCCTCCTCACCTTCGATCATGAATTTGACGTTGCAGGTGAGTTCTCCGGTCGCCATCATCGCTTCGAAAGCTTTGACGTGCATGTAAAACTGCCCTTTGTCGTCGGCTGATCCCCGTGCAAAGATGGCTCCCTCCGGGTGGATTGCGGTGTTTTTGATCACGGGCTCAAAGGGAGGAGAATCCCAAAGCTCGTAAGGGTCGGCGGGCTGCACGTCGTAGTGCCCGTATACCAAGACGGTCGGAAGCGCAGGATCGACGATTTTTTCTCCATAAACGATCGGATAGCCGGGTGTTTCGCAGATTTCGGCTAAGTCGGCACCTGCTTTTAGAAGAGATTCTCTTACGAAATTGGCAGCGGCGAAGACGTCATCTTTGAATTTGGGGTCGGCACTCACTGACGGGATACGGAGCAAGTCCAAAAGTTCATTGAGAAATCGATCCTTATTTTTTTCGATAAAAGCTGCTGCAGACATATTTGGGTGATTAGATTGGTAATAGGTTCAAAATTATCCTTTTCAGGATAAATGCGAGGAGATTTCTTCTTTAAGGTCGCCACGTTTGACTGATAGCTGACCGGTGCAATCTTACAATTGAAACAATCGGAGCAGGTTTTGATTCACTTTTTCCATTTCGGCTTCAGATAATTCTCCCATTAAGCCGACTACCAGATTTTTATCAAGCGTAGCAAGTTTTCCCAACCTGATTAAGGAGGTAGCTTTAAGTCCATTTTTGACAGAGGGTTGCATATCGACATCGTAATCGGATGCCCATTTGAGTTGGGTTGTGATGAAGGAGACAGTCACATTTGCCTCATCTGAAATAAGGATTAAGACGGGACGATTTTTTGCGCCTGTTAGATCTTTAAAAGGAAATGGGATCAAGACCAGATCACCTTTTTTCATTTGAATTTTTCTTCAAGATGCCTTCGGTGTATAGTTCCTCCTCTTCTTCCAAAAAATGAAACGTATCTGAATCAGAAACCATTTTCTGAATCCCTTCGGTTAAAATTTGATTTTCGATTTTATGCAAAAGAAATTCGGTAAAGTCGGACACTTCTTTTATTTTCTGGTCGGGTAGTTTAGAAAGCTGTTCCAGCGTTTTGCGAATTAATTGATCTCTGCCCATTTCCAGTTTGTTGGCTGCTGATTCAAAGCTAATTAAATTTATTGATTTGCTGTTTTGGACTTCATATCGCGCGCCGTTGGGAAAGCAAACGAATTTGATTTCTATATTACGATACCGTTTTGTACGCTTATGAAAGCAATCCTTTGTACAGAGTTTGGAGGCCCCGAGAAGCTTGTTTTTGGAGAAACTCCTGATCCTGTTCCCGGGCCAAGACAGATTTTGATTGCCGTGGAAGCTTGTGGGGTCAACTTCCCGGATGTGTTGATCATTCAGAACAAGTATCAGTTTAAGCCTGTACTCCCATTCTCGCCCGGCGGCGAAGTGGCAGGCAAAGTGATTTCTGTCGGATCCGAGGTGACAAACTTCCAGATCGGTCAGTCTGTCCTCGCACTTTGTGGTTGGGGTGGCTTCGCGGAGAAAGTCGCTGTCGATGCCAACCGCGTCTTTGGACTTCCGTCCGGCCTTCCCTCGAAGATTGCCGCTACGACGCTCTATACCTATGGCACCTCTTACCATGCGTTGAAGGACCGCGCAACTCTCCAGGAAGGGGAGACTTTGCTCGTTTTGGGAGCGGCTGGAGGCGTTGGGTTGGCGGCAGTCGAGTTGGGAAAACTGATGGGAGCGAGAGTCATTGCCGCTGCCTCTTCCGAAGAAAAGCTCGCGCTTTGTCGGGAAAAAGGAGCAGATCTGACCATCAATTATGAATTGGAAGACCTGAAATCTCAAATCAAAGAATTGACGGAAGGAAAGGGTGTCGATGTGGTCTACGATTCGGTCGGCGGAAGATACACAGAAAGTGCCCTCCGCAGCACGGCTTGGAAGGGGCGCTACCTGATCGTAGGTTTTGCCAACGGCGAAATTCCGCAAATCCCGATGAACCTTCCTTTGCTAAAAGGCTGCTCGATCATCGGAGTTTTTTGGGGGCAGTTTTCGACGCTGGAGGCCAAGGCCAGTTTTCAAAATACCAAGCAACTGATGGCATGGATTCAGGACGGAAAAATCAGACAACACATCGGGAGAATCTATTCGCTTGAGAACGCTCCCGAAGCCTTGCAAGCGATCTTGGATCGGAAGATGCTGGGAAAAGGAGTGGTGATTATTTGATTTTACCATGAAAATCGAATATTGTACTTTCGATTTTCATGGTTGAAACATTGAAAAATTGCGGTTTTAACTTGCTTTTGTAACTTAAGATGAATTGAACAAAGCTATCCACTATCGGAAAAAGTGAGGGCGCTGGGATTGCCAAAGTTTTGGAGAATTTAGCCATTAACTGACAAATGCAAAAAGCCTATGAAAAAAGGCACAAAATCCTTTGGGATTTGTGCCTTTTTAGAAAATGGAGCGGGTGATGAGGTTCGAACTCACGGCCTTCAGCTTGGGAAGCTGACGCTCTACCAACTGAGCTACACCCGCTTTTTCTAATCAAATTTATCCTTTTGCCAAAAAGGCACAAAATCTTCGACTTTGTGCCTTCGTGGAAATTTTGTGGGATCTAAGGGATTCGAACCCATGACCTCTGCTCTGTCAAAGCAGCGCTCTAAACCAACTGAGCTAAGATCCCGGCTTGTGGATGCGAATATATCCAAACCTTTCAGGTTTTAAAAAGCCTGAGAGGCCTTTGCCTAAATAAAACTTTCTCCGAGATATTTTCCTGTAAAATTCTCTTTCTCTTTTGCCAAGTCCTCCGGAGTCCCGGCAAAGGTCAGGTGCCCTCCTTTGTTGCCACCCTCTGGACCGAGATCAATCACCCAATCGGCTGATTTGATGACTTCTGTATTGTGCTCGATGATGATCACGGAGTGACCCTGATCGATCAAGACGTTGATCGAGTGAAGCAGCTTGCGGATGTCGTGGAAGTGCAGTCCGGTGGTCGGTTCATCGAAGATAAAGAGGATGTGATCACCGGTTTTGGTGCCGCCTTTGCCAAGGAACGAAGCCAGCTTCACCCGCTGCGCTTCCCCGCCGGAGAGCGTGTTGGAACTTTGTCCCATGCCGATATAGCCCAAGCCAACTTCCTGCAGCGGCTGAAGCTTGTTGATAATCTGGGTCTTCCCTTTGAAAAACTCCAAAGCCTCGTCAATTGTCATGTCCAGCACTTCGGAGATGTCCTTCTCTTTGTACTTGATCTCGAGGATCTCGTTCTTGAAGCGCTTGCCTTTGCAAGATTCGCAGGTCAGGTGGATGTCGGCCATAAACTGCATCTCCACGGT
>Ga0079224_100016383_pt1 | contig 10414 bp, 8 predicted proteins | sample Stecom2015_FD_80414 | JGI IMG/M metagenome (GOLD analysis project Ga0079224, IMG submission 80414) | Agricultural soil microbial communities from Utah to study Nitrogen management - Steer compost 2015 | ecosystem: Environmental > Terrestrial > Soil > Agricultural land | place: USA: Utah...
CGAACGCGGCGGGGCGCGGAGCCCGTCGGCCCCGCGCCCCGCCCGTCGGCCGGTGCGCCCTGCCCGGTCAGCTCTCGACCGGCGTGATCTCCCCGCGGAACATCTTGAGGATGACGAAGTTGTCCGCGTAGGGCGCGTTCTCGAGGATCGGGTCGCCCTCCGTCGGGAAGCCCTGCACGCGCACCCCTTCGAGGGCCGGGTTGTTCCCGTACCGCTCGAACAGCGGGATGATCGGCAGCAGCTCGTTGAACGCGAGCGCGACGGTGGAGATGTTCTTCTTCTGCTCCTCCACGTCCAGGCCCTCGCCGGAGATCGCCACGAGCTCCTGCAGGTCCACTGTCCCCTCGGAGGTCTTCACATCCTGGAGCGGGAAGCCGTAGCCCTTGCCGCCCTGGTTCTTCGCGATCGGGATGTTGTGCACGAACAGGTCCGTGACGAAGGAGAAGTGCGGGTGGGGGTGGGCGGAGGAGCCCCACGCCTGGATCGCCATCTCGAAGTCGCCCTTGTCGATGTCGATCGGGGCCTGCTTGTCGTCGAGTCCGCGGGCCGTGACGGAGATGCCGAAGGCGGTGAGCTGCTCGGCGACGCTCTTGCCCGCCGCGGACCAGTCCGCGAAGGTCTGCGGGAACTGGATCTCGTACTTCGCCGCCTTCCCCTCGGGCGTGGTCCAGGCATCACCGGACTTCGTCCAGCCCGCCTCCTCGAGCAGCGAGGTCGCCTTCGCCTCGTCCATCGCGTACTTCTCGATCTTGCCCTTGACCTCGTCGGTCAGCCATTCGTCGACGAAGTTGTCGGAGAAGCCCACCATGTTCTCGACCGCCACCCCGGACTCGGCCAGGGAGATCTGGCCGATCGTCGCCCGGTCCAGGAGGTAGGCGAAGGCCTGGCGCACGCGCGCGTCCGCGAACTCCGTGAAGCGGTCCTGGTTGAGGTAGAGGGCGGGGCCGGAGTACACCGGCGGGCGCAGGATCGTGTATCCGGCGGATTCGAAGGGCTTCTCCGAGGCGGGGGCGAAACCGTGGGTCGCGTAGTCGACGTCCCCGGACTGCACCAGTGAGGTGACCTCCGTGGTCTCGCCCGCGTAGATGACGATGCTGTCGAAGGTGACCTTGTCCGCGCCGTAGCCGTCGGCGTTGCGGACCAGGGTGAGCTGGGTGTTGGTGACCGTCTCGTAGTCGAAGTTGTAGGGCCCGGAGACGATGACGTTGTCCGGCTTGAAGTCCTGGAACTCGGTGCCGAGCGCCTCCCCGTCCCCTTCGTCCATGGTCCCGCCGGCATCGACGATGGCCTTGGCCCGTTCGGCCCACTCGCCGTACTGGGCGGAGGAGACGATGTTGCTCTTGAGGACATAGCGCTCGAGCACCGCGGGCGGGTCCTCGAAGTTCACCACGACCGTCGTCTCATCCGGTGCGTCCAGTCCGGTGATGAAGTCCCAGGAGGGCGCGCGCTGGATGAACTGCAGGTAGAAGGTGGTGAGGTAGTCCTGCGAGGTGAGCTTCGAGCCGTCGGACCACACGAGGTCCGGCTTGATCTTCACGGTGAGGGTGCCGGCCTCGGCATCGAGCTCATGGGACTCGGCGATGAGGTACTCCCACGTCTTGTCCGCCCACAGCCACAGGGCCGATGGCGGGGTGAGCAGGTCGCGGTAGGGGCTGTCGCCGAGCAGCACGGTGGGGACGCCCGCATAGGGCTGGGCGGCGAAGTTGTAGTGTCCCTCGGGCGGGGGCAGGTACGGCCAGGCGCCATGGAAGGTGCCGCCGCCCCCTCCGCCGCCGTCGCCGCTGCCGTCCGGTTCGGCCGGCGCGCAGGCGGCGAGTGCGGCACCGGTCGCACCGGTCAGTCCCACGGCCTTGAGCAGGCCTCGTCGGCTCCAGGTGGTGTTCATCGTGTCTCCTCAGGGGTGTTGACGTCGTCGTCGGTGAGGTCGGTCATCGCGTCGAGGCGATGTCGTCGGGCGGTGAGCAGTCGCGCGGCGACGGCGCCGGCGACGGTGGCGAGGCCCAGCAGCAGGGCGAGGAGGCAGACCAGGCGGGAGGCGCTGCCGGCCTCGGTGAAGGGGAGCATGAGCGCGGAGCCCACCCCCACGAAGCAGCCCAGCGACAGCAGCGCCCGAGACGCGGTCTCGATCATGCGGATGCCTCGCTGCTCGCAGGGTCGGTGACGACCATGCAGGCCACGTCCTGCTCAGCGCCGGGTGCGGGCTTCAACTGCGGGGAGCTGGTGCGGCAGCGGTCCTGCGCGAGCGGGCAGCGGGGGTGGAAGGCGCAGCCGGACGGCAGGGCGGCGAGGCTCGGGATCTCGGCGCTGAGCAGGCCACCGCCGGGCTTCTTCAGCGCGGCGAGCTCGGGGTCCGGTTCCGGGACCGCGTCGAGGAGGGCGCGGGTGTAGGGGTGCTGGGGGTTCGCGATGATCTGCGGGGTGGGGCCCACCTCCACGATCTTCCCCAGGTACATCACCGCTGTCCGGCCCTCCCAGGCGAAGTACTTCGCCAGTGCCAGGTCGTGGGTGATGTAGATGAAGCCGACGCCCTCCTCCTTCCGCAGCCGCGTGAACATGTTCAGCAGGCTCACGCGGATGGAGACGTCGAGCATCGAGGTGGATTCGTCCGCGATCAGCAGCTTCGGGTTCAGGGTGAGACCGCGCGCCACGGAGACGCGCTGGCGCTGCCCGCCGGAGAGCTGGTGGGGGAACTTCGACCGGTAGCTCTCCGCCGGGGTGAGGTCCACGGTGGTCAGCAGCTCGTCCACCCGCTGTTCGACCTCGGCGGCGCTGTGGGCGAGGCCGTGCTTGCGCAGCGGGATCGACAGGGTGCTGCGCACGGAGCGGATCGGGTTCAGGGAGGCGTAGGGGTCCTGGTGGATGTACTGCACGGCGCGGCGGTACTCGTGCCGTTCGGCCCGGGTCATCGACTGCAGGTCCTTGCCGCGGAAGCGGACCGCGCCCCCGGTGGGTGCGGCGAGACCTGCGGCGAGGCGGGCGGTGGTGGTCTTGCCGGAGCCGGACTCCCCCACCAGGCACAGCACCTCGCCCTCGTCCACGCTGAGGGACACGCCGGAGACGGCGGGCAGGTCCTGGCCCTTGGCGTGGAAGACCTGGGAGACGGTGTCGAGCTCGATGAGCGGGGCGGTGCTCCCCGTGGTCTCAGGCACGCGCGATCACCTTCCGTTCGTGGTGGACCTGGTCGTGGTGGATGCAGGCGGCGGCGTGGGTCATGTCCCTCGGCCGCTCGGTGAGCGGGATCAGCGGCGGCTCCGCGGTACGGCACTCGTCGGTCGCGAGCTCGCAGCGGGGAGCGAAGGCGCAGCCGGGCGGGAGGGTCGCGAGCGAGGGCGGGGCGCCGGGGATGGAGGCGAGCTCGGCCAGGTCACCGCGCACGGGCGGGACGGCGTTGATGAGCTTGGAGGTGTAGGGGTGGCGCGGGGAGGAGAAGATGTCCGCGGTGGACCCGGTCTCCACCACGGTCCCGGCGTACATCGTGACGACCCGGTCGGCGAGCTCGGCGGCAAGCGCGAGGTCGTGGCTGATGAAGATCATCGCGAAGCCGAACTCCTCGCGCAGCTCGGCGAGCAGGTCGATGACAGTGCGCTGGGTGAGGATGTCCAGCGCGGTCGTCGGTTCATCGAGCACCAGCAGGCGGGGCCGCATGAGCAGCCCGGTGGCGATGAGGGCGCGCTGCTTCATACCGCCGGAGAGCTCATGCGGGTAGGAGCCCAGCACGCGCCGAGGTTCGAGCCGCACCGAGCGCAGCACCTCCGCGGAGCGCTCGAGGATCTCCTTCCTCCTGATCCGGCCGGGGGCGTGGTCGCGGAGCGTGTCCGCCATCTGCGCGCCGACGGTGAGGACGGGGTTGAAGGCGTTCTGCGCACCCTGGAACACCATCGCCGCCTCGGACCAGCGCCAGCGCCGCAGCTGGGAGGCCGTCATGTCGGTGACCTCGCGGGCGCGGCCGTCGTCCCCGGTGAAGGTGATCGAGCCGCCGGTGATCTCGCCGAGGGCGGGCAGCAGGCGCAGGAGGGCAAGGCCGAGCGTGGTCTTGCCGCAGCCGGATTCGCCCACCAGCGCGAGGGAACTGTGCGGGTGCAGGTCGAAGCTCACCCCTCGCAGGGCGCGGACGCGGCTGTCCTTGCCGGTGCGATAGGCGACCTCGAGGTCCTTCACGGACAGCACCGGAGTGCTGGTGCCGTCGGCCGCGCGGGAACCCGCGGCGCTGGACGTGCCGTCGGCCCCAGTGCCGTCGGCCGGGGTGGAAGAAGGGGAAGTCGTGGGCATCAGCGGTCCCTCAGTCGCGGGTTGAGGATCTCGTCGAGAGTGCGGGTCAGGAGGATCAGACCCAGCTGGAGCAGGACGATCATCGTCACCGGCGCGATGATGTACGGCATCGCGTCGGGGTTGAACATCGCGCCCTTGGTCCACGCGTCGTTGATCATGATTCCCCAGTTGATCCCGCGCTGCGGGGCAAGGCCCAGCAGGTACAGGCCCACCATCGCGTAGATCGCGTTGGTGACGGCGATGATGAAGTTGATGAGGATGTAGCTGGCCATGTTCGGGACGATCTCGCCGAACACGATCCGGGCCCAGCCCACATCCAGCAGCTGCGCCGCCTCCACGAACTCGCGCTCCTTCAGCGAGAGCACCTGCGCGCGGATCGAGCGCATGAGCACGGGCCAGCTGAGCGCGCCCACGATCACGGCGAGCAGGGTGGGCGAGTCGAGCTTGTAGAACGCGCCCACCACGGCGAGCAGCACGATCTGCGGGACGGTCATGACGATGTCGGTCAGCTGCAGCATGATCGCGTCGAAGCGGCCGCCGAAGTAGCCGGCGAGCGCGCCGATCGCGACCGCGATGACGGTGGTGATGGTCGCGGCGAGGAAGCCGACCATGAGCACGGTGCGCCCTCCGATGATCAGCAGGTGCAGGGTGTCCTTGCCCGCGCCCTCCAGGCCCAGCCAGTGATCGGAGCTCGGCGCCTCCCAGGCGCGCATCGGGTCGCCGGGCACGGAGGTGCCCACGATCATCGGGCCCACCACGCTCAGCAGCACGATCGCGAGTACGAGGCAGAGGCCGATGAAGCCCGAGGTGCTGCGGGTCAGCTCGCTGAACAGGCGGCGCAGCGGGCTGACCCCGGCGGACTTCGCCGGCGTGGGGACGGCCTGCTGGTCGGGGACGGGGCTGGAGGTCGCGGTCATGCCGCCCCTCCCTCACCGAGGCGGATCCGTGGATCGAGCGCGGCGTTGACGAGGTCGGCGCAGAGGTTCGCGAGGACCACGGTGATCGTCACGACCAGGAGCACGCCTTGGATCATCGGATAGTCGCGGGTGTTGATCGACTCGAACAGCAGCAGCCCCACGCCCTCGTAGGAGAAGGTCTGCTCGACGAAGATCGCGCCGCCCACGATGAATCCGGCCTGGGTGGCGATCTGCGCGATGAGCGGCAGCAGCGCATTGCGGCCGACGTAGTTGGTCTGGATGCGGGCGTCCTTCAGCCCGCGCGCGCGGGCGACGGTCACGTAGTCCTCGCCGAGCACCTGCGTGGTCGAGGCCTTCATGATCAGCGCCCACGTCCCGACGGTGGTGAGGATGTAGGTGATCATCGGCAGCGTCGCGTGGTAGCCGATGTCGGAGAGGAAGCGGAAGGACAGCTCGGGACTCACCCCTGGGGAGTGGTTGCCGCGCATGCGCGTGTAGTCGATGATGCCGAGCTGGACCGCGCCGACCACCACGATGAGGATCGCGAGCAGGTAGTTCGGGATCGCGTGGAAGCCGCTGCCGATGATGGAGACGGCGTGGTCGATGATGCCGCCGCGGCGGTAGGCCATGATCATGCCCAGCAGCAGGCCGATCGAGATCGAGATGATCAGCGCCAGGCCCACGCTGTAGAGCGTCCACGGCAGGTAGTGGGCGATCTTCTCGGTGACGGTGACGCCGGGCGTGGTGATCGAGGTGCCCATGTCGCCGTGCAGGAGCCCCACGAGATAGTCGATGTACTGGCGCCACATGGGGGTCGCGGGGTCGAAGCGGAAGTAGTTCTGCGCCTCCGCCGCGGCCTGCTCGTAGCTCTTGCCGTACAGGGCGATCTGCTGGTTGATGTAGACGTCCACCGGGTTGCCGGGCAGCAGGCGCACCATGAGGAACACGCCGGTGGCGACCACCCAGATCACGAAGGCGGAGCGCAGCAGGCGGCGCAGCACGAAGGAGTGGTAGATGCGGTGGCCGAGGCTCGTGCCGGCGCGCCGCTGCGGCGGGCCGGTGACCTCGGCACCCGAGGGGGCGTCCGTGGTGGCGGCGTCAGCGGTCATCGATCTCCTTCGGTCAGCAACGGTGCTCGCGCGGAGACACTATCCGGTCGTGACACCGGACACACCCTAAACGCGCAGAAAACTCGAACAGATCTGCGCGGACCGGACCGCGGGCGGTCAGGATCGGTCGCCTGTCCTCGCCCCGGGGCCGCCCGGCCCCTCTATGCTCGAGGCCACATCGCGGACACCCCGCCGGGCGGCGCGGGCGTCCCCGTCCAGGAGCACCGACGCCACCGGAGGTCACCATGGAGTCCCTGCCGCAGCCGCTGTCCCGCCCCCGCACCGGCTCCGATGCGGCCGCCCGTGTGCTCACCGCGCTGATCGCGCTCGTGCTGGTGCCGCTGTCCTCGCTGGCGTTCATCGGCGGCATCATGGGCCTGTTCTCGCTGTGGAACCAGGTGATGCAGCGCGGGATGCCGCTGGACCAGCTCGTGCTGGGGAGCCAGGAGATCACGGGCCTCGCGCTCACCGCGGTGGGGATCATCCTGCTGGTCGTCGTGATGCTGACGGGGATCTCGAGCTCCGCCGGGCTGCTCGTGACGGGCCTGTTCGTCCTCGTGGACCTGGTGTGCCTGGTCGCGCCGGGGGCCTTGCTCGGCGTCGTCCAGCAGGTCCCGGGGTCCTACGGGCTCTCGCTGATGCAGTGGACGATGTACGGGTTCCCGGCACTGCTGCACCTGACCCTGCTCGGGGCGGGGATCGCGCTGGTCATCGCGCGGCGGCGGCCCGATCCCGGCCCCGCCTTCTCCGTCCTCGGGATCGTGGTGGTGCCCCTCCTGTTCCTCGTCGGCGTCGCGCTGCTCCTGCTCGGCTCCCACGAGGGCGTCACGCGCGCCGCGATCACGTTCCAGACGCAGGTCCCGCCCGCGGCGGTGCTGTTCGCGCTGGTCGGTACGGCGCTCATGCTGCTCGGGATGGCGGCGACGCGCTGGTCGCCGTGGGCCGGGGTGCTGCCGGCGCTGCTCCTGCTGGCCCTCACCGTCGCGTGGATGGTGCCTGACCTGCGGATGCTGATCCCCTCGGGGCCGGGAGGGATCGTGTTCACGCTCTCGAGCACCCTCGCCCTGCTGGGCGGCGGGGTGGCGCTCGCGCTCCTGCTCCTCACGCACACGGTGGTGCTCGCCGCGGTGCGGCACCGCTCCCGCCGGCTCCAGCGCGCCGCCGCCGAGGGGTACGCGGCGGCCGCCGACGAGTTCTCGGCCGACGGACGCTCCACGATCGACGGTCGCTCCGATGCCGACGGGCCGGACGCGGATCACTGGCGGTCCCAGACCCGGCATCCCGAAGCCCCGCCCCAGCCGGGTCCGGTCGCGCGCTGAACCTCGCCGCAGCTGCGGCACGGGACACGGCTCAGGAGTGCCGCAGGATCGGCACCGTGCCGAGGCCGGTCGCGACGCCGTCGAGCATCCGGTCCAGCTCCTGCATCTGGAAGCGCTCCCCGTAGACGGCATGCGCCGCCTCGACCTGCTGGGCGGCGGCCTCGGCGTTCTCCGGCGCAGCGGCCGCTGCGGCGGTGGTGCCATGGATCCGCAGACGCAGGCGTGACGTCCCGGCGCGCAGTCGGCCGGTGAGGTCCAGGCGGTACGGGGCTCGCCACAGGATCCCGACCTGCTCGCCGTCCACCTCGACCACGGCGATCTCCCGCACAGGCGGCTCGAGCAGAGCCCGGTAGCCGCTGCCGCCACCGGCCGCGGGCAGGGGCGCGCCCTCGCCGAGATCGAGCACGAGCGGGCCCGCGGCGGCGTTCTCGTCGAGGGTCACGGTGGTCTCGAACAGGAGGGGGCGCAGGTCCGCGGCCTCCTCGCGGTGCAGGAGATGCGGGAGGTCCACGGGATGCGGCTCCTCCCCATCCCGGGCGAGGGTCCAGGGACCGTCGAGCGGTGTCGCGGTGAGCTCCGGAGCAGGCGCGCCACCCGCGCCTACTCCGTCGGCCGCCGCCGTGCTGGCGGAGTCCTGGAGCGGACCGCGAGCGAGGAGCACGAGTGCCTGGTAGGGCGCGAGGGTGAGTTCCCCGCCGCCCGGCGTGAGGCGCTGCACCGCTTCTGCTGCGCCGATGTCTGACGCGGCGGGGTCGTGGACGGCCAGCGCGGCGCGCGGCTCGCGCAGCGCGACAGTGAGGTCGAGCGTGGTCGGGCCGGTGTTGGCGAGGAAGTACAGGTCGCCGTCCTCGAGCCGGCGGCGGACCACGCCCACCCGGCCACGGTCCCCGGCGAGCTGCAGCGGGGACGGGAGCGCCGCGGTGAGCGCGTCCGCGAGCGGGTTCGCCCCGCCGCCGTCGGCCGCAGCACCCTCGGCGGTGCGAGCAGCTCCCGCGGCGCCGACCATGGAGAGCGTCGCGTGGTTCACGAGGCGCGAGTCCTGGACCGCGTCCTCCGGCATGGTGACGGTGGTTCCCGCGGGATAGGCCGGGGAGTCGACGGCGAGCACCGTCCCGCCCGCCTCGCGCACACGGTCCAGCCAGCCGCGCGCCGCCTCGGGCAGGCGTGCCACGCGTGGCAGGACCACCAGCGGGTAGGCGGCGGGGTCGAGGGTCTCGAGGATCCCGTCGTCCACGAGGTCGAGGTCGAAGCCGGCGCGGCGGATCGCGGCAGGCAGCGCCTCGCCGATGTGGGCGCGGCAGGCGCGCCAGAGGTCGTGGCCGGAGCCGCGCGCCGCGCGGACGTCGGCGTAGGGGAGGTAGAGCGCGACGTCCGCGCCCGGGGTGCCGAGCCGCAGTGCCGCGCACAGCCGGGCGAGATAGCCGCTGAGTTGGGGCATCGCGGGCCACCAGGCATTGCGGTCATCCAGCGCACCAGCGGCGTAGAAGGTCCAGCCGAGCCCCTCGACGTCGGGGGCGCTGTACGGCCAGCCGTGGCCCACGAAGTGGGTGATGCCCAGCAGGAGGTGCTCGTGCGCTTCGCCGAGGAGGTCCAGCGGTGCGGCGCGGAAGGAGGGCGAGTGCACCCAGGTCCACACCTCGCTGGAGACGACCTCGCGCCGGTCATGGTGGGCGGCCGACGAGGCCCAGCGGGACTGGGTCAGTGCCGTCCAGCCCGCGCCCTCCCCCTCGATGAGGTGGACGCCGCGCTGGGCGGAGAGGGTGATCGGCGGTTCGCCGTAGCCCTGCAGGCGGAAGCGCACGGAGTGCTCCTCGGCCCAGGCGCGGCAGGTCGCGACGAACCCCTCCTCGACCAGCTCGGACAGGGTGCGGCCATAGTCCTCACGAACCTGTGCGGCGCCGGGCGCATCCACGTGCAGCAGCGGAAGCTTCTCGAGCAGGTCGTAGCCGCGCCGCTCCTGGAAGTGGGCGGGCAGGCTCGCGGTCCAGCCCGCCTCGTACACCTCGAGGCTGTCGCTGAACACGGAGCCGAGCAGCTCGGCAGGGACCGCGCCGAGGAGCGCCCCGCCCACGGTGTCCAGGTGGTGGCGGACAGCAGTGGCGGAGAGGTGGTCCACGACGGGGCCCTCGGCGCCGACAGCGGCCCGCTTGACCTGCTGACCGGTGACCTGCGACCAGGCGAGCAGCACGGTGCGGGGGCCGCGCCCGGTGGGCAGGCGCAGCACGTCCCCGTCGGGTTCGAGCCGTGTCCAGCCCGACGGGGGCAGGCCGTCGCCCACGTGCACGGCGACCAGCTCGTCGCCCGGCCAGGCAGGGGTGAGCGGCACCTCGAGCGGGGCCGGACCCAGGTCGCGCCGCTCCCAGCGCAGGCTGCGGGCGGCGTGCTCGACGCCGATGTGCGCGCCGCCGTAGGACCAGCCGCTGCCGAGCGTCACATCGAGCCGCAGACCCAGCTCACGGGCGCGTTCCGCGGCGTGGCGGACATGGCCGAGCACCTCGTCCGAGAGGTAGTGCGGGGCGCCCTCGCGCAGCGGATGGACGACGGCGATCTCCGCCCCGCCGAGCCCGGCCTGGGCCATCGCCTCGAGCTCGCGGTCGATCTCGCCGCGGTCGAGGTCCGGGCCGAACCACCACCAGCGCATCATCGGCCGGGCAGCCTCATCCGGGGCGGCGAGGGCGTCGAGGACGTGGGCGATCGAATGGGCGGACATGCAAGTCTCCTGCTCAGGCAGCGGGGAGGGCGGGCAGGCGCGGTCCTGCGGCCGACGGGGCCGTGCGGCGAGCGAGCCCCGTCGGCCGAC
>Ga0079224_100016384_pt1 | contig 10414 bp, 11 predicted proteins | sample Stecom2015_FD_80414 | JGI IMG/M metagenome (GOLD analysis project Ga0079224, IMG submission 80414) | Agricultural soil microbial communities from Utah to study Nitrogen management - Steer compost 2015 | ecosystem: Environmental > Terrestrial > Soil > Agricultural land | place: USA: Utah...
AGCATGCTCACATGCTGACCGGAAATCACCATCAGGTGGATGGTCCCCGTGTCCTGTAAGGTGCGCCAGTCTGCGGTAGTCAGCCCACTGGCATCGCCCACCACCAGCGCTGCGATGGCACCCGCGCGGCCCTGCGCTTCGATTGCCAGCAGGCGCTGGCGCAACTGGTCGCGCCAGGCCTGCAAACCTGAGGCAGCAGCTACCCGCTCACCGGCCTTGACCGTACCGTTGGCGCCGATCCGCCCGGCCAGCAGCCAGGCTTCATAGTCAAAGGAATGAGGATTGACCAAACCCCGCGGACGCTTCAATTTGGCTGCCACTCGCCAGCGTTCTCCGGCCTCTAGCGGCGGCCCGCCGTACCAGGACAGGCGCACGCGTGAGGGCAGACCAGCATGTCGAGAGGTAATGTCCACCAGCTCGAAGCGCACCACACCGTCACGGGTGTCCGGCAAGCCGACCACCCGCCCTTCCAGCCAGAAGGTTCGCCCGTCCAGTTCTTTCGGCAGCCGATCATCCAGCGCCCACTGCGCGCTTAGGCAGGCCCAGGCAAGACCGAAAAAGAAGAACGCCAGCATGCGGCAGCGTGTTGGCAACATCGCCAGGCCGACCACAAGCATGACCGGCAGCGACCACATGGGTGGCAGTTGCGGTAGAAAACGCAGCAGCAATAAGCCTGCTGCCAGCGCCAGCATCGCCGTACGCATTGCATCTCCCGGAATCCTTTCCACAGGGATGAAACGAGCCGAAAGTGCTCGGCCGTTCGGCGTTGCAGTTTATACCTATTGTCACAAACTCTTGGCAGGAGCTGTTCCCGTTTGAGGCATAATCACCAAGCTTAAGCCCGCCAGAGAATCTCCATGCCGCGTCGTTTTTTCAAGCGCTACATGCCGCATCCAGATCGGATAAAAGGCAACAAATCGCTGCGATTTCTGGGCGAGCTGATTCACGACCCCAACCTCTGGCACCTCAACCGCCATTCAGTCTCTCGCGCCATGGGTATTGGACTTTTCTGGGCCATGCTGCCCATTCCCATGCAGATGCTCGCATCAGCCGCTTGCGCTCTGCCCGCACGCGCCAACCTGCCAATCGCGGTCGGCCTGGTCTGGCTGACCAACCCGATAACGATGCCGCCAGTGTTCTACTGCAACTACAAACTCGGCACCTGGCTGATGGACACACCCGCAGTGAGCATGCCCGATGAGCTGACCCTGAGCTGGGTGACCGAACTGCTGCGAAGCCAATGGCAACCGCTGTACCTCGGCTCCCTCGTAGCGGCCGTGATACTGGCCGTGCTTGGCTATGGCGCCACCCAGGCTTACTGGCGCTGGTGGGTTGGCCGCAGCTGGCGCAGGCGCCAGCAGGATCGCCGGTAGCCTTATTCGTAACGCAATGCCTCGGCAGGCTGCGTCTGCGCGGCACGCCAAGCCGGGTAAAGAGTCGCCAGGAAGCTCAGCAGCAGCGCCGCAGTCGTCACCAGAAGCACATCTCCCAGGCGCAGCTCGGATGGCAAGGTGCTGATGAAGTACACATCGGAGCTGAACACGTGCTGCCCCGACACTTTCTCCAGCCAGCCCACCAGGGCACTGACGTTCAAGGCTCCCAGAACGCCCAACAGGGTTCCGATCAGGGTGCCAATTAGACCGATGATGCTGCCCTGCACCATGAAGATGGCCATGATCTGACGTGGCGTTGCCCCCAGCGTGCGCAGAATGGCGATATCGGCGCGCTTGTCGGCCACCACCATGATCAGGGTGGCGATGATATTGAACGCCGCCACTGCCACAATTAGCAGCAACAGCAGGCCGATCATGGTCTTTTCCATCTTCATCGCACTGAACAGACTGCCCTGGGTCAGTGACCAGTCCTCGCTCCGAAAGCCCTCGCCCTGTTGCGCGACCAGCTCGGCGGCTATCTCCGGCGCCCGGTAGAGATCGTTCAGGCGCACCCGCACACCTTCTACCTGCTCCGGCTGCCAGCGCAGAATACCTGCCGCATCGACGCGATGGATAATCGCCAGGCTGCCATCAAGCTCGGCACCCACCCTGAACACTCCAACCACGTTCAGGCGCTGCATGCGTGGCGTTACACCACCAGGCGTGTCGCTGATCTCAGGCACGATCACCGTCAGTTTGTCGCCCAATTTCAGGCCGAACCGACGTGCCGTCATCAGGCCGATGATTACCCCGGCCTCGCCCGGCTTGAGGTCCTCGAGACGGCCTGCAACCATCTTGTCGGCAAGGGTCGAAACACCCGCTTCGGCCTGGGGATCTATGCCGTTGATTTCCACCGGCTGCATGCTGCCCCGAAAAGACAACATCCCTTCAAGCTGGGTAATGGGCGCAGCTCCAAGTACAGCCGGATGTGCCACAACACTTTCGGCAACCCTGGACCAATCATCCAGTGGCTGCCCGTCACCCTTGACCACGGCGTGGGGCACCATGCCGAGGATCCGCTCGCTCATTTCGCGCTGAAAGCCGTTCATCACCGACAGCACCATGATCATCGCCAGCACACCCAGCGACAGTCCGATCATCGAGGTCAGCGATATGAACGAGATGAAATGGTTGCGACGCTTGGCTCGCGTGTAGCGGCTGCCGATGAAAATGCTGAGTGGCCTGAACATCAGCTAGCCACCAGCCGGCCATCTTCCAGGCGTAGGATGTGGTCCATCTGTGCCGCCAGCTGCGGGTCATGAGTCACCACCAGAAATGCTGTGCGCAGCGAAGTGCTCAGCTCCAGCATCAAGTCCTGAATGCCCTGCGCAGTGTGGTGATCGAGGTTGCCGGTAGGCTCGTCAAGCAGCACCAGTGCCGGGCGATTGGCCAACGCGCGTGCTATCGCCACACGCTGGCGCTCGCCGCCGGACAATTCGGCCGGTTTGTGCGCCAGCCGATGTCCCAGGCCTACCCGCTGCAGCAGCTCAGTGGCGCGCGCACGGGCTTCGGGAATTGGCGTCTTGCTGATCAACAGCGGCATGCAGACGTTTTCCAGCGCGGTGAACTCGGCCAGCAGATGGTGAAACTGGTAGACGAAACCCAACGCGCGGTTGCGCAGCAAACCACGCTCCTTCTCGCTCAGCGCGGACAGCTCCTCGCCGGCCAGCCAGACACTGCCCTCGCTGGGCGTATCCAGTCCGCCGAGCAGGTTCAGCAGCGTGCTCTTGCCCGAGCCTGAGCTACCGACGATGGCTACGCGCTGGCCGGGGTACAGCTCCAGCTGCAGACCGCTGAGCACGCTTACCGACTCCGGGCCCTGCTCGTAGCGCTTGCCCAGGTCACGGCAGCTGAGTACCGCAGCGCCCAGCGACGACTTCTCATTCATAATCTGCTCACTCATAACGTAGCGCCTCCGCCGGCTGGGTACGGGCCGCGCGCCAGGCCGGGTAAAGGGTGGCGAGAAAGCTCAGGACCAACGCCGCGACGCAAACCTGGATCACATCGGCAGCTATCAGCCGCGACGGCAGGTAGTCGATGAAATACACATCGGCGTTGAGAAACCGGTGCCCGATCAGCCGCTCCAGGGCGGCGATCCAGTCGCTTACATTGCGTGCCGCGAAAATCCCGAGCAAGGCGCCGACCAAGGTCCCGACCACACCAATGATCGTTCCCTGCACCATAAAGGTCGCCATAATCTGCCGTGGGGTTGCGCCGAGAGTACGCAGGATGGCGATATCCCCACGCTTGTCGGTAACCACCATGACCAGCGTCGAGATGATATTGAATGCCGCCACCGCAACGATTAGCAGCAACAACAGGCCGATCATCGCCTTTTCCATGCGGATCGCCTGGTAGAGATTGCCGTGGGTACGAGTCCAGTCACGGGAATAGAAATCTTCACCCAGTTCCCTGGCCAGCACGGCGGCAATGGCCGGGGCCTGGAACAGGTCGTCGAAACGCAGCCGCAGACCCTGCACCTGATCGGGTTTCCAACGCTGCAAGCGAGCCATGTCGGTGATATTGGCCATGGCTACGTAACCATCGATCTCGCCAGCGCCTACATGGAAGATGCCCTGTACGGTAAAGCGCTTCATCCGCGGAAACACGCCTGCCGGCGTGACTGTCACTTCGGGCGCGACGAAGGTGATTTTGTCGCCAACTCCCACCCCGAGCCGGGCCGCCGCCCGATCACCAATGACGATGCCGAACTCACCTGGCGCAAGTTCCGCCAGCGACCCTTCCCGGAAGAACCGGTCAATGATCGATACCTGCGGCTCAAGCTCGGGCTCCACTGCATTGATCAATATCTTGGTGACCTGCCCGCGATGGGTCAGTAGCCCCTGCATCTGAATAAAGGGCGCCACTGCCTCCACTTGCGGGTGCTCGGTCAAACGCTGCCCCAGTTTTTGCCACTGATTGATGGGCACCGGGCTTTCGACGGTCGCGTGCGGCACCATCCCCAGCACGCGGGTGCGCATTTCGTGATCGAAACCATTCATCACCGAAAGCACGACGATCATCACCAGCACGCCCAGTGCAAGTCCGATCATCGAGGTGAAGGAAATGAAGGAAACGAAGAGGCCACGACGCCTAGCGCTGGTGTAGCGCACTCCGATATAAACGGGCAGCGGTCTGAACATAAATCGATGGGTTCGCTTTCGCTGGCGGGAAAATAACAAGCTGAATGACGTTCTCAGGCGGCCTGATACACTCAAGCCATTACTGCAGCCCAGGGACCAACATGTCCATAGAAGACACTGAAGATCGCCGCGAATACTATCGTATCGAGGATATGATCGCACTGGAAATCCTACCCCTCGAAGGCCAGGGGGTAAGAGCAGGCGATAGTCCCAGCCGACTGTTCGACCTGCTTGGCGAACTGCACCAGATGGACTTCGAAGCTCAATATCTGTTGCGCCAGATCAGCGAGCAGAACCGCACGCTGGCCAATTACCTGAAGGTACAGAATCGGCGTATAGATCTGCTGGGCCAGGCACTGGCCCAGGGCCTGGTAAAGGACATTGGTCCTACGCGCGAAGTCGGCCTGTCCGAAGGTGGACTCAATTTCATCCACGACCAGCCGCTTGCGCTAGATTCCATCTGGACCCTCAAGATAGTGCTGATGCCCCAGGGACTAGGCATGATGCTGAAAGCCCGCGTGGTCAGCTGCGTTGCGCGGGATGATGGGCAATTTGCTGTCAGCACTGCCTTCGAAGCGTTGACTGATGCACAACGGCAATTGCTCGCGCGACATATCCTGCAGAAACAGGCGACGGAACGACGCCTGGCCCGTGAAAATCTGCAAGGAACTTGACATGCACCCTCTGCTCATACCTTCTCTGCTGCTCGCCCTCAGTCTCCCTGCGCAGGGAGATGTCATTCGCATTCCTGTCGGCCAGCAGGGTGCTGGCGATATCGCCACGCCCAGCCGGGGAGCAACCAAGACTCAAGTGCTCGAGCGCTTCGGCCTGGCCGATGAGGAGCATCCCGCAGTCGGCCAGCCTCCCATCACCCGCTGGGATTACCGGACGTTCTCGGTGTATTTCGAAGGCAACCGCGTGATCAACAGCGTGATACATCATCAACGCGCCAGTTCATTGGAAAGAGACGCACAACCGTGACCCTGATCTATGGCCATCGCGGCGCCAAGGGTGAAGCTCCGGAGAACACCTTGGCGAGCTTCCAGCAATGCCTTTCCCACGGCGTACGCCGCTGCGAACTTGACCTTCACCTGTCCAAGGACAGCGAGCTGATGGTCATCCACGACCCGACCCTCAAGCGCACCGCTGGTCGGCGCGGCAAGGTAGTGGAACATGATGCCGCCGAACTGGTGCGCTATGACGCCCGTCACGGCGGGCCGGGCTGGAAGCAGCCCTGCCCCATTCCGCGACTATCCGAGCTGTTCGAGAAATGCGATTTCGAGCACTGGCAGCTGGAAGTCAAAAGTGCTTCGCGGGTACGGGCCGCACGCACGGTGCTGGCAATCAAGGCATTGGCCGAGCAGTACGACCTGTCGGAGCGCATCACCGTAACGTCCGGCTCGCGGGAGGTACTGCGCGCGTTGAAGCGTCTGACGCCGGAACTCGCCTGCGGCCTGGTAGCCGAGTACGCCTGGCTCGACCCGCTGAAAGTAGCCAAGCAGTACGACTGTCAGTTGCTGGCCTTGAAATGGACCCTATGCACCCCCGAGCGCATCGCCAAGGCCCAGGCGCAGGGGCTGCATGTTTCCGTCTGGACCGTGAACGATCCTGCCCTGATGCGCCGTCTTGCAGACTTCGGGGTCGACAGCATCATCACTGACTTCCCCGGGCTGGCAGTAGAAACCCTGGCCAAACTTTAAGCTGGAAGCCCGGGGCTTCCAGCTACTCCTGCCTGATCAGAAGCCCTCCCGATTCGGCCAACGCCATTTTCGGGTGTCTTCTCCGACCGCCTCAGGCCACAGGTCGGAGCCGCTCAAAAAAGCCGATTGAGCCCGTCGAATGCGGCCACCCGGTAGGCTTCCGCCATGGTCGGGTAGTTGAAGGTAGTGTTAATGAAGTATTTGATGGTATTGGCTTCGCCGGGCTGATTCATGATCGCCTGACCGATATGCACGATCTCCGATGCCTGATAGCCGAAGCAGTGCACGCCAAGAACTTCCAGGGTCTCGCGATGGAAGAGGATTTTCAGCATGCCGGTCTTTTCCGAGGAAATCTGCGCACGCGCCATGCCCTTGAAGAAGGCCTTGCCCACTTCATAAGGTACCTTGGCCTGGGTCAGTTCGCGCTCGGTCTTCCCGATGGAGCTGATCTCGGGAATTGTGTAAATACCGGTAGGTACATCATCAACAAAACGCCAGCTGTCGTTGTCAACGATACTGCCCGCAGCGGAGCGCCCCTGGTCATAGGCGGCACTGGCCAGTGACGGCCAACCGATGACGTCACCAGCTGCGTAGATGTTGCCAACATCGGTGCGGTAATACTCATCGACGTGGATCTGGCCGCGGCTGTTAACCTTTAGGCCGATGTTCTCCAGCCCCAGCCTGTCCGTGTTGCCCGTGCGGCCATTACACCAGAGGAAAGCGTCAGCCTTGATCTTCTTGCCAGACTTCAGGTGCAGGATCACTCCGTTGTCCAGCCCTTCTACGCGCTCGTATTCCTCGTTGTGCCGCACCAACACGTTATTGCTGCGCAGGTGATAACTGAGAGCGTCGGAAATCTCATCATCCAGGAAGCTGAGCAACTGGTCGCGGTTATCGATCAGGTCGACCAACACACCCAGACCGCTGAAAATCGACGCGTATTCACAACCAATCACACCGGCTCCGTAAATGATCAGGCGACGGGGCGTGTGGCTCAGGGTCAGGATGGTGTCGCTGTCGTAGATGCGCGAATGCGAGAAATCGATGTCGGCTGGGCGATAGGGACGCGAACCTGTGGCGATGATGAATTGGGTAGCCACCAGACGCTCGACCATGCCGTTGGCGCTGACTACTTCGACCGATTGCTCATCGGAGAAGCTGGCCACACCGAAAAAGATGTCGATGCGGTTGCGAGCGTAATAGCCGGTGCGTGAGGTGACCTGTTTTTCGATCACGTCTTCGGCACTTTTCAGCACATCAGGGAAGGAGAACCAGCGCGGCTCGCCAATCTGGCGGAACAGCGGGTTGTTGTTGTACTGCATGATCTGCCGCACCGAGTGGCGCAGTGCCTTCGACGGAATGGTGCCCAGGTGGGTCGAGTTGCCGCCTACTTTCGGCCGGCTATCCACCACGGCCACCTTGCGTCCGGCCTTGACCGCATTCATTGCGGCGCCTTCGCCTGCGGGACCTGAACCCAGAATTACCACATCGTAGTTGTAGACAGCCATATACCCCCCTGGACACGCGGCAGCAAACACTACCGCTTAAACAAGCTTTACTTTGGACCTGCCGCCGTCAGTTCTTGGTCGCATCGTAGGCAAGAGCGGCACGCTCATCCTTGCCGGCGTTCACCTCATCACATTTCTCACGACTGCCGCCACAGATCGAGCATTCCTTTTCGATCCCCAGATTGGCAATACCACCGCAAGAGCCCGCGATGGGCTTACGCCCCATGATGACTCCGATAGACATGCCGAATACCACCAGCAGCATGACAAGAAAAGCAGCCAACCAAATCATTGCTCTACTCCCGCACCGAACAGCTCGTCAAAAGCTGCAGTGCTTGTAGTGACGAATTCCTGCTCTTCATGAACCACAAAGAGCGCTGCAATACCATGCTCGGCAGCAAACGCCTGTCCGCGCTCCGGACCGAGCACCATTAACAAAGTAGACAACCCATCGGCACGTAATGTCGACGGATCAACAACCGTAACTGCGGCCAGCGAATGTTCAATGGGCGTACCGGTCGCTGGGTCCAGCGTGTGCGAGTAACGCCTGCCGTCGCGCTCGAAATAATTTCGGTAGTCGCCTGAAGTAGAAACCCCGTAACCATCGAGCTCCAGCACCTGCTGAGCCACACGCTCATTGACCCGAGGCGCCTCGATGGCAATGCGCCAAGGTTCGTCACCTGGCTTACGTCCCTTTGCCTTGAGCTCTCCGGTGATTTCCACCAGATAGCTTTCTACCCCTAGCGCTTCAAGCCGCTGAGCGACCAGATCCACTGCATAGCCCGCGGCGATGCTGTTGAAATCAATCTGGACGGCCGCATCCTTGCACAGCTGCTCATCTTCGACCCGCACATGCTGATGACCAACAGACTGCCGCACCTTGGCGACTTCCTCGGCCGAAGGCATTTGCTCCCGTCGCCCCTGTGGACCGAAGCCCCAGAGGTCGAGTAGCGGACCAATAGTGAGATCTAGAGCACCGTCGCTTTCCTGCGACAATTGCTGTCCAGCCAGCACCAGCTCGCGTGCCGAGTCGGGCATAGGCATGCACTGACCAGCGGGCAAGGCATTGAAAACTGAGATATCCGAATCGGCACGGTAAGTCGACAGCTGCCGGTCAAACCGCTCAAGAAGCGACTCGATTTCGACCAGCAACTGCTTCTTCGGAGCCGCATCGCTAGCCGCCACGTACTTCACTGAATAGGTGCTGCCCATGGTCGGGCCGGACAACTCTTCCACCCGCTCCTGAAACAGGCAGCCTGCCAGAGCTGTCGCCAGAGCGACAGCCGTGACAGGCTTCAATAAAGCGGTGACGCTGAGGAACTGATGTAGCGTCCTTGTCATCCTAACCGCCGAAGTCGTCGAGCAGGATATTCTCCGGTTCGACCCCGAGATCGGTGAGCATCTTGATCACCGAAGCGTTCATCATCGGCGGGCCGCACATGTAGAACTCGCAATCCTCCGGAGCCGGATGATCCTTGAGATAGTTCTCGTACAGCACGTTATGAATGAACCCGGTCGGACCGTCCCAGTTATCTTCAGGCTGGGGATCTGACAATGCCAGGTGCCACTCGAAGTTCTCGTTCTCGGCCTGCAGCTGATCGTACTGATCGACATAGAAGGCTTCACGCATGGAGCGCGCGCCGTACCAGAAGCTTATCTTGCGCTTGGATTTCAGGCGCTTGAGCTGGTCGAAGATGTGCGAGCGCATCGGCGCCATACCGGCACCACCACCAACGAAAACCATCTCGGCATCGGTGTCCTTGGCGAAGAATTCACCGAAGGGCCCGTAGACGGTGACCTTGTCGCCCGGCTTGAGGCTGAACACCCAGGACGACATCTGGCCCGGCGGCAGGTGATCCTGACCTGGCGGCGGTGAAGCGATACGGATGTTGAACTTAACGATGCCCTTCTCTTCCGGGTAGTTGGCCATGGAGTAGGCACGAACCACGGTCTCGTCGACCTTGGATACGTACTTCCACTGGTTGAACTTGTCCCAGTCGCCGCGATATTTTTCCTCGATGTCGAAGTCCTTGTAATGGACCACATGCGGCGGACACTCCAGCTGGACGTAGCCACCGGCACGGAAGTCGACGTTTTCGCCTTCCGGCAATTTAAGCGTCAACTCCTTGATGAAGGTGGCCACGTTGGGGTTGGACTCCACCGTGCATTCCCACTTCTTCACACCGAAAACTTCTTCCGGCACCTCGATCTTCATGTCTGCCTTGACTGGAGCCTGGCAGGATAGACGCCAGCCCTCCCCCGCCTCGCGACGAGTGAAGTGCGATTCCTCGGTGGGCAGCATTTCGCCGCCACCGCTCTTGATGATGCACTTGCACTGCGCACAGGTGCCGCCGCCGCCACAGGCGGACGAGAGGAAGATGTTGTTGGCCGCAAGGGTCTGCAGCAGTTTGCCGCCGGCCGGTACGGTAATGTTGCGCTCGCCATTGATCTCGATAGTGACATCGCCACTGGAAACCAGCTTCGCGCGTGCCGCCAGAATGATCACCACCAGCGCAAGCACGATGGCGGTGAACATGCCGATGGCAAGGAAAATTTCGTAACTCATCTGTTCATCCCGTCCTTAGAGCTGTACGCCAGAGAATGACATGAAGCCCAGCGACATCAGGCCG
>Ga0079224_100016385_pt1 | contig 10413 bp, 8 predicted proteins | sample Stecom2015_FD_80414 | JGI IMG/M metagenome (GOLD analysis project Ga0079224, IMG submission 80414) | Agricultural soil microbial communities from Utah to study Nitrogen management - Steer compost 2015 | ecosystem: Environmental > Terrestrial > Soil > Agricultural land | place: USA: Utah...
ACACCTTCGCTACTACTATGGCAAAACAAAAAATGATTCACCAGGTTTACTTCTGGCTGCACGATGTCGCTGACACACAAGAATTTTTGACCGAAGCAGTCCCTATGCTGGGAAAATGCCCGACTGTCGCAAAATTTATCGCCGGAGTTCCTGCTGGAACGGATCTAATCCCGGATCCAGACATCCGCTCGATTCCTGACCACGGGTCGCGGCGGCAACGTTTCCGGAACCGCAGGGCATTCCCGCCGCACCTGGCGCTCAGGCAGGCGAATCGCTGTTGCTGAAGAGGTCGGGCAGCAGGCGAAGCAGTTCGCGCGGCTCGACCGGCTTGGTGAGGTACAGCGTGCAGCCGGCTTCCATGCAGGCGTGCTGCTCTGCGGCGCCGACGCGGCCGGTCAGTGCAACGATCGGGATTTCGGCCGTTGCGGGCCGGCCGGTCAGGTCGCGCGCGACGTCCAGTCCGGGACGGTCTGGCAGACCCAGATCGAGGAGGACGAGGTTCGGATGTTCTGCCGCAACGCTTTCCAGCGCTTCGGCTGCCGACCCTGCTTCCCGGACCAGGTAGCCAGCGTCCTCGAGGAGGAGCCGGAAGGCCTGACGGAGCAGGGGATCATCTTCGACCAGGAGGATCGATCTGGGGGAGTCAGTCATTCAGGAAGAAGCTAGATATCCCCCTCTGCAGCGGCAAGCGGTGTGTCTTCCAGCTCCTCGGCGAGCAACTGGCGGTGCAGCAGCTGCGCATACAACCCGTCGCGCGCGATGAGCTCGCCGTGGGTACCCTCCTCCACGATCCGCCCCTCGTCCAGGACGAAGATCCGGTCGGCGTGCATGACGGCGCTAACGCGATGACTGATGATGAGCGCTGTCCGTGCGCGCACCACGTCGCGCAGCGCCTCCAGGATCTGCGTTTCGGTATGCGTATCCACGGCCGATAGCGCATCGTCGAGTATGAGTACGGCCGGGTCGCGCGCGAGGGCGCGCGCCAGCGTCGCTCGCTGCCGCTGCCCACCGGAGAGATTGACGCCGCGCTCGCCGAGCCGTGTCTCGAACCCGTGCGGGAACGACTCGATCGTCTCGGTCAGCCGTGCGATGCGCGCGGCCTCCTCGATCCGCCGATCCATGCGCTCGGCATCGACGTCCGCGAGCAGTGCCGTGGGCGGTGCACGATCGGCGCCCTCATCGCGCGGCAGCCCGAGCGCGATGTTCTGCGCGATCGTCTCCGAGAACACGAACGTGTCCTGCGGCACGACGCCGATCGCGTTGCGCAGCTGGGCAAGCGACAACTCCGGCAGCGGCACGCCGTCCAGAAGCACGGCGCCGTGCGTCGGATCGTAACGGCGCGTCAGCAACGCAACGATCGTGGACTTGCCCGAGCCGGTCGGCCCCACGATCGCTGCAGTCTGACCGGGCTCGATGCGCAGGCTCACGTCTTCGAGTACGAGTCGCTCCGACGTCGGGTAATGGAAGCTCACACCGCGGAACTCGATGCCGCCTTGCACCTGCTGCAGTGACACCGGCTTCGCCGGCTCCTCGATGGCCGGCCGGCGTGAGAGGATCGTTTCGATGCGGGCGAGTGCCGCGGCGCCGCGCTGGAACAGGTTCGTGACCCAGCCGATCGCGATCATCGGCCAGATCAGCATGGCCAGGTAGATGCCGAACGCGATGAAATCGCCTGCCGACATCGTTCCGCGCATGACGAGTGTGCCGCCGTACCAGAACACGATCAGCATGCCGATGCCGGTGAGTGCCGACAGCATCGGATGAAAGAGTGCAGAGATCCTCGCGAGGACCATGTTCTTCTCGAGGTAGCCGGCGTTGAGCGCGTCGAACTCGCGCGCCTGCGCCTGCTCCTGCCCGTACGCGCGTACGATGCGGACGCCGCTCAGGTTCTCCTGCACCATCGTCTGCACAACGCCGAAGTGGGCCTGTACTGCCTCCCACCCCGCGTGCAGCCGGCGCCCGAAGTAGAGCATGACGGGGCCGAGGAAGACCAGCGGCAGCAAGGCGACGAGCGTGAGGCGGACGTCGTAGCGCAGCATGAAGCCGAGCGCGAACACGGTCGCGACGAGCGTGTTCACTGCGTACATGATGCCCGGCCCGATCGCCATGCGCACTGCGTTCGTGTCGTTCGTCGCGCGGCTCATCAGGTCGCCCGTGCGCACGGAATCGTAGAACGAGGCGTCCAGGCGCAGCATGTGGTCGAACAGGTCGTCGCGCAGGTCCGTCTCGATGCGTCGGCTGATGCCGTTGAGAAGCTGGCGCATGCCGAAGCGCGCCGTCCCACCCACTGCCGCGATGCCGATGATGCCGAGCGCGTACAGCGCGACACGGCCCATCGTGACACCCGGCCCCGTGAGCACGTCGATGCTGCGACCGACCACCCACGGGACCAGCGCGGCGATGCCCGCAGCGGCGATGATCAGTACGATGCCCGCGCCGATGCCGACCGCGTACGGCCGTGCGTAGGGCAGCATCGCGCGGAATGTGCGCAGCGATCCGACAGTACGGGTGTCCTTCATTCAGGTCGCCCTGGTCTCACGGAGTGCACACATCTGCAGCTGCGTCGCATGGCAGAAAACGCGAATAAGGCGCGGTATGATGCGGAATCTTGGGCTCCAGTACGGGTGCGCCGTGCACCCCGGGCATGGCATATCGGTTGCACCTTCCAGGGCATCGAGACTACGAACACAGACGGTACGGAACGGAGCGACTGCAATCAAGCGCTCCGGTTACCTCATACAGGAGAACACTCATGCCGCGTACGAAGCGCTGGGCCGCGCTGGCCCTGATGATTCCGCTCGCGATGCTGCCGGCTGCCTGCGGCGACAGCGGCGACCAGCGCGCGGCGCTCGAGCAGGACGAACTCGAGCGTGAACTCGACCTCGCCCTGCAGGGCGATTCGATCGACGGCACGTTCCAGGACACCGCACAGGCACTCGACACGGTGCCCGAGGCGGCCGCGCCCGCACCGGCTGCGCCGCGCCCGGAGGCGCCGCGTGCATCAACGCCGCGTCCGGCGCCGTCGAACAACACGCCGGCACCCGCGCCGCGCCCTGCGCCGCGCCCGACGACTGCCACCGTACAGGCGGGGACGACGTTCGCGCTGCGCCTGAACGAGGAGCTGTCCACGGAGACCAACCAGCCGGGTGACGGCTTCACCGCGACGCTGGCGGACCCGATTCTCGACGCGAACGGCAACGTCGCGATCCCTGCCGGAGCAACCGTGCGCGGTCGCGTGACGAAGTCCGCGAAGTCGGGCCGGGTGGGCGAGACCGCTGTGATTACGGTGGCGTTCGAAGCGGTCAGCTTCAACGGCCGCAGCTATCCGCTCAATGCGACGGTGATCGAGGCGAACCCGGAGCGCCGCAACCGCACGCCGGCTGGCGAGCAGGTCGCGAAGGCCGCGGGTGGTGCAGCCGCCGGAGCCGTGCTGGGCCGCGTGCTGGGCAAGAACACGAGCTCGACGATCAAGGGCGCGGTGATCGGTGCCGCCGCAGGTACCGCAATTGCGATGGGCACCGCGGACGTGGATGCGGTGCTGCCCGCGGGCTCACGCATGGTGATTCGCCTGGATGCGCCGGTCGAGGTGCGGCGTACCTGATGGGTCAGGCGTGGTGACGCGTACGAAGAAAGGGTGCTGTCCGGATGGGCAGCACCCTTTGTCATTCTGTTCAGCCTCAAGTGATGGGTCTGGCGATCAGGGCAGATGCGGGCAATCCGTGTCTCCGTGCTAACACTGACTGCCCGACCCGCCATCCCCCCAGCGTCCTGACCACGCATCCCCCGACAGGTCCATTACGTCCTCAACGCAGCCGGTGGACTCAGTACCCGGCCGCCTTACCGCCGGTACGCGGATCGAATGCGCCGCGCCAGCGACCATCCAGGTACAGCAGTGCAGGCGAGGTGCCGATGCTGCCGATCTCTTCGAGTTCGTGACCGAAACTTCGCAGCGCGTCGAGTGTCGGCTGCGTGATCCCGTCGCGCTCGTAGCGCAGCACGTCCGGCAGGTGCTGGTGATGGATCCGTGGGGCGGCCACGGCGGTGGTCACGTCCATGTCATGGTCGATCATGTTCGAGATGACCTGCCACGTCGCGGTGATGATGCGTGGGCCGCCGCGCGCGCCGGCCAGGACGATCGGGTGATTGGTTTCGGGCGCGAGCACGATCGTCGGCGTCATGGCCGAAAGCATCCGCTTTTCGGGTACGATCGAATTCGCCTCGCCCTGCACGAGTCCGAACATGTTCGGCGCGCCGGGCTTGGACGTGAAGTCGTCCATCTCGTCGTTCAGCAGGAATCCTGCACCCGAGACGGTCACACCGGAGCCATACAGATCGTTGATCGTGGTCGTGAGCGCGACAGCGTTGCCGTCGTCGTCCACGACGGAGAAATGCGTGGTATGCTCGGGCTCGTCGAACTGCAGCGATCCGGGATGCACCTCGGCGGACGGCGTCGCACGCCTCTCCGTGATCTGTGCGCGCAGTTGTGCAGCGTACTGTTCCGAAAGGAACTGCGGGCGCGGCACCTCGACGAAGTCGGGATCACCGAGGTAGTGGTTGCGGTCCGCGAACGCGCGGCGCATGGCCTCGGCCGTGTAGTGCAGTGCGTCGGGCGAATGCCAGCCGAGCGCGCGCAGCTCATAGCCCTCCAGGATGTTCGCGATCAGGGCGAGCGTGAGGCCGCCCGAGCTGGGTGGCGGCATCGAGATGACGGTGTGGTCGCGATAGAGGAAGACGACCGGGTCACGCCACTTCGCCTCGTAGCGGCGCAGATCCTCGTGCGTGATGATGCCGCCGCCGCGCCGCATCTCGGCAACGATCAGATCGGCGGTCTCGCCCTGGTAGAAGCCTGCGGGTCCGTCCGCTGCGATGCGGCGCAGCGTGGCCGCAAGCTCTGGGTTGCGCCAGCGTGTGCCTTCGGCGATCGGTGAGTCGCCGGGCAGGAACAGTGTGCGTGAGCCTTCGAAGCGGCCGAGCCGCTCGGCGGCGTCCGCGATCGATTCCGCGAGTTCGGCATCGACGATGAATCCTTCCTCGGCGAGTCGGATCGCCGGGGCGATCACCGCCTGCCATGACATGCTGCCGAACCGCTCGTGTGCGGCGTACAGCCCTGCAACCGCCCCCGGCACGCCGGACGCCAGGTAGCCGACCACGGAGCGGTCGGTGGTGTTGCCGTGCTCGTCCAGGAACATGTCGCGCGTCGCGGCGAGCGGTGCCTTCTCGCGGAAGTCGAGCGCAGCGGTCGTGCCGTCGGCCATGCGAGTGACCATGAAGCCGCCGCCGCCCAGGTTCCCGGCCTCGGGGTAGACGACGGCGAGAGCGAACGCGGTGGCGACAGCGGCGTCGATCGCGTTGCCGCCGTCGCGCAGGATGCGCACACCCGCGTCTGTGGCGAGTGGGGCGTCACTCGTCACCATGCCGCGCTCGGCGACAGCGGGCGTCACGTCGAGGGAAAAGCGCCAGTCCGCAGGTGTCTGCTGTACGACCGCTGGCGGCGGCGTTGGCGGCGCCTCGGCGAACGGCGCACACGCAGCGAACGCTAACGTCGCGGCCGCGACCGCGCGCGTCATGGTGCGGCGCTGCACCTGTCCGCCTCGATGACCTCCGCGTGAAGCGAAGGACGCAGCAAGGTGGTCATCGAGTCGTTCGAACCAGCGGTTCTTCACAGCGGCCTCCAGAGGTGATCTCATCCGCGTCGCAGCCGCTCCATGGCGCATGCGGCGAGCGCCGTGGCACCGAGCGGCAGGATGCGCTCGTCGATGTCGAAGTCGGGACTGTGGTGCTCGCGCGGCCGATCGAGCGCGGCGCCGAGCCAGAAGAACGAGCCGGGCGCATGCTCGAGCAGGACTGCGAAGTCTTCGGATGGCATGGATGGTTCCTGCTCCGCCACCGCATCCGGGCCGAGTGTGGCCGCAATTGCTTCCCGCGCGAGCGCAGTCATTGCCTCGTCGTTCACGACCGGCGGGTAGCCGTCGAGGAATTCGACGTTGGCCCGCCCGCCGAGCGCGTTCACGACGTCGAACGCGCGCGTGACCTCGCGTTTCAGGAGATCACGCACGTCCCTGTCGAAGTAGCGTATCGTGCCGCTCATCTCCACGCGTGCGGCCAGGATGTTCTCTGCGTCGCCGCCCTGGATGCGGCCGATGTGCACGACCGCAGCTGCGCCCGGTGGGATCCGCCGCGCAACTGCGTTCTGCACGGCAAGGATCGCGTGCGCCGCCAGGACGATGGCATCAGTGCCTTCGTGCGGGCGGCCGGCATGCGCGCTCCGTCCCTCCACGCGCGCGCGGATCGCAACCGAACCGGCCATGTACGGGCCAGCGCGCATCAGGCAGCGGCCGGCCGGAAGATGCGCGCCCACGTGCAGCCCGAACACGGCATCGACGCCCTTCATCGCGCCGTCCTGCACCATCCGCATCGCGCCGCTCAGGTTCGCGTCGTCGGACGCCTCCTCGGACGGCTGGAACAGGAGGCGTACCGTACCCGGCGGCAGCTCGCCCCGCTCGCGCGCAGCCGCCAGGATCGTTGCGGCGCCGACGAGCATGGCGACGTGTGCGTCGTGTCCGCACGCATGCATGACGCCGTCCACGCTCGAGCGGTATTCGACGTCGTTCTGCTCCTGTATCGGCAGCGCGTCCATGTCGGCGCGCAGCGCCACGGTGGGTCCGTTCCCGTTGCCCAGGTCGGCGACCACGCCCGTGCGGCCGACCCCGGTGCGGACGCGGAAACCCATGTCCGCGACGAGGCGTGCAGCGGTCGCGGCGGTCCGCGTTTCGCGGAAGCCAAGTTCGGGGTGGCGGTGGAGGTCGCGCCGCAACTCCGTCAGCTTCGGCTGGAGCCTGGTGGCGTGCTCGAGCAGGGTGGTCATGACGGCCCGTCCACGGTAAGATGGTCGCGCAATCTGATCGCGATCCGTAGAGGGGGCAAGGTCCTACGTGGCAGACAGGAAACCGCTCGACCCGCGGTTGACGGAGCAGCGCAATCCGCGCAGCATGCGCATCGATCAGCTTTCGACGATCGAGATCGTCGACCTGATCAATGCGGAAGATCGCATGGTCGCCGAGGCGGTCGGCGAGGAGCGCGCCGCGATAGCGCGCGCAGTGGATATCGTGGTCGACTGCTTCAGCAACGGCGGTCGCCTCTTCTATGTGGGTGCAGGTACGTCCGGCCGGCTGGGCGTCCTCGATGCATCGGAAATGCCGCCGACGTACGGCACCGATCCGGAGATGGTGCAGGGCATCATCGCGGGCGGTTACGCCGCGCTCGTGCGTGCGCAGGAAGGTGCCGAGGACAATCCGGCGGATGGCGCTGCCGTCATGGATGAGCGTGGTGTGCGCGCGGGCGACTTCGTCCTCGGCATCGCCACGTCCGGCACGACGCCGTACGTGCATGGCGCACTGGGTCGCGCACGCGAGCTGGGAGCACGCACCGGTTTCCTGCTGTGCACGTACCCGTCGCAGGAGCTGATCGCGACGCACGACGTCGTGATCGCGCCGCTCGTCGGCCCCGAGGTGATCACCGGTTCGACACGCATGAAGGCGGGCACCGCGACGAAGATGGTGCTGAACACGATCACGACGTCTGCAATGGTCCGGCTCGGCAAGGTGTACGGTAACCTGATGGTCGACCTGCAGGTGACGTGCGAGAAGCTGCGCGACCGCGGGCAGCGCATCCTCGTCGAGACGCTCCGTGTGGAGCGCGACCGTGCGGCGGAGCTGCTCGAAGCAGCGGGCGGTCACGTGAAGACCGCGATCGTGATGGGCCGTCTGGATGTCGATCGCGACGAGGCGCGCAGGCGGTTGCAGGACGCGGACGGCGTGATCGCGAGCGTAGTGGGAGACCTCGGTGCCTGACGGCCTGCGCGCGATCGGGCTCATGTCCGGCACGTCGCTCGACGGTGTCGATGCGGCGCTCGTGCGATTCACCGGGCCGCCGGATGCGCTGCACTGGGAGATCGAAGCGTTCGTCAGCATGCCGCTGACTTCGGAGCAGCGCACGCAGATCCACGAAGCCATCGTGCACGGTGGCGCGCCTGGCATCTGTATGCTGCACGCGCAGCTGGGCGAGTGGCTGGCGGAGGCGGCCCTCGAAGTGTGTCGCGCGGCCGGTGTCGCACCCGACGCCGTGCACGTGATCGGCTCACACGGCCAGACCGTGTGGCACGAACCGCCGGTGCCCGGGCGACGTGGTGCAACACTGCAGCTGGGTGACCCGGCAACGATCGCGGAGCGGACCGGCATCCCGGTCGTGAGCGACTTCCGGGCGCGCGACATGGCTGCGGGCGGGCAGGGCGCACCACTCGTGCCGTGGATGGATCGCCAGCTCTTCTCCGTACCCGGCCGCGCTCGTGTGCTGCAGAACATTGGCGGCATGGCGAATCTGACGCGTGTCCCGCCACAGGGAAGCGACGAGCAGCTGATCGCGTTCGACACCGGCCCGGGCAACGCATTGATCGATGCTGCGGCCGAACTCGCGACGAACGGCGGTCAGTCGTTCGATCGGGATGCAGAGCTTGCGAACAGCGGCAGTGTGGACGACGCCTTGCTGGGCGAGCTGCTCGCGCATCCGTTCTTCGCGGCCGAGCCGCCCAAGTCCACGGGACGGGAGATGTTCGGCCGCCCGTTCGTCGAGGATATCGTTGCCCGCCGTCCGCCGCAGTCGCACGCCGACTGGTGCGACCTGGTCGCGACGTTGACCGTATTCACCGCACGCACGATTTCGGATGCCATCGATCGCTGGGTCGAGCCGCTCGGCTACGACGAGGTCGTGGTCACGGGCGGCGGCGCTCGCAACCCGCTGCTCATGCGACTGCTGCGCGAGTCGCTGTCTCCAGTCCCGGTCCACGATGGCTCCGTGCTCGGTGTCGATCCGGACGCCAAGGAAGCGCTCGCCTTCGCGGCACTCGCATGGGCCCACCTGAACGGGCTGCCTGGCAATGTTCCGGAGGCGACGGGCGCCGCCGGCGAGCGCGTGCTCGGCAGTCTCACGCCCGGTCGCGCGCGTCCGTCACGTTGAGCATCATGGCCGAGCGTTCCGCGCTGCTGTTGCCCGCAATGCGAAGCGGCAGGCCGACGGACCTGCTCGCGCCCGCAACACACGTATGAGCCGACGTCAGCAGCGACGCAGCGCCCAGGCGTCCCGCACGGCACATGACACTGGCCCGGCGCGGAACGATCGCGACCGCGCGCGCGCCGCGGACCGGCTTCGCGGACTGGCACACGAGCATGCGATACCGGTGCTGATCGCGCTCGTCGCAGTGCACGCGATCCTCTCGCTGCTCGCACTCGATCCCACACCGCATACCGGTGGCGACAACGCCGGCTACATCACGCTCGCACGCTCGCTCCTCGAGCGCGGCGCGTACCTGGAGTTGTGGGATCCGGCCGAGCCGATCCACACGAAGTACCCGCCCGTCCTGCCGCTGATGCTGGCGGGCGCGATGGCGATCGGGATCCAGCCGTGGATCGGACTCAAACTGATCGTCGTCGCGTTCAGCGTGATCGGCGTCGCATTCACCTTCCTCTGGATTCGTGCGCGTGGTCGGCCACTGCTGGCCGCAGGTGTCGGCAGCATCGTCGCACTGTCACCGGGCATCCTGCTGCAGAATCACTGGGTGCTCTCGGACGTGCCGTTCTGGGGGCTCACGATGCTCGCGCTCTGGGCACTGGAGACCACACCGCGCAACCGCCTGGGCGGACGCACGCTGCTCGCCGTCGCGGCCATCACACTGGCGTACTTCACGCGCTCCGCCGGGCTGCCGTTGCTGCTTGCCGGAGCGTTCTGGCTCGCATGGCGTCGACGCTGGAAGCCGCTCGCTCTGCTTGCTGCCGTTGTGGTGCCGCTCGCAGCATGGTGGATGCTGCGTGCGCGCACGGCCGGCGGGATCGACTACACAGGCGAACTGTGGATGCGCGACCCGTACGATCCGTCCGCCGGCACGATCGGGCTGCTCGACCTGGTACCGCGCATCGGAGCCAACCTCGTCGCATACGTGACGACGCACCTGCCGTTCCTGCTGACCGGCAATGCGAGCGCGCCGGGCCTGGTGCTCAGTGTCACCGTTACGCTCCTTGCCCTGGCCGGCTGGGCGTGGCACGTCGCTTCATGGCGGCGCCTGCGGCCCGCCGAGCTCGCTCTGCCACTCTACCTGGGCCTGATCCTCATCTGGCCCGCCGTCTGGGCAGGCGACCGCTTCCTGCTGCCCGTGTACGGGGTCATCCTGTTCTTTGCCGGCGATGCGCTCGTCAAGCTCGTGAAGCGTCTGCGTGCACCCTTCGCGTTCAGTGCCGGTGCTGCCGCTGTCGTCGTGATCATGCTGCTGCAGATACCGGCTGCGGCCGTTGCGGTGCGCATCGGGCGGCAGTGCCAGGATGCGTACGCCGCGGGCTCGCGCTATCCCTGCCTGCCGCAGCCGTG
>Ga0079224_100016386_pt1 | contig 10413 bp, 12 predicted proteins | sample Stecom2015_FD_80414 | JGI IMG/M metagenome (GOLD analysis project Ga0079224, IMG submission 80414) | Agricultural soil microbial communities from Utah to study Nitrogen management - Steer compost 2015 | ecosystem: Environmental > Terrestrial > Soil > Agricultural land | place: USA: Utah...
GTTCGGTCGGCGATGTGAACTCAACGATCGTCCCTGAAATGTCTCCCGCCGAAGCCGTGTTTGTAGCTTTGGCGATGATAAACCAGAAAAAGTCGAACCCGAATTATCAGCTCACGCAAGCCGAGAGAAGTGCGATGTGGACTGACCTGCATTCGACAAAGATCGGCCAAACGCTTGACGACGATCCGGTAAAAACCGAACAGATCAACGAGGCGATCGCCGACAAGATACCGACGATGTCAGCTGCCGAACTACTGGCGATCCCGCATCGGGCGTTGGATATTCTTGGAATAGAAAACTAAAGGAGGAAAAGAAAAATGAGAAACAGAATAATTGCGTTAACAAGTTCAGCGTTGTGCACCCTTTTCCTCGTTGGTTGCAACGGCGGCGGCGGTAGCAACAATCCCCCTGATCGCGGCTTTGACCTACTGCCAACGCGAATCGAAATAAGCCAAACGACTGGAAGCCAGATTCGCCGCGGAACGATCATGAATGTCATCAGTACCTTTCTCGAACCACTGGGAACCACTCAAGGAACCGTAGAATATTTTCCTGCAACTCAGATAGGGATTGCCGCTACGAATTTTCCAAATGCAAGAGTACCGGGCCGATGGAGATTTCAGTTCATAGAGGTTTTCGGCCCATTTCCGCCGTGTCAGGACGGAATACAGACTGTTGAGAGGAATGTACACATCGGTGAAATGGAAGAACTGTTTTGCCACGCCTATGTTTTCCCAGTTTCGGTCTCCCCTAATGCGGTCGACGCCTCGTCACCTCCCCAGACCATTCAGGTAGAAGTTGAAGGAATATCAGATACTTACGGTCCGCCACAGGTTGCGATACTTGATGAGTTCGGTAACCTAAAAGCTAGTGTGACAAGCTCAGTTGTCAACCTTGGTAAAGGCCAGATTGCATTTACGCCGCCGAACTTGACCTCATATTCAAACGGCGTTTATCAACTTACTGTTAACAACGTTACCGCGTCGGGACGATGGGATGCGGTCGCTGCTGGTGAGATCTCAATATTTGGGAATACGCCGCCACCCGCACCCAATCTACCGGATCCTTGCAACAATCCGGCGCCTTGTCTGTTTTAGCGTTGAGCATTATGAGGCACGACCTCGGGTCGTGCCTCTTTTCGAGTCTATTTTTTGAGGTATCCACTTTATGTCAAATGTCCATGTTAGGCTTCGATCGTTTTTCTTTATTGTCGTGCTTGCTTCTATTGGAACCGCACAGGATGTGTCGTCACGCGGGACTTCAAAGGCCGAGACATCAATTGGCACACTAAGCGGTCGTAATGCGGAGAATTCGGGCTCAGATGCCTTCGATCATGAAGAAGATTCGCCACGAAGATTTGAGGTTGGCGGACATTTTACAAATTTGCAATTTGGAACATTTGACCCTGAAGCAACTCGGGAGTTCCGCGACATTGCTCCATTTCCTCCGGGCCTCCCGTATCACGGACTGGACAAAAACCCAAAAGACCCGGGAGTTGGCGTTCGATTCTCCTACAACCTAAATCGGAGCATCGCACTAGAGGCCGAAGCAAATTGGTTCTTCCAAAAGGATCGCATAACGCGGAGACCGCTGATAAACCAATCCTCGCATACTGGCGGAAACAAATTCCAGATGTTGTTCGGCCCAAAGGTCGGGAGGCGGTGGAAAAGGTTCGGAGTATTTGGAAAGGTTCGTCCAGGATTTATCCATTTCAACAGCTTTCCCGTTACGACGTGGATACAAGACGTGCCGCCCGGTCAGCCCTTTTTTACCCGCGTGTCCCTCCGGAAAGCAAAATTCTTCAACGTCGATGTCGGCGGTGTTTTTGAGTATTACCCTTCGAAACGGACGATTCTCCGATTTGATATTGGAGATACGATCATCCATTACAACCGGCAGGAGCCAAAGGAGTACAATCCGACCTTCAACCGCCATAATTTACAGATGAGCGTTGGTTTCGGATTCAGGTTTTAGCAGGAATGTCGTTTAGTTTCCTCGCTAAAATTGCTGCACTCCGCGCAACAACCTCTTTTCTCCCATTCGCGTCGATTTGCGTGATTCGCGGGCAGAGACAAGTGCACGTTAGCCGATCTTGTTAAAGATGGAGCGATAGACGGGAAGGGATTTGCCCTCGACGGCAAGTTCGCGTTCGGTCTTGACGGGGAACGGGTTCGCGTCGATCTTTTCTTCTGCGAACGCCTCGTGCGTACGGAAGATCTCGAACATTTCGTCCGCGAGAAAATCGATATCGGTTTGAACGAAGACCTTGCCGCCGGGAGCAAGTTTCTGCGCGATCGCGTCCGCCATTTCGCGATTCACCATACGGCGTTTTTCGTGCTTCTTCTTGAACCACGGGTCGGGAAACTGGATCGTTACCATTTGCAGGCGGCCGTCCGGGAATTTTTCGATCAGGCGGTCGAGCCAGAGCATCGCGTTGCAGAATGAATAATGGAGATTCGTAAGGCCCGCTTCGGTGGCGAGGCGGTTTGCTTCATCGACGAGCGGTTCGCGAATCTCGATGCCGAGGTAATTGTATTCCGGCATCTCGCTCGCCATCTTCAGCAGAAAACGGCCGCGCGCACAGCCGATGTCTATAAAGAGCGGCCGCGTCGCATCCAAAAAAAGATCCTCGATCACAAGCGGCACCGGCGTCTGTCGATAGAACGGTGCCAGCGGATTTACATGTTGATGGACTCGTACGCGCGGCATAGATCAGACGATCTGAAGGATCGTTAATATCGAAAGGCCGCAGACCGCCGCGTAGGCCGCAATTGCGAGCAGCCCCGCAACCCTGATCGGCGGAAGAGCCTCGCGCGGGTCTTTGTGCGGATCGCCCGGAACGGCAAAGAGTGCATAGACCGCGCCCGTTATCAGCCCGCCGATGTGTGCGTAATTATCGACCATTCCGCTTAGGACAAAGCCGTATAGCAGGATGAATCCGATATTTATGACGAGGCTTCGGCGAAATTCCGGCGCGATGAATTGCCTGCGTTTGAAAGAATAGACCGCGAGGAAACCGATGATCCCGACGATGCCGCCTGACGCTCCGATCGAGATGCCGACGGGGTTTAGAAAGAGCGTGAGTACGCTGCCGCCGACCGCCGCGAGCAAAAAGACGATCGATAGATGAGCTCGATTCGCGAGAGCCTCAAAGGGCCGCGCAAAGCTATAGAACGCAAGGCTGTTGAGCCCGATGTGGAGCAAACCGGCATGCAACGCTGTGCCGGTCAGCAGCCGCCAATGTTCGCCGTGCAGCAAATACGCTTGCTTATCAAAACCGGCCGCAATGATCGCGGGCTCGATCCCGCGCGCAAGTTCTGCGAGAAAGACGCACGTGTAGAGAGCGATAATTATGATCGCGTAGTACGGCGGACCGGGCCGGAAAACAGCCTCGCTCCGGTGCGGCCGTTCGAACTGCTGTGGTTCTTCGGGACGAACTTCGTCGTCCCTATAATCGAGTGACATTCGGGAACAAGAAAAACTACATTGCCAGCCCGCCATCGACCTGTATCACCTGGCCGGTGATGTACGTCGCCGCAGGCGAAAGCAGGAAGCACGCGATCTGCGCGGCCTCATCGACGCGGCCAAGCCGGCCGAGCGGGATCATCGCGAGGATCTTTTCACGATAGTCGGCGTTCATCTCGCTCGCCATATCTGTTTCGACCAGGCCGAGAGCAAGCGCATTCACGGTAACTTTCTTGCTTGCGATCTCTTTTGCGAGAGATTTTGTGAGGCCGATCATTCCCGCCTTCGACGCGGAATAATTCGATTGCCCGAGCATCCCGACAACGCCCGAGATCGACGAGATATTCAGGATCGAGCCGCCGTTCTCATTACGCATCATCGGGCGAAGGACGGCTTTCGAAAAATTCCACGCGCCCTTTAGATTCGTGTCGATGACAGCGTCCCAATCTTCTTCCTTCATACGAAGGATGAGCTGATCGCGCGTGATCCCGGCGTTGTTTACGAGGAAGTCCACCGTGCCGAACGCATCCTTTACTTCCGAGACGAAATTCGCCGCGGCCTCGGTATTCGCAACGTCGCACTGCGCGGCGACGATGCGCGTGCCTGCGGCCTCGAGCTCAGCCTTGAGAGCGTCGGCCTCGGCCGCACTCTTCGAATAATTGAACGCAACGTTCGCTCCGCCTTTTGCGAGTTCGCGAACGATCTCGCGGCCGATGCCGCGTGTTCCGCCGGTAACGATGGCGGTCTTTCCTTCAAATATTTTGTTTTGCATAATTGCCTACGGCCCTGCGGGCTAAAGATTCAAAGCCTTTCGCTGCTGCGCGAAAAGCTCTCCGATGCCCTTTTCAGCGAGGGCAAGCATCGCGTTCATTTGATCGCGCGTAAAAGGTTCGCGTTCCGCCGTGCCCTGGATCTCGATAAATTTCCCTTCGCCCGTGCACACGATATTCATATCGACCTCGGCGGTCGAATCTTCGGCGTAAGCAAGATCGAGGATCGGCGTGTCTTCGCAGATGCCGACGCTTACTGCCGCGACCTCGCTAAGGATCGGATTCGCGCGTACGACGCCCGTCTGCACAAGACGCCTGCATGCGAGAGCGAGCGCGACGTATGCCCCCGTAATCGACGCGCAGCGTGTGCCGCCGTCCGCCTGTATGACATCGCAATCGAGAAAGATCTGGCGTTCGCCAAGTAGCTTCATATCGACAACAGCGCGCAGGCTTCTGCCGATGAGACGTTGGATCTCCTGCGTGCGGCCGGTCGGACGCATCGTTTCGCGTTGCGTTCGCGTGTTCGTCGCACGCGGCAGCATCGCGTACTCCGCCGTGACCCAACCCGTTCCTTTGTTTCGAAGAAACGGCGGCACGCGGTCTTCGACCGAGGCGGTGCAAATGACCTTCGTACGGCCGGCCTCGATCAACGCGGAGCCTTCCGCATAGGGCGAAATATTTGGTGTGATCCTGACCGAACGCAGCTCGTCCATCTTGCGTTCGTCTTGTCTTGTGAAACTCATAAATTCAACGGGCTCAACGAATTACGCTTCGTGATTCTGCCCCAATTCATCGACGCCATAGACTTCGATCGCCTCAAGCTTTTGCGGCCGTGCGCCTAAAAATCTTTCGGCAACGCGGGCAAATCTGTCGGCCGCATCCGTTACATAGAAATGATCGAGGTCATCGCACAATTCGCGCTTGTTCGCGGGCGCGATCATGTTCGCGATCTCGTTCTTTGCAAGTATTATCGCAACCTCATCGGCGGTCGCTTCGCCCGAATCAATTAGTTTAACATCGGGGCCTATAGTGCGTTGAATCACGTCGCGCAGGATCGGATAGTGCGTGCAGCCGAGCACAAGAGCCTGCGGCGAGAACGCCTTCACCTCGCGAAGATATTTTTCGGCGATGCTCGCCGTCTCCGGCTGGTCGATCCAATTCTCTTCCGCAAGCGGTACGAAGAGCGGGCACGCGGCCTGGAGCACTTTCGGTTCGACCGAGGCACGACGGATCGCGTCGATATATGCGTTGCTCGCAACGGTCGCTTCGGTCGCGATAACGCCAATTCGGGCATCTTGCCCGAATTCGCGCACGATCTCGACCGCACGCCGCCCACCCGGGCCGATCACGCCGACAACCTCGATCCCGACCTTTTCGCGGATCGCAGGCAAGGCAAGCGCCGACGCCGTGTTGCAGGCGACGACGAGGAGTTTGATGCCAAGCGAGGCAAGGAACGTGGAGTTTTCGAGAGCGTAACGCTCGACCGTCGCGAGCGATTTCGTCCCGTAAGGCACACGCGCCGTGTCGCCCAAGTAGATGAAACGCTCGTTCGGCAGCCTGTCATGCAGAGCGCGATAGACCGTCAGCCCGCCGACACCGGAATCAAAAATGCCTATTGCCTGATCGTTCGTTGCCATAAACGTGAACGAATAATATAACTTATCGGAGCATCATCGGTCATTTCGAGGCCTCGACGGGAAAAGGGGCCCGCATCGACTCCGCCCGAAGCAACCGCTGCGACCGGTCGCTGCATCTCACGCGGCATGACCCAATTCTCACGAAAAACCACGAGCTTCGATCTGAATTCGATTTCGGTTGCTAAGCCGTGCTCCGCCGACTGGAATTTAATGACCGGCGACGAGCGCAGCCGCCTCTGCCACGACTGCGGAATAAACATCTATAACATCTCGCAAATGTCGCCGAACGAGGTGCGAGATTTGATCGAGAACCGCGAAGGTCGTCTCTGTATCCGGCTAATGAGAAGGACCGACGGAACCGTCATCACGCGTGACTGCCCAAAAGGCCTCGCAGAATATCGACGACGCGTCGCACGACTGGCGAGCGCGGCCTTCGCAGCCGTCATCGGACTCTTCTCCGTCTCTTTCGGCCAGGCGAGCTCGAAAGCTCCGACACCTGCGACGTCGAGCGTCTCACAACGCGAGGCGATCCTTTCCGGTCTAGTTGTCGATCCGCAAGGTGCGGTGATCCCGGGCGTGAAGGTTACCGTCCGAATCGACAAAAAGACGAAATATTCGGTGCTGTCAGATTCGAATGGCCTATACGTTTTCGATAAACCCGACATTGTGGGAAAGGTCGAGATCATCGCCGAGAAGGACGGCTTTAAGCGATTCAAAGATCATATTGAAATAAAGGCCGGCGTGCCTGTCGAACTTCGGATCGAGCTGGTGCCAAGCGGAGGATTGGTAGAGGTCGGTATCTTCTTAGACTCGGGCGGTATCGATATGACGAGATCTGACGTTACGACAACGTTCAAGGTCGGGAATGACGAAACGTGGCGGCCGTTCTAGGCGAGGAACTCGATCCGAGATCGATATCGAACAAGCAACGGCGGCGCTGAAGAGATCGTTCAATCGTCCCGGCGGCCCCAACGCCAGCGAGGCGGCTCGCCCTTTGCGTAGCAGATGGCGACGAGCCCTAGGATGAGGGCGGCTGTGCCGCATGAAAACCTTAACGGAAACTGCACGGGCGGAAAGACGAGTGCAAGCGCGATGAATAGACCAATGAATAGGCCAAACACGAGCCATCCTTGCCATGTCGAGGGCAAACCCCAACCCCATCCATAACTCTTGGCACGAAACCAGTACTTCTTCTCGATGTCTTTGGGCATCATCGGCAAGTGCTCCGTGTCTGCGATATTCGCCGCCATTATACCACGGTAATCGATCGCCAAATTCTGTAAGGAACTCAGGTCACTGAGCCGAGACGGTAGCGGTCTCGGCGATCAGGGTCGGATATTTGCCGGTCCAGCATGCGGTGCAGGAAGAATCTTCGTCGAGGCCGACGGCCCTGAGCATTCCTTCGAGCGAGAGATAGCCGAGGGAATCCGCGCCGATGTATTCACCTGTTTCCTTGACGCTCATACGCGACGCGATCAGGTCCTTACGGTGCGGCGTATCGACGCCGTAATAGCAGGAATGAGCTGTCGGCGGGCACGATATACGCATATGCACCTCGCTCGCTCCCGCGTCGCGGACCATCTGCACGATCTTACGCGATGTCGTGCCGCGGACGATCGAATCATCTACGAGGATGACGCGGCGGCCTTCGATCAGATCTTTTATCGGATTAAGTTTGAGCCTGACGCCAAAGGAGCGTATCGATTGCGAAGGTTCGATGAAGGTACGTCCGACGTAGTGGTTTCGGATGATCGCCTGCCGATAATTGATGCCGGACTGTGCCGAATATCCGATCGCCGCCGCAACGCCCGAATCGGGCACAGGCACGACGATGTCCGCCTCGACCGGATGTTCGAGCGCGAGCTGCTTGCCCATCTTATGCCGCGATTCGTTCACCGACTTGCCGAAGATGATCGAATCCGGCCGCGAGAAATAGACGTGTTCGAACGTGCAAACGGCGTGCTTCTTCGCTTCGAACGGGAAGCTCTGCGTCACGCCTTCCTTCGTAATAACAAGCATCTCGCCCGGAGCGATCTCGCGTAGGTATTCAGCATCGATCAGGTCGAACGCACAGGTTTCGGACGCAACGCACCACGCATCTTTGTACTTGCCCAGAACGAGCGGGCGAAATCCACGCGGGTCGCGAACGGCGATCATTGCCGTCGGCGTCAAAAATAGCAGTGAGAATGCGCCTTCCGTTTCGCGGACGACCTTGCGTATCGCATCGAGCGCCGAGCCCTCGTGGACGCGTGCGATGCCGTGGAGGATCGTTTCCGTATCGGAGGTCGAGGAGAATATCGCACCTTCGCGTTCGAGTTCGCGGCGGCGTGCGTCGGCAAAAGGCAGATTCCCGTTGTGGCAGACCGCGATCTTCCCGTGCTGGCACGTGACCGAGAACGGCTGCACTTCTTTTATCGTGTTCTTGCCCGCCGTTGAATAACGCGTGTGGCCTATGGCGGCCGTGCCGTGAAGCTTTGCCAATGCCTGTGCGTTAAGGACATCCGCGACGAGTCCGTTCGCACGATGCTCGAAGAAATCCTCGCCGTCTGTCGAGACGATGCCGCAGGCTTCCTGCCCGCGATGCTGAAGAGCAAAAAGGCCGAGCTGCGTCAGAGTTGCCGCCTCTTCGTGGCCAAAAATGCCAAAGACGCCGCATTCCTCGTAAAATTTATCGAAAAAGTCCTCGATCACCTGGCTTTTATTTTACATCTTGCGGGGAGCGAATTACGAGCGCAGACGGCGGGCTTTTTCGAGGTCTTCGCGTGTATTCACGTTCAGGAATTCGTCCGGCGGTTCATTTTCTGCGGGTTCGACGACCGCCGCTCCGATCTCGCGAACGAATGAGATCAGCGACGGAAGATGCTCGTCCGAGGCGATCTTCGCGTTAACTGCGGCAAGGACAGGGTTTGTGCGATATATACCGCAGAGCGGCTGCAGACGGCCGTCCGGCTGGAGAGGCACGGCGGCTATCGCGTCTCCATCGCGAACGGCTTTGACGAGCCTTTCGAGCAGGTTTTTGCTCAAAAGAGGCAGGTCGCAGGCGAGCACGAACGTCATTTCGCGTTTAGAGGCCGTTAGAGCCGTTTGAAAGCCGCTCCACACCCCACGGCCCGGATTTTTGTCTGCAACGACGTTTAGAGGCATTTCTGCGTCCGCAAACTGTGTTTCATTTGCCGACACAAACGTCACATTCGAGCACCCCGGAATTTGGCCGATCAAATGAGCGGCATTTTCGGCAAGCGTGACCGAACCAAGATCGGCGAGGGCCTTGTCCGAACCAAATCGGGAAGACCGCCCGCCGATCAATATGAATGCGTCGAAGTTCACTGCCTGGTAGCCGCCGTCTATTGCTTCGGCGGTGCGGGCTTTTGCGTAAGGATGCTCAGATCGACGTTGACAACATCGCCCATGAAGTCCGCGTTATCCTTTCGCTCATACGCAATGCCGTAGTCCTTCCTGTTGAGCTGGAGCGTCGCGCTGAAACCGCACGGCCCGTCCACCGCCTCGGCCTTTTTGTCTGCGCAGCTGCCGCTGATCGTGAACGGGAAAGAGATCTCTTTCGTTACGCCGTGCATCGAAAAATCGCCGGTCAGGATATACTTCCCGCCTTTCTTCTCAACCTTCTTGCTCTTGAACGTGATCTCGGGATATTTCTCGACGTCAAAGAAGTCCGCGGTCTTCAAGTGATTGTCGCGTGCACCAATGCCCGTGCTGATGCTGTCGGCACGGATCGTCGCAACAACGGACGACTTCGTGATGTCCGACTTATCGAAATTGAGGTCGGCCTTGAACTGGCCGAATTTTCCCGTAACTTTCGACAAACCGCCTAAAATAGGCAGGTTGAAGCTCACACTCGAGTGATTCGAATCGACGGCGAGCGGTGCCGATGCCGCGTACGCCGCGACCCAAAACGTTGCGACCAAAGCGATCGCGAAGATCTTTTTGAACATATTTTTCTCCACCTTTTAGTTCTATTTCCTGCCAAGCTATTCCGCGGGAATGATGCGCCCGCGGCATTCGCCAAGGCCGATGCGTCGAAATCCCTCTCGTTCGCAGAAGCCTTTCATAATGATCTCATCGCCGTCCTCAAGGAAACGCCTTTGCTCGCCCGATGGAAGATCGATCGGCTCCTTGCCGCGCCATGTAAGTTCGAGAAGGCACCCACGCTCAGACTTTTCCTTACCGCTGACCGTGCCCGTCGCCATAAGGTCGCCGGTCTGCAGATTGCAGCCGTTCGATGCGTGGTGCGTGAGCATCTGCCCGATCGTCCAATAAAGGTCTTTCGTATTCGAACGGCTCAAGCGGAAAGGTTCGATATTCTCGTTCCGCATCTTTTCGGTCTGGATATAGACCTCAAGGTTGATATCCAGTCCGCCGAATTTGCGGTTCTCGTCGCTGCTCAGGTATTCGAGCGGCTGCGGATCGTCCGCATCGCGTTCAAAAGCAGGCGTTCGAAACGGTGCCAGAGCCTCCATCGTTACGACGAATGGTGAAATACTCGTTGCAAAGTTCTTCGCAAGGAACGGCCCCAGCGGCTGGTA
>Ga0079224_100016388_pt1 | contig 10412 bp, 10 predicted proteins | sample Stecom2015_FD_80414 | JGI IMG/M metagenome (GOLD analysis project Ga0079224, IMG submission 80414) | Agricultural soil microbial communities from Utah to study Nitrogen management - Steer compost 2015 | ecosystem: Environmental > Terrestrial > Soil > Agricultural land | place: USA: Utah...
AGCAGCGCTATCGCGAGCACGACGGGCGCGAAGGCGGCGGAAAGGCGCGAGGGATCGGCCGTTCCCGACTAGGAAGCCCGAGGCTGGGCTAGGCCCAGATTCGGGCTGACGCCGGAGGGGAAGACACGGTCGTGCGATTCGCCCATGTCGCGATGACTGCGACATCGTGCGACTTGCACGCGGATCGCGCCTCGAACGCGGTGTGGCGGCGCCCCTGTCTCCGTAGCGGCTCCGGCACGAGCACGGTATCGTGGAGCGTTACGGGCGCCGCCATGCAGTCCGCTCCGCTGCCTGCTGCCCCGGACGCTCTGGTCGGTTCAGTCGTCTCGGGTCGCTATCGAGTCATTCGACCGCTCGGCGAGGGCGGCATGGGCCAAGTGTATTTGGCCGAGCACGTCGCCATCGAGCGCGCGATCGCCCTCAAGGTGCTGCGCGCCGAGTACTCCCGCAAGAGCGAGATGGTGTCGCGCTTCCAGCAGGAAGCGAAGAGCGCCTCGCGCATCGAGCACCCGAACGTGCTCGATGTGTTCGACTTCGGTCAGCTCGAAGACGGGCGGTTCTTCCTGGCGATGGAGTACCTCGAGGGGCACGACCTCGCCGACGAGATGGCGCAGCAGCGCCTCATCGAGCCGGCGCGCGGCGTCCGCATCGCGCTCCAGGTGTGCCGCGGGCTGCACGCGGCGCACGCCCGCGGCGTCGTGCATCGCGATCTCAAACCGGAGAACGTCTTTCTGCATCGGACGTCCGACGGCGAAGAGATCGTCAAAATCGTCGACTTCGGGATCGCGCAGCTCCGCTTCGGCGACGACGTGCCGAGCGGGTCGAAGCGCCGCCGCCTCACGCGCACGGGCATGATCTTCGGGACGCCGGAGTACATGTCTCCCGAGCAGGCAGCCGGAAAGCACGCCGATCATCGCGCCGACGTGTATGCGCTGGGCGTAATGCTCTACGAGATGTTCACGGGGACCGTGCCCTTCACGGACGAGACGTTCCTCGGTGTCCTCTCGAAGCACTTGAGCCAGGCGCCGCCGCCGCTCGCGGAGCGCGCGCCGGATCTCGCGATCTCCCCGCAGCTCCAGGCCGTCATCCTGCGGGCCCTCGCGAAGCCGCTCGACGAGCGCTACCCGTCGATGAACGACCTCGCGCAGGCGATCCTCGCCACGCCCGAGGGCCGCCTCTTCGCGAGCGACGTTTCGGGGCGCGCGCTGCCCACGGCGCGCACGCCCTCGTTCATCCCCCCCGCACCGGGAAACCCCACCGCGCCGGAGTTCGGGGTCGTCCAGCAGCTCAGACCCTCGGACCCGCCGCCAGTCCAGCGCGCGCAGACGCGCCCGGACGGGACCCATCGCTCGTTTCCGAGCCGGCTCGAGACGCTCGCCAGCGGCGCCACGCTCGCGCCCGAACCACCGCCGCGCTCGCGCGCGCTCCTCCCGGGGGTCGTCGGGGTGCTCGCGATCGCCGGTGTTTCGGGGCTGCTCTTCGTGCGCGCCCAGCACGCCGAGAACGCCGGCATCGCGCCGCAGCAGCTCGTCGCCGTTCCCGCGGCTCCGCGGCCGCTCGCCGATGCGTCGCCGCCCGCCGAAGCCGAAGACCCGCCGCCCGAGGCCGAGCCCGTGGGCCCGCCCGAGACCACGCCCGCGGCCGTGGGCGTTTTGCCCGCCACGGTGCGCCTCGACGTCACGACCGACCCGCCCGGCGCAACCCTGAAGAAGGATGGGTTTCAGGTCTGCGACGCGACGCCGTGCACGGTGGTCGTGGACAAGAACGAGAGCCTCGTGCTCAACGCGACGAAGGGCTCGCTCCGGGGTACGGCGCGCGTGCTCGCCCAAGACGACCAGCGGGTCGCGATCACGCTCGCGGCACGGCCCAAACCGCGCCCCCGTTTGTGCGAAGTCGAGGTCGACGGGCTGAAGATCCTCCGCCCGTGTAAGTAGCCGCCCGCCCGTTCGCTCGGGGTCCTTCCGAGCTCCCGCTCTGGCCGGGCCCGCCCACGAGCCGGTCCGGAGCTGCTCCCTGCTGGGAGGTGCTCGCGAGCTGTACTAGAACGCCGATCGTTGACTCGTCGGCGTTCTCGTCTCGTTTCGCAGGGGCAGCTCGCGCGGCCCCTCCCCGCCGAAGTGAGGGGCCCCTCGCCACGCGGGCGCTCGGCTCGGCGCTGCCTTCCACAGGGTTCGGCGCGTTCCTGACCGTTCGTCGCTCCGAAACCCGGAACGGGCCGAGGATGCCCTTTTTCCGAGGAGAAACTCGCATGATCTGCTCTCGCCGTGTGCTTCTGGCAGCCGCTCTCGTCGCCGCAGGCTCGGGTCTCGTCTCGTGCAAGCGCAACAACGCCAGCGCCGAAGGCGGCGCCGCTGCCCGCTCCGACAACGGGGAGATCGTGATTGGACACTACGCCTCGATGACCGGGGGCACCGCGCATTTCGGGCAAGACACCGACAAGGCGCTCCGGCTCGCCATCGACCAAGCGAACCGCGAAGGCGGCGTGAAGGGGCGGAAGCTGCGCGTCGTGACGCTCGATACCCGCGGCGATTCCGCGGAGGCGGCCAACGCCGTCAGCCGCCTCATCGACGTCGAGAAGGCCACGGCCATCGTCGGCGAGGTCGCGTCGAGCCTGTCCCTGGCTGGTGGGCGCGTGGCGCAGCGCCGCAAGATCCCGATGGTCTCGCCGTCGTCCACGAACCCCAAGGTCACCGAGATCGGCGACCACGTGTTCCGTGTGTGCTTCCTCGACCTCTTCCAGGGCAAGGTGATGGCCACGTTCGCTCGGCAGAACCTGAAGCTCGAGCGCGTCGCGATCCTTCGAGACGTGAAGAACGACTACTCGATCGGCCTCGCCGACGCGTTCAAGAGCGCCTTCGCGAGCCAGGGCGGCAGCGTCGTCGCGGAACAGAGCTACTCGCAAGGCGACACCGATTTCAGCGCTCAGGTGACCGCCATCAAAGGCACCGATGCGCAGGCCATCTTCGTCCCCGGCTACTACTCCGAGGTCGGCGCCATCGCGCGAACGGCCCGACGGCTCGGCCTGGAAGTGCCCTTGCTCGGCGGCGACGGCTGGGACGCGCCGGATCTCGTGAAGATCGGCGGCGAGGCGCTCGAAGGCTCCTATTTCTCGAACCACTTCGCCCCCGACGCCGCGACCCCGAAGGCCCAGAAGTTCGTGGCCGATTTCCGAGCCCGCTACGGGCAGAATCCGACCGGCCTCGGGGCCCTCGGCTACGACGCGGGCGGCGTGCTCGTCGATGCCATGAAGCGCGCCCCGAGCCTCGAGCCCTCCGCGATCCGCGACGCGCTGGCCAAGACCAAGGAGTTTGCGGGGGTCACCGGCACGATCACCATCGATCCACAGCGAAACGCTCAGAAGAGCGCGGTCGTGCTCAAGATCGAGAAGGGCTCGCCGCGGTACGAGGCGACGATTCAACCCTGACGGGCTCGCCGCGAATCGGTGTATGAAACGGGAGGCGCTCCTTCGCGTCCCCGCCAAGAAGCCTCGTGACCGAGCTCATCCAGCAGATCATCAACGGGCTGTCCCTCGGCTCGATCTACGCGCTGATCGCGCTCGGCTACACGATGGTCTACGGCATTTTGCGCCTCATCAACTTCGCCCACGGCGAAGTGTTCATGGTGGGCGCCTACGTGGGCTTCTACACGGCGCACGCGTTCGGCGTCGAAGGCTACGAGGCCGCGGGCGCCGCGTTTCCGCTCGTGCTCGCGGGGGTGGTGCTCGTCGCCAGCATGACGGCCTGCGCGGTCCTCGGCTCGACCATCGAGTTCCTCGCGTACCGCCCGGTGCGCTCGGCGCCACGGCTCACGCCGCTCATCACCGCCATCGGCGTGAGCCTCTTCCTGCAGAACGTCGGGCTCCTGGTGTTCGGGCCCGAGCCCCGGCGGTACCCGGCGATTCTGCGTGAGGTCCGCTTCGAGATCGGCGGCGTCATCCTCACGAACATCAAGCTCGCGATCTTCGCGATCGCGCTCGTGCTCATGATCGGCCTGCACCTGTTCGTGCAGCGCACGTGGACGGGCCGCGCCATGCGCGCCGTCTCCATCAACCTCGATGCCGCGCGGCTGATGGGCATCGATACGAACCGGACGATCCGGAGCACGTTCGCCATCGGCTCGGCGCTGGCGGCGGCCGCGGGCATCCTGTTCGGCCTCGACCAGATCATGATCACGCCGGTGATGGGCGTGCTCACTGGGCTCAAGGCCTTCGTGGCCGCCGTGCTCGGCGGCATCGGCAACATCCCGGGCGCGGTGCTGGGCGGCTTCTTGATCGGCCTCGCCGAGCAGCTCACGGCCGGATACGTCTCGCCCGACTACCGCGACGCGATCACGTTCGTGATCCTGATCGCGATCTTGTTGCTCAAGCCCGAGGGGCTCCTCGGCGTCGTCCGACAGGAGAAGGTATGAGGTCGCCGCGCTGGGCGCTGCGCCTCGTCGTCGCCGCCGCCGCGTTCGCGGGGCTGTTCGGGTTGGAGCTCGTGCTCGAGGCGTTCGTCATCGAGTACGTGCAGCGCATCGTGCTGCTCGCGGGGATCAACGTCATCCTCGCCGTCGCGCTGAACCTCATCAACGGAACGACGGGGCAGTTTTCGATCGGACACGCCGGGTTCATGGCCGTGGGCGCCTACGGGGCCGCGTTCTTCGGCACGCAGCTGCGCCCGATCGTCGAAGGCGCGCTCGGGGCGGGGGCGCTCGGGCAAGCGGTGACGTTCAACCTGGCGCTCGTGATCGGCGCGCTGCTCGCGGCAGGGGCGGGGCTCGTCGTGGGCGTGCCGTCGCTCCGCCTGCGCGGCGACTACCTCGCCGTCGTGACGCTGGGGTTCGGCGAGATCATTCGCATCCTGTTCAACAACGCGGAGTTCTTGGGCGCTGCCACCGGGTACTTCGGGGACGATCCCGCGGGGCTCCCCGCGTACACGACCTTCTTCTGGGTGTACGCCTGGGCGCTCGCCACCGTCGTCGCCGTCGCGAACCTCACCTTCTCGCAGACGGGCCGGTCGCTGATCGCCATCCGTGAGGACGAGATCGCGGCGGAGGCGATGGCGACGCCGACGACGCGGCTCAAGGTGCTCGCCTTCACACTCAGCGCGGGCGCGGCGGGGATCGGTGGTGGTCTGTTCGCTCACATGCAAGCAGGCATTCGCCCCGAGGATTTTCGTTTCGAGAAGTCGATCGACATGCTCGTGATGATCATCCTCGGCGGGCTCGGGTCCATCTCGGGCGCCGTGATCGGCGGGATCTTCGTGGCGGTGACCCTCGAGCTGATGCGCGGCTTCCAGGAATACCGGCTCGTGCTCTACGCCCTGCTGCTCGTCTCGATCATGCTGCTTCGTCCGCAAGGCCTGCTCGGCAGTCGAGAGCTGACGGCGTTCTTGCGCCGCAAGCCGGTGCAGCGGCTCCATTGAGCCGGGCGCGGGCCGAATCGGCGCCTGCGCCGAAAGGGGGAGCGGTACAATCGGGGGATGACCGGGAAGCCAACGAGGGTGGACCAGGGCGTGCAGATCGCGTTCCGCGTGGCCCACCGACTGCTCCGCGCCACGTGGGCGATCCGGCGGCCGCACACGCGCGGCGCCTTGGTCGCGGTGTGGCACGGCGGCGAGGTCTTGCTCGTCAGAAACTCGTATCGGCGACAGTACACGTTTCCGGGCGGATACATTCGCAGAGGCGAGACGGCCGTTCACGCGGCCGCGCGCGAGCTCGCCGAGGAATGTGGTATCAGGGTGAGCCCGGAGAACATCGTTCCCGTGTACCAGGCCGTTCACGAATTCGAGTTCCGCAAGGACGACGTCACCATCGTGGAGGTCGAGCTCGCGGTGCGCCCCGAGATTCGCGTGGATCATCGCGAGGTCGTGGAGGCGCGCTTCGTCTCGCCGGAGCGCGCGCGCACGCTGCCGCTCGTCCCGCACCTGTCGGAGTACCTCGCGGAGCGCGCGGCGGCTCGCGCGCGGGGAGCGGGCGCGTGACGCTGCTCGCTCTCGAGCGGGTCAGCAAGGTCTTCGGCGGGCTCCACGCGGTCCGCGACGTGTCGCTCGGCGTGCGCGAGCGGGAGATCTTCGGGCTGATTGGCCCGAACGGCGCCGGAAAAACCACCATCTTCAACGTGATCACCGGCGTATACGCGCCCGACGGCGGGAGCGTCCGGTTCGACGGCGAAGACGTCTCCGGCTGGCCGCCCGCCTCCATTGCCGCGCGCGGCATCGCCCGCACCTTTCAGAACATCCGGCTGTTCCGAGCGATGACCGTGGAGCAGAACGTGATGGTCGCCGGACACCACGTGCACAAGGCGACGTTCCTCGACGCGATGCTGCGCACGCGCCGTCACGCGATCGACGAGCAGGCGCTCCGGCAGCGCGCGCGCGAGCTGCTCGAGCTGTTCAATCTCGACGCCTTCGCGAACGACATCGCGGGAAGCCTACCGTACGGCTCGCAGCGGCGCCTCGAGATCGCGCGCGCCTTGATGCTGAAGCCGAAGCTCGTGCTGCTCGACGAGCCCGCCGCTGGCATGAATAGCCAGGAAGCAGCGGAGCTGAAGCGGCAAATCCTCCGGCTGCGCGACGAGCTCGGGCTCACGGTGGTCCTGGTCGAGCACAACATGGCGGTCGTCATGGGCGTGTGCGACCGTATCCACGTGGTCGACCACGGCGAGAGCATCGCGGAGGACACGCCCGAGCGCGTTCGCGTGCACCCGAAGGTGCTCGCCGCGTACCTCGGCGAGGAGGAGTCGCAGGCGACCAAGGAGGCCCCGCCGTGACCGCCGCGGCCGAATCCGCCGAGCGCGAGCCCGCGCTCGAGGTGAACGACCTCACCGTGCGGTACGGCGGCATCGTGGCCGTGAAGGGCATTTCCCTCCGCGTTGGTCGCGGCGAAATCGTGACGTTGATCGGCGCGAACGGCGCCGGGAAGACGAGCACGCTCAAGGCCGTGGTGGGCCTCGTTCCCGCCGCCTCGGGCACCATCCGCGTGTTCGGGCGCGACACGCGCGGCACGCCGACGCACGAGCTCGCGGCGCGCGGCGTGGCGCTCGTGCCCGAGGGACGCGCCGTGTTCGGCAACCTCACGGTGCGCGAGAACCTCGAGCTCGGCAGCTTCCGAAAGCGCGAGCCGAAGGGCCGCGCGGAGCGCTTCGAGCGCTGCATTCGCCTCTTCCCGCGGCTCGGCGAGCGCCTCGGTCAGGATGCGGGGACGCTCTCCGGCGGAGAGCAGCAGATGCTCGCCATCGCGCGCGCGCTGATGGGCGCGCCCGAGCTTCTGCTGCTCGACGAGCCGAGCCTGGGCCTCGCGCCGCGGCTCGTCCGGCAGATCTTCGACAGCATCATCGAGATTGCCGCGGGCGGGCTCACCATCCTCCTCGTCGAGCAAAACACGCGGCTCGCCCTCGAGACCGCGCATCGGGCCTACGTGCTCGCCACGGGCGAGCTCGTTCTCTCCGGCCCTGCGCGTGAGCTCCGTGAAGACCCGCGCATCCGCGCCGCGTACCTCGGCGACGACGTCCACGTTTAGCCGCCCCGGCCGGCGTGCTACGCTCGGCTCCCGTGCGCGCCTTTCTCGTCGCCGCGAGCATTGCCCTCCTGGCCTGCACGCCGCGCGAGCCTCCTCACTGGCCGGAGGGAGGCGCGCGGCTGCTCTTGCCGACCGCGCGCTGGGATCGCCCGGGCGAGGACCCGATCGAGCTCCGGCCGGATGGGCGCGTGATCGAGGACGGGGACGTGCTGTTCGTCGTGGACCGGGTCGGGCGCGTCGTCGACGACGATCACGAGCCCGTCGCGCTGCTGCTCCCCGATGGGCGCTTGGTCGGCACCGACGAGCGCGCGCTCGGGTACGTCGGCGTGAGCAATGCCGCGCCGCCCTGGTCGGGGCATGCCTGGGTGGCGGTCCGCCCGGACGGCTCGGTGGTGCACTTCGCGCCGGACGGCGAGCGCTCGTCCGGCGGGCACTGGCAGGGCTGCGACGGCGTGGCGCTCCGAACCTGCACGCTCGTCACGCACCTGGTCGCGCTCCGGCATTCGCGGAGCCCCGGTTCTGGGTTTTCGTTCGGCGTGGGCGTCGGCATCGGCATCGGGTTCTGACGCTCGCCCGCGCTCGAACTGCTTTCCAGAGCGGCGGCGCAGCGCCCAAGGTAAGCTCGCGCCCCCCGCGGCTCGAAGACGCCGCTTCGGAGGTTTCATGCTCGATCCCCGCACCGTTGCCGATCACTTCGACGAGGTCCGCGCTGCCCTCGCGCGACGCTCTCAGGCGACTGCCGCGCAGCTCGACCCGATTCAGCCCCTCCTCGCGCGGCGCCGCGACCTCATCGTGAAGACGGAGGGCCTGCAGAAGCAGCGGAACACCGAGAGCGAGGCCATGGCGGAGCTCGCCCGGCGCGGGGACAAGGCCGCTATGGCAGCGCGGCGCGAGGCGCTGAAGGCCCTGTCGGCTGAGGTGAAGGCGCTCGAGACGGAGCTCGCCGAGCTCGAGAGCACGCTCGAAGAGCAGCTGCTCGCCATTCCCAACGTCCCGCACGAGAGCGTCCCGGACGGCCAGAGCGAGAACGACAACCCCGTCGTGCGCACGTGGGGAACGCCGCCGCGGTTCGATTTCGAGCCCCGCCCCCACTGGGAAATTGGTGAAACCCTTGGGATTTTGGACCTCGAGCGCGCCGCCAAGCTCTCGGGCTCGCGCTTCTCGGTGCTGTGGGGCCTGGGCGCGCGGCTCGAGCGCGCGCTCATCACCTTCATGCTCGACCTGCACACGCGCGTGCAGGGCTACACGGAGGTCTACCCGCCGTTCCTCGTGCGCGCCGAAGCGCTCCGCGGCACGGGCCAGCTCCCCAAGTTCGAGGAGGATCTGTTCAAGACCGCGCGGCGCGCGGCCGACGACAGCGGCGCGCTGTACCTGATTCCGACCGCCGAGGTCCCGGTCACGAACCTGCACGCGGACGAGATCCTCGATGGCGACACGCTGCCGCGGACCTACTGCGCCTACACGCCGTGCTTCCGTAGCGAAGCGGGTTCTTACGGCAAGGACGTCCGAGGCATCATCCGCCAACACCAGTTCGACAAGGTCGAGCTCGTGCGCGTGGTGACGCCCGAGCGCTCGCTCGCGGAGCTCGAGGTGCTCACCGAGCACGCCGAGGAGGTGCTGCAGCGGCTCGGGCTGCACTACCGCGTCGTCGAGCACGTGCCGCCCGACCTCGGCGCGAGCGCGACGAAGGGCTACGACCTCGAGGTGTGGCTGCCTTCCGAGAACGCGTATCGCGAGATCTCGAGCTGTTCGTCCTTCGGCGACTACCAGGCACGCCGCGCGCGCATTCGCTATCGGCCGAGCCCGGACGCCAAGCCGCGGCTCGCGCACACGCTGAACGGCTCGGCGCTCGCCGTCGGGCGCACCTGGCTCGCGATTCTCGAGCAGTTTCAGCAGCGCGACGGCAGCGTCGTCATCCCCGAGCCGCTCCGCGGCTTCATGGGTGTCGATCGCATCGCGCCGCCGCGCTGAACGCTCCGCAATGGCTCGCGCGGATTTGCCCGTGCTCATCGTCGATGATTTCTCGATTTTTCCGTCACTGCTGCAGACAGCGCGACTTCGTCCCTTGGAAGTCGAAAAATTCGGGAAGAGCGTCGGCACGAGCCGCGTAGTGCAGGAGTAATCGCCCTGCACTGCTGGCGAATCCCACCGGTGCGGCGTAACCTCCGACGACAGGTTTTACGATGAAGGCTCGCTCGTTCCTCTTCGCGGCCTGCCTCGCGGCAAGCCTCTCCGTGGGTTCAGTCCTGGCGGCGCCACCCGTCCCGTCGTTGAACTCCCCCGAGTTCGCCAAGGGGCCGTACTCGGCGATGCACATGCTCCTCGAGAAGACGTTCTTGAACGTCGATGTGCTCACCGTCGATGTCCGGTTCGGCAAGCACCTTCATCCGCGGCTCCAGGAGATCGCGAAAGGGAAGAAGTACTCCGAGTCGGTCGGCAAGCAGGTGGCGGACGTCGCGATCCAGGCCGACGACGCGTTGGTTCAGCTCAAGTTCAAGCGGGACGTCTCCCTCAGTATGTGGATCGACGCCGTCCGGGAGAACCTCGAGCAGGCGCGCCAGGCCGGCCTGATCACGGCCGACGTGGAGAAGAAGGTGAGCCAGGGTCTCCCCAAGTGGTTCGCGGCGCTGAAGGAGCGCGGCTACAAGGAGAACGATCGCCTGCTCTACCGCGTGCGTGCCGACTCGCTGCGCACCGTCGTGGTCTCCGCCGACGGCAAGATCCTCGTGGACAAGCTCGACAAGGACAAGGTCGCGCCCCGTGTCGTCATGGCCAGCTACTTTGCCCCCAAGAGCGACTTCCGCGAACCCCTCCTCCGCTCCTTCTTCAAGTAACCCCGGCACTTGGACCCGCGCTGCGAAGCAGCGCCGCTGGCGAAGCCAGCGTGTCTGCAAGTTGCCCAAGCAACTTGC
>Ga0079224_100016389_pt1 | contig 10412 bp, 6 predicted proteins | sample Stecom2015_FD_80414 | JGI IMG/M metagenome (GOLD analysis project Ga0079224, IMG submission 80414) | Agricultural soil microbial communities from Utah to study Nitrogen management - Steer compost 2015 | ecosystem: Environmental > Terrestrial > Soil > Agricultural land | place: USA: Utah...
ACCAAATCCTCTCTATCTGGTTGGATAACGTTTGAAAATGTTTCATTTTCTCTAAAACGCTTTAATTTATTTTTACTTCCCACTACAATTATTTAATTATTTGGCAAAATTAAGGAAATCTTTCACAGTTAAAAATTTTGTTCTTTTGAAGTTATGGATAATGGAAAACGAATTCTTGTTGCCCCCTTAAATTGGGGCTTGGGACATGCTACTAGGTGCATACCCATAATAAGAGAACTTCTGAATCACGATTTAGAGCCAATAATTGCCTCTGATGGGGATGCTCTTGCGTTATTAAAAAAGGAATTTCCTCAGCTTGGTTTTGTGGAGTTTCCATCCTATAAAATACAATATGCAGAAAAAGCAAGGTATTTTAAGCTTAAAATGCTTTGGGATACCCCTAAGATTCTAAAGGCTATTCGGGCTGAAAATAGACAGACAAAACAATTAGTGGCATCGCTGGGAGTATGTGGTATTATCTCAGATAATCGTTTGGGTGTTTCATGTAAAAAAGTACCATCGGTGTTTATTACCCATCAATTGAATGTACTGACGGGAAGTACAACTTGGTTTAGTTCTAAAGTTCATCAAAAAATCATTCAAAAATTTGATCAATGCTGGGTGCCAGATGTCGAAGGAACTCCAAACCTAAGCGGCCGATTAGGACATTTGGATAAAGAAAACCCAAAGGTGAAGTACATTGGCGCTTTGAGTCGATTAAACGCATTGAAAGATGATAAAATCTTTGATCTGATGGTGTTAATTTCTGGTCCGGAACCACAACGATCTATGCTAGAATCTAAATTATTAAAGCAGGTTGCTAACTTTGATGGAGACGTTGTTTTTATCAAAGGTAAGATTGAAGCCCAGCAAGAAATTATTCAAAAGAATAATGTTCTAATTTACAATTATATGAACACCGAACAACTCGAGAAGACCATTAATCAAAGTAAACTGGTGCTCTCTCGTTCAGGTTATACGACGGTGTTGGATTTAGCCAAACTCGGTAAACGTGCTTTTTTTATTCCAACTCCCGGACAGTATGAACAAGAATATCTAGCCAAACGATTAGAACAAGAAAACTTGGTGCCCTATTGTAAACAAGAAGATTTTGAACTAAAAATGTTGGATCGGGCTTCGGAATTTAAAGGGTTGAGCGCTATAACGTCTGAATTAGATATTAGTAGGTTTTTTGGTCTTTTCAAGGGTGAATGAAAACTCTGAGCCAACTCCATAAACACTTTCTACATATATCTTTTCTTTGTGGGCCTCTATAATGTGTTTTACTATAGCTAGTCCAAGGCCAGACCCTCCTTCCTTACGACTTCCGCTTTTATCTACTCTATAAAAACGCTCAAATAATCTTGGAATGTTTTGATTTTCTATCCCCTCCCCATTGTCCGTTACACGAACAATGATTTTGTTTTTCACAAGATCTTCAATACTCACCTCAGTTGTACTTGATTCTTTGGAGTACTTTACAGAATTCACTACTAGATTGGAAACAACTTGTTGTATACGTTCCCGGTCTGCGTACACCATTATAGGTCGCTCGTAAAAGGTATCAAAAGTAAGGGTGATGTCTTTTTTATGAGCCTTCATCTCCATCATATCAAATACACCCTGGATCAACTCTACAATATCAAAGTTTTCCAATTCTAAATTCAAATCGCCAGCCTCTAAACGCGTAATCATATCCAAATCTCTTACGATGTATATAAGTCGTTCAACCCCTTTACTGGCTCTGCCTAAATATTTTTTTCGAATATTTTTATCTTCCATGGCTCCATCTAAAAGGGTTAAAATATAACCTTGTACAGTAAAAAGCGGGGTTTTAAGTTCATGAGAGATATTCCCTAAAAACTCCTTACGATATCCTTCTCTAATCTTAAGAGCTTCTATTTCAACCTTTTTGTTCTTTGCGAATTTCTCAATTTCCTCCTTCAGAGTCTGCATATTGGTGGTCACTGATTGACCCTGGAATGAAGTAGACTCTAATAATGACACATCATCATATATCTTTTTAACACCCCTATAGATGAATCGTTCCACTCTATATTGAAGTACTAAAAAAGAAATACAGAATATACTGGCTATAAAAAGTAAAACGTGCCAAAAATTGCCTAAATCCAGATAGCGGAAAAGCAGCAATAGACCTAAAACACAAAATGAAATAATGCCTGAAGATCGAAGTGCAAAGCGGTATGACTTTTTTAACTTGTTTTTCAAAGATGCGAATTAACCTTTTAATTTAAATAATTTGAGAATCTACAGAAACTAGGCAATCATTAATGGGTTGCATTATAAGACAAACTTATACCCCACACCCTTAACCGTTTTAAAATGGTCATCGCCGATTTTTTCTCGCAATTTTCGAATATGTACATCGATGGTTCTCCCACCAACAATAACTTCATTTCCCCATACCTTGTCCAAGATTTCATCTCTTTTGAAAACCTTTCCGGGACGGCTGGCTAAAAGGGAAAGCAATTCAAATTCTTTACGTGGAAGAATAATCTCTTTGCCTGATTGGACAATCTTGTACTCATCTCTATTGATAGTGATGTTTCCAACATTAACCACGCTTTCTACGGGTTCATCATTCTCCTTAAGTCGTCTAAGCAGTGCTTTAACCTTACTGATTAATAATTTTGGTTTGATGGGCTTGGTTATGTAATCATCTGCTCCGGCATCAAATCCGGCTACTTGAGAATAATCTTCTCCTCTGGCTGTTAAAAAAGTGATGATGGAGTCTTTTAACTCCGGAGACTTTCTGATTTGTTCACACGTTTCAATCCCATCCATCTCTGGCATCATGACATCCAGAATAATAAGGTGGGGTCTTTCCTTTTTTGCCTTAGCGATGGCCTCAATACCGTTTTTAGCTGTCGTCACATTATATCCTTCTGAGGATAAATTGTAACCAACAATTTCCAGAATATCCGGTTCATCATCTACTAAAAGAATTTTAATTTCTCTTTTTTTCATTGCGATTATTATTTGATTAAAACTGTACAGGACAGTTTGCAAGCATTATCTATCTCAAAGATTTTTAACCATTTAAAAAAATCTTGCATCAATTATATATTGCCCAAAAGTAAAGATAATATTAAATAATAAAAGGACTTAACATTCATTTAATATGATAACGTAAATGTAACATACTCTTCAATCACTTTTAACCTGCAGGTAACTTCAAAGTTGGATAACGCTCGTTTATTTGCATCGGAATTAAAATTAAAAAATGAGACATTTATTTACAGTTATATTACTGTTCACATGCGCCCTTATAAGCGCACAGGAAACTACAGGATCAGTAGTTGGTGTAATCTCGGACAAAGAGATGAACAATGATCCACTGCCGTTTGCCAATGTGCAAATTAAAGGCACATCAAAAGGAACTACTACAGATATGGACGGCTTGTATGAAATCAACGCCGTTGAACCTGGTACCTATACCATTGTTATTAGTTTTATCGGTTATGAAACCCTTGAGGTTCCAAATGTCAAAGTAGAAGCTGGTAAAGTAACTGAGCTCAACACAGGAGTTGGTGCAGGTAGTGTAAGTCTAGATGAAGTAGTCGTGACAACTACAGTAAGACGTGATTCTGAAACAGCCCTACTCTTAGATCAAAAGAAAGCCATTGAAATTAAAGAGAGTATTGGAGCTGAGGAATTGTCAAGAAAAGGTGTGAGTAATGTTGAGCAAGGCTTGACTAAGATTACAGGTATTACAAAGCAGGAGTCCCGTGGTGTCATTGTTAGAGGATTAGACGATAGGTATAATTTTTTAACCGTAAATGGTTTGCCATTTATTACTGCAGACCCCGATAAAAAAACGGTTCCGTTGGATCGATTCTCAACTGATCTGGTTAGAAACGTCAATATTTATAAGACTTTTAATCAAGATTTGTACGGCGATTTTGCAGGTGCAAGTGTAGATATTATAACAAAAGACATACCTGCCAAATCCACGACAACTATAAAAGTTGGCTTTAATGGAAACTCACAAACATCTTTCAAAGACTTTAAATTGGATGACGAAAGTGCAGTTGAGCATCTAGGGATTCAGGGGAATAACAGAGAATTGCCGAGTGCATATGGCAAGAACTTAGTTGAATTGGGATATCGATCAACTTCCCTTGAGTCGAAAGAATTGTTTGATACTGATTTTAATTATGAAAATCAAACTGCTTTTTTAGGGAGTTCTCTTGAGGTTAATCATGGAGGGAAGGTAATACTCGATGAAAACACAGGAAAGAACTTAGGGTATTATATAAGTTTTGGTACTGAAAACAGCTACTATTCTATTCCAGAAGGAATAGAAAGTTCCTTAAATACGCAAGGAGGTTTTAATAGTAACTATACAGATATCCAAAATTACTATCTAACCACAGCAAAATCTTCCTTGATTAGTTTGGTTTATAAGAAGCCAAATGCATATACTTTTAAATTAAATAATATTCTCATACACAATACAGAGAATGCATTTGAAGAGAAGTTTGGTTATAATAGCGAAGCAAATGATGAGTTTTTCTTTAGAAGTTCACGCTACCGCCAAACTTTGATCAACCACACCCAATTTTTAGGAGATTTCTACTTGGGTAGTGATAACCGTAGTGAAATTAAATTCGGTACATCATACGGGATTGGAAGTTATGAAGAACCTGATCGGAAAATCGTTAGAGCGGAAGGTTCTGGAGAAGATAGAAGAATGTATACTGCAAATAATGGGAATCCATTCCGTTTTTGGGCTGATTTGGATATATCTGATATAAATGCTTTCGCTGAGTACAGATATAATTTTGGTTCAAAAAATGAAAGCGGAGACTATAACAATCGGATCATTGTCGGTGGTGATCTTGATATGTTAAAATATGATTATTTTAACAGGGCAATACGTTTGGATGCGAATAGAAGTGTAGGTGGGCTTCATTTTGATTTAGATGATGTGGATTCCTTTATAAATAAAGGTTTTGATGAAGGATATTTCTTTTATGAGGATGCTAGCGATGCTTCTAAATTCGCGGAAATTAACCAAAACATATTTGCTGGATATTTTGCATATAACTTTGTTCTAAACAAATGGGATTTTACCGTTGGTGTTCGAGGTGAATTATCAGATCGAACCATCAGTTACCGATTGTTTAATACTCCAGTCCATGATGATTTTTTACAAGAGAAAAATGATCCATTCAATGTGTTGCCTTATTTGAATATCAAATACTCACTCAATGATAAGTCTAATATAAGGTTTGCTGCTTCAATGACCAACACCAGACCCAGAGTAAGGGAAATTTTACCCGTAAGATATGACGGTGGAAACTTTAATTTGGTCACTGGTAATCGGGAGTTGGATAATTCTACTAATTATAATATTGATTTAAAATATGAATATTTCTTTGGAGGGAGTGGATTGTTCTCTGCTACTGCTTTTGGAAAGTATATCGACAACCCTATTGAAACTGTTTTAACTCCAGTTGCCGGAGGATCTTCTATAGGTTTTGCCAATACAAAAGAAGCTCAGATTTTCGGATTGGAATTGGAGTTTATCAGTGGATTGGATTTAATTTTCGACAATGAGAGTTTAAAAGATTTCACTCTTGGATTTAATGGTTCTTTAATGCATAGTGAGGCCAAGATTGATAAGGATGATCCAAAGCAAAACATATTAACAAATGATAAGCGTAAGCTTCAAGGAGCCTCTCCGTTCCTTTTGAATGCTGACTTGAGTTATAGTAGAGACTTCACCGATAAATGGACGAGTTTATTTACCGTTGCATATAATGTGTATGGTGAGCGTATCTATGCTCTTGGAGGAACGAATCTAGATGATACATATGAAAAACCGTTTAATCAATTGGACTTTATTTGGAGGAATGAAATCTCAAATAAATTAAGTATTGGATTTGCAGTAAAAAATATTTTGAATGACACTTTTAGTGTTGTGCAAACGCCTACAGCGGTTGAAAATGCTTCCGAAATTTCCATTTTGGAATATGAAAGAGGTGTTGATTTTTCCCTATCAATCGGATATACATTTTAACTTAAACAGTATATAAATAATTATTTAATAGACAGTTAACCTAACTGGATTTATAGTAGATTATTTTTACATAACCATTAAATTAATAAGTAAAATTATGAACAAATTCAAGTCAAACAATTTAATAATCGCATTATTGGCTACTTCGATACTTACTATTGGTTGTAGTAGTGATGATGACGCAGGTGGAGGCACTAATCCACCGGTAGAAAATGGAGAATTAACTGGAGCAATTACCGAAAATATGGTTTTAGATGCTGCAGTTAATTATAAACTAGTCGGTTCCGTTACAGTTGAAGAGGGAGCTACACTTACCATTCCTGCAGGAACTAAAATTACTTCTGATCAGAAAGATGGATTGGATGTATTAATTATTAAGCAAGGTGCTAAAATAGACGCTGTTGGTACTGCAAATGATCCAATCGTATTTACCGAGAGTTCGAAGCAAATTGGAGCTTGGGGAGGAATTGTTATGTTAGGAAAAGCCCCTATTAATGTACCTGGAGGAACTTCATCTCCAGAATTTGACGATACTATGTTTTATGGAGGTGATGACACCAGTGACAACTCTGGTACTTTATCTTATGTGAGAGTAGAGTATGCAGGTGCTGGAATCGTCGAAGGTTCAGTTGAGTATAATGGATTTGGATTTTATGCGGTCGGTGCAGGAACTACTTTAAATAATCTTCAGACTTATAGAGGTTCTGATGATGGTTTTGAATGGTTTGGTGGGACTGTTAAAGCTGACAACCTATTATCTGTTGGAGATGAAGATGATTCTTTTGACTGGGCAGAAGGATGGTCCGGTGGTGGATCAAATTGGGTTGCAGTAAAAGAAAATATTGCTGATCGTGGTATTGAAGCGGATGGGAATGAAAACGACAATACGCTAAGTCCTATGTCTAAACCAACTGTTGACGGAATTACTCTTGTTGGTGTAGGTGAAAGCACTGGTATTACTCTTAGAAGAGGTACTGGAGCAATTCTTTCTAATGTTAGCATTACAGGATTTGAAAATGGAATAGCTGTTGTAGATGCTCAAACCATTACTAATGCTCAAAATGGAGATCTAAAACTGGATGGTGTATTCATTGGTGATGTTACTAATTCTACGGATATTGAAGGTGATGCTGATTTAAGTTCAGCAATCATTTTTGACTCTTCCGCAACCGGAGCAGACGATACATTTACTCAAGGATGGACTATCGGATATGAAGGTGGTGCCATTATAACTGAAGAGCTTACTGGTGATATTACATCAGATATGTCATTAGATGCCAATGTTCTTTATACGCTTAAAGGCTCAGTAATTGTTCAAAATGGCGCAACTCTTACAATCCCTGCAGGTACTAGATTAACTTCTGATCTAAGCGATGGTTTAGATGCGTTGATTGTTAATCAGGGCGGTAAATTAGAGGCAATAGGTACTGCCGAAGAGCCAATCGTATTCACGGAGAGTTCTAAACAAATTGGATCTTGGGGAGGAATCGTCCTTCTAGGTAAAGCACCTATTAATGTGCCTGGAGGTACTTCTTCACCTGAATTTGATGATAGCTTAACTTACGGAGGTACTGCTGCTGATGATAATTCTGGATCACTTTCATACATCAGATTGGAATATGCAGGTGCAGGAATTGTGGAAGGTTCGGTTGAGTATAACGGATTTGGATTCTATGCTGTTGGTTCTGGGACCACCGTTAATAACCTTGAAACATACAAAGGATCTGACGATGGTTTTGAGTGGTTTGGTGGAACAGTTGTAGCCGACAACTTAATTTCTATAGGAGATGAGGATGACTCATTTGACTGGGCTGAAGGTTGGACTGGTGGTGGTTCTAATTGGATTACTATCAAAGAGGGTGTTGCAGATACTGGAATTGAGGCTGATGGGAACGAATCTGACAATGCAGCAACTCCATTATCACATCCGGTTATCAAAGATATCACAATAGTTGGTATTGGGGAAAGTACTGGTATGAAATTTAGAAGAGGAACGGCCGCTACTATTACAAATGCGATGATAAAGAATTTTGCAACTGGTATTGAAGTGATTGATGCACAAACAGAAACTAATGTTACTGATGGGGCATTATCAATCGCTGGGAATATGTCACAAGTAACTGAAGCATTAAGTGTAAATGCTGGTTTTGAATCCGTATTCTCTGAGGAGGCTGCTGCAACTGGAGCTGATGTTGCTTTTGCCGAAGGATGGAGTAGATTTTCCATAGAGGAATACACTATTGATTAAGTGATTTATGTCATATCGAAGCGATAAGATAAACATATCGCAACTGGTATAAACTTAATATATAGACCTCGATGATTAACAAAATCATCGAGGTCTATTATTTTTTAATCAAATGAAAGACATTTAACTATTAACTAACTTTTGAGAATTGCTTTTATGATAAATTACATTTGAAACCCAAAATATATTATCATGAAAATAATTACTTTTTTAACCTTGCTGGTTGTAACCACGCTTTGTCATTCTCAATCCATTGATATTAGAAATTTCAAAATGGATGAAAACATTAATAGAAATTTCAATCAAGGGAGTAGAATCCATTATAGTTTTGAGATCAGAGGGGATTATACCTATCACACTCATGGATATAATAGAGTCGATTTGATTTTATACGAAGACAGTGTTACGACATCTAATGAAATTAATAGAATTTATTGGAACAGGGAAGGTGACCATCAGTTGATTTTTAATACCTATACAAAAAAGGAAATGTGGGTTACTATTAATGATAATAGTACCTCTACTAGACCAGGAAAGAGGTTTATTCTAGTAGCAAAATATGCTGGTCTTACGACTCAGTTTACTTATACATATTCCAATCCTGACCGTGACAATGATGGTGTTCCCGATTCAGTAGATAGCTGTCCCAACGAAGCGGGGTCTTCCTCAAACAATGGGTGTCCTTTTGTTAGCTTGGCAAATGTGGAGATCACTCAATTAAGGATACTTCGTAATGGCAGTACTGAAATATTTAATTCAAATACTAACTCAACACCAATCTTGAGTTATGGGAATAGTTATGAGTTTATATACACAGTAGAAAACAGTGGCGGGAGGGCTACTAACTTGAATTTGTCCAAATTTTTCTCCTATAATAGTACATTTGATCCTTATGATGACTTTTTCATAGAGCAAGATGAATCTAGTGCTATTGCTGCGGGAGGGAAAATCACATTGAGAACCTTCGTCAATCCAGGTTATGGATATATAGGTAATGCAAGTGTTTCCAATAATCAAGGATGTTATTTTATTACTTCATTGGTATATGAAAATGGTGATAACAGTACATCAGAATTTGAAAGTCGTATAGGCTTTATTTACTCAACCAATACTTCTTCCAGATTAGCAAGTTCATACCGGCTTCAGTCTTTTGATTTTTCGGGAAACCTTATTTCATCCAAAGAGGTTAAAGGTAAAGTAGAAGAAAAGCAATTCGTTCAATCCTTACCACAAGGAAGTTATATTATAAAATCTGATCTTGGAGAAACGTATAAGATTTTTAAGAACTAAAAATTTATATATTCCAAATATTCGAATCATTCCTCTGTATGTCAAGGGTGTACTCCTTCAAGACCATAAAATTTGTGTGATATAGCCTACTTGATTTTAACTTCCATTATCTTTGCTTAAGTATTTTTCAAGTTATGGATGCAAGGCAAATTTTTGATATAAAGGAGGAAGATGATTTTAATAGTGTAGCATTACAGGTGTTTGCTTTTCAATATCAGCACAATCACCTTTATCAGGAATTTTGTAACCACCTGTCGAGAACCCCTGAATACGTGTCTTTAATTACTGATATTCCTTTTCTGCCCATTTCGTTTTTTAAATCCCACAAAGTGGTTTGTAATGCAGCTACCGCAGCTATTGTTTTCTCGAGTAGCGGTACCACCGGGACTTCCACAAGTAAGCATTATGTATCCGATTTAAAGGTATATCAAGAGAGTTTCAGACAAGGTTTTTCCTATTTCTATGGCGATATTAAACAATACACTGTATTGGCGTTATTGCCTTCCTATTTGGAGCGGACAGGCTCCTCATTGATATACATGGCCAATGATATGATTGAGCAGTCAGGTGCAAAAGAAAGCGGTTTTTACCTCCACAACATTGACCAGCTGGCATCTCATTTAAGAGCTTTAGATAATTCAGGTCGAAAAATTATTCTCATTGGTGTTTCTTTTGCCTTGTTGGATCTAATCGAAAAATATCAGTTTGAGCTTAAGAACACCATAGTCATGGAGACTGGAGGCATGAAAGGCAAACGAAAAGAGCTTATTCGTGCTGAATTGCATCAGCTGCTTAGTGCTGGTTTTGCAGTAGACAAAATACATTCCG
>Ga0079224_100016392_pt1 | contig 10411 bp, 8 predicted proteins | sample Stecom2015_FD_80414 | JGI IMG/M metagenome (GOLD analysis project Ga0079224, IMG submission 80414) | Agricultural soil microbial communities from Utah to study Nitrogen management - Steer compost 2015 | ecosystem: Environmental > Terrestrial > Soil > Agricultural land | place: USA: Utah...
AGGAGCACCGGCCCGGCGCGGCGGGCCGCCGGAACGTCGTGCGGCGTGAGCCGGTGGGGGTGGTCGCCGCCGTCACGCCGTGGAACTACCCCCAGCCGCTGGCGGCGATGAAGCTGGCGCCGGCCCTGGCGGCCGGGTGCACGGTCGTGCTCAAACCGGCCCCGGAGACGGCGCTCGACGCCTACGCCTTCGCCGAGGCGGCCGCAGCGGCGGGACTGCCCGGCGGCGTCGTCAACGTCGTCCCCGGCGGGCGCGAGGCGGGCGCCCACCTGGTCGCGCACCCGGGCGTGGACAAGGTGGCGTTCACCGGGTCGACGGCGGCGGGCCGCGCCATCGGGGAGACCTGCGGGCGCCTGCTCCGCCCGGTCACGCTGGAACTCGGCGGCAAGTCCGTCTCGCTGGTGGCCGAGGACGCCGACCTGGACCTCTTCTCGGCGCAGCTGCTGAACGTGTCCCTCCCGAACAACGGCCAGACGTGCCACGCCGGCACCCGGATCCTGGCGCCCCGCGCGCGGTACGACGAGGTCGTGGAGGCGATCACCGAGACCGTGCGCGGCTACCGGGTCGGGGACCCGCTCGACCGGGACACCCAGATCGGCCCGATGGTCAGCCGCGCGCAGCAGCGGCGGGTGCTCGACTACATCGAGGCCGGCAGGGCGAGCGACGCGCGCCTCACGACCGGCGGCGGCGTCCCCGGAGACCTCGCGGAGGGGTGGTTCGTGGAGCCGACCGTGTTCGCGGACGTGGACAACAAGGACGTGATCGCCCGGGAGGAGATCTTCGGTCCGGTGCTCGCGGTCATCCCGTACGGCACGCTCGACGAGGCGATCGAGATAGCCAACGACTCGGACTACGGCCTGGGCGGCACCGTCTGGACCGCGGACGAGGAGAAGGGCATCGAGATCGGCCGCCGGATCCGGACCGGCACCTTCGGGGTAAACCACTACGAGCTGGACCTCAACGCGCCCTTCGGCGGCGTGAAGGGCAGTGGCCTGGGGCGCGAGCTCGGACCCGAGGGCATCGATCCGTACCTGGTGCACAAGTCCCTCTACCTGGCCGCTCCCGCGGCCCCCTGACCCCCTCCGGCACTGGCCTGAGAACGTCGAAGGCGGCCCACCGCGAAGGTGGGCCGCCTTCGACGTTTCGTCTTGCGGCGGCAGGGCCGGTCAGGGACGGCCGATGAGATCCCGCTGGATGATCTCCTTCATGATCTCGTTGGTCCCGCCGTAGATCCGCTGGACGCGCGCGTCCACGAAGGCCCTCGCGACCGGGTACTCCATCATGTAGCCGTAGCCGCCGTGCATCTGGACGGCGGCGTCTATGACCTCGCCCTGGAGGTCCGTCGCCCAGTACTTCGCCTTGGCCGCGTCCACGGCGCTCAGCGTGCCGTCGTTATAGGCGCGGACGCACCGGTCGAGGTAGGCGCGGGACACCTCGATGGAGGTGCGCAGCTCGGCGAGCCGGTGGGCGATCACCTGGAAGTCGGCGATCCGCTTGCCGAAGGCCTTGCGCTCGCGCACGTAGTCGAGCGTCCACTCCAGGGCCGCCTCGGCGGACGCCTGACCGGCGATCGCGATGCCGAGCCGCTCGAGCGGCAGGCTCTGCTTGAGGTAGTCCAGGCCCGATCCCACCTCGCCCAGGAGGTTCTCGGCGGGCACGTGGACGTCGTCGAAGAACAGCTCGGCGGTGTCCTGGGCGTGCAGGCCGACCTTGTCCAGCTTGCGGCCCCGCGTGAAGCCGGGCATGCCCTCCTCGACGACGAACAGGCTGTAGCCCTCCCTGCCGTTCTCGTCCTCGCCGGTCCGCGCGAACACGACCACCAGGTCGGCGAGGATCCCGCTGGTGATGAACGTCTTCGAGCCGTTGAGGACCCAGCCGTCGCCCTTGCGGACCGCGGTCGTCTTGATGCCGCGCAGGTCGGAGCCGGCCCCCGGCTCGGTCATGCCGATCGCGCCGATCGTCTCGCCCGTCACGAAACCGGGCAGCCAGCGCCGCTTCTGCTCGTCGTCGGCGTGGCGGAGGAGGTAGCTGAGGACGATGTCGTCGTTGGTGGAGAACCCGGACTGCAGCGACGAGGCGCCCGCCTTCGCGATCTCCAGCTGGAGGATCACCCGGAAGCGGTAGTCGTCCACGCCCGGGCCGCCGTACTCCTCCGGGACGGCGAGTCCGAGCAGGCCCTGCTTCCCGGCCGCGAGCCACGTCTCGCGGTCGATGAGGCGATCCCGGTCCCACCGCTCCAGGTTCGGCTCCACATGGCGCTTGACGAACTCGGCGACGGTGCGGCCGAACTCGAGATGGTCCTCCTCGAAGAGATCGCTCTCCACGGTCTACTCCATGATCGGTGATGCGGGCGGTTTTCTTATCTAAGGCTAGTAGGTTTGCCGGACGTGCGGCAAGCGACCCGGGGTTGACCTCATAACCTAGAGCCTTTAGATTACTGACAGTGCCCGACACACCCGAGGAGAGTGGACATGGCCGCCACGGACGTCGCACGCGAACGCAGGATCCGCCGGCTGCTGGAGCTGCTGCGCGAAGAGAAGACGGACCTCATGGACACGACCGAGTCCTTCGGCCCGGACTGGTTCACCGATCCGGACCTCGCCCGGAAGGAGCGGGAGCTGATCTTCGGTGCGGTGCCGACCATCGTCGCCCACCGGTCGCAGCTGCCCCGGCCGAACGACTTCATCACCCTCACCATGCCGCGCAACAAGGTGATCCTCATGCGGCAGAAGGACGGCTCGGTCAAGGCATTCGTCAACGCCTGCCGCCACCGCGGCGCCCTGCTGGAGGAGGCGCCCGCCGGCCGCTGCCGCATCTTCTCCTGCGGCTACCACCGCTGGTCCTACGACCCCGACGGGTCCCTGCGCACCATCACCTACGAGGACTCCTTCGGCGAGATCGACCGCTCGAAGTACGGCCTGGTCGAGCTGCCCGTGGAGGAGCGGCACGGGTTCATCTGGCTCGTCGACCGCGCCGGCGCGAGCATCGACGTCGCCGACTGGCTCGGCCCGGAGATGGACTCCGCGATGGCGGGCTACGGGCTCGACAAGCTCGTGAACTTCCGGGAGGAGACCTTCCTCGAGCCGGTCAACTGGAAGATCATGCAGGACGCGTTCCTGGACGGTTACCACATCAAGTACGCCCACCCGAACACCGCGGGCAAGATCATCCACACCAACATCCTCGCCGTCGAGGACTTCGGGCGGCACGCCCGCTTCCTGTCGGCCCGCAAGACCCTGGACCGCTGGCTGGAGGAGGACCCCACCGGCAAGTCCCTCGGCAAGGACGTCACCGAGTCCCACTTCGTCGGCCCCAACAGCACCCTGCTGAGGCTGCCCGACCACTTCGAGCTGCTCACCTTCCGCCCCCACGAGACCGATCCGGCGCAGTGCTACATGCAGATGCGGGTCCTGGTGCCGACCGTGGAGGACTCGGGGCTGGACGAGGAGGCCTGGGAGCGGCGCTGGAACAAGAACTGGGACATCCTCCTGGCCGTGCTCCACGGCGAGGACTTCCCGCTGCTGCGCGGGTCGCAGCGGGCCGTGGAGAGCGCCGACGCCGCCGAGATGGTCATCGGCCGCAACGAGGTGGTCAACCAGATCTTCCACCGGGAGTTCCACCGGCTCCTCAAGGAGCCCTACCGGCCTTCGGGGCGGCCATGACCGGCGACCCGATGATCAACCACGCCGTCACCGGCAGGCTGGAGGGACGGGATCTCGAGGACGCCCTCCGGCTGGTCCGGGAGGCCGGGGAGTACGACGAGGAGGCCGGGTTCACCCGCATCCCCGAGGAGCTCGTCCGGCAGGCCGGCGACGGGCGGCAGACGATCCGCCACCTGCTGGTCCGGGGCGACCTCGACGACCTGACATGGGACAGCACCGGCGGGCATCTGCTGGCCTACGCGCATCTGGCCGTGCAGGACGGGCGCGGTCTCGCGCGCCTGGTGGTCCATCCCGACTACCGGTCGCGGGGGGTGTCGACGCTGACCGTCGAGACCGTCGGCCTCGAGACCGGTGGGGGCGGCTGGCTCGGGTCGGGCGCGCGCACGGTGCGCGGCTGGGCCTACGGGCACCATCCCGCGGCCGAGCGGCTCGCCCGGCGCTTCGGCATGACCCGCGTCTCCCAGACCTGGCTCCAGGTCCGCCAGCTCACCGGCCCCTATGCGCTGGAGCTTCCGGCGGCCCCGTTGCCGGAGGGGGTCGTCCTGGACGCCGTCGAAGGCGAGGCCGGTGACGCACTCGTCCGCGAGTGCGAGTCGGTGCTGTCGCGGGGCGGGCTGTCCGCGCGGGCGAGGCAGCAGGTGGTGTCCGGGCTGGCGGCGGGCGGCGCCCGGGGCGTCCTCGCCCGCCGACCGGGCGGCGAGCCCGTCGGCCTGGTGCTCGCCGACGCCGAGCCGACGGTCTTCGAGACCCGCCGGGCGGGCGCCCTGCGCGCCCTCGCCGTGGCCAGGGACTTCCAGGGGACGGGGCTCGGTCTCGCGCTGCTGACCCGGACGCTCGCCGAGTTCGCGGCGCGGGGCGACCAGGTCGCCCTGATGCGGATCGATCCCGCCGATGACCGGGCGGTCCGCCTGGTGCGCAGACTGGGATTCGAGCGCAACCAGGACGACGCGCTCTACGGATTCGGTGATCTGACCAGGGAAGACGGAGCCTGGGTCTTGCCCAGGTAACCTATAGCCATTAAGAATGGGCCTTGCCTGAAGAACCTAGGGACGTTAGTTTAACTTCACGCAAGGTGGAGGAGCAGCAGCATGAGCGGCACCGTCGCAGACGCGCTCACCTGGTGGGCGCGCACCACACCAGACTTCGTCGCCATCGACTTCGACGGCGATCCGGTGACCTACGCCGAGCTCAACACGTGGGCCGACGGTGTCGCCGCGACCCTGCGGTCCGACGGCGTCCGGCCCGGGGACCGGGTCTCGATCGTCGCGGCCAACTCCCTCGAGTGGTGCGTGGCCGCGCTCGCCGGCTTCAAGATCGGTGCGATCGTGGCCCCGTTCAACCAGCGGATGGTGACGCGCGAGCTCGCCGGCCTGGTCGAGGACTGCGAGCCCGCGGTCGTCTACGCGGACGAGGGCGCGATCGAGGATCGGCTCCGCGAGATCCGGGACGAAGGGGCGGAGTTCCGGCTCCGGACCCTCCAGCGCGACGTCCGGCCGCTGCGCGGCGGTGCGCACCCGGCGGTCCGCAACCACGTCGCGGACCTGCAGGATCCGACCGCCATCGTCTACACCAGCGGGACCACCGGCAAGCCCAAGGGCGTCATCTTCACGCACGGCACCATCGCCGGCGAGATGCACGAGTGGCACCTGATCGAGGGGGTCGAGCCGCAGGGGCTGCGGGCCCTCCTGGTCCTTCCGCTCTTCACCGCCGCCGGCGTCATCTGGAACTTCTGCCGCGTCGTGCTGCACGGCGGCACCCTGTTCCTCCAGCCGGGCTTCGTGCCCGGCCGCGCCCTCGAGGTGATGGCCGCCAACAAGGTCACCACCCTCACCGGCCCGCCGATCCTCTTCGAGCAGATCTCCCGCGCCGACGGCTTCGAGGACGCCGACCTCACGTCGCTCACCACGGCGCACGTCGGCGGCGCCCGGGTGCCGGTCGACCTGCTCAAGACGTGGATGGCCAAGGGCGTCGCCCTGAGGCAGATCTACGGCCAGACCGAGATCGGCGGCTCGGCGACGGTCATGCCGCGCGCCGAGGCCCACCTCCACCCCGAGAAGTGCGGCTACGGCGGCATCTTCACCAAGATCCGCGTGGTCGACCCCGAGGGCAACGACCTTCCGCCGAACGAGCCAGGGGAGATCCTCCTGCGGGGGCCGGGCATGATGCCGGGCTACTGGCGCAACGAGGAGGCGACCCGCGAGGCCTTCCTGGACGGCTGGCTGCGCACCGGGGACATCGGCGTGCTGGACGAGCAGGGCCGCCTCACCTACGTGGACCGCCTCAAGGACATGATCATCTCCGGCGGCCTCAACATCTCCCCCCTGGAGATCGAGCAGGTCATCCAGACCATGCCCGGCGTCAAGGAGGTCGCGGTCATCAGCGTCCCCGACGCCAAGTTCGGCGAGACGCCCGCGGCCCTGGTCCGCGCCGAGCGGCCGATCGAGGCGGCCGAGGTCGTCGAGTGGTGCAACGAGCGGCTCGCGGACTACAAGGTTCCCCGCTACGTCGTCTTCGTCGACGGCGACCTGCCGAGGATGGCCAGCGGCAAGATCGCCAAGCGCGACCTGACCCGGCAGTACGCCACCCTCCCCGAGACGACCGCGAAGGTGCGGTGAGCATGCCCGCCGGCAGGGTCGCCCTGGTCACCGGAGGCGGCCGGGGCATCGGCGCGCGGATCTCCCGGCGCCTCGCCCAGGACGGGTTCGCCGTCGCGGTCAACTACTCGCGCAGCGCCGACGGCGCGCAGGCCGTGGTCGAGGAGATCGAGGCCCTCGGCGGCCGCGCCGCCGCCGTGCGGGGCGACGTCGGCGTCGCCGCGGAGGCGGTGGACCTGGTCGCCGCCACGGCCGAGCTGCTGGGCACGCCGACCGTGCTGGTCAACAACGCCGGCCACGCCGAGAACGCCTCGGCGCGCTCCCTCGGCCCCGAGGCGTGGGACCGCGTGCTCGGCGTGAACCTGCACGGCGCGTACTACTGCACCCACGCGGCCCTTCCGGGCATGTACGCCGCCGGCTGGGGAAGGGTGATCTTCCTCGGCAGCCCCGCGGCCGGCCGGTCCGTCACCCCGACCATGGCGGCGTACGCCGCGGCGAGGGCCGGGCTCGTGGCGATGACCAAGGTGCTCGCCAAGGAGGTCGCCCGCCGGGGCATCACGGCGAACGTGGTCGTCCCGGGCTTCGTCGACACCGACATGACCCGGGACGCGGGCGACGAGCACCACGCCGCGCTGCGGGCGGCCTGGCCGGAGATCCCCGCCGACGCGGTCGCCGACACGGTGGCCTTCCTGGCGAGCGATCAGGCCGCCTACGTGTCCGGCGAGGAACTCGGCGTCTGGCTCGGCGGCCCGGTCCACTGACGATCGTCCCGGACTCACACCGAACAGAAAGGAGCGGCCATGCCCGGCTACTCGCTGCTCAACGGCATCCGGGTCCTGGAGGTCGCACAGCTCGCGCCGTCCTCCGTCGGCGGGCACCTGGCCGACCTGGGCGCCGACGTGATCAAGGTCGAGTCGGGCCCCGGCGACGGGGTGCGCCAGGGCGGCGCGGCCGCGGTGGGCGCGCCCGACGGGCCGGCCTTCATGCACCTGCGCTGGAACCGCGGCAAGCGGAGCGTCGCCCTCGACCTGCGGAGCGAGAAGGGCAAGCGGGCGTTCCGCGACCTCGCGGCGCAGAGCGACGTGGTCATCGAGGGCACCCGTGCGGGATACCTGGAGCGGCTCGGCCTCGGACCCGACGTGCTCGCCGAGCTGAAGCCCTCCCTGGTCTTCTGCAGCATCTCCGGATTCGGTTCCGACGGCCCCTACAGCCGCCTGGGCTCGGGCGGCCCGGTGTTCGACGGGTACGGCGGGCTGCGCAGGGTGAACCTGCCCGACGAGCCGCCCACCGAGGGCATGGCCGGGTCGACCAATCCGAACATCGCCATGTACGCGCTGGGCGCGTACGGCGCGATGGGTGTGCTCGCGGCGATCCTCGACGCGCGGCGCACCGGCGTCGGCAAGCGGATCGAGGTGGCCGGGGCCGACGTCGCCGCGGCCTGGATCCCCGACGAGATCGACGCCGCTTTGAACCGGGACCGGGTCGTGCTGCGCGACGGATGGCTGCCCGACGGGCGCCTGCCCGACTGGCCCCGCCTGGAGGCCTACCGGACGAGCGACGGCGGAGCGATGATCTTCGGCGCGCACCTCCCGAAGTTCTGGCGGAACTTCTGCGTCGCGGTGGGACGCGAGGACCTGCTCGAGTACGACCTCGAAACCGTGGACGAAGGCTCGCGCGAGCGTGCCGAGCACGTCTGGCGGGAGCTGAAGAAGATCTTCGCCGAGCGCACCCGCGCCGAGTGGACCGAGTTCTTCCTCGAGCACGACATCGCGGGCGGGCCCGTCAACACCGTCGACGACCTCGTCCGCGACCCGCACTTCACCGCGCGCGCCAACACCTACCGGCTCGTCACCGAGCACGGGGAACTGGAGCTCACGGCCTCGCCCGTGCGGGTGGCGGGGGAGACCTTCGCACCGGAGCAGGCCCCGGACCTCGGGGCCGACACCGCGGCGGTGCTGGCCGAACTCGCACCCTCCCCTTCTCACGACACCTCCGATCAGGACGCCTCATGAACATCAACGACCTCGTCCGCTACTGGGGACGCAACCGTCCCGACCACGACGCGATCATCTTCGGCGACACCGCCGTGACCTGGCGTGAACTCGACGCGATCTCGGACGCGCTGGCTCGCGGCCTGGCCAAGAGGGGAGTGCGGCACGGCGACCGCGTCGGCATCCTCATGACCAACAAGCCGGAGGTCGCCGCCCTGATGCTGGCGACCGTGAAGCTCGGCGCGATCTGCGCCCCGCTCAACTTCCGGCTCAAGGGCAACGAGCTGGCGACCCTGATCGAGGACGCGGACCCCAAGGTCGTCGTCGCCGACGGCGATCTGGTGGGCCTCCTGGAGGAGGCCGGGCGGAGCAGGGAGTTCGAGATCTTCGCGCTGGGCGGCGAAGACCTGCCGCCGTACTCGGACCTGCTGGTCGAGGACGGCCCGGTGCCGGTCGCCGACGTCGCCGGCGACGACCCGGCGTTCATCTGCTACACCTCCGGCACCACCGGGGTGCAGAAGGGCGCCCTGCTGACGCACGCCGGCATTCTCTCGGTCGGCCAGTCCGCGTGCCTCGCGCACGGACTGACCGGCAAGGACAGGGTGCTCGCGGCCGCGCCGCTGGTCTACACCGGGTCGGGGATCTCGGTCTTCATGCAGTTCGTGGTCTACCCGGGCTCCACCATGGTGCTGCTCGAGGAGTTCGACCCCGAACGCGCCCTCGACATCCTTGAGAAGTACCAGGTCACGGCCACCACGATGGTGCCGGTGATCTGGGAGCGGATGATGACCCTGCCGAGGTTCGGCGAGGCCAGGCTGGCCGAGTTCAGCTTCGCGGGAGCCGGCGGGGCGCCGGTCCGGCTGGACCTGCTGGAGGCCTTCCGCTCCCGCGGCATCCCGCTGACCCAGGTCTACGGCCTGACCGAGGCGTCCGGGCTGGCGGCCTCGATGCGCTACGAGGACGCGGTCAGCCGCCCCGGCTTCGCCGGCCTGCCGCTGCTCGGGACCGACATCCGCATCGCCGCGGCCGAGGGCGGCTTCGCCGGGCCGGACGAGGTGGGCGAGATTTTGGTCAAGGGTCCGCACGTGATGAAGGGCTACTGGCGGCGGCCGGAGGAGACCGCGGAGACCGTCGTCGACGGCTGGCTGCGGACGGGCGACGTCGGGCTCCAGGACGGGCAGGGCTTCCTCAAGCTGATCGACCGGAGCAAGGACATGCTGATCTCGGGCGGGCTCAACGTCTACCCCGCCGAGATCGAGCGGGTGCTCGCCGGTGTGGAGGGAGTGGCCGAGCTCGCCGTGATCGGCGTACCCGACGAGCAGTGGGGCGAGGTCCCGATGGTGGTGCTCCGCTGCGACGGCGACCAGGAGGAGGTGCTGTCCCGCCTGGCCGCGGTCTCCAAGGAGCAGCTCGCGGGCTTCAAGCAGCCCCGCCACGCGATCGTGAGCGACGAGCCGCTGCCGCGCACGTTCTCGGGCAAGCTGTCGAAGGTGGTGCTGCGGGAGCGGTACGACAAGGTCCCCGAGCACGCCGTCCCGCTCAAGCGATGACAGAAGACCGGCACGCGCCTCGCACAGGGCCGCGGATCCGCCCCCTGGGCGAGGCGCCGCGCTCGGGAGGTTCCACGCGGGCCGCGGAGCCGTCCACGGCGGGGTGCTCCCGCTCGTCTTCGACGAAGTCATGTCCCGCCTGGGCTACAGCCACGGGCGGCCCCGCGGCAGGACGGCGTACGTCAGGACCGACTACCGCGAGATCGTGCCCGTGGGCGAGCCGCTCGGCGTCCGGGCATGGATCGAGTCCGAGGAGGGCCGCAAGCGTTACATGCGCGCCGAGCTGACCCGGGGCGGCCGGGTCCTCACCGAGGCCGAGGGCCTCTGGGTGGTGCCGCGCGGGGAGCGGCTCTAGCTCCCCGGGCCCGGCCTCACTTCGACTGCCGGGGAGAGGTGCGCTTCGGCTGGGCAGACTCCTCCAACTGGACGACGCCGTAGAGGAAGCTGCGGATCATGTTCTCGAAGACCTTCTTCTGGGTGAAGGTGTTGGCGGCGACGGCGGCGGCCAGGTTGGGCTGGCGCTTGACGTCGAGGTAGGGGAACGACGGCTTGCGCGACGTCGTCGGCTTCATCGCCTCGGCGAGGGAGGCACCCAGGGTGATCGTCTCCATGCC
>Ga0079224_100016393_pt1 | contig 10411 bp, 10 predicted proteins | sample Stecom2015_FD_80414 | JGI IMG/M metagenome (GOLD analysis project Ga0079224, IMG submission 80414) | Agricultural soil microbial communities from Utah to study Nitrogen management - Steer compost 2015 | ecosystem: Environmental > Terrestrial > Soil > Agricultural land | place: USA: Utah...
AGGAACATGCTGGCGACAGTGTCGACGTAGCGGATCGCCGTCTCGCCGACCGGCGAGGGGTCGGCGCGCAGGTCGGTGTAGCGCTGGTTGACCTGGCTCAGGGCGCGCGCGCCACTGGTGCGCAGAAATTCGCTGTTGCTGGCGCGAGCCTGCTCTTCGAGGTCTTCGAGGATCGTGGGGATGTCGTCCAGAAACTGGCTGCCCTGCGAGGCGAGCGGCGGGACGATCAGGTAGCCGCCGATGCCCACGGCCAGCAGCACCACGGCGTAGATCGACAGGACCGCCTGGCCCTGCGACATGCCGCGCGTTCGCAGCCAGCGCACGACTGGGACGATGGCCGCCGAGAAGGTCACCGCTAGCACCAGGATGATCAAGATCTCGCGGATTTGGATGAGCAGCCAGGCGGCGCCGATAACGAGCAGGATCGCCGCCGTGTTGATCCTGGCCTGTTTGGCCTTCATCGCGCTTGCCCCGGGTTGTGGTCGTCGTGCTGCAATGCCATACCAGTCAATTCAATGCTCCACAGGACCGGCGCCACAGCGCGCGCGGTGGTCCGCCGAGTTACTGTGCGCCTTCGCCGCGGCGGGTGACATAGGGAGATGCACATCCAGCGGTCAGTTCTGCGGCTACATTCCCCGGCGTGGCGCGATCCCGGCTATGCTGTCAGCGTCGATATCGCGGCCCGCACGCGCGGGCGAGGAGAGGACAGGCAGGCACAGATGCGATTGTTCAAGGCGTCCGAGGCGCCGTCCGAAAAGGGCACGACCTTCACCGGCGACGTCACCCTGACGCGCCTGCTGAGCGGGGAAGCCGGCTCGATCAGCGTCTCGTCGGTGCGCTTCGAGAACGGCGCGCGCACCAACTGGCACGAGCACCCCGGCGAGCAGGTGCTCTACATCGTCGAGGGCGAAGCGCGCGCCGGCACGGCGGATGGCGAGGAACTGCGCGCCGGCCCGGGCGACATCATCCACCTGCCGGCCAACCAGCGCCACTGGCACGGCGCCGTCGAGGGCCAGTCGATGACCCATCTGAGCATCACCACCGTCGGCCCGCCGACCTGGTACGAGTCGCCGGAGGACTAGCGCGCCCCGCTCCCGTCCGCGACTCCCGAGTTTCCCTCGGCAACCTGGTTTCGCAGCTACCCGGACAAGGAGAGCGCCGTGGACGCAAACGAGCAGCCACACAGCTGGCACTACGGGCTAGTGGCCCTCTGGTGGGCCGAATTCAACCGGGACGCGGATGAGGAAACGGCCTACTTTCGCCGGATCATCGAGCAGTTTGGGGAGCCCGCGCTCGATCTGGCTTGCGGGACCGGGCGCGTGCTCCTGCCGCTGCTCGAGGCCGGGCTGGAGGTCGACGGCTGCGATATCTCGGCCGATATGCTGGCGCTGTGCGCGGAGCGGGCCGCCGAAGCCGGCTTCGCGCCCAACCTGCACCGCCAGACAATGCACGAACTCGACCTGCCGCGCGCCTATCGCACGATCTACATCTGCGACTCGTTCGGGATCGGCGGCAATCGGGCGCACGACGCGGAGGCGCTGCGGCGTTGCTGGCGACAGCTCGCCCCGGGCGGCGCGCTCGTTTTCAACCACTATCTGCCCTACAACGACGCCGACCTGTGGGGCTACTGGCTGCCGGACTCGCGCGGCGCGCTGCCTGAGAACTGGCCGGCCGACGACCCCGCGCGGCGCCGCGTACTGCCTGATGGCGACCAGCTCGAGCTGGCGACCCGGCATACCAGTTTCGACCCGCTTGCCCAGCACATGACGCTGGAGCTGCGCGCACGGCGCTGGCGCGGCGGCGAGCTGGTCGCGGAGGAGTACGGGACGCTCCTCGAGAACCTCTACTTCTGTCAGGAGATCCTGACGCTGCTGGCGGGCGCGGGCTTCGAGGACGTCGCCGTCACGCGCGCCTACAGCGATGCGCCAGCGAGCCCGGACGACACGAAGCTGATGTTCGTGGCGCGCAAGTCACCGGACTCTGATGGGGTCTGATTCCCGCGTCGAGGCGCTCGACCTGTCGGACGAGGCGACCGCCCGGCGGGCGCTTGCGCTGCAGCGCGCCAGCTACCGGGTCGAGGCAGACCTGATCGGCTTCGACGGCATCCCGCCGCTCCACGAAACGTACGAGGAGATGATCTCCCAGCCGTTGCGCTGGATCGGCGTCTGGGATGCCGATCAGCTCGTGGCGGCGCTGGCCTACGCGTTGGGCGGCGAGCATTGCGACATCGACCGGCGAGTCGTCGCGCCCTCGCACTTCGGCCGCGGGTTGGCATCGGCACTGCTGGAGTCGCTGTTCGACTACCCTCGCATCACCGTCTCGACCGCGACCGCCAACCACCCGGCTCGCCGCCTCTACGAGAAGCACAGCTTTCAACGCGTCAGCGAGCGCGAATTCGCCCCCGGTATCACCGCCACGCGGTACGAGCGGCGCGCGTGATCACCACTCAACGCCGTGCCTCGAACCATTCGCCACCGTAGGGGCGGAGCTCGTCTCCGCCTGTGCCGCAGGCACCCGGCATCGCCATCGGCGCCTCACCGAGCAGCGTCGGCAAGTGACGGTTTGCGAACACGGGCGACGGCGTCGCGGGTGGAGAAAGGCTCCACCCCTGCGAAACTGTTCGTTGGCGGTCCCGCTAGCGGTTGCTACACCGCCACGCTCGCGCCGATCTCGCTGAGGATCGCCCGGGCAGCGTTGTGGCCGGGCGCGCCGGTGACCTCGCCGCCGGGGTGGGTGCCGGAGCCGCAAAGATAGAGGCCGTCGAGCGGCGTGCGGTAGTCGAGCCGCCCGGCGAAGAGCTGCCCTGCCACCATGTCGATGTGGCGGATGTTGCCGTCGGTCATCCCGACGCGCGCCTCGATGTCCTGGGGTGTGAAGAGCACCCAGTCGCGGATCACCTCGCGGATATTCGGCGCGTAGATGCCGATCGTGTCGATCAGCATCTCGCCGGCCTGCTGGCGCAGTTCGTCCCAGCTGCCCTCGGCGGGCGTCACCGGGGCGTACTGCACCCAGATCGACATCACGTGGCCGTCGCCGTCGATCAGCGTGCGGTCGTAGACGCTGGGGATCTGGATCGCCATCACCGGCGAATCGGTGATCCGCCCGTGCGACGCGTCGTCCCACGCCTTGCGGTAGTAGTCGAGCGAGGGACAGATCTTGATCTGGGCGAGTGTCCGCGGGTCGTAGTCGTCGCCGAGGTAGCGCGAGAAGTCGGGCAGCGCATCCAGCGCGGCGTGGAACTTGAAGTAGGCCGCATTAGCGGTGAGGCGCTCGACGCGCCGGCGGAATCCGTCCGGCAGGGCATCTTCCGGCGTTAGCGTCAGGAACGTGCGCTTCGGGTCGGCGTTGGAGACGACTATCCGCGCGCTGATCCGCTCGCCGTTCGCCAGCTCGATGCCGGTCGCCCGGTCGCCTTCGACCAGGATGCCGGCCACCTCGGCCCTAGTGTGGATCTCAACCCCGGCGGTCTCGCAGGCGCGTGCCATCGCCTGGGTGATGCCGCCCATGCCGCCGACGACGATGCCGACGTTCTCGTCGGCGGTGAAGGCGCTGACGGTGGGGTAGATCGCGGAGAGCAGGCTGCCCGGCGCATCTGGGTCGCCGGCGTCCCAGGCGCTCGCAAGCCACCCCTTGATCTGCGGCGACTCGAAGTACTCGTCGAGCAACGCGCTGACCGAGCCGAACAGCAGCCGCTCCAGCAGTTCCTCGTCGCCGTGTGCCCGGGCATCGTCGACTAGCTCGGCCAGCGTCGGCGGGGGCTTGAGGAACCAGCGCTTGACGATAGCCGCCATGCGCTCGCGTAAATTGACATAATCTGGATACCGGGCCGCGTCCGCCGGGGAGATTCCAGCGATCATCCCCGCCGTGCGCTCGGTTTCTTTCCAGCTAAGCATCGCCCGGCCGTCCGGGAAGGGGGTGAACGATGAGGGGTTGAGCTGGTGGACGTCGAAGCCGTGCGCGCGTAGCGCCATGTCCTCGATGATCCGGTCCTGGAGCAAATAGCAGATGTAGGAGCAGGTCGGGACCCGATATCCTGGCCAGAGTTCCTCGGTGACGACCGCGCCGCCGACGAAGTTGCGCCGTTCGAAGACGCCGACGCGCAGCCCGGCCTGCCGTAGATACCACGCGGCCACCAGCCCGTTGTGGCCCCCGCCGATGATCGCGGCGTCGAAATCCCGCTCCATACGGCCCCCAATCCGGCTCGTCCTCCGGCACCAAAAAGTGGAACCAAGACATGCTTGCAAACGTAATACTAGTAGATGCCTCCTACGCGGGCGTCGACGGATCCCCCAAACGACTCACTGCTTATCTGGTACTTACGAACGTTACTTGCTGGGCGGGTCCGTCCGAAAATGCTGAGACACGTTGGCTGCATTACGATAGAGGCTTGCGGTGATTGGTTACAACAGCGCAATCGACAGCTATCACGTCGATATGAATGACTTCACCGTCCGCCAGCAGCGGATCATGATGGAGCTGGCGCGCGGCTCCTCGATGGAGGCGATCTGCCAGGCGACCGGTCTGACCGCGCCAAGCGTGCGGGCTATGATCTCCGACATCTGCCTGTTCCTCGACGCGCCCGACCCGGCTGCCGCGCGCAACTGGATCCTCGAACAGCTCGAACGCTCCGAGCGCCGCGACGCGCGCGACGACCGCTAGCTCGCCGACGCGCCATCCACTCATCAAGCTGCCGCGCTCAGGGGTGCCCTTCGCGGCGGCTTGATGCCCCGACCTGTCCTCGCCTGATCAGCCCTTCAGCTCGATCTCGACGAAGCTGAAGTCGCTGTCGCTGGCGTTGATCACGTCGTGCTCGACGCCGGCCTCGCGGTAGTAGGAGACGCCCGCCTCAAGCTCCGCGAACGATTCCTCGCCATCCGGCCCGACCAGCTTCAGCCGCCCGTTCATCAGCGGCACGACCACGTAGTCGTACTCGTGCCGGTGGTAGCCGGTCGCCGCGCCGGGCGTGAAGCTCCACTCAGTGACGCGGACGCGCTCGTTGTCGACCTGGACGGTCGCCGTGGCCGGGGTGGCGCTCATGCTGCACTTCCTCTCCCTGATCGTTGACGGCCTCGCCACGACAGCATAGCCGGTCCGTCTCGCGCTACGTCCGGGTTAGTCTCTTCCGGATCTGCATTCCCGGTCTAAACTGTGAACCACGTTGCGTCTATATCGAATCAGCACAGCGCGGGCGGGGGTGCCCGCGAGCTTTTTTGGAGGTTCACGTTGCATTCCGGGGGAACCACGATGACTGCCCGACGATCACTGGCGGCGCTGCTCGCCGCCGCCCTGCTCGCCCTCGCGTTAGGGGCACTGGTGCCGGACGACGCCCGCGCGGATCACGATGTCGGGCCGACCGAGGTGTATTTCCCGCAGACCGGCCACACGCTACGAGACGACTTCCTGGACTACTGGCGGCACTACGGGGGCCTGCCGATCTTTGGCTACCCGCTCACCGAGGAGATCACCGACCCCGACGATGGCGTCACCCGGCAATATTTCGAGCGCGCCGTCTTCGAGCGCAATCCCGACGGCGAGGGCGAGTGGGCGGTGCTGCTCCAGCGGCTCGGCGCGGAGCTGACGAAGCAGCGGAGCCGCGCGCAGCCGTTCCGCCCGCTGCCAGAGTCCGACGCGCCCAACTGCGAGTACTTCGCCGAGACCGGACACCGGCTCTGCAACGGCTTCCTTGAATACTGGGAGGAGTACGGCGGCCTGCCCGTCTTCGGCTTCCCGCTCAGCGAGGAGTTCACCGAGGATGACCTGACCGTCCAGTACTTCGAGCGCGCCCGCTTCGAGTGGCACCCGGAGAGCGGCGACACGGTCTACAAGGTGCTGCTGGGCCACCTGGGTCGCGACGCCGCCGGGCGCGACGACGTCGAGACGGCAGCGATCCCGAAGCCGGAGGGCATGGACGAGTACTCGCCCGACCTCTGGTATGTGCCGGTCTACATCCCCGATGGCGCGCCGACCTACGCGGCCTACTGGATCGAGGTGGACCTGGCGGCACAGTACATGACTGCCTGGGAGTACGACGTTCCGATCCTGGGCACCTACGTCTCGACCGGCACCTGGGACTACCCGACGCCGACCGGCTACTTCGAGGTCTACGCCAAGCTGCGCTACGACGACATGACCAACGGGCTGGCCGCTCCGCCGGGCGAGTACTACTACGTCGAGGACGTGCCGCACGTGATGTACTTCGCCGCCGGCGGCTACGCCATCCACGGCGCCTACTGGCACAGCATGTTCGGCACGCCCTACAGCCACGGCTGCGTCAGCACCCCGCTCTGGGCCGCCGAGTGGTTCTACAACTGGGCCCCCTACGGCACGCTCGTCTGGATCCACGAGTGAGGTCGAGTCACTCCCGGTTGCGCGCTGCCGCAAGGGTTAGCCGACTGCGTATTCCGGCGAGCCCACGTACTAATTGAATGTCCGAAAACGAGCGGCGTCGTAGGGGTGGAGCTTGTCTCCACCCCTACGGTTTCTCGAATTCACTCGAATCCCGCCCGATGCCCTCGGGCAGCCTTCGCACTAGAACCGATTGCGCAGGCGCGGGTCCATGGCGTCGCGGAGGCCGTCGCCGAGGAGGTTGAAGCCGAGCACGGTGATCATGATCGCGATGCCCGGGAAGGTCGTGACGTGTGGGTCGACGCGCAGGAAGTCGCGGCCGCTGGCGACCATCAGCCCCCAGCTGGCCTGGGGCGGCTGCACCCCGAGGCCCAGGAACGAGAGCGCCGCCTCCAGCAGGATCGCGTTGGCCATGTAGAGCGAGCCGAACACGATGATCGGCGCGATGATGTTCGGTGTGATGTGCACCAGCAGCAGGCGCGGCGTGCGCGCGCCCAGCGCCCGGGCCGCCAGCACGTAGTCGCGTTCCTTGAGCGTCAGCACCTGGCCGCGCACGACTCGGGCGAAGTTCGGCACGGCCCAGATGGCCACAGCGATGGTCGTCTTCTCCACGCCGCTGCCCAGCGCCGAAACGATCGCGATTGCCAGCAGCAGGTAGGGAAACGCCAGCAGGATGTCCATCAGGCGCATCAGCACTTCGTCGATCCAGCCGCCGGCGAACCCGGCGATCAGGCCGATGCCGCCGCCGACCAGCGTGGCCGCCCCGACCGCCAGCACGGCGACCAGCAGCGCCACCCGGCTGCCGTAGATGATCCGGCTGAGGATGTCGCGGCCCAGTTCGTCGGCGCCCAGCAGGTACTCGCGCGACGGCCGCGCGCGGGTGTCGCCCAGCGTCGACGCGGCCGGATCCTTCGGCGCGATGACCGGCGCGGCGATCGCCGTGATCGTGAGCATGACGACGATGAACAGACCGGCCAGCGCCAGCCGGTTGCGCACGAAGCGCCGCGCCACGTCGCCGGCCGGCGAGCGGGGCTTGGCCGCCAGCCCGATCTCGCGCGGCTCAGTCGTAATGGATTCGCGGGTCGATATATGCATATGACAGGTCAATCAAGAGATTGATCAGCACGAAGGCCATCGCGAAGGTCAGCACCGCGCCCTGGACTAGCACGAAATCGCGCGCGAAGACGCCGCGCACGGTCAGGCGGCCCAGCCCCGGCCAGGAGAAGATCGTCTCGGTCAGCACCGCGCCGCCCAGCAGCTGGCCGAACTGCAGGCCGACCACGCTCATCACCGGGATCATCGCGTTGCGCAGCGCGTGGCGCGTGATGATCGACGCGCCACGCAGGCCCTTGGCGCGCGCCGTGCGGATGAAGTCCTCGCCCATCACGTCGAGCAGGCTGGAGCGGGTCATGCGCGAGAGGATGCCGATCGAGGGCGTGGCCAGCGCGATGGCCGGCAGGATGTAGTGCTTCCAGGAGCCGGTGCCACCCACCGGGAAGAGCCGGAAGTAGTAGGCGAAGACGTAGAGCATCACCAGCCCCAGCCAGAAGATCGGCATGGACAGCCCGATCAGCGCCAGCACGCGGGCCAGCGAGTCGATGATCCCGTAGGGCCGCACGGCGGAGATGACGCCGACGGTGACGCCGACCACAATCGCCAGCGCCATCGCCGCGACCGCCAGCACCAGCGTGTTCGGCCAGACATCCCGGATCTCGTCCAGCACCGGCCGGTTGGTCTGGATCGAGCGGCCCAGGTCGCCGGTCGCGACGTTGAGGACGTAGCGCGCGTAGCGCACCGGCAGGGGCTGGTCGAGCCCGAGGTGCTTGCGGAGCGCCGCTTCCTGCTCCGGGCGCGCGTTCTCGCCCAGCATCAGCGCGACCGGGTCGCCCGGGATGAGCTCGGTCGTCAGCATCGTGACGAAGATCACGCCCAGCATGACCGGGATGATCCCGATGAGCCGGCGAATCACATATCTGCGCACAGCCTCCCCCTGAGGGCTCGAGCGCGTCGGGGCGGGTGGCCGCGCGGCTACCCGCCCCGGCGGCTAGTCCTTGTCCACCGAGACGTTGTGCAGCCAGAGGTAGTAGTCGATCGGGTGGATCTCGAACCCGTCGACGTACTCAGCGTGGATGATGATCTCCTTGGAGTTGTAGATCGGCACCCAGACCGCGTCTTCGGCGAGGATGTCCTGCATCTGACCGTAGAGTTCCAGGCGCTCGTCGGGATCGGTCGAGGCCTGGGCGCGGGCGGCCAGCTCATCGAACTCCGGGTTGCTGTACTGGTGCGAGTTCCAGCCGTTCGGCGGGAAGAAGTCGGTGCCGAAGAGCGGCCAGAGCGAGTAGTCGGCGTCGCCGGTCGCGGTCGACCAGCCCAGCGTGAACAGGTCGGCGTCGATGTTCGGCTGGCGCACCTGCTCGAAGAGCGTGGCCCACTCCAGGATTTCAAGGTTGATCTGGACGCCGATCTCCAGCATGGCGGCCTGGAAGGCTTCGGCGATCTCGGCGTCCTTGAGGTAGCGCCCGCGCGGCGCCAGGTGGCGCAGCTCCAGGCGCTGGCCGTCCTTCTCGCGGATGCCGTCGCCGTCCTCGTCGACCCAGCCGGCTTCTTCGAGCAGGCTGTTCGCCCGGTCGAGGTCGTAGGCCCAGCTGGCACTGACATCTTTGTAGCCGAAGACGGCCGGCGAGATGTAGGAGGTCGGCACGGTGCCGGCGCCCTCCAGCAGGTTGGCGACGATCTCCTCGCGGTTGACGGCGTGGTTGATCGCCTGGCGCACGCGCGCGTCGGAGACGATCGGGCGCTCGACGTTGAAGCCGAAGAAGAAGACGCGCACGCCTTCGACCTCGGCGATCTCGAAGTCGTCATTGTCCCGGAAGAGCTCCAGTTGGCTGGGCGCCGGGAACATGACCATGTCGATCTCGCCCGTCTCCAGCGCCAGCATGCGGGCGCTCTCCTCGGGGATGACCCGGTAGTGCGCCTGGTCGAGCAGCGCTTTGTCGCCCCAGTAGTCGTCGTTGCGCTCGATCGTGATGACGTCGTTGGAGCGCCACTCGACGAAGCGGAACGGCCCGGTGCCGACCGGGTTGCGCCCGAAGTCCGCGCCGTGCTCCTCGACGGCCGCCGGGCTGACGACGCCGGTGGCGTAGATCAGCGACATGATGTTCAGCAGCGGGCCGTAGGGGCCGTCGGTGATGACGTGCACGGTCAGGTCATCGACGGCCACGACCTCGGTGATCGGCGCGAGGTTCGAGGCCGAGCGCCCGGGGTTGTCCGGGTCCTTGATGCGGTCGATGCTGAACTTGACGGCTTCGGCGGTGAGCGGCGTGCCGTCGTGGAAGGTGACGCCCTCGCGCAGCTTGAACTCCCAGGTGCTGTCGTCGATCTGCTCCCAGCTCTCGGCCAGGCCCGGGACAAACTCGGACTGCTGGTTGAGTACGACCAGCGTCTCGTAGATGTTGCTCATCACCCAGTTGCCGGGCGAGGTCGTCTCGTCGTGCGGGTCGAGCGCGACGGCGTCTGAGGGCCGTCCGATGACGAGCGTGCCGCCCGGCTCGCCATCATCGTCGTCATCGCCAGCGTCGGCGGCATCCTCCGTGGCATCGGCGGCATCGTCGGCGGCGTCGTCATCATCGGCATCATCATCGCCGGCCGCCGTCGGGGTAGCGTCCTGTGCGCCGCCGCCCGAATCGCCGCCGGTGTCGTCATCGTCGTCATCATCATCGTCGCCGCAGGCGGCCAGGAGCCCGAGCGACGACATCACGAGCACGCCCGAACCAAACAGCTTCAGCAGTCGCCGGCGCGACAGCTCGCCGCCCGCCGGCATCATCGCGTGGTCTTCCATACCCAGATACCCCCGCTCATATCGATGTCCGCCGGACCTCGGGTGGCCTGGCGCGATGCCTCACCCCCCGGGCCCGGCTGCATCCCCCGAGATGCGCGAACGGGTGGATCGAGGCGTCCGGTTCCTCGACCGGCGCAGGCGCCGGTCAAAGCATGACCAGCCCGGCGCTGCGATTTGGCGCTGCCACCGTGGGGCACACGATAGTTAAGCGCCGCAACACTGTCAAGC
>Ga0079224_100016395_pt1 | contig 10411 bp, 11 predicted proteins | sample Stecom2015_FD_80414 | JGI IMG/M metagenome (GOLD analysis project Ga0079224, IMG submission 80414) | Agricultural soil microbial communities from Utah to study Nitrogen management - Steer compost 2015 | ecosystem: Environmental > Terrestrial > Soil > Agricultural land | place: USA: Utah...
ACCACGGAGCCCAACCAGCCACTACAGACAATGACTATGACTGTCCCAGTCGCGGCGGAGCCGCTTTGTGGGCCAGCCATAGTCATGTCTGACCGATAACGTTAGGCAGAATCAAACCATGAAAACAGCCGCCGCATTCGCCTGCCTCTCTATCGTTACTCTTTGCGTTGCGAGTCCCGCCCTCGTCGAAGAATCGCTCCGCATCACACCGCCGGGAGCGACCGACCTTGTTCCGCGCCAGATGAGCAGGCTCGAAGCAGAACCGGATTTGGCACCATACAAGATCACCTCGGTTATTTGGATTTCGTCCGGATTCGCGGTGCAGGAGGATGACGAGAAGAAGGACATTTTCACTTTTGATGATCGTATAGAGCTTCCCTCAATTTCCTCAGCTCTAAACGAACCAGAATGAAACCTGAGCCGAACCCGGAGAGTTGTGTTGTCGCGGAGCCGACAACACGACGCTTGTTGAACAAGCCCGATTGATACCGGCGACGCTCCCGGCCCTTATGCGGATTGTGTTTTTCCGCCAACCCTGACCGTTCCGGCATCCGGAGCGGTTTTTTAGTGTTCATCACGGACGCCGCGGCATGTGTGTTGGGATGATGGTCTTGGAGGAACAAATCCGGTCGAAGAGGGCCAACCGCAAAAGGCGCAAATAAACGCAAAAGTCGCCGGCCTTCGTTTTTGCGTGTTTTTGACGGATTTTGCGGTTCAAACAGATCGGGTGTCGTGACTTCACGGCTTCTTTACCTTGCGCAGGCTTGCCCGGTCATTGGGCGTCGGTAGGGTGCGGCTTCATGAAGCGTTCCCCCTCTTGGTTGCTCCTGTTGTCCGCCCTGATGTTTTGCGCCGCGCCCGTGATGTCGGCGCAGTCGGCCGATGCCGCCGCCGAGGAGGCGCCCGAAGGCGTGATCGACGGAATGCCCATCGAGCGCGGCGACGGCCGGTGGCTGGGGTTGACGATGGTGGGGCCCAAGCTGCAGCTGAACTTTTACGACGCCAAAAAGCACCCGGAGAAAGTGGACCGCGTCCGCGCGGTGCTGCGGATTGATCCGGTCGGCAAGGAGACCATCCGCGATGTGATGAATCCGACCGATGCCGGCACGGCCCTGATTTGCAACAAGCCGATCCGCGCGCCGTGGGTGTTCAAGGTTTATATCACCTTGATCTCTCCGGAGGAGGTCGCCGATTCGGTGATCGTGGTTGATTTTAACCGTTCCGCGATCGGCGGCGGCGAAAGCGCGGACTGAGCGCGGCGCGCGGGGTTTGAGGGGCGGAGTCGGCGACGGAACGGACAGGAATGTCCGTTCTCCTTTTTCAAGTGTTTCGTGCCCGGATGATGCCGAGGGCGGCGACCACGGCGGTCTCGGTGCGGAGGATGCGCGGGCCGAGGTGGACGAGGGTGAAGCCGGCGGCGCGCAATAGGTCGCGGTCGGGGGCGTCCCAGCCGCGCTCGGGTCCGAGAGCGAGCACGGTGTGATTTGGGATTTGAGCGTTGGGAGTTGGGGTTTCCGCGCCCAGCGCGGTCGTGGCTTCGTAGGGATCGAGCGCGAGTCTGGTCGGGGCGTCGTCGGCGAGGCCGGCGAGGGCGGATTGCAGGGTGTGGGTCCAGGTGACCTCGGGCAGGCGGGTGTCGAAGGCCTGGGCGGCGCCGGTGAGCAGGTGGCGACGCCATTCGCCGGAAGTCCACAGGGAGCTGGCGGCGTAGTTGGGATCGGCGCGGGATGTCGCCACAAAGTGAATACGCGACACGCCGAGTGTGGTGGCGTCGCGGAGAATGTCGCGGGCGGTCTGCGGGCGGGGCAGGCCGACGATGAGCGTGACCGGCGGCAGCGGCGGGGGTTCGCGGTCGGGCGCGAAGGTGAGCGTGAGCGCGTCGGGCGCGATGGCGACGAGGGTGGCCTTGCCGAGCGGGCCGTTGACGAGACCGGCGTCAAAGGTGTCGCCGGGTGTGCGGCGCAGGACCTCGACGATGTGCCGGGCGCGCGGGTCGGCGCGGGGCAGCGGCGCGGCGAGTTCGGCGGGTTCGAAGAGGACGAGGTTCATGGAGGCGGATGAAAGAGGGTTACACAGAGATCACGGAGGAGGCACAGAGGACGGGGAGACATTCAATGGGAGCAGGCGGTTCTCCGTGATCTCTGTGCCTCCTCCGGATTGTCTCTGTGTAACCCTCCGAAACGAAACGCTCAGCCGGCGAGGATGCCGTCGATGGCGGCGAGTTCTTCGCTGCCGAAGTCGAGGGTCTGGAGGGCGGCGAAGTTGTCTTCGAGCTGGCTGACCTTGCTCGCGCCGATGAGGGCGGTGGTGACGCGCGGATCGCGCAGGACCCAGGCGAGGGCCATTTGGGCGAGCGACTGGCCGCGTTGCTCCGCGATGGCGTTGAGGGCGGTGATCTTGGCGAGCACGGCCGGGGAGACTTGTTCGGTCTTGAGGAAGCCGTGGGCCTTGGCGGCGCGGGAGTCGTCGGGAATGCCGGCGAGGTAACGGTTGGTGAGCAGGCCCTGGGCGAGGGGGCTGAAGGGGATGCAGCCCATGCCTTCGGTTTCGAGCACGTCGAGGAGCTCGGGCTCGATCCAGCGGTTGAACAGGTTGTAGCAGGGCTGGTGGATGAGTGCGGGGCAGCCGAGTTCGCGCAGGATTTGGGCGGCGCGGGCGGTTTGCTCGGGGTTGTAGTTGGAGACGCCGACGTAGAGGGCCTTGCCGGAGCGCACGGCGTGGGCGAGCGCGCCCATGGTTTCCTCGAGGGGGGTGTCGGGGTCGGGGCGGTGGTGGTAAAAGATGTCCACGTAGTCGAGGCCCATGCGCTTGAGCGAGGCATCGAGCGAGGCGAGCAGGTATTTGCGCGAGCCCCATTCGCCGTAGGGGCCGGGGGTCATGCGGTAGCCGGCTTTGGTGGAGATGATCAACTCGTCGCGGTAGGGCGCGAAGTCGTGGCGGAGGAGTTGGCCGAGGGTTTCTTCGGCGGAGCCGGGGGGCGGGCCGTAGTTGTTGGCGAGGTCGAGGTGGGTGATGCCGAGGTCGAAGGCGCGGCGCACGATGGCGCGGCTGGTCTCGTAGGTGTCAACGCCGCCAAAGTTGTGCCAGAGGCCGAGCGAGAGCAGCGGGAGGTTGAGGCCGGAGCGTCCGCAGCGGCGGAAGTTGGCGGGGGTGTCGTAGCGGGTGGGGGCGGCGGTGTAGGGCATGGGGGAGGGAATGAGGGAGTAAGCGCTCAGTGGTTGTGGCCGTGGGTGTCGTGCACGCCGAGGGCCCAGAGGGAGTCGGACCAGAGGCGCGCGCCGTTGGCGTCGAGCAGGGTGAGTTTCAGTTTGTAGTGGTTGTAGGGATTGATGCGGGCGGAGCCGGGGCCGAAGGCCTGGAGTTCGTCGTTCCAGGCGAGGGTTTCGTTGCCGGGGCGGGAGCGCAGTTGGAGGGTGGCGCCGGCGGGCGGGGGCGGGGTCAGGCCGATGGCGAAGCTGGGGCCCTGGACCCAGCCGAGTTCGATCTGGTGGGGTTGGCCGGCGAGAGTGACGGGGTAGCTGGCGCCGCCGCGGGGGCCGCGGGTGGCGTCGTGGGCGAGTTCTTCAAGGCGGTGTTTATGCCAGGGAATGTAGGCGAGCGAGGCGAGCAGGAGGGCGACCGCGCCGATGGCGAGCCAGAGGCGGACGGGGCGGCGGGTGGGGTGCACGAGCACGGGTTCGTCGGAGTAGGACATGGCGGGAAATGGCGAAGGGGCTGCGGGGAATGACGACTGAAAAATTGTTGGCGGTCGGGCGTCGCACGGCGTGGGCAGGAATGCCCACGCGCCTTCGAACTCAGGGTTTGCGGAAGAGGTAGTGGCTGACGAGCCATTCTTCGCCGTCGTGGTAGCCCCAGAGCTCGGCGCAGGCCATGTAGAAGGTGCGCCAGTAGGCCCACCATTTGGTCGCCTGGTCGGGGCCGTAGGTATCGCGGAAGAGGGAGAGGATTTCGTCGCGGTGGGCGTCCATGTTTTGCAGCCAGTGTTCGGCGGTGCGCTGGTAGTGGCGGCCGTTGACCTTCCAGTCGGAGACGAGTTTGAGGTCGTCTTGGAATTGTATGAGCAGGTCGTGCGCGGGCATTTGTCCGCCGCTGAAGAAGTGGCGGCTCATCCAGTCGGAGGCGTCGCGGGCGACGAAGTGGTAGCTGAGGCGGTGGTGGGTGAAGATGTGGGTGAAGAGCAGTCCGCCGGGCTTGAGCCAGCGGGCGATGTTGGCGAAGAGGAGTTGGTAGTTTTTGAGGTGTTCGAACATCTCGACGGAGACGACGCGGTCGAACCGTCCGGGGGTGATGTCGAAGGCGTTGATGTCGCAGGTGATGATGCGGAGGTTGGCGAGGCCGCGTTTTCGGGCCTCGGTGTCGATGTATTCCTTTTGAGTTGCGGAGTTGGAGATGGCGGTGATTTGGGCGTTGGGGAACTTTTGCGCGTTGTAGAGGCAGAGGGAGCCCCAGCCGCAGCCGAGTTCGAGGATGTGCTGGCCGTCGGCGAGCTGGGCGCGCTCGGCGTAGAGGGCGAGCATGTGTTCCTCGGCCTGGTCGAGGGTTTCCTTGCCGGTGGGGTAGAGGCAGCCGGAGTATTTGAGGCGTTTGCCGAGGCAGTGTTGGTAGAAGGGCGTGGGGACCTCGTAGTGCTGCTCGTTGGCGGCGGCGGTCTGCTCGGCGAGGGGGCGGGTCTTGAGGTCGGCGACGTAGGCGGCGCGATCGTAGCGCGTCGTTTCTTCGCGGATACGCTGCTTGAGCAGGCGGCGGATGCCGAGGCGCACGAGGCGGTCGGGCAGGAGATTTTTTTCGAGCAGGGTGTCGATCATGTGAGGGGGAGCGGGGAACTTATCTTTCTCATTACTCTTTATCTTTCCTCGTTCGTCAGCGCTTCGCGGAAGGGAGGAATGAGAACGATAAAGAGGAGGGGAGAATGATCGGGATCAGGTGGTCCGGTTTTTTTTCGGCGGGAGCGGGACGAAGACGGAGACGCGTTTTTGGTAGTCGCGGTAGGCGTCGCCGCGGGAGCGGATGGATTGCTCCTCGGTCATGGGGATGCCGGTGACAAAGAGCAGCAGATAAAGAATCGCGGCGGGGGCGATCAGACCGAGCCAGCCCCAGGCGGCGGGCAGGGCGAAGAGCGCGAAGGCGACCCAGGTGAGCCAGACGAAGAAGTAGTTGGGGTGACGGCTCCAGGCCCAGAGGCCGGTGTCGCAGACCTTGCCCTGGTTGGCGGGGTTTTGCTTGAAGTTTGCGAGCTGGCGGTCGGCGAGGGTTTCGCCGGCGAGGGCGATGAGGAAGAGGGCGAGCGCGGCGTAATCGAGCGCGGTGAGGCGGGGTGTGTCGCGGTCGGCGGCGAGCAGGAAGGGCGTCGCGAGGATGACCACGGAGACGGCCTGGAGTTGGTAGAATTTAAACATTTCCGCGGTGAAGTTTTTGGCCCAGCGGGTGCGCATTTCCTTGTAGCGGCCGTCTTCCTCGGGGTGGTGGCTCATGACGCGGCGGTGGAGGTAGGCGCCGAGGCGCAGGCTCCAGGCGGTGACCAGGGCGGCGACGAGCCAGCGGCGCGGGGCCCAGCCGTCGGCGAGGGCGGCGTAGAGCAGCGCGACGGGGCCGAAGGCGTAGGACCAGAGGACGTCCACGATGCCGTAGTTGTCCATGCGGCGCGCCAGCGCGAAGCAGCCGGCGAAGAGCAGGGCGCAGGCGGCGAGGGCGAGGGTGGCGAGGAGGAGCGGGTGCATGGTGGCTCAGGATTGGACGGTGGCGGTGGCGGCGGCCGGGCGGATGCGCGGGCGGAGGCGGGCGGCGCGGCGCAGCACGGGGCGCAGGCCGTAGTAGAGCGCGGCGATGAGCAGGGGGGTGGTGAGCGCCCAAGCGGTGAGGGCGTGCAGGCCGGCCTGGCCGAAGCGGGCGAGAAAGTCGCGGAACGTGAGTTCGGCGAAGGCGGTGATCACCTCGATGATGCTGAAGCGGTCTTCGACGGGGGCGCGCCAGATCCATTCGCCGAGGCGCACGTAGGCGAGGATCATGACGAGGTGCAGCGGGCCGAGGAGTTGGTTGAGGGTTTGCAGGATGGGTTGGTTCATGCGCAGCCAGAGGCCGACGCCGAGGCAGAGGAGGGCGGTGGTGCCGAGAAAGGGGAACATGGCGCAGGCGGTGCCGACGGCGAGGGTGGCGGCGACTTTGTCGGGGGTGACGCCTTGAGTGAGCAGCGCGACGACGGGGTCGAGCAGGCGGCGTCGCCAGAAGCCGCGGCGGGGCGGCGGCGCGGGTTGATCGTCGGCGGGGGCGGTCACGCGAGCAGGTTTTTCGCGCCGAGCAGATAGACGAAGACGCCGGCGATGAGGAAGCCGACGGGCAGGGCGAGGCGGCCGGGGCGGCGGGTGGTGAAAAGTTGGTTGAGCGCGGCGGGGTCGGCGGCGCGCACGGCGAAGAGTTCGCGGAGCATGTAGGCGGCCATGGCAAAATTGCCCCACAGGAGCACGACGGGCAGCCAAAGGATGCGGGCGGCGGTGCGTTGTTCTTTCCAGGCGATGAGCACGTAGAAGGTGATGAAGGCGAAGTAGGCGTCGAGGAGGGTGACTTGAAACCAGGGGTTGCCGGTGACCTCGGGCGGGATGTCGAAGAGGGCTTGCTCCAGCGACGCGCGCACGGTGCCCCAGAGCATGACGGCGAGGATGCCGATGAAGAGGGCGCGGAGGAGGAGGATCATGGGCGGGAGGGGCGGGCGGATTGAGGCGAGAAGCGGCTCTTTCTCTTTCCTCTTTATCTTTCTTCATTCTCCAATCCGAGCTTCGTGACGGCGGGTGAAAGAGAATGGAGAAAGATAAAGAGGAAGGGAGAATGATGGGGAATCACAGCGCGAGGTTGTTGGGGCGGGTGTAGATGGCGTGGACGACGGAGATGTTGCGCAGGGCGAAGGCGGCTTCGCAGTAGTTGAGGTAGTAGCTCCATTTGCGGATGAAGCGGTCGTCGAAGCCGAGGGCGCGCACGGCGTCGAGTTTTTGGCGGAAGGCGGCGTGCCAGGCGCGCAGGGTGCGGGCGTAGTCGGGGCCGAAGTCGTCGATGTGGTGCAGGCCGAAGCCGCCGGCGCGGGTCATGAGTTGGTTGACGCGGTTGAGCGAGAGCAGGAGGGAGCCGGGGAAGATGTGTTTTTGGATAAAGTCCACTCCGCGGCGGAGCTCTTCGTAGCGGGTGTCGGGGCAGGTGATGAATTGCAGGGCGGCGATGCCGGCGGGTTTGAGCACGCGGTCGAGGGTCTGGCAAAAGGCGGGCAGGTAGCGGTGGCCGAGGGCTTCCATCATTTCGATGGAGACGACCTTGTCGTAGCGGCCGTCGAGGTCGCGGAAGTCTTGCAGGCGCACGTCCACGCGGTGGGCGAGTCCGGCGGCGGCGATGCGTCGGGTGGCGAGGTCGTGTTGTTCCTTGGACAACGTGAGCGTGGTGACGCGGCAGCCGTGGTGGGTGGCGGCGTGGAGAGCCCAGCCGCCCCAGCCGGTGCCGATTTCGAGCACGTGGTCGGCGGGGGTGAGGCGGAGGTGGCGGCAGAGGGCGTCGTTCTTTTCGTGTTGGGCGGCTTCGAGCGAGAGGCCTTGGGCGTGGGCCGGCCACTTGGCGCTCGAATACATGAGCGTGGGGTCGAGGAAGAGCGCGAAGAAGTCGTTGGAGAGGTCGTAGTGGGCGCTGATGTTGCGCCGGGCCTGGGCGCGGGAGTTGGGGCGGAGGAGGTGGCCGATGCGGTTGGTGAAGCGCAGGAGGTTGAGCGCCCAGCCCTGGGCGATTTTGGCGGTGGAGCCGGAGAGGGTGGGGGCTTGGTCGAGGTTGAGGATGAACCAGGCGATGACGGCGGTGAGGTCGGGGGTGTCCCAGTCGCCGTCGAGGTAGGACTCGGCAAAGCCGATGTCGCCGGCGAGCACGCATTTTTTGAAGAAGGCGTCGCGGCGCACGCGGATGGCGGCGGCGGCGGGGATGGCGAGCGGCAGGCGAATTTGTTGCGCGGCGGCGTGGTCGCCGAAGTCGATGCCGCCGCCCTCGGGGAGTTCGAGGTGGAGGTGTCCGCGTTGCATGCCGGCGAGGGCTTTGAGCAGCGCGTTGCGGTGGAAGCCGCCCTTGGCGGAGCCGGTGAAGACGGCGACGGTGTCGGCGGAGGAGGGGTCTTGGCTCATGGCGAGGCGTGCGGCGCGGTCGTGCCGTCGGCGATGGAAGAATGCGGGTGGCGGAGGTCGCGTTGGTCGGCGGGGCGGGCGGCTTTGGCGAACCAGGGGATTTTTTTGAAATAGAGGCGCAGGGCGTGCCAGTGGATGAGGGCGATGACGCGCAGGGTGAGCAGCGGGTATTTGATCAGAAACCACGCCAGCGTGCCGTCGGTCAGCGGGCGCGAGGGGCCGGCGAGCGTGCTGGTGAGGGTGCGGTCGGGACCGGCGTAGTCGTCGATGCGGATGGCGAGGCGTTCGCCGGGCGGGGGCAGTTTGAAGTCGAAGGCGACATCGACGTCGGAGAACGGCGACACGTAGAAATGTTTGGGCGTGCGCAGGCGGAAGGCTTTGGCGCCTTGCCCGGAGCGACCGGGGCCGAAGGTGTCGGGGCCGAGCACGTAGGCCTTCATTTCGCGAAAGGTGTTGGTGACCTCGGCGATGCTGGCGACGCAGGCGCCGGCGGCGTCGTAAACAAAGTAGAACGCCACCGGGTTGAACAGGTAGCCGATCATGCGCGGCAGGGTGATCAATTCGACGCGCGCGTCGGGGCCGGGGTCGATGCCTTCGGCGGCGAGGCGGGCGAGCACGCGGGTTTTCAGCGACGGCGAAGAGTAACCTAATGGGTTACTCTTTTCCGCGGGCGCGGAGGGGTGGTGGAGCGGGTCGGCGAGGGGGAGGAAGTCGCGTTCGCGCAGGCTGAAAAGGTTGGCGCGGTTGACGGAAAAGAGGCGGAGGCGGCGTTGCAGCGCGTCGAGTTCGTCGAGGTCGATCGCCAGCATGAAGATGCGATACGCGAACCGGTGCGTCCGCGGGAGCAGGCGGGCGTGCAGGACTTGGCATTCGTAAATTCGCGAGCGCATGGAGCGGTTCCGGGTTGGATGGAGCTTACGGAACCCGTCTTGGCCGCAAACGAGCGGGATCGATTTTCTGCGCGCGGCGGGGCGCGATGGGCGGGTGGGGGCGTGTCTTGCCCGCCCGCCCGGTTGGTCAGGCCCGGTTGGCGACGGCGTCGGCTTCGGTCAACGGCAGGGAGGCCGGGGCGGCGGCGGCGGCGGGCGCGCCGACCCAGGGTTTGCCGGCGGGCAACAGTTCGCGGCCATAGACCTCGTTGAGGATGATGCGCGCCATCATATACCAGGCGGAGAGCGCGCAGCCGATCAGCACCCAGGCGGCGGCGATGTTGAGCGCGGGGAAGCCGAAGTGGCCCAGGTCGAGCAGGACGAAGCCGATGACGAGCAGCGTGAAGGTGAACGCCATGGCGCCGTGGATACGCAGCGCGCCGACCCAGAGGATCATGGAGAACAGGGTCCAGGCCACGAGGAACCAGCCGACGTCGGTGGTGCTCGCCTTGAACAAGCCGTAGTTGCCGGCGATCAGCATCAGGCAGAGGGCGATCCAAAAGGCTCCGTAGGCGGTGAACGCGCAGTAGCCGAAATTGTTGCCGGTTTTCATTTCCTGGAAGCCGGCGATCATCTGGGCGAGTCCGCCGAAGATGAGGCCGAGCCAGATGACCGGGCCGGTGCCGACCCAGCCGAGGTTGTGGAATTGAAGCACCAGGGTGGTGAGGCCAAAGCCGGCGAGGCCGACGACGGCCGGGTTGCAGGATTGGGGAGTGGAAGCGGGTGTGTTTGCCATGAGCGGGAAGCGTTGAGCGGGCAGCACAGCGGTTCCCGTCCGGGGGCGTCGAGCGAACGCGGGGGCGCGGCGCGGAGAAGACGGGAGGCTTCTAGCCGCGATTAGTCCGCGTCGTCGCCGGCTTTGTCGCGCGCGCCGGCGGGCGTCAGGCGCGGAGCAGGGTCAGCGCGGTGAAGATCAGCAGCACGGCGAAGGCGATCCACACGATGAGCGGCGGCTCGGCCTTGATCTCGGGGGTGGCGGCGATGGCGCGCTGATAGGCCGGCGAGTAGATGACGCGGCCGGCGGGGCCGAAGATGAGGAAGAGCACGAAGGCGCTGACGGCGATGCCGGCGGGGAAAAACGTCCCGAGCGAGGGCACGCCGAACAGGAGCAGGCCGAATCCGGCGAGCACGCCGCCGCGCAGGCGAAAGGCGGGGTCCAGTCGGCGGAAGCCGTAGCCAACCAGCACAAAGGCGACGCCGAGCGCGGCGAGAAACAGACCGGCGGGCTTGGGCAGGCCGGCGATGTTGCCGCTCAGGATGAGCGCGCCGCGGTGCAGCAGGAGGATCGCCGGCAGGTAGAAGAGGATGCCGATCGAGCGAATGCATTTTTCCTGCACGAGA
>Ga0079224_100016396_pt1 | contig 10410 bp, 11 predicted proteins | sample Stecom2015_FD_80414 | JGI IMG/M metagenome (GOLD analysis project Ga0079224, IMG submission 80414) | Agricultural soil microbial communities from Utah to study Nitrogen management - Steer compost 2015 | ecosystem: Environmental > Terrestrial > Soil > Agricultural land | place: USA: Utah...
AAGCTAAAAACTCTTCGGCCGTCGTTGCGAATTGGCTGAAAATTTCACGTCATTCATCGCGAGGTCCGTCTGAGCTTCGATTGAAACCGAACCGTTTGTCACTGGAAGCGCCGCAGCAACCGCAGCCGCATTACGCGAAAGAATGTATTGATTCGCGGCGCTGATGTTGCGGGTCGGCCCATTGGGAGAAATTTTCAGCACCAAAGCGTAATTCAGACATCCGCTACCTTGAAGGACCGTCCCTCCGCCTGAGCAACGCCGCAAAATTGGAAATCCAAGCCGTGCACAAGCCTCGACGTTTACCTCAGTCTCGACGCGGTTGGCGTAACCGACCACGACAAAGTATTCCGGCGATTCCCAAAATCGGAGAATTTCGCCCGCTTCGCCGAAGGCAAGCTCATCAAGCCCGTCCTTTCGTTTGGGTGACACCATGGCCTCGATCACGATCAGGAACATCGCCAAGAAGTTCGGCGAGCTCACCATCATCCCCGGCCTCGACCTGGAGATCGCCGACGAGGAGTTCGTCGTCTTCGTCGGTCCGTCCGGCTGCGGCAAGTCCACGCTCCTGCGCATCATCGCCGGTCTCGAACCGTCCACCTCGGGCGAGCTTTTCATCGGCGAGACGAAGGTCAACGACGTGCCGGCCTCCAAGCGCGACATCGCCATGGTCTTCCAGGACTATGCGCTCTATCCGCACATGACCGTCTACGACAATCTATGGACGCCTCCCGGGCGAGTTGAACATTTGGCGGCACTTGGCATTGGATGCGTGAATCTATCCGGCCTATCGCTGGAGCGATCACGCTCCTGGCCTTGATGGGAGTCCGCTACCTCTGTCCTCATAACATGATCGACCTTTATGGCCTTGTCGTAAATCAGGATCCGAAGCTGCGGTCCGTGCCGTTACGCCATCAGTTCTTACCCCGCATTCATCATTGCCTCATCGGCAACGATTGGCAAATGACTATTGTGCGGCGTATCGCTCCTGTCGTGTGAGCAGGGCCCATGCTATCCGCGCGGTCTTATTGGCAAGCGCTACGATCGCTTTGTTATAACCCCGGCGAGAGACGAGCTCTTTCAGCCATTGAGATCGACGATCATCGTGACTGGCAAGTCGGCTGATAACTGCACGTGCGCCATGAATCATCTGGCGACGTAGATAATGGTTCGCTCGGCGGCCAATTCCGCCAAGGCGTGGTTTGCCGCCAGTCGAGTATTGTCGCGGGACCAGCCCGATCCAAGCCGCCAGCTCTCGCCCGGATTTAAAGTGACGTCCGTCCTCAACGCTAGCAACGAGTGCCGTTGCAATGATCGGACCGACGCCTGGCAGTTCGGACAAACGACGGCAATCCTCTCGATCGCGGCAAATCTCGCTAATCTTCCTATCAATCTTGGCAATTCGGTCATTCACATCGGTGAGTTGGTCGAGTAGTTCGAGGAATAGCTCGCGCCCGAGATCGGAGAGATCAGCGCTCTCAACAGCCGCGGGTGCCTGGGATACAAAACGCCATGCTCCTTGCGGCAACACGATGCCATATTCGGCGAGAAGACCGCGTGCATGATTGATCAGCGATGTACGCTGGATGATCATACGTTCTCTAACTCTATGCAGCGACTGAACGTCTTGCTGTGTGATCGATTTGACCGGCACAAATCGCATGGTCGGCCGGGTCGCCGCTTCATAAATTGCCGCAGCATCTACGGCGTCGTTTTTGGAGCCGCGAACGAAGGGCTTCACAAAGCGAGGGTTGATAAGCAGGACCTCTCGCCCATTATCTTTGAATTGCCGTCCCCAGTGATGCGCACTGGCGCACGCTTCCATAGCAATCGTCTTTGGTGCGAGTGCGTTAACAGTCTCGGCCAACTTCGATCTGCTGACCTTGCGCGACAGAATAGCGCCATCTGAAGCAATGCTGTGCAGATGAAACGACGACTTTCCGAGATCGATTGCGAGCAATTCGAATGTCATGACTTCCTCCTTTGGTTGGCCTTTCATTCTGAAGGTTCGGAGGGAGGCGTCCATCCCATAATATGAAGACCGCAGTGGAAACGGTCTTCGTCGGTAAAGAGCGGCAATACAATCGACGCTTTCAGCAAATGTGAAGTCATTTTCTGGTCGAGCCAGTGGCCTGTACACCGGCGTCGGGCTGGGAGAAGGGTCAGGTCGAGAACCAAGTTAATCTGGTCCGGGAACGCTTCTTCACGCCACGGCTACGCTTCAAATCTTACGATGAGTTGAACGGCTGGCTACTGGATAAATGCATCAGCTACGCGCGCGCTCATAAGCATGTCGATCAGACGGAGCGCACGATCTGGGAGGTATTCGAAGAGGAGAAGGCTCATCTGGTCGGTTATCCCGGCAAGTTCGATGGCTTCCACGCAATACAGGCCTCGATCGGCAAGACCTGCCTCGTGCGTTTCGACAACAACAAATATTCGGTGCTATCGACTGCCGTTGGCCGCCCGGCCGAGATACATGCTTATGCCGACCGCATCGTCATACGGCAAAATGGTGTCGAGATCGGCCAGCATGAACGCTGCTTCGGCCGTGGCGAGACGATTTATAATCCATGGCATTATGTTCCGGTCCTGACGCGCAAGCCGGGAGCACTGAGGAACGGTGCACCATTCCTTGATTGGGTCCTGCCAGCCTCCATGGAGCATGTTCGGCGAAAGCTCAAGGCCATGCATGATGGGGACCGGCAGATGGTGTCGATCCTGGAATGTGTTAGTATCGACGGCCTTCCTGCAGTCGAAGCGGCCTGCCAGGAGGCGCTTGATCAAGGCGTATTCTCCGCCGCTGTGATCATCAACATTCTGGCTCGCAAGCGAGACCCACAGCCCGCCGCCATTCTTTCCATCCCCGATGCGCTGCGCCTGACCCATGAGCCTGTGGCAGACTGCGCACGTTATGACAGCCTCAGGAGGGCAAGCTGATATGGAACGATCCCAAATCTTCGACATGATGAGCACGCTGAAGCTTTACGGCATGCGCAGCGCCTATGACGAGATCATGGCCTCTGGCATCAAGCGCCAGCACGAACCACCGCGCATTGTCGGCGACCTGACACGCCGGTCAATGAAGGACTGGTGCGCCAGCTTGCGAGCGGAGCTTTCCTTGCCGAGCAGCACAATATCGTTTTCGTTGGAGGAACTGGCACTGGAAAATCCCATTTGTCCATCGCACTTGCCCGTGCCTTGATCCGCAACGGCGCGCGCGGGCGCTTCTACAACGTCGTCGATCTCGTCAATCGTCTTGAAACGGAAGCGCGTAATGGTAAGCAGGGGCGTCTTGCCGACTTTATCTCCAGGCTCGATTTCGTCATTATGGACGAGCTTGGCTATCTTCCGTTCGCCCAGGCCGGCGGACAGTTGCTGTTCCACCTCATCAGTAAGCTCTACGAGCGGACTTCAATCATCGTCACCACAAACCTGACGTTCGGCGAATGGCCGACAGTCTTCGGCGATGCAAAAATGACCGCCGCTCTGCTCGACCGGCTTACCCATCATTGCGAGATCGTTGAAACGGGAAATGAATCGTGGCGCTTCAAAAATCGCTCTCAAAGCTAAAGCCGAAGAACGCTAACGATCCGCGCGCGCAGACCCTGCACTAAATTTAAAGTTCCGGGCCCGCGCACGCTATACCTTGCAACCTAAAGGAGGGGTACTTTTTGGACGCCGATAAGGGGTCCCGTTTAAACGCCGATTGACAGCGTGATATCGCATGGGACAGTGCCGTCCGAACATTCCACATATACGCACTATCTACGCCGGAGATCGTTAAGGCGACGCCACCTCACTGGCCGGAATTTTGTTATACACAAATTGCGAATTGTTTATAACCTTTGCTCCATTACTAAGTCTGTGCTATCGGTTGTACACAAATTGCGGAAGAGGTACAACGCCCGATGAAAGAGATCGACATCACGTTTAAAACCATGTTCTCGGAGCTCGAACAGCGATCCCTGGATGCATCGTTTGCGACAGAGTTCTCGACCGATGGCAATTTTGTCAGGCAGACATCTAAAGACAAAGAATTCTGGTATTTCCAAATCAGAACGGATGGTGTAGCCCACCGAAAATATGTTGGACCGATCTCAGACGAGGAGATCACAAAACGCGTTCGGGCGTTCAATGAAATCAAGAACGATCTCAAATCACGTCGGCAACTCGTTTCGACCTTGACCCGAAATGCAGGCTTGCCGAAGCCGGAGAATTTCACCGGTGATGTTGTCGAGGCCCTCGGCAACGCGGGCTTCTTCCGGCTGCACGGCGTCTTGGTAGGGACGGTCGCATTTCAATGCTATTCAGGTCTTCTGGGGATCAAGCTGCCGATCAGTGCTATGCAGACAGGCGATACTGATTTCGCCCAATTCCATTCTGTGTCGGTTGCTGTGGGGGACAGTCTGCCGCCGATGCTCGATCTTTTGAAGCAGCTTGATGAAACGTTCAGGGAAATCCCCCATCACAATGACGGCCGATACACCACACAATATGAAAATTCGAACCGCTACAAGGTCGAGTTCTTGACGCCAAATCGTGGCAGTGATGACCTGTCGGGACATGCTTCGCCAATGCCTGCCCTTGGGGGTGCGAGTGCTCAGCCGTTGCGGTTTCTGGATTTCTTGATCCATGAGCCGATCCGAACCGTAATGCTCCATAAAAGCGGTGTGCCTGTCACGATTCCGGCTCCAGAACGCTTTGCCGTGCATAAGTTGATAGTCAGCACCCGCAGGCGAACGGATGCGGCAGGCTATTCGAAGCGGGATAAGGATCTGATGCAGTCGAAAGCCTTAATTGACGCCCTCATTCAGACCCGCAGAGAAGGCGATCTGGCAACAGCGTTTTCGGAAGCTTGGCACAGAGGCCCCTCATGGCAGGAAGCTCTTAAATTGGCACTTGGAACGTTTTCAAGAGGCGAGTTTGGAAACGTGGTGGAGGCGCTGCATCTCGGGTTTAGGCAGATTGGTGAAAAGGCGTCCAATTTTCATTTCTAACGCGAACGCACTTCCCAAATGGTAGAACGTCAAAATCCCCCGGGGCGAGCCATGGGTTTTGAAGTCATTTAGGAGGAGACTTGCCTGAAAAGTGCTTCGACTTTCTAACTCACTCGAAGAATTCGAAAACAAGTTCGGCATTTTTCAACTTCGAAGGGTGGGGTCGCCTTAACGGAAATGTGCGTAGTTGGATGATAAGGCTGGGCATGACCGAAGAACACCAGTTTCACTATCACCGCCATCGTTTTCCTGCTGAGATCATCGCGCATGCGGTTTGGCTTTATTATCGGTTTCCGCTCAGTTTTCGCGACGTTGAAGACCTCTTTGCCGAGCGCGGCATTGAGGTCTCGTTTCAGCTCCAGCACTGAAAGAATAGTGCATTTACGTTCCTCGGGTCCCATCGGCGCGTCGATCATGTCCGATCTGGATCACCACTTGCTTACCGTCTTTTCGTTGATCCCATAGCGACGCGGCAGTTCCGCGACCGGAGCTATCGACCGCTGTAGCTTTGCTCGAATGGCGTCCGTGTCTGAGCGCTCCCGAGCGGAAATTGACCCATAGAGCTTCCCTTTGTATTGGCGTCAAAGATACACCAACACATGCTGGGACCAAACACCTAAAGTGCTAGCAAGCTTTTGATGGGGTGAAGATGGGAAGTGGATAAGTCTGTCCTAAAACCACTCCGGCTTCGCGCAAAACCGCCGGGGGCGCAGCAAAGGGTTTATGAATCCAACAATCCGGTAGTGCTGCAATCTCGGGCACCCATTTGCGCACATAAACGCCTTTTGTATCGAATTTTTCTCCTTGCAGGACCGGATTGAAAACCCGGAAATATGGGGCGGCATCCATCCCGCAACCGGCTACCCACTGCCAGTTCCCCGGATTGCTCGCGACATCCGCGTCCACTAAGGTATCCCAGAACCATTTTTCCCCTTCGCGCCAATCGATTTGCATGTTCTTGCATAAGGCCGATGCCACCAACATTCTCACGCGGTTGTGCATCCAGCCTGTCGCCCAGAGCTGACGCATACCAGCATCGATTATCGGGATGCCTGTTTTACCCCTCCTCCAGGAATTGATCCCCACTGAATTGCTTTGCCAGCGAGTATTGGCCAGAGTGTCGCGCATGTCTATTTCAGCAATATCTGGACGATAATAAAGTTGATGATAATGGAAATCTCGCCAAATCAGTTCAGAAAGAAATTTTTGACCACCAGGCACAGTACTATGATCTTGATCCATAAGTGACACAGTAGCATGCCAGACTTGTCTCGGGCTAATTTCGCCGAAGCGCAAATGGGCCGAAAGTTTTGATGTGCCGTCAAGATCGGGACGATCTCGATCTCCGGCATAATCGCGAATAGTTGTATCGAAGAAATGATACAGTTGGTCAATGGCAGCCGCTTCGCCGATCATCCAAAGACCGCTCATCTTTCTGGACCAGACAGCCTCTTTGTAGTTTTTCTGCTTGGGCGTGTGTTTGACGGTCGTCGTTTCGACACTTCGGTCTGGCAAGGGTAGTGGTCTGCTCACACCATGCTGGCGCAGTGATTTGGCATATGGTGTAAAAACTTGATAAGATCCGCCGTTGCCGGATTTGATCTCCCAGGGTTCCACCAGCAGATTGCCTGCAAAAGACTCCACGCGCAGTCCTTTGTCCTTTAAGCCGGATTTGATGACTGCATCGACTTCTCGCTCTTGAGGAGCATAACGACGGTTCCAGAAAACGGTATCAAAGTTGTTTTCCTCAATTAATTGTTCGATGGTATTGAGCGCTTCGCCGTCGGCAACAATCAACTCTATATTTCGTTCATTGAGACTTCTTGCCAGCAAGTCCAGGCTCTGTTCCAGCCACCAACGGACGGCAGCGCCCGGGTCACGCAATTGCGGATTGGACTCATGCACAAAAAGGGCCGTGATCGCGCCACCCAGCTTGAATGCGGCATGAAGGGCAGGATTGTCAGCAAGGCGCAGATCGTTGCGCAACCATACAAGCGCTTTGGCAATCATTCATTGATCCTTCGTTAAACGGTTGCAGGACATGTTTTCAGACGCAAAAATCTCACCATATTCATGACGAACGCCGTAATCTTCCCGGTGTTTTTCGGGGACCAGGGAAAAACGCGTTGACCCGGCCTTGCAGAGCACGGAATTTTTCACCCCGCGATCTCAGCATGTGTTCTTCAAGCGCAGGGATGCCGGAGACATGCACCAGCAGCCAATACATCTGGATCGGAGCAAGCAGCGACAGCCAACTCCATGGCGATCCGGTAATTGCCATCGACGGCCACGCGCACCAGAACAGCCATTCAAAGAAATAGTTGGGATGTCTGGAAAAAGCCCAAAGACCGGTTTCGCAAATTTCTGTTTTGGCTTCTGGAGTCATGCGAAACTGCGCAAGCTGCGCATCAGACAGCGCTTCACCAATCAACGCTATGGCGATGATTGCAACCCCGACCATATCCCCGACATATGGAAAACCGGGGCGACCAACCACAGCGAGATAGACAGTCACAACCAAAATGAAGGCTGCGAGAGCCTGTATCTGCAAAAACCAGAAGAGGCGAACGGATGCGTTTTCGCCCCATTCTTTTATCAGCCTTGCATAACGGGGGTCTTCCCCATGGCGCATGCTGCGCTTGGCGATGTGAAAGCCAAGGCGAAGAGACCACGCCAGAATGAGGATCAGTATCACTGAACGCCGTTGCCAGGTCGCATCTGCAAACATGACGGCTATGATTGAGCCCGCCCCAACCGAAAACGACCAGATGGCATCGATCCAGCCGCTTTTACCGGTCTTTCGTTCAAGCGCCCAGGCAAATGCCATGATGGCAGACAGGCTGATGGCAACAACTAAGAGCAGACCGGGTTGCATGTTGGACCTTTATTGGAGAGTTTGCTTTTCCGCATGCAATACGTTCTGTTTGTCTGCTTGGTTTCTTAAGCGGCTCAAAAAAATCAAAAAGTTGGGTCGCCGATTGAACCAAACTTCTTCTCAAAACGTAAAACGATGAAAATGCAGCACACACGCAGCCTCAACTCGCGGTGAAGAGAGGGACTATGGATATCACGAACAGTCCGGGCAGCCATAAGCATCTCAGCGTCGCGATCATCGGTAGCGGGATTTCCGGATTGTCTGCTGCATGGCTGCTTTCGCAACGCCACGATGTGACTTTACTTGAAGCATCGGACCGCATTGGCGGTCATAGCAACACCGTCGAATTTGAGAGCGGTCATGGTCCTGTGGCCGTCGATACCGGGTTCATTGTCTATAATGAAGTGACCTATCCCAATCTGACCGCCCTGTTTCGCGCGCTTGAAGTTCCAACCGCCGCGTCGAACATGTCGTTTGCCGTTTCAGTCGGAAACGGCGCTTACGAATATTCCGGCGGTACCCGCCTCGGCCTCTTTTCCCAGCGCTCCAATCTGGTCAGCCCGCGCTTCTGGTCGATGATCCGCGATCTCTTGCGATTTTATCGCAATGCACCAAAAGACCTGAGTATCATGGGCGGTATTTCGCTTGATGATTATCTTGAACGCAATGGTTATGGCCGGGCTTTTCGTGATGATCATCTTTATCCGATGGCGGCAGCGATCTGGTCCACCCCTGCCATGGAAGTCGGGCAATATCCGGCTGCAAGCTTCGTCCGCTTCTGTTGCAATCACGGTCTTCTTGCTCTTCGTGACAGGCCAATCTGGCGTACGGTAACTGGCGGCAGTCGGGAATATCTAAGGCGGATCACAAAGCCCTATGCGGACCGGATCAGGCTCTCAACACCGATCAAATCCGTGCGACGTGCCGAACATTCCGTCGAGTTGATCGACGGAAACGGCATTTCCCATGTGTTCGACGATGTTGTGATTGCCACGCATGCCGATCAGGCTTTGCGGATGTTGGCCGATCGGAGCGGGGATGAAAGCCGCATTCTTGGCGCGTTTCAATATTCACGAAATGAAGCGGTGCTGCACAACGATATTTCACTGATGCCCAATCGTCGTGCGGCGTGGTCCAGTTGGAATTACCTTACCAACGCAGCCACTGGCCCGACGCAACCATCCATTACTTACTGGATGAACCGCCTGCAACCGCTGGGCAACGCGCCTGAGACTTTTGTTACGCTCAATCCTTGTCGTGCACCGCGCGAGGAACTGGTGATCCGTCGCGAGATCTATGAACATCCGATTTTCGACATGGCAACGGATCGTGCGCAGAAAGAAATCTGGTCCTTGCAAGGGCAGCGCCGGACATGGTTTTGCGGCGCGCATTTCGGCTCCGGCTTTCATGAGGACGGTCTTCAGGCCGGTCTCGCCGTGGCAGAAGATCTGGGCGGTATGCGCCGCCCATGGCTGGTCGAGCAGGAAAGTGGGCGCATCGTTCGCCAGAGTTTGACTCTCCGGGAAAGGGCACTGGCATGACCGACAGCTTCCAGTCGGCACTGTTTCCCGGTCATGTGACCCATGCGCGGTTACGACCGAAGGTTCACAAATTGGCCTATAAAATCTACTCGCTCCTGCTCGACCTTGATGAACTGGAAGCCCTCGATCGCAAATTGAAGCTGTTTTCACTTGACCGTTTCAATCTGTTTTCTTTCTACAGGAAAGACAGAGGCGATGGATCGGCTCTGCCGCTGCGTAAGCAGGTGGAACATGCCATGGAGGCAGCCGGAATACTGCCTGATGGCGGTGCGATCCGCCTGCTCACTATGCCGCGTATTGCGGGCTGGGCATTTAACCCGCTCAGTGTTTTCTTCTGCTATAATTGTGGCGGTGAGCTTGTGGCAATCCTTTGGGAAGTTGATAATACTTTCCGCCAGCGCCACGGCTATATGATCCCGGTCCATAACTGCGTTAACGGACGCATCGTACAAAGCTGCGACAAGGCTTTTTACGTCTCGCCCTTCATGGACATGAAGCTGCGATATGAGTTTGAAGTCACGCCTCCCGCAGACTGGCTTTCCATCCGGATCAACAGTTTTGACGATGAAGGCCTGCTTTTGACTGCTCGCCATCTGGCGCGCCGGGTTGAATTGAGCGACGCCGCCTTGCTACGCGCCTTTCTTACAATTCCGTTTCTCACCTTGAAAGTGATTGGTGGCATTCACTGGCAGGCGCTGAAAATCTGGTTGAAGGGCATTGGTTTACACAAGCGACCCGCAGCGCCTGAGATTTCCATCACATCTGTTCGTAACGAGACCGCCCAGCAGAGGAACAAGGCCGCATGAGCCAGCTCGACGAATATCATCAACTATCGGCATCAAGCCGGATCCAACGGCCTCCTTTCAGCCCTTCGGCTATCGTGTTGAAACGACTGCTGAAGCAGATTCAGCATGGACGGTTGGTACTTTCGCTGCCCGGCGGTGAGGTCATTGCCGTTAATGGTCCATTGCCTGGACCGGAAGCCAGAGTCACGATT
>Ga0079224_100016397_pt1 | contig 10410 bp, 8 predicted proteins | sample Stecom2015_FD_80414 | JGI IMG/M metagenome (GOLD analysis project Ga0079224, IMG submission 80414) | Agricultural soil microbial communities from Utah to study Nitrogen management - Steer compost 2015 | ecosystem: Environmental > Terrestrial > Soil > Agricultural land | place: USA: Utah...
CGGACTGTATGTATGGTTCTTACATACAGTGTGTACGTAAGGACTCGCCGTGTCGATCACCAGCTTCTACCCGGTGCTGCAGGTCGAGGATCCGCCCGGGCTCGCCTGCTTCTTCACGCGGCATCTCGGCTTTCGCGTGACATTCGCGGCCGACTGGTACATCAGCCTGAGAAACGGGCCACACGAACTGGCGCTGGTCAGTGGTACGCACGAAACGATCCCCGAAGGCTTCCGTGGGGCTTGCCGAGGGATTCTGCTGAACGTCGAAGTCGATGACGCGGCGACGGAGTACTCTCGTCTGCACGAGGCCGGGTTGCCCATGAGACTCGAGCTTCGTGATGAAGCTTTCGGACAGCGTCACTTCATCGTCGAAGCGCCAGAAGGGATTCTCGTGGACGTCATCGAGGAGATCCAGCCGGCTCCGGAGTACGCGGCATCCTTCACGTCGTAGGCGGTCGCGACATCGACCAAGGCCGGGCTATCGGACCGTGTCGGCGCGTTGGGCGGCGCTCTCGACGTGCCGACGACATGTGGCCCGAACCCTCAATCTGAGCGTTCGGGCTGTCGCCGATGTCTTGCGACATCACATGGGGTGAGTGACGGGATTTGAACCCGCGACATCCGCGACCACAACGCGGCGCTCTACCAACTGAGCTACACCCACCATTGCTGCGGTGTGCCAGCGGCTCGCGCAGGCACGGCAGCAGTCCACCAGCATAGCCGAACGGGTACTGCCCGCCGTAATCGCGCGGGCGTGGTCTGAGTCACCCGGCGGGAGCGTCCGTGGTCCCGGCCCCGGGGGCTTCAGGCGTCTCGGCTCGCGAGACCTGGCCGTTGGCGTGCTGCTCGACGACAGCCGCAGTCGGCTCCGCGGAGACCGCGTCAGCGGCGGCCTTGACGGTGGGGGAGTCCGGGCCCTCGCCGTCGGGGAACAGGGCCGCTCGGTAGTACCGCAGCTCGTCGATGGACTCGAGGATGTCGGCGAGTGCGCGGTGTCCACCGGCCTTGGCCGGTGAGTGGAAGTAGGCGCGCGGGTACCAGCGCCGGGCGAGCTCCTTGATGGAGGAGACGTCGATGATGCGGTAGTGGAGGTGGTCGACGACCTCCGGCATGTCGCGGACCAGGAAGGTGCGGTCGGTGCCGACCGAGTTTCCCGCCAGCGGCGCCTTCTTCGGCTCCGGCACCCACTGCTTGACGTACTCGAGGACTCGACGGCGGGCCTCGTCCATCGACAGCCCGCCATCGAGCTCGTCCAGCAGGCCGGACGAGGTGTGCATGGTGCGGACGACGTCGTTCATCTGCTCGACGGCACCGGGTGTAGGCCGGATGGTCAGATCGATACCGGCGTCGACGGGAACGAGTTCGGAGTCGGTGACGACGACGGCGACCTCGATCAGCGCGTCCCTGTCCAGGTCCAGACCGGTCATCTCGCAGTCGACCCAGACGATCGGGTCCTTCGGGGTGGTTCGTCCGCTCACCCGCCCAGGGTACGACCCGTCACAGACGCCTCCGTCGCGCGCCGGCCGTCCGCCGCAGCGGCCAGGTCGACGCCGTGGCGCGGGCGACCACGTCGCTGTACACCATTGTGGCTCACCACGGGCCGCTTCCGGGTGCGGCATACTGGAAAGCCGGCGTGGGCAACGAGGGACGGTGTCGCCGGATCATCGACTCCGCTCGGCTGATGCCCCTCCGGGCCCCCGTAGCTCAACGGATAGAGCAACGAGCTTCTAACTCGTAGGCTGCAGGTTCGAGTCCTGCCGGGGGCGCCCCTGACCGAGCTGTTCACAGCCTCGCGGACCCGCCGGAAATGAGAGTCGTCGCACGTCGCGGCCACATCCGGTCACAATGGGCGGGTGACCACGCCCGCACATGTCGCCGCCAGCCCCGAACCTGCGGGTGCCGCGCGCCATCCCCGGCTGGCCGTCGTCACCCACCTCGAGCGCGACGTCGACGAGGTCGGCTTCCCGCTGGACATCCCCGGTGCCGACGGGTTGCGTGCCCTCCGGGAGCGGATCCTCACGCAGATCGGTGCTCGGCTCCTGCCGAGGCTGAAGGACGAAGCCGCGCCCGCCGTCGTCGTGCTCGGGGGCTCGACCGGCGTCGGGAAGTCAACCCTCGTCAACTCGCTGCTCAGCGACGACGTCACCGAGGCGAGTGTCCTGCGACCCACGACGCGTAACCCCATCGTGGCGATCCATCCGCAGGACCTGCCGCTGGTCGAGGGTCGTCCGATCACCGAGCTCGCCGACGTGGTCACCCATGACGACGTCCCCGCGGGCCTGGCCCTGCTGGACGCGCCCGACCTCAACTCCGTCGACGCCCGCAACCGCTCCCTGGCCAACCAACTCCTGGAGACCGCGGACCTGTGGGTGTTCGTCACCAGCGCCTCACGCTACGGCGACGCCCTGCCGTGGCAGCTCCTGGGCGAGGCTCACTCTCGCGGCATTACGACCGCCGTCGTCCTCAACCGGGTGCCTAGCGAGGTCCTGGCGCAGGTCCGCAAGGACCTCATGGGCCGACTCGACGGCCTCGGCCTCGGCTCGGCCCCCTTGTTCGTCATCTCTGACGCCGGGCCGCACGAGGGGCCGTTGGACCGCGCCGCCGTGGCGGAACTGGCCGCCTGGTTACGCCTGGTCTCCGACCGTCACCGGGGAGCCGGCGTGGTCCGGCGGACCAACCGCGGCATCTGGGCGGGGCTTCGCGAGGAGCTCGCCCGGCTGGCGGACGGTGCGGACGCCCAGGTCGACGCCGTCAGCGCGCTACGCCGCCGTGCCGAGGAGGCCGCCGAGGAACCGGCCAAGGAGTTGCGCAAGGCGCTCGCCGACGGCCGCGCCGGGCTCGGCGCGCCGACGACGCGGTGGCTCTCCCTCGCCTCCTCCGGAGGTCCGCTCGCCCCGCTCGTGCGGCGTCGCGTTCTGCCGAGCCTGTTGCCCGGCCGCGTCCAGGAGGCCCGGGAGAAGGCCGCGGCCGCACTCGCGGACGAGACGGCGGCGGCCGTCCGGCTCCTCGTCGCCGACGCGCTGCGCCGCGCCGCGGCTGGTGTACGCCAGGCCTGGTCCGATCCTGACCTCGGCGCCGAGCGGCTGATGGCGGCCGTGGCCGAGAACGGCGGAGCGGACGCGACCGCCCGCGACGTCGTCGACGGCTGGCGTGCCGCCGTGCGGGACCAGGTCGGTGACGGGGACCGCACGCTTCGTGGGGGCGGTCTGGCTGCGCTGGTGCAGACCGGCGCCGCCGGCGTGGCCGGTGCCGCCGACGCGGCCGCGCGGCTCGCTCCAGGGGCCGTCGCGCAGGCACGTGAGGATCTCCTCGACCGTGCCGAGGCGGCCGTGCGAGCCGTCCTCGACCCGTATCTCGCGCAACTCGAGGATCTGCCGGTGCAGCCGGGCACAGCGTTGCGGCTGCGCGCAACGGAACTGAAGGAGCACGCATGAGTGTCGCGGCCGACGTCGATTCGACCGCACCCGACGCCGCCGAGCTTGCCGAACGGGCCGACGCCGTCGTCGTCGCCCTGGACCGAGCCGGAGACATGGTCGACCCCGATCTGGCCGACCGCGCGCGCCGCGACCTCGACGCCGTGGCGGCACGCCTCGAACGCGGCGGCGACCGCACCGTCGTCGCCCTGGTGGGCGGGACCGGATCGGGCAAGTCCTCCCTGTTCAACGCGATCTCCGGGCTGCGGTTCGCCGACGTCGGCGCGTTGCGGCCCACCACCGAGGTCGCGGCTGCCTGCGTCTGGGGAGAGGAGGCCGACAAACTGCTCGACTTCCTCGAGGTCAGCCCCGAGCGGCGCATACAGCGCGAGTCGTTGCTCGACGGCGACACCGAGCGCCCGCTGCACGGGATGGTCCTGCTCGACCTGCCGGACCACGACTCCATCGCGCGCCACCACGCCCACCTCGTGGACCGGCTGCTTCCGGTGGTCGACCTGCTGGTCTGGGTCGTCGACCCCCAGAAGTACGCCGACGAGGCCCTGCACGAGCGGTACCTGCGCGAACTGGCCGGTCGCAAGGAGGCGATGCTCGTCCTGGTCAACCAGGCCGACACGCTTCCCGACGGTGCAATCGAGAAGATCATGACCGACATCACCGACCTGCTCGCCGAGGACGGGCTCGACGGCGTCCGGGTCATGCCCACCTCGGCGGTCGACGGGACCGGGATCGCCGAGGTGCGCGAGATCCTCGCCGACGTGGTCGCCCGGCCGTCGGTCACCCTGACGACGGCGCAGGCGGAGGTCGACGCCGTCGCACGCCGGCTCGCGCCGGCCGTCGGGCCCGAGGAGCCGGATCCGGACGACGTCGACGCCGAGGTCGAGGAGCTCGCCCGGTCGGCCGGCGTGGAGTCGGTGACGGCCTCGCTGCGCATGGCCGGCCAGGGGCCGGGCCGCGGCGCAGTGGCCCGGCCGGAACCTCCCGCGGAATCGACGGTTGCCGCAGTACGGGACGGGTGGGTGGCCAAGGTCTCTCAGGAGCTGCCCGATCGCTGGGCGCGTGCCGTGGACGACGCCGTCACCGGTCCCGGCCGGATCCAGGGAGCGGTGGCCGAGGCGGCGGGGTCCGTGCCCGTGCCGCTGACCGGGTCCGGCCGTGCCGTGCGCTTTGCGGCGGCAGCAGCCGTGCTCGCCGTGCTGACCGTCGTCTACGTGGTCCTGGGACTGACCGGTCTCGATGTGGCGGTCGCGGCAGCGGCCGTCCCAGCGCTCGGTGCTGTGGCGCTTCTTGTTCTCGCGGGCCGTGTGCGCCGTGGCGACGCCGCGCGAGCGGCACAGACCTACCGCTCAGAGGTCGTCGCGGCGATCCGAGACGTCGCACGACGCACGCTCGCCGACCCGGTCCGGCCGGTGCTCGACACACACCGCGCCGTTCGCGAGGCTCTCGCTGGGTAGCCGCCCGCCAGGGCACGGTCCGTCCACAGCGACGGTGCATGCTGCCGGGTCGTCCACAGCGACTCACCGACGGTGGGCGCGGTGGAGGTGGGGCGCGCCACGGTTCTCCTCGAGGCCGGCACGGTGCCGGCCCGGAGAGGAGTTCACGATGAACGAGATCGAGGTCTGCATCAGCGGCAACGTCGGCACGGAGCCGACCCGCGTGGTGGTCAACAGCGGCAGCAGCTACGCCCGCTTCCGCCTGGCGACCAGCCCACGTTTCCGCGGTGCCGACGGCGAGTTCCGTGACGGCGAGACCCAATGGTTCACGGTCAAGGCCTGGGGTGATCTGGGCGAGAACGTCATCGTCTCGCTCCACAAGGGGGCGCCGGTCCTGCTGCGCGGCAAGCTGCAGACGGAGACGTGGGGTGAGAACAACGAGCACTCCGCGACCGTGGTCATGGCCAACGCCATCGGGCACAACCTCCGCAACGGCACGACGGCGTTCACCCGTACCGTCCGGGAGTCCGCCGCGGGCGATGTGCCGGGTGCCGACGGCGAGCGTGGCGACGCGCTCGTCGGTCCGGACGGCACGCGGTACGACGCGGCCGAGCTCGAGTCCGCCGAGCTCGAACGGGCGGCGCTCGACTCGGCGGCCGCGGAACCGGAGACGAGCGCCGTGTAGGCGGTGTCGGTCGGTGTCGGTCGGAGCGCGCTGCTGCGGCCACCGTGGCCGGTTCTCCGTTCGCGCGCTCGGCTGACTACGCTGGTGCCGACGTGGCCGCCGTTCGGGCGGCCGATCCACGGACGCGAATGCGGAGAGCAGTGGCTGAGTACATCTACTCCATGGTCCGGGCCCGCAAGGCTCACGGTGACAAGGTCATCCTCGACGACGTCACGATGGCGTTCCTCCCGGGTGCCAAGATCGGCATGGTCGGCCCGAACGGCGCCGGCAAGTCGACGATCCTCAAGATCATGGCCGGGATGGACACGCCGTCGAACGGTGAGGCGCGTCTGAGCCCCGGCTACAGCGTGGGCATCCTCGAACAGGAGCCGCCGCTGAACGAGGAGAAGACGGTGCTCGGCAACGTCCAGGAGGGCGTCGGCGAGATCCTCACCAAGGTCCAGCGGTTCAACGAGATCGGCGAGCTCATGGCTGAGCCCGACGCCGACTTCGACGCCCTGATGGAAGAGATGGGCAAGCTGCAGGGCGAGATCGACGCCGCGAACGCCTGGGACCTGGATTCCCAGCTCGCCCAGGCGATGGACGCCCTGCGATGCCCGCCGCCGGACGCCGACGTCACGGTGCTCTCCGGCGGTGAGCGCCGCCGCGTCGCCCTGTGCAAGCTGCTGCTCGAGCAGCCGGACCTGCTGCTGCTCGACGAGCCCACGAACCACCTGGACGCCGAGTCCGTCCAGTGGCTGGAGCAGCACCTCGCGAACTACCCCGGCGCCGTCATCGCGGTCACGCACGACCGGTACTTCCTCGACCACGTCGCCGAGTGGATCGCCGAGGTCGATCGCGGTCGCCTCTACCCGTACGAGGGCAACTACTCGACCTACCTCGAGAAGAAGCAGCAGCGGCTCGAGGTCCAGGGCAAGAAGGACGCCAAGCTCCAGCGTCGCCTCAAGGAGGAGCTGGAGTGGGTCCGCTCCAACGCGAAGGGCCGTCAGGCCAAGTCCAAGGCCCGTCTGGCCCGTTACGAGGAGATGGCCGCCGAGGCGGAGCGCACCCGGAAGCTGGACTTCGAGGAGATCCAGATCCCGCCGGGCCCACGCCTGGGCTCGGTGGTCATCGAGGCGAACGACCTGCGAAAGGGCTTCGGCGACCGGCAGCTGATCGACGGCCTGTCGTTCTCGCTGCCGCCGAACGGCATCGTCGGCGTCATCGGCCCGAACGGTGTCGGTAAGACGACGTTGTTCAAGACGATCGTCGGCCTGGAGCCACTCGACGGCGGTGACCTGAAGATCGGGGAGACCGTCAAGATCTCCTACGTCGACCAGACCCGCGCCGGCATCGACCCGGACAAGCCGCTGTGGGAGGTCGTCTCGGACGGACTCGACTTCATCCAGGTCGGCAACGTGGAGATGCCCTCGCGGGCCTACGTCTCGGCGTTCGGTTTCAAGGGCCCGGACCAGCAGAAGCCTGCCGGCGTGCTCTCCGGCGGTGAACGGAACCGGCTGAACCTCGCGCTGACGCTCAAACAGGGCGGCAACTTGCTCCTGCTCGACGAGCCGACGAACGACCTCGACACCGAGACGCTCGGTTCCCTGGAGAACGCGCTGTTGAACTTCCCCGGCTGCGCCGTGGTGGTCAGCCACGACCGGTGGTTCCTCGACCGCGTCGCCACCCACATCCTCGCGTGGGAGGGCGACGCCGAAAACCCGGCAAAGTGGTACTGGTTCGAGGGGAACTTCGAGTCCTACGAGCAGAACAAGGTCGAGCGGCTCGGCCCGGAGGCCGCGCGTCCGCACGCGGTGACCTACCGCAAGCTCACGCGCGACTGAGGCGCCGGATGGCACGGCTGCGCATCCCGCTGCACATCCGGTGGAGCGACGTCGACGGCTATCAGCACGTCAACAACGCGAAGATGTTCACCCTCCTGGAGGAGGCGCGTATCGCGGCGTTCTGGGCCTCAACTCCCGGTGACCGGCAGTTCGCCGCCTCACCGGGGGAGGGGCCCGGGGACGACGGCCAGGGTCGCGGGGGTGGTGGCGAGGTGCCCGGCACGAAGATCCTCGCCACCGGTCCCGGCTCGGGCACGAACACCTACATCGCCCGCCAGGAGATCGAGTACCTCGCGCCGCTGCCCTACACGCTGCGGCCCATCGAGGTGGAGTTGTGGATCTCGCACCTCGGCGGCGCCAGCATCGACGTCTGCTACGAGGTCCCCGGCCCCGACGGGCCGGCCGCCCGGGCGATGACCACCTTGGTGCTCATCGACGAGGCCACCGGTCGGCCCAGGCGGATGACGCCGGAGGAGCGCGCCAGTTGGGAGCCCTACAGGGACGATCCGGTCACCTTCCGGCGCCGGTGACGCCGGGGCGGCTACGGCCGAGGTAGCCGCAGTCCCATCACCAGTCCGGTGGCGCCGTGCTCGAGAACCCGGAAACCGATGTGCTCGTAGAAGCCGATGGCGCGCACGTTCCGGCCACCGACGCCCAGATGGATCCCCGGTACGTCCCGCTGTGCCACTGCATCGAGGACCGACTCGATGAGGCGGCGACCGTTCCCACCACCTTGCCCCTCCGGGACGATGTCGATGTGCAGGTGTGCCGGGAACTGCACCAACCACGGGGCGTTCGTGCGCGGCGGCTCGTGCAGCCGACGGATCTGCCCCGCGTCGGGGGAGTCGTCGCCCTCGTCCGGAAGCGGGTACCGCGCCCGCAGCGCGGGCCACCAGCGCTCCTCGCACCACTGCTCGAACGCCGTGGTGTCCGCCGTCGCCACCGAGTAGCCCACCGGGGTTCCGTCATGGCCTCGCAGCACCCGGACGAGATCGGGCTCGCGCTCGAGGTAGGCGCCGAGGAAGTTGTGTCCGAGCAGCTCGCCGTGGCGGTACAGAGCGGTGGCGTCCCCACCCGAGTCTCCGGTCCGCAGGCAGATGTCGTACAGCACCGGTCTGTCCTCGGGCCGGTACCGGTCGACGACGAGGCCGGTCTCGCCACGTCCCGTAGCCGCCGGCGGGATCGCGAGCGGACCGTCTCCGGCGGGGTCGGAGGTCGGCTGACCCCCGCCGTCGGCGGCGGAGCGCAGTGCCGCCTCGACGCCCGCACGGACGCCCGCCGGCTCCGGCACCGCCCACCCCGCACGCTGGGCGGCGAGCCGCAGCGCTCCCACCACCGGGGGACCTGCGTCGCGCACCCGGTCGCCGAGCTCGGCGAGCACACCGCCGCGCACCGGTCCGTCGTTGGTCAGGACCGACCCGGCGAGCACGACGGCCGGGCTCTGCCGGTCCACCACTGACAGGGTGTGCAGCAGTGCCGTCACCGCACGCTGGACGATCGAGACGGCGACGGCGTCCCCGTCGGCGGCACATCGGCTCACCACCGGAGCGAAGCGCCCGAGCTTGGCGGGGGAATGCACGTCCAGCACCCGCACCAGGTCCTGGCGCGGGTCACCGGTGCTCGGCCCGACCGCGTCGGCCAGCGCGCGGGCCTCAGCGGTCAGCGCCGTCGCCGGACCCCGGCCGTCGAGCTCCGCGGCTGCAGCCCGCAGCCCCTCCAGTGCCAGCCACACCCCCGACCCGGTATCGCCCAGCACCCATCCGAGACCGTCGCATCGCTGCGCCTGCTCGAAAGCCGAGAAGCGGGCCGCCACGGCACCGGTGCCGGCCAGCAGCAGGGCGCCGTCCGGGTTCTCGGACCCGGCCGCGAACGCGACCACCGGGTCCGTGACCACCTCGACCACGCCGGGGCGCGGGCCGAGGGGGGCGAGCGCGGCATCGACCATGGTGACGACGCGGTCCCGGCCGGCCGGTCCGGCCCCGGAGACCCCGGCCAGGCAGGCGATCACCTCGGGCGCACGACCGGTTCTCGCCCGGGCAGTGGCCACGGTCTCGGTGAGCAGCTTGCGCAACGTCGTGCTCAGTTCACCGGTCGAGGACCGGAGGTTCGCGCCCCCGCCGCGCGCCGCCGCGGCGACCGCGCCGTCCGGTGACAGCACGGCCACGGTCGACGAGGTCCCGCCCACGTCGACGCCGATGACGACGGGGAGCCGTGATCCCTCTGCCATGCCTATCCTCGCGTTCCTCGTACGTGGTGACAATTTCCCGCCGCTACGCTAGCTGTGAAAGTTTCCGTCTGCAGCGACTGCCGTCCGATCGCCGCCGACACGACCCGACCGGAGACCACGATGACCGACCACCGCCGAGACGTGCTGCGATCGCCCACAGAGGAACGCAACCCGCGCACCGAGCAGATCGACCAGCTCGGCAGTCGCCCGCTGGTCGACCTCGTCCTCGGTGAGGACCGCGGGGTCGTCGCAGCGGTGGAGGCAGCCGCGGGAGCCCTCGCCGAACTCGTCGACCACGCCGTGCGCGCGGTCGACGACGGCCATCGCCTGCACTACGTCGGGTCAGGGACCTCGGGCCGCCTCGGCGTGCTCGACGCCGTCGAACTGTTGCCGACCTACGACGTCGGCGAGGAAACCGTCCGGGCGCATCTGGCCGGCGGTCTCGACGCCCTGGTGCACGCGGCAGAGGGGGCCGAGGACGACGCCGCCGCGGGTGCCGAGCTCGCCGGCGCGTTCTCCGCCGGTGACCTCGTGATCGGGATCGCCGCGTCCGGGCGCACCCCCTACGTCGGCGGCGCGCTGCGCGCCGCGCGCCGGGTCGGCGCGGCCACAGGCCTGATCACGAACAACCCGCACGCGCCCCTCGCCGAGCACAGCGACGTCATCGTCGCGCTCGACACCGGTCCCGAGGTCGTCACCGGCTCCACCCGGATGCGGGCGGCGACGGCCCAGAAGATCGCGCTCAACACCTTCTCCACGGCGGCGATGGTCCGCTTGGGCAGGACGTACTCGAACCTGATGATCTCCGTGC
>Ga0079224_100016398_pt1 | contig 10410 bp, 8 predicted proteins | sample Stecom2015_FD_80414 | JGI IMG/M metagenome (GOLD analysis project Ga0079224, IMG submission 80414) | Agricultural soil microbial communities from Utah to study Nitrogen management - Steer compost 2015 | ecosystem: Environmental > Terrestrial > Soil > Agricultural land | place: USA: Utah...
CCGACGTGAGCGAGGCGTTCCGGCGCGTGCGGAGCGAGCGCGAGGAGCAGGCGCTCTACCTCCAGACCGTCGTCCGCCACGTCGGCGTGGCGCTCGTGGCGTTCCGCGACGACGGGGAGGTGGCGCTGTTCAACGAGGCGGCGGGGCGGCTCCTCGGCCTCCGCCGCCCGCGCACGCTGGGCGCCGTCGCGGCGGGGCACCCGGCCCTCGCGGCGGCGCTCCAGGAGGCCCGCTCGGGGGGCCGCGCGCTCGTCGAGGTCGAGCGCGACGACCAGCCGCTCACGCTCGTCGTCCACGCGACGCGGTTCCAGATCGGCGGCGCCTTCTACACGCTGGCCTCGCTCCAGGACATCAGGCCCGAGCTCGAGGAGAAGGAGATCGAGGCGTGGCAGCAGCTCACGCGCGTGCTCACGCACGAGATCATGAACTCGGTGACCCCCATCGCCTCGCTCGCCGCCACCGCGAGCGACCTCCTCCGCGACAGCAGCGGCGACGGCGCCGCCTCGACCGATGGCGTGGCCGAGGCGCTCCGCGTCATCGAGCGGCGGTGCGACGGGCTCGTCCACTTCGTCGAGGCGTACCGGAGCCTGGCGCGGCTGCCGAAGCCGGCGTTCCGGATCGCCCGGGCGGCCGACCTCCTCGGCGGCGTCCAGGCGCTCCTCCGGGCGACGGCCGCCGAGCGCGGGGTGGACCTCCGCTGCGAGGTCGAGCCGGAGGGGCTGGAGCTGGTGGCCGACCCCGAGCTCGTCGAGCAGGCCCTCGTCAACGTCGTCCTCAACGCGATCCAGGCCGTCGAGGGGCGGCCCGGGGCGTGGGTGCGGCTGCGCGCCCGCTCGGGGCCGTTCGGGCGGCCCGTCGTCGAGGTGACGGACAACGGGCCGGGGCTGCTGCCGGAGGTGCGCGAGGCCGTCTTCGTCCCCTTCTTCACGACGAAGCCGGGCGGCTCCGGCATCGGGCTCAGCCTCGCCCGCCAGATCGCCCGCCTCCACGGCGGCACCCTCACCGTCCGCTCCCGGCCCGACGAGGAGACCACGTTCGCCTTCCGGTTCTGAGCCGCTCGGCGGGTCTTCGTCGAAAAGCCGACGCGGGGCGCCCCTCCGTCGAACCGACCCCCGCCCCGCGCCGTATCCTGCGGCCGATCCGAACCCCACGCGGCCATGAAGCAGACACGGAAGGAAGAAGCGCGCCCGGAGGCCGGCGGCGACGGGCACACCGCGCCGGCCGAGGAGCAGATCGCGGCGCTCCAGGAGGAGGCCCTCCGCCACACCCGGCTCTCGCTGGAGCACATGGCCCGCCACGGCGTCCGCCCCGAGGGCCGCGTGGCGCTGTTCCTCCCACCCGAGGCGCGGCAGCAGGAGATCCACCGCCTCCCCTACCGCCACGCCGCCCGCCAGGTCGTCGTCTACGAGACGGAGCCGGGCGAGTTCAGCGCGCTCTGCCCCTTCTCCGGGCTCCCCGACTTCGGCACCGTCCGCATCGAGTACGTCCCGGGCTCGTGGCTCGTCGAGCTGAAGAGCCTGAAGTACTACCTGCTCTCGTGGCGGCACGTCGGGCAGGCGCAGGAGGACATCACGGCCATCGTCTACGAGGACCTCATGCGCCACCTCGAAGACCCGGACTACCTCGTCGTCACCACCGTCTACAACGTCCGCGGCGGGATCAACACGACGTGCACGGTGGACAGCCGGGCGCAGGGGTAGGCGCCCCCCCCGCTCGCCCCGTAGACAATCCGCCCGCCTGAACCGGCCGCCCCGGCACCGGCGCGGTTTCTGAACCGCCGCCCGCCTCTCCGTCCCCCCATGAAGAAGCTCCTCGTCGTCGCCCTTGTCCTCGCCGCGCTGGCGGCGTTCGCGCTCGGCGTCGGGCTGTGGCTCGCGTTCTGGCCGAACACCCCCGACTACGAGGGCTACCGGGGCGTCCGCCTCCCCACCCGCTCGTTCGACGCGGCGGCCGACTCGCTGGAGGCGGCGGGGCTGCTCGCCTCGCGCGCTTCGTTCGAGCTCTTCGCCACGCTGACCGGGTGGGACCGGCAGGTGAAGCCGGGGCACTACCGGTTCGAGGCCGGCGCGAGCAACTGGGACCTGATGGACAAGATCCGGAAGGGGCTCGAGGACCCCATCCTCGTCACGATCCCGCCGGGCGCGACCGTCGGCCGCCTCGGCCGCGTCCTCCGCAACCAGCTCGGCACCGACTCGGCGGCCGTCGTGCAGGCCCTCCGCGACTCCGCCCTCGCCGCCGAGCTCGGCACCGACACCCTCCACCTCTTCGGCCACATGCGGCCCAACACGTTCGACATCTACTGGACGATGGACGCGGAGGAGGCCGTCCGCCGCATCCACCGGTGGTACGAGCGGTTCTGGACCGCCGAGCGCGAGGCGAAGGCGGAGGCCCTCGGCCTCACGCCCGAGGAGGTGCTCACGCTGGCGAGCATCGTCGAGTGGGAGGCGCGCGTGCCGGACGAGCGGCCGCGCATCGCGGGCGTCTACCTCAACCGCCTCCTCGGGCGGACGGCCGCCGGGCGGATGCGCCTCCAGGCCGACCCGACGGTCCAGTACGCCCTCATGCTCGCCGACGGCGGCCCCATGCGCCGCCTCCTGCTCTCGGACTACCGCTTCCCCAGCCCCTACAACACCTACCTCGTAGACGGCCTCCCCCCCGGCCCCATCACGAACCCCTCGGAGTCCAGCATCGACGCCGTCCTCGACGCCGAGGAGCACGACTACCTGTACTTCGTCGCCACGACGGACGGGAGTGGGCGGCACCGGTTCAGCCGTACGCTCGCCGAGCACAACCGGGCCGCCGCCGAGTGGAGCCGGTGGCTCTCCGAGCAGTACCGCCTCCGCCGCGAGCGCGAGCGGGCCGCGCAGGACTCCCTCGCAAGTTCGGGGGCCACTGGCCAATAGGCACTGGATCTCAGATTCCTCCTTCCCCATTGGCCAGTGGCCCTTCCTCCTTCCCCTGAATGAACCTCCGCGCCGTCCGCACCCTCGTCTCGGCCCAGCTCCGGCAGGAGCTGCGGCACCCGCGCAGCGGCCGGCTCGGCGCCTCGCGCGTGGGGCTGACGGCGCTGGCCTACGGGTTCTCCGGCCTCGTCCTCGCCCTCTCGCTGGGCACGGCGCCGCCCGAGACGGTGCTCTACGTGGCCGGCTCGTTCGGCCTCGTCCTCGCCGCCTTCGGCATCGCCGGCTCGTACGACGAGCTGATGGGGCGGCCGAAGGACAACGCGTGGCTGGTGACGCTGCCGGCGAGCGAGACGGAGCAGTACGCCGCGCGGATCGTGGGCATCGGGGTGTACGTCCTCCTCGTGGCGGCGTCGGTGGCGCTGCCGGTGGTCGTGCGCGTGGCGTTCGAGCACGGCGTGGCCGCCGGCCTCGGCGTCGGCGCGCTCGTGGCGGGGGGGATGGCGTGGACCTCGACGGCGGCGGTGGCCGTGCTGTGGGCGCTCACGCTCGGGCTGCCCTACCGCCTCCTCCGCCCGGCCCTCTCGGTCACGCGGACGCTCCTCATCGCCGCGCTCGTGCTCGGGTACCAGTGGGTGGGGGCGAAGCCGGAGGTGGCGACGGCGCCGTGGTGGCCCGCCGCCTGGCTCGCCGACGGCCTCGCCGGGCGGCCGACGCTGGGGCTGGCGCTGCTCCTCGGCTCGGTGGGCCTGCTGGTGGCCGCGCTCGCGGCGTACTTCCCCGGCCGCTACTTCCGCCTCCTCGGCCGGCTGGCCCGCGGGGCCGAGGAGGCCGAGCGGCGCGCGCGCGAGCGGCGGACGCTGATGCTCCCGGAGCGGCTGCTCGTGCGCGCCCCCGCGGCGCGGGCGGCCTACGGCTTCGCCCTCTCGGCCTTCCGCGACGACCGCCTCGTGCGCGGGCGGCTGTGGCCGGCGGCGCTGCTCCCCCTCGGCTTCGTGCTGTTCGGCTGCTGGATGGGCGGCCTCGGCGACCTCTTCGCCTACGGCCCCGAGCACGTCCTCGCCCTGCCCGAGACGCGCCTCCACCTCTCGGTGGCCGTGATCCTGCTCTTCTGCGGGCAGTCGCTCGTGCAGACGCTCCAGTTCTCGGACCACGCCGAGGCGGCGTGGGTGTTCGACACGCTGCCGGCGGCGCGGCCGCGGCTGCTCCAGCTCGGCGCGCAGCAGGCCCTCCAGTACCGCGTGCTCCTCCCGCTCCACGCCGTCGTCGCCACGGCGCTGGCCTTCACGATGCCGGCCACGCACGCCCTCCTCCACGCCGCGTTCTGGTACGCCGTCGTGGCGCTGTCGACGCGCGTGCACGCCGTGCTCCACCGCCGCCCCCCCTTCGCCCGCCACGGCGACCGCTTCGACGCGGGCGGGCGGTTCATGCCGCTGCTGGTCTCGGTGCCGGCGGCGCTCGTCGTGCTCCTCGTGCAGATGTTCACGTTCACCGAGCCCATGCTGGCGCTGCAGGCCGTCCTCGACCTCCTCCTCGCCAACGCCGGGCTGGCGCGGGTCGTCGTGCATCGGCGGCGTCGGGCGGTGCCGGCCGTCGAGGCGGCGCCGGTGCCGGCCGAGGCACTCTCGTAGCTCAGTCGCCCTCGGGGTGGAGCGCCCAGGCGTAGTCGCGCAGGGCCTCGGCGCGGCGGCGGACGAGGTCCACCTTCCGGTCGAGGTGGATGGGGAGCCACATCGTCCCCTCCATCCGGCCGTAGACCGCGTCGAGGGCGGCGAACTCGGCGTCGCGGAAGGCGAGCCACCGGCGCTGGGCGTCGCGGAGGACGTCAGCGGCCTCCGGTTCGAGCTCCGCCATCACGCGCTCGTACGCCCGGTTCAGCTCGGCGTCCCAGTCGTCGTAGGCGGCGTCGAGGCAGCGGAGCATCCCGTGCGTGGAGGGGTCGGCGTCCATGCAGGCGCCGAGGCGCTGGTCGATGGGGTCCTCCGCCTCGACGGTCTGCGCGGCGGTGGGAACGGCGAGGAGGAGGAGAGGCAGGGCGAGGAGGCGCATGAGGAGTTCGAGTGGAGCCGACGCAAACCTGCCACCCGCCCCCCATTCGGCGCAAGCTCAGAACCGCACGTCCACGCCGGCCTGGAGCGCGTTGCGCACGGCGCCCTCGAAGACGAACGACGGCGACGAGGCCTCGTCGCGGGTGTGGACGAAGGCGAGGTCGAGGCGGGCCTGCGGGTGGAGCTGCACGCCGAGGCCGAGGGCGTACTGCTGCCAGACGGCCTCGGGCACCGGCCCGTCGAAGCGGGGGTCGGGCTGGAACGCGGCGCCGACGCGGAAGGCCACGGCGCCGAGCCGCGCCTCGGCCCCCACGCGCGAGTGGATGACGGTGCGGAAGAAGGCGTCGGCGTAGTCGTTGGCCCCCGCGAGGCCGGGCGCCCCGTCCGCGTCGAACCGGGCCTGCGACCAGTCCACCACCTCGACGTCGGCCGAGACGAGGACGGCCTCGCTCCCGGCGAGGAAGCCGGCGGCGACGCGCCACGGCGTCGTCATGCGGACCTCGCCCGTGGGCTCGTCGAGGTCCACGCGGAGGTACGTCGGCGTCTCGACGGTGAGGCCGAGGCGGACGCCGTAGTCGAGGGCGAGCGAGAGGCCGGCGCGCCCGTTGACGCCGGCGAGCGACGCGCCCGCCGTCTCCCCGACGATCCCGTTGAGGGCGAGCCCGGCCATCAGCCGCGGCGCCACGGCGACGGCCCCTGCGGCGGACACCTCGCCCTGCCACCCCGGCCCCTCCTCCCCCCTGCCGACGAAGACGGGGTACACGACGCGCTCGGCGTAGCCGCCGCCGACGGCGAGCGCCCCGCGCCGGACGGGGATGGGCGCGGCTAGGCCGAGCGCGCTCAGCGTCAGCCCGCTGGCCTCCTCGCCGCGAAAGGGGCCGATCTCCTCGACCTCCTCGTGGAAGAAGTGCCCGGCCGCGACGGCCTGCCGGCTCTGGAGATAGGCGAGGCCGGCGGGGTTGGCGGCGGCGGCGGTCCAGTCGCCCAGCCCGGCGACGGCGGCCCCGCCCATCCCCGTCATCCTCGGCCCGACGGCGGCCTCGCGGCGCCCGTAGGCGAAGAGGAAGTCGGCCGCCTGGCTGGCGCTCTGGCCGGCGGCCGGGAAGGCGAGGAGCACGGCGAGGGCGGCGGGCAGGGCGCGACGCGCGAGCTTCGGCTTCGACATGGTGAGGGGGCGCAGGACGGGCGGATACGGAGGAGGCCCGCCGCCGGGGCAGCGGGCCTCCCGACGTGACGGCCGGGGCCGCCGGCGGCGGCTCAGCCGCGGCGGCTGCGCGAGGGCCGGCTGCTGTCGCGGTCACCGCCCCGGTCGCTGTCGCGCGAGGGGGCCGGGCGGCTGGTCTCGCGGCGGGGCGGCGGCGAGGGCCGCGACTCCTGCCTCGGGGGCGGGGCCGGACGCGACTCCGGGCGTGGGGGCGGCGCGGGCCGGCTCTCCTGCCGCGGCGGCGGCGTGTACGTCCGCGAGGGTGGCGGGGCCGGGCGCGTCTCCTCCCGGCGCGGCTCCGGCCGCACGGGCCGGGCCTCCTCACGCGGCGGCGTGTACGTCCGGCGCGGCTCCGGCCGGCGGACCTCGTCGCGGCGGGGCGCCGGGCGCTCCCGCTGCGGCGTCTCCGTGCGGGAGGGCGTGCGCTCCACCCGACGGGGCTCCGGCCGCACGACCCGCTCGGGCCGGTGCTCCTCGCGCTGCGGCGCGATCTCCGAGCGGCCGGGCACCACCCGCTCCGGCTGGCGCTCGACGCGCTCCGGCCGCACGGCCCGCTCGGGGGTACGCTCGACCCGCTGCGGCTCGGTCCGGCGCTCCGGCTGCGTCCGTTCGGCCCGCGGCGGCGTCGCCCGTCGGGCCGGCTGCTCGACGCGGGCGGGGGTACGGGTGGCGCGGGTCGGACGGTCCTCCGCCACGGTACGGCGCGGCGGCGCGACGACGGTGCGCCCGAGGCCGAGACGGCCCTCGTTCACGCGGACCGGGCCCGCGAGCTTGACCGGCCCGCGGTCGCCGTCGCTGTCGTAGTCGCCGTTGCGCCAGCTGTAGCCCCCGTAGGGGAACCACCCGCCGCCGTAGTAGCCGTCGTGGTAGCCGCTCCAGTAGCCGCCGCCGTAGCCGTAGTAGCCGTCCCAGTAGCCGTCGTGGTAGCCGGCCCAGTAGCTGCCACCGTAGTAGGGATCCCAGTAGCCGGACCCGAAGCGGATCGAGATCGAGAAGCCGGGCCGCCAGCACGGCGCCCACGGGTCGTAGTACCACGAGCCGTAGTAGAACGGGTCGTAGAAGTAGGCGACGTCGTAGAACGGCGTGTAGTAGGGGCGGTAGTAGTGCGGGCGGTACCACGCGTACCGGTAGTACGGGCGGTGGTAGTAGTACGGGCGGTAGTAGACGTAGACGGGCGAGTAGTAGGTCGGCGCGTAGTGGTAGTAGTCGGCGTAGTAGCCGCCGTAGTAGTACCCGTCGTCGTAGGGGTCGTAGTCGGAATAGCCGCCGCCGTAGTCGCCCTCGTCGTAGTAGTACGTCCGCTCGTCGCCGTAGTAGTAGCGGGAGACGGAGACGGCGTCGGGGTCGCTGTAGCGGCGGGCGGACTCCGGCGCCGCGACGCCCCAGCCGACGCCCGGCTCCTCCTGCTCGGCGTACGCGGCCTCGCCTTCGGCGGAGGCGTCCTCGGCGTAGGGGTCGAGGTAGGGGTCGTTGGCGACGCCGATGCGCGGCTGCACCTCGGCCGGCGCGGCGGCGGGCTGCGGGGCCGGCGTCGCCGCGTGCGACTGCGACGACGGCGCGCCGAGCTGGGTGTAGCAGCCGGCGAGCGGCGCGAGGGCGAGCGCGGCGGCGAGGGTGAGCAGCCGGGGGTGAGCGCGGTGCGGGTTCATGGGTAGAGGGGGTTGCGGCCGGCGCCGCGGGCGTGCGGCCGGGGCCGGAAAGAACAGGACGGGAGCGGGGTGAGCCGGTGAAGCGGTGGAGGAGCCGGTGGCGCGCGGTGGACCGCGGGCGCGCCGCCCGGTATATTCCCGGCCACTTACGGAGCCGCCGCACCGCCCGCGCGGGTAACACGCGCGAGGACCGTGCCGGCGGCTTTTCGCTCCGTTGCACACCCGACCCGCCGTGTACCGGAGTGTACGGAAGGTATACCCCTCCCCGCCGCGCCTGTTTCGGGCGGTTATCCGCCCCCTTCCCCCTCCCGCCATGGCCGAGAAGATCACCCCGCGTGCCGAGGACTACGCGCAGTGGTACGTCGACGTCGTCCGCGCCGCCCACCTCGCCGACTACTCCCCCGTCCGCGGCTCGATGATCATCCCGCCCAACGGGTACGCCCTCTGGGAGAACATGCGCGACGCGCTCGACGCCATGTTCAAGGCGACGGGGCACCGGAACGCGTACTTCCCGCTGTTCATCCCGCAGAGCTTCCTCGCCCGCGAGGCCGAGCACGTCGAGGGGTTCGCCAAGGAGTGCGCCGTCGTCACGCACCACCGGCTGATGGTGCGCGACGACGGGAGCCTCGGCGTCGACCCCGAGTCCGAGCTCGAGGAGCCGCTCGTCGTCCGGCCCACCTCGGAGACCATCATCTGGGACACCTACAGCCGGTGGATCCAGTCCTGGCGCGACCTCCCCATCCTCATCAACCAGTGGGCGAACGTGGTCCGCTGGGAGATGCGGACGCGGCTGTTCCTCCGCACGGCCGAGTTCCTCTGGCAGGAGGGCCACACGGCCCACGCCACCGCCGAGGAGGCCGTCGAGGAGACGCGCCGGATGCTCGACGTCTATGCCACCTTCGCCGAGGAGTGGATGGCGATGCCGGTGATCCGGGGCGTCAAGACGCCGGCCGAGCGGTTCGCCGGCGCCGTGGACACCTACTGCATCGAGGCGCTGATGCAGGACGGGAAGGCGCTCCAGGCCGGCACCTCCCACTTCCTCGGGCAGAACTTCGCGAAGGCGTTCGACTGCGTCTTCCAGAATCAGAACAACGAGCAGGAGTACGTGTGGGCCACGAGCTGGGGCGTCTCGACCCGCCTCGTCGGCGCCCTCGTCATGACGCACGGCGACGACCGCGGCCTCGTGCTCCCGCCGAGGCTCGCCCCGACGCAGGTCGCCCTCGTCCCGATCTACCGCAAGGACGAGGAGCGGGAGGCCGTGCTCGAGGCCGCCGGCCGCATCGAGCGCGACCTCGCCGCGGCCGGCCTCCGCGTCCACCTCGACGCGCGCGAGCAGTACCGCCCGGGGTGGAAGTTCAACGAGTACGAGGTGCAGGGCGTGCCGCTCCGCCTCGCCCTCGGCCCGCGCGACCTCGCCGACGGCGTCGTGGAGCTGGCCCGGCGCGACACCGGCGAGAAGGAGCGCGTCGGCCTCGACGGCCTCGCCGAGACCCTCCGCCGGCGCCTCGACGCCGTGCAGCAGGCGCTCTACGACCGCGCCCTCGCCTTCCGCCGGGCCAACACGCACGTCGTGAACGACTACGGCCGCTTCCAGGAGCAGATCGAGGCGGGCGGGTTCGTGCTCATGCACTGGGACGGCACGGCCGAGACGGAGGCGCGCGTGAAGGAGGAGACGAAGGCGACCGTCCGCTGCATCCCGTTCCCCGGCCAGCTGGAGGGGACGGAGGAGGCCGGCACCGACCCCGTCTCCGGGCAGCCGGCCGAGCGCCGCGTCGTCTACGCGCGAGCGTATTGAGAAAGGGGGAATGGGGGAAAGGGAGAAAGGGTGACTGGCCCCGCTCCCTTTCCCCCCCTCTCCCCTTCTCCCTCTCTCATGAACACAGGCCTGCCGCCCGAGGACGCCCGCCGCCAGCGCGGCTACCGCGTGGCCAACGCGGTCTCGTACGTCCTCAACCCGCTGTCGCTGCCGCCCGTCGGGTTCGCGCTGGTGCAGTGGCACTTCGGCGCGGGCGCGCTCGAGATCGCGTGGACGTTCGCCGTCGCGGCCGTCTTCTTCTGCCTCGTGCCCCTCCTGTACCTCCTCGGGATGGTGCGGCAGGGGCGGGCCGAGAGCCTGGAGGTGCGCGAGCGCACGCGCCGGCTGCGCCCGTTCCTCGTCGGCGTAGGCTCCTACCTCGCCGGCATCCTCGTCCTCGGGCTGACGGTGCGGACGGCGCTCCCGCTCATCGTCGGCATCGCCGCCCTCTTCCCCGTCAACACACTGCTGATCGTGGCGATCAACACGCGCTGGAAGATCTCGGTGCACATGACGAGCCTGGCGGGGTTCGTGAGCCTGCTCCTGTTCGTGGCGCTGACGGTGTGGCGGGATCTGCCCGCCGGGGCGGAGACGGCGCTGACGGCGGCGAGCGTGGCGCCGCTGCTGCTCCTACTCCCGCTGATGATGTGGGCGCGCGTGCGCGTCGAGGCGCACACGCCGGGGCAGGTGCTGGCCGGCGCCGCGTTCGGGCTGCTCGTCCCGCTCGCCGAGCTGTACGTGCTCGTCTACCTCGTGCTCGGCCTCGCGTAGGCGCTCGCGCGACGGCCGACCGCGGACCCATCGCAGCTCGTCG
>Ga0079224_100016399_pt1 | contig 10410 bp, 9 predicted proteins | sample Stecom2015_FD_80414 | JGI IMG/M metagenome (GOLD analysis project Ga0079224, IMG submission 80414) | Agricultural soil microbial communities from Utah to study Nitrogen management - Steer compost 2015 | ecosystem: Environmental > Terrestrial > Soil > Agricultural land | place: USA: Utah...
ACAATTGATATTGAATCACCCGTGGCTTCCTGCCTATCCCCGTTTGCGCTGAACGCGCTAAACAGTTCGCAGACGAGTCAGGGCTGTGTTGGCTTCCTGAATAACTCATGCCGCCTGGCGTGCTTTGCTGCGAGCAACACAATTCTCTTCGCAACTAGACGCTGAAATTGTACAGCTCTGCTGACTGCTGACATCTCGTTTCAGCGAAAGACGAACAACTCACCAACGAGATTTCGAAATGGCGATTGCGCCACTTAAACGAAGGAGCGAATCTTTGATCGACGGTGTCAAAATTGTCCCCTTGCGCCAGATAGTAGATGAGCGTGGAAAGATCATGCACATGTTGAAGGCGACCGATCCTCACTTTATAAAGTTCGGTGAGATTTATTTTTCCTGTGCTTGGCCAGGTACGATTAAGGCCTGGCACATTCACCAGACGATGACGGTTAACAATGCCGTTCTTTCAGGGCGGGCCAAGCTTGTTATGTATGACTTGCGAAAGGACTCTCCCACCTATAAAGAATTGCAGGAAGTCTTCTTTGGTGAAGACAATTATTGTCTGGTCCAGATCCCTCCCGGCATTGCCAACGGATACAAGGCCTATGGCGACAAGATGGTGATCATGGCCAACTGCGCTACCGAGCCCCACGATCCGGAGGAGATGCTGCGTCTCGATCCATTTTCGGACGAGATTCCTTACGACTGGGCTCTTAAGCACGGTTAGCCGTGTCCTCTGCCCGATTTGCCCGATTCTGTCGTATCCGACGTCAACGAGAAAGGCGGCCATAATGACTGTACCATTGACTCTGCAGGAAGCCCTTCGACCAGCCTCGGAACTGGTTCGACCTGCGCCCGGGTTGATCGTGACCAGGACACCCTTGCGTGTGAGTTTTGCCGGAGGGGGAACGGATATTCCTGATTTCTATGAGGATGAGTTTGGTGCCGTTCTATCCACTGCCATAGATAAGTATGTGTACGTGACAGTGAAGCGGCACAGCGAGATTTTTCTGGAACCAATCAGATTGAACTACTCGACCAGCGAAAAGGTTCAGAATGTCGATGAAATTAAGAATCACATCGCCCGCGAGTGCATCCGGTTGCTGGATATTCGACCGCCTCTTTATATCAGCACGGTTGCAGATCTTCCCGCTTCTACCGGACTTGGGGGATCGAGCAGCTTTGCCGTCGGGCTTCTGAATGCCCTCCATTCTTTTCGGGGCGAGCGGGTCTCAGCCGGCCAACTCGCGGAAGAGGCCGCCTACGTCGAGATTGAAGTTCTCAAGCAGCCGATCGGCAAGCAGGATCAATATGCGGCTGCTTTTGGAGGACTGAATCTGCTCCGCTTCAATCCAGGCGGACGAGTTTCTGTCGAACCCCAACGGCTGGCCAATGGGTCACTCCGCAGGCTATTCGATCACATTCTGATGTTCTGGACCGGCCATCAGCGTGATACGTCTGCTGTGCTTAGCGAACAAAAGAGGAGGACACACCGCAACAAGGAATCCTTGCGTCGGATTCGTGACCTGGCCCTTGAGCTTAGAAACCTGCTCGTCGACCGAGATGTGGATCCCGAACAATTCGGACGCGTCCTGCATGAGAACTGGCTCTTGAAGCGTGAACTGGCTAGCACAATTTCTAATCGGAACATTGATGCCTGGTATGAGAAGGCTATTGTAGCAGGAGCCTGGGGCGGAAAGATCTGCGGTGCTGGTGGCGGTGGTTTCCTGCTGTTTGTGGTAAGGCCAGAGGCTCAAAATAATGTCCGAATGGCGTTGAATAATCTAATGGAGATTTCAGTTCTTCCGGAGGTCCATGGCTCACGGGTGCTCTTGCCGGCTGGTGAATAGTAGGCCTTTGGCTTTCCGCCGGAACTATAACGACGGCCATTCTGGCCGTTTGAAATGGCCCCGACAGGCAGGGATTCTTGTCTTACACTGGAGCGGCCACCGGTCGTCATGTGCGATTAGCATCTCGCTCGTCGCAATTCGGAGGCCCAAACGCTTTGTCGTCATAAGACGGAGATCATTTCTATGAGTTGTCTTGTTTGTAACCGCGATTGTGTCGAGGAATTTCTGGATCTGGGACGAACAGCTCTGGCAAATAAATTCCTTACGCGACAGGAGATCGAGGCGGGCGAAGAGAAATTCCCCCTTAAAGTGGGATTCTGTCACAATTGCAACCATGTCCAGCTGACGGAAAAGGTCCCACCTGAAAAAATGTTTGAGGATTATCTCTATATCTCGTCAGCCTCCGATACGTTGCAGGCCCATTTCAAGGAGCTGAGCGAATTGCTCGTGAAGCGTTTCGGGTTGAGTAGCGACAACCTGGTGGTCGATATCGGGTGCAATGATGCGACGCTACTTCGCCATTTTGCTCGCCAGGGGGTCAGAACTCTGGGCGTGGATCCCGCTCAAAACCTGGCGTCCCTTTCCTCTGGAGTTGATCGTTTCACCGGGTACTTCACTTCCCGTACTGCGAGTGAAATTGTTCGTGAATGGGGGAGGGCTGATGTCATTACAACCACTAATACCTTCCCCCATATTCAGAATCTTCAGGACTTCATTCAGGGCATCAAGCTGTTGCTCGCACCGGGAGGCGTGTTTGTCGTCGAGGCCCATTATCTGGTCGATCTGCTAGAGCAGGCGGCGTTTGATACCGTGTACCACGAACATGTCTCTTACTGGGCCTTGCGCCCGCTGAATTACCTGCTCGAAGCCTACGACTTGCAGGTTGTCGATGCTGAGAGGCTTCCCATTCATCATGGTCAATTGCGTGTTTTTATTCAGCGGAAAGAGGAATCGTGGGTTCGGCCCAGCGTGGGTGAGATTCTCGATCTGGAGAAACGTGTTGGATTGGATCGAATCGAGACCTTCAAGAACTTTGCAGCACAGGCTCTCGAGACTAAGAGAGGACTGACTCGTTTGCTCCAGGAGCTGAAGACCGGAGGCAAGAGAATTGCCGGCTATGGGGCTCCTGCCAAAGCAAGTACGCTGCTCGAGTTTCTCGAGCTTGGTCCTGAGACGGTTGAATTCATTGCTGACAAGAGTCCTCTCAAGCAGGGGCGGTTTACTCCGGGAATGCATATTGAGATCGTGCCGCCCGAGAAGCTCCTGGAAGAACGCCCTGATTTTGTCTTGTTGCTGGCCTGGAATTTTGAAAAGGAAATCTTGGAGCAGCAGGCAGAATATCGTCGCCTGGGGGGACGGTTTATCGTCCCCGTCCCGGAAGCCAGAGTGGTGCAGTAGCCTTACGAGCGCGGGCATCCCTGCCCGCCCAATGCCCATGCGCAAGCATGAAAGCGGGAAATATTAACCACCGAGCCACAGTGGACAGAGGAAAGCCTAATACTCAAGGCACAAGAAAAATCGAGAGCCTGGGGTGGCGCCTTCGGCTTGCCCTGGGCTTCCGGATTGTCTCCCGCCTTCAGCCGGATTGCCCTTTCCTGAACAATCAAGAAAAGCGTACCCCGGAAGGTGTACACCAAATTTACGAAAAAGCCCGATTAAGGCGATAGCCGCAACTCTGGCTTAGCGGCCCCACAAAGAGTCGCACTCTGAAGCAGCGCGATAAGCCCTATGTTTGCAATAAGTGACCATCGGCTGAACCCAACATCTGAACTTGACCTGACGGCTCTCGGTCTCGAGATGTATGACTTCATTATTCGTCTTTACCCGGTCTGCCGGAGTATTACAGGAAACGGTGTCCGTGAAACGCTGCAAGCGATCCGCGAGTATGTAAACCTGGAGATTCGTGAAGTCCCTTCCGGCACCAGGGTTCTCGACTGGACCGTGCCCCCTGAGTGGAACATCCGCGCGGCTTACATCAAGGACCCGTCGGGGCGCAAGATTCTCGATTTCGCCAATTCTAATTTGCATGTTGTCGGCTACAGTATTCCAGTTCACCAGAAAATGTCCCTGGAAAATTTAAAGCCTCATCTTTTCACACTTCCAGACAGGCCTAAGGCGATTCCTTACCGGACCAGCTATTACCAGAAAGATTGGGGCTTTTGCCTGGCTCACGCGCAATTTGAGCAGCTCATCGATGGTGAGTACGAGGTCTTCATCGATTCAACACTGGAACCCGGCAGCCTCTGCTACGGGGAAGCTTACCTTCCTGGCAACCTGGACGAAGAAGTGTTGATCTCGACCCATGTCTGTCACCCATCTCTTTGTAACGACAATTTGTCGGGAATTGCCGTTGCGACTTTTCTTGCCAGGAGTCTCGCTGGCCGATCGAGGCGCTACTCCTATCGCTTTCTTTTCGTTCCTGGCACAATTGGGCCGATCACCTGGCTGGCTTTCAACCAGAGCAGGACGAACTCGATCCGGTATGGAATGGTCTTGGCTTGCGTCGGTGACGATGGCCCTTTTACCTACAAGAGGAGTCGTCAGGATAAGGCTGAAATTGACCGAATTGTCTCTCATGTCCTCGCGACTTCTGGCAAAGAGTACGAGATACGCCGTTTCATCCCATATGGCTATGATGAGCGCCAGTACTGCTCGCCCGGATTCAATCTGCCGGTGGGTTGTTTAATGAGGACGCCGCACGGTGAGTTTGAGGAATATCACAATTCGGATGACGATCTCAATTTCGTCCAGGCGGAAGCGCTGGCCGGGAGCCTTCATCAATGCTTCCGAATCGTCGAAGTGATTGAGCGAAATCACTCGTTCCTAAACACCGCCCCGTATGGAGAGCCTCAGCTTGGAAAGAGAGGGCTTTACGATGGGACGGAAGAACAACGCCATGCTCTGCTCTGGGTCTTGAACTATTCTGACGGATCTCACTCCCTGCTCGATATTGCCGAACTTTCGAATCTAAATTTCTCTATAGTGGCTGAAGCCGCCGACCGGCTTCTGGCTAGAGGTCTTCTAAAGGAAGCGGATAAGAAATCTCTGGAGAGTTAAGCTTCGGCTTTTAATTATGGATCGACGGACCAGGAAATCCATCTCGACGACGTCACAGCCAGGATGGCCTTCCGGCGTATCTGCTACACAGTAGGGCAGGCATCTTACCAGTTAGGTTACGACCCGAATTCCGGCCTGTCCATGGAGAACCCACCCTATGCTCAAGAATAAACTGGCCCTCGTCACAGGAGCTAGCAGTGGAATCGGTCGATCGATCGCAGTTTCGCTGGCTGAGCGTGGAGCCGGTCTCTGTCTGACCGGTCGTAACCAGGAAAGGCTCAACGAACTGGCGGATTGTCTTAAGAAGCGAAATGCCTCGGTCTGGTTCGCAGCAGCTGACCTTATTCATGACGAGGAAGTTCGGCGATTGGCGGATCGCATTTGCAATGAGCTCGGGCGTCTCGACGTCCTGATTCACTCAGCTGGAGCTATTGTTAACGGGGAAATGTCGCGAGCCTCGGTCGATGACTTCGATTATCAATACCGCATCAATGTTCGAGCTCCCTTTCTTCTGACCCAGATTCTGTTGCCCCTTCTGAAAGAGAGCCGGGGGGAGGTGGTCTTCATCAACTCGAGTGCGGGGCTCAGGGCAGTGCCCGGTGCAGGCCAATATGCAGCCACAAAACATGCCCTGAAAGCAGTAGCCGACGCCTTTCGTGCCGAAGTGAACAGCGACGGAGTTCGCGTTTTGAGCATTTACCCGGGCAGGACGGCGACCCCTATGCAGGCAAGCATCTGTGAGATGGAAGGAAAACCCTACCATCCTGAGTTGTTGATTCAACCGGCTGATGTGGCTCTTCTGGTTGTAAACGCACTGGAAACGCCGAGGTCGGTTGAGATAACAGACCTCAGCATGAGGCCCATGGTTAAGTCTTATTGAGCGATTCAATGTTGCCACTGACTCGCACACATTTACTCGAAGGCTTAAGAAACCCGGCTCAGTTCGGGCAGCGCGCTTTTCGATATCTCGTGCGCAACGCTGTGGGGACGATTACACGCGTCGAAACGGATGCTCCCGTAGCTGCTTTGACATTTGACGACGGTCCCCACCCTGAGTTTACGCCTCGTCTGATTCGCCTTCTCGAACGTTTCGATGCTCGGGCGACCTTCTTTATGCTTGGCCAATCGGCGGCGCAGTACCCAGAAATAGTAAAGAGGGTGGCAGAAGCAGGGCATGCCATCGCCAATCATACCTTTGACCACCCGTCCTTTCCATTGATTACACGCGAGGAGCGGCTCAACCAGCTTCGTAGCTGCCGGGAGGCGTTAAGCCCCTACGAGCAAAAGCTCTTTAGGCCTCCTTATGGCGAGCAGAGTAAAGCCTCGCATTTCGACGTGACACGTCTGGGATACAAGGTGATTCTCTTTGATGCTCATGCCGATGACTGGTTTGAACCTGACAGCGAAAGGATGACGCAACTCCTGCACAATCAAGTACGGCCGGGTTCAATCGTATGTTTGCATGATGCGATCTACTGGCATCGATTGCCTTCCCTCGTGCCTCGTTTGGCCGAGAGGCCCCTGGTAGATAGAAGGTCAATGCTGAAGGCCCTTGAGAAATATCTAGAAAAGGCCGCCCGCCGTTTTCGTTTCGTCACGGTACCGGAACTGTTTCGCTACGGCCGACCTCGCCGCGTGGATTGGTATCGAGTGACTTCACCAGGATCTACTGGATCTGCAGAAAATCGGGGGTAACTCATCTGTAAATAGGGGAATCAGTATGTGGGGAGAGTCCAACAGCAAGTGGGGAGAATCCATCAGTAGGAGAGGTGAACGGATTCGCCATGAAAACTTTGGAGGATATCGACCTCAGTGTAGTGATTCCCTGTTACAACGCGGAAGCGACTATCAGTGAGCAACTGGATGCACTTGTTAATCAACACTGGAAACATGGTTGGGAAGTTGTCGCTGCTGATAACGGCTGTACGGATCATACGATGGAGATCGTGCGCAGCTATTCCCGAAAGCTGCCACTTCGGATCGTGGACGCTTCTGCTCGGCGGGGCCAACCGTTTGCCCTGAATATGGGCGCTGAAGCCGCCCGGGGACGGTCGTTGGCCTTTTGTGATGCTGATGACGTGGTCGGAGAGGGCTGGCTGGAGGCGATAGGCAACGCCCTCCAGAAGTATTACTTCGTCGCTTCTAGAATCGAGTTCCGGAGGCTTAATCCCGAATGGCTGTGTGCCATTCGAGGTTGCCACCAGCAGGAACGAGGTCTCCAGATGATCTGGTACCCTCCCTACCTTCCCCATGCGGGAGGCGGCACTATCGGTGTCCGTAAGAAGCTCCATCGCTGGGTTGGAGGATTTGACGAGTCGCTTCCTTATCTACACGACACAGATTTTTGCTTCAAACTCGAACTGGCCGGTTTCAACTGTCATTTCGAGCCAAGCGCCTTGATACACGTTCGCTTCAATCAGGATGGGGAGAGAGAGTTTAGACAGGCTCGCCGTTGGGCCGAATACAATGTGAAAGTCTACAAACGTTATCGGAACCTGCTCGGCATGAAGGCCGAGCGACCGTGGAGCCGGTATCTGAGACAGTGGCCGGGACTTATCCAAAAGTTAGTGACTGCTAAGGACACCAAGCGTCGCAGGTTGATGTGGTCTCTCGGCTGGCATATCGGACTCCTGGAAGGCAGCATCAAATACTTTGTCGAGCCGGTGCCCAGATGACGGGATGAGTATGTGTCTTGTGGGCAACTGAATCAGCATGAATGACCGAGAAAAGATTCGCCTGAGTGTGGTGATTCCCTGCTACAACGCAGAAGCTACGATAGGAGAGCAGCTGGAAGCCCTCACTCGCCAGAGTTGGTCCTACCCCTGGGAAGTGGTGGTCGCAGATAATGGCTGCACCGACAATTCCATGCAAGTCGTAAGAAGCTACGCTGATCGTCTCCAAATCCGAATTGTGGATGCTTCAGATCGGAAAGGACAGCCCTACGCTTCAAATGCAGGAGCAGCCGGAGCTCGAGGAGAGTACCTCCTCTTTTCTGATGCCGATGATGTTGTCGGAGACGGTTGGCTGGAAGCGATGGCGAATGCGCTTACCGAACATGCGTTCGTGGCCTGTCGGATTGACATGGCGCGATTGAACTCGGAATCGGTCCGTGCCGTATACGCGAACCATCCCCAGGAACGAGGACTGGAACGGATCTGGTATCCACCCTATCTCTACCATGCCGGCGGCTCCACGCTGGGGATCAGGCGGTTCGTGCACGAAGCTGTCGGTGGCTATGATGAGACGCTGGCCTACGTGAATGACGCGGAATACTGCTTTCGAGTTCAGCTGGCTGGCTATGAACTCCACTTTGTTCCCGAGGCTGTTGTACATGTTCGCTTGCGTAGCGACCCACGACAACAGTTTAGCCAGGCCCTCACCTGGGCTGAACACAATGTCAAAGTCTATAAACGCTATAGGCAGTTAACAGGCCAGCGTGTGAAGCATCCTTGGAGACGCTATCTGCTTCGCTGGAAGGGCCTGCTGAAGAGGAGCCTGCAGTTCCGGAGGAAAGATAGAAGGGCTGGTCTTTATTGGGCGCTGGGCTGGCAAATCGGTCTGCTTAAAGGAGCTTTGAAGTACCGTGTGGCACCGGTTCCTAAGTAAAGGGGAGCTTCGTTCGCTCAGATAAGCATTTCACCACTGAGATATCGCTTCCGTATGCTATGTCATAGCTGGAAGATCCGGTTAAACCTTTTCGTAGTTTGTCGCAGAGGAATTTACGTTCGCAATGAGAGGAGTCAAGAAGGTTATGAAGAACAATGTTCGTCGCGTGCTCAAGATCGCACGCAACTGGGTTGGTGAAGAGGAAAAGGAAGATCGCCGTTTCGAGCATTTTGCCTACCATCATTTGAATAAGCTCATGATGGAGATATTGACGAACCGGACGGGTAGCATGCGGCCAAGTTACACCTGGGGTGTTCTGCATGGCGCCTACCTGGCAAAAGCACTGGGTATTCCGCGGATCTCAGTGGCAGAGTTTGGCGTCGCTGGGGGCAGTGGACTGATCGCTCTTGAGAACGCCGCTGAGAAGGTTGAAGAGCGGCTTGGTGTAAAGGTCGATGTGTATGGTTTCGATACCGGGCGCGGTTTGCCCAAACCGACCGATTATCGCGATTTGCCGAATCTCTATTCTGAAGGCTCCTTCGCGATGGACTTCAACGTCCTGAAGCCTCGACTCAAGAGAGCGCAGCTAGTGCTCGGTTTGATCAAGGACACCATGCCCGGCTTTATCGAATCCAAGCCTGCTCCCATGGCTTTTATGTCGGTGGATGTTGATCTCTATTCGTCGACCATGGACGTGTTCAAGCTTCTTGAAGCGGATACCGGCCTGCTATTGCCGAGGATCTATCTCTACTTTGACGACATTATGGGCTTTACCTGTGCTGACTTTAACGGAGAGCGGCTTGCGGTGGCTGAATTCACCTCTACTCACGAGAAGAGGAAGATCTCTCCAATTTACGGCTTGCGTCACTTTGTCCCAAAACCCTTTGCCGACAAGATGTGGCCGGAGATGATCTATATGGCCCATATCCTGGACCACCCACTCTACAACGAGAATGATCAGATGGTTCTGACGAAGGTGCTAAGCCTTCAGCCGGAGCGCCCAAGAGAACTACAGAAAGCCTAAATCGAATGCCGATCTACGTGCTGGGCATCTCAGCCTTTTACCACGATTCAGCAGCGGCTATCCTTTGCGACGGTGAAGTGGTGGCCGCTGCCCAGGAAGAAAGGTTTACCCGGAAGAAGCACGACGCTTCTTTTCCTCGGAATGCCATTGAATATTGCCTGCGCGAGTCAGGGATCAAGGAAGAAGCTCTCGGCTGTATTGCGTTTTATGAGAACCCTTATCTGAAGTTTGACCGCTTGTTAAAAACCTACCTGGCTTTTTCTCCGGCCGGATTTGAGTCTTTACGCCAGTCGATGCCCCTGTGGGCCGGCCATCACCTGAATATTCCCCGCCTGATCCTTCAGGAACTCCCGAGGTATCAGGGAGTGGTGCTCTGTTTCGACCACCATGAATCACACGGAGCCAGTGCCTTTTTTCCTTCGCCTTTCGAGGAAGCCGCCCTTCTAACCCTGGACGCAGTGGGCGAGTGGTCCACCAGTTCGATTGGATACGGTAAGGGAAATCGAATCGAACTCAAGCATGCCCAACGTTTTCCTCACTCACTTGGGATGCTTTATTCAGCCTTTACCTACTACACGGGCTTCAAGGTTAACTCGGGTGAATACAAGTTGATGGGGTTGGCGCCCTACGGAACACCTCGCTACGTGGACCACATTCTGACGAATCTAGTCGATCTCAAGGAAGATGGTTCGATTTGGCTGGATATGTCCTATTTCAATTATTGCCAGGGATTAACCATGACCTCCGAAAAGTTTCATCAACTATTCGGTGGTCCTCCTCGCCGGCCAGAAACCATGATTACCGAGAGGGAGATGGATCTGGCTGCTTCCATTCAGAAGGTCTGTGAAGAGGCCGTGTTGAGATCGGCGAGGTGGG
>Ga0079224_100016400_pt1 | contig 10410 bp, 10 predicted proteins | sample Stecom2015_FD_80414 | JGI IMG/M metagenome (GOLD analysis project Ga0079224, IMG submission 80414) | Agricultural soil microbial communities from Utah to study Nitrogen management - Steer compost 2015 | ecosystem: Environmental > Terrestrial > Soil > Agricultural land | place: USA: Utah...
CATCGTCGCTGGCAGTGGCCGTGCGACGTGGTCGCTCAGGCGCTGGGTGGCTCGGGGTGGACGGTCTGGCTCCGGGGATGGGCGAAGACCCACCGCCGCTGCAGCAGATAGCTGGCCACGAAGAGGCACCCGTCGACGATGATCTTCGCCCATACGACGTGGCCCTGCAGGAGCCAGGCGACCACCGTGGTGAGCAGCGCCGAACTGACCAGAAGCCCGGCCGCGAGCGTGAAGTAGCGGCCCAGCGCCTTGGAGGCCTTCTCCTTGGACTGGAAGACCAGCTGGCGGTTCAGCGCGAAGTTGAACAGCGCCGACACGACCCGGGCCGCCACGGTCGCGCTGGCCACTGCCTCGAAGTGCGAGGCCCCGTCGAACGCCGCGTCGATGATGACCGCGAAGAGCGCCACGTCGACCACGAAGCCGAGCAGCGAGGTGAGGACGAAGCCCGCCGCCTGGGCGAACAGGTGCCCGTAGATGCGCACCGAGTCCTGGACCGGGCGGAAGTGCGTCTGGCTGTTGTCCTCGTCGTGGTAGATCGTCTCGATCGGCACCTCGTCGACGCGGACCTGGTGGCCGAGCATCCACATGAGTGAGTTCATCTCGTACTCGAACCGCGTGCCGCGCACCTTCAGGAGCTCGGGGAGCAGCTCGCGGGAGAAGCCGCGCAGCCCCGTCTGGGTGTCCGGGATGCTGCGGCCGAGCAAGACCTTGACGATGCCGGTGGTCAGGTGGTTGCCGATGCGGCTCTTGGTCGGCAGGTCGGGCAGGTCGAAGTCGCGCACCCCCAGCACACAGACCCGCTCGTCCTCGCGCATGGCCTCGGCCAGCTGCTCGGAGACGGCCAGGATGTCGGGGGCCGAGTGCTGCCCGTCTGAGTCGGCCGTCACGATCCCGGTCACCTGCGGCCGCTCCAGGCAGTGCCGCATGGCGGTCTTGAGAGCAGCACCCTTGCCGAGGTTCTCCGGCTGGGTCAGCACAGTGCACCCCTCGCGGGCGGCGATGGCCTCGAAGACGTGGGCGTATGACGGACCCGAACCGTCGTCGACCACCAGCACGTCGGTGAGCCCCGCGGCCTGCATCTCGGCCACCAGGCCGGGGAAGTCGTCCGACGGGTGCAGGCTGGGGATGACCAGGACGGTGCTCACCGCACCCACTCCACCAGGTAGGGGGCAGGTCCGGGCGGGATGATGCCCTGCTCGGCGAACCACCGCTCGGCCGCGGCGTTCTCGGTGAGCACCACGAAGTGGTCGCAGCGCTCCGGCTCGTGGGGCTCTTCGTCGCCGGCGAACACGATCTCCTCGACATCAGGGGACACCAGGACATAGCGCACGATATAGCGCCGGAAGCCGGAGTCTGGCGTGTTGAGCACCACGCACACCGTGTCGCCCGGCGGCACCTCCTCACCGGCGAGCGCCTGGTCGACCTGGGCGCGGGCTGAGTCGGACGAGTCGGGGACGGGGAGCAACCTGTAGTTGGCGAGGGCGGACATCGCGAACAGCGTGGCGGCAGCGGTGACGGCGGCGAGCACCTGCAGTGCCAGGCGGCTCGCCGCGTCCACGACGGCGAGCAGCAGCCACATCACGACCAGGAACCAGGCAAGGTGCGCAGTCGACAGGTAGCGGTGCAGACCGGCCAGCCTGAGCGCTTCCTCCAGCGGCATGGACAGCAGGAACATCGCAAGGATCCCGGCCACATAGAGCGCGAAGCTGAGCACACCGCCGACAAGAAGCCACACCGCCTCGGAGCGCCGGACCAGCTGGCTCCGACGCAGCAGCACGACGGCCACCACCAGCACGAACAGCAGCACCACCGTGGCGACGTCACCGAGCACCTCGTTGGCGAACGACCGCACGATCGCTTCGACGTCCGACCGGGTCTTCTCCCCGAAGACGTCCTCGAAGCGTCCGGCAGACATCGAGTGCTTGGACTCCATGCCCTCGGGGAAGGTGGCGGACACGTGGTAGGTCCACCACAGCAGGAACGCCCACGGTGCGAGGAGAGCGGGAAGCAGCCACCAGGTGAAGCCCCTGGGTGACCGACCATCCCCGGTGACGTCCGCTGGCTGCCGGCGGTCCGTCATACGCACCCGGGTCAGGACCAGCACCGCGACCGAGGCGAGGACGACGGTGAACAGGCCCGAGTTCTTCGTCATCGCCAGGAAGGCCATGACGATCGCGATCGGAAGCAGCAGACTCCGCAACCGGTCCCGGTTGGCCCACACCAGGACCACCAGGTAGCCGCTCATCACGCCGAGCAGCGTGTCCACGAGCAGGCTGTTGACGAAGATCTCGAACTCGGCGACCACCCAGTACGTGCCGACCACGGCGACCACGCCGACGCCCTTGCGCCGTGGGGTGGCGGAGAGCAGAGCGAGGACATAGCTGAACGTCAGCAGCTGCTGTGCCAGCATCGCCACGGACTCGGCGGCGGTGAGTGTCCGGTTGAAGAGGTAGACGAAGCTCGCGCTGCCGAGCGGGTAGGACTGGAACACCACGACGGTGTCCTCGGCGGTCGGGAAACGGCCCTCGGCGAGCATGACTCTGACCACCAGCGCCCAGTGGCTGAAGTTGTCGTAGCTGACCAGGACCTGGCCGCGCAGGTACCAGGCCAACGCCACCGCGGCGCCGGCGAGCAGCCACAGCGCCGGCTCGCGCACCAGCTCACGCAGCCCGTCGGGTGCCCGCCACGCCTCGACGGCCAGCAGCGCCACACCCACGACGACGACCGCCCATGCCGACTGCGGGAGAAGTCCGAGCATGCCGCCGGCGAAGACGGCGAGACCCTGGGCGGTGAAGACGAGGGCGGGCACGAAGGCGACGTCCAGACCGGTGCGGCGCCGGGTCCAGGCGATGTAGCCGAGCTGGGCGAGCCCGAAGGCCACGCTCTGCAGCAGCACCATGAGCACGCCGACCCCTCGTCTCTCGTCGGAGTCCCGGCCGGGACCGTCGGCAATCGTACGTCCTGATGTCGCCGTCCTCCGCGCAACGAAGCGGGGGCCGACCGGGCCGACGATCGAGGGGGTGCGGGACAGGGGCCAGTCAGCGTAGCCTCGAAGAGCGCGCCGATGCCGACTCACAGGAGGATTCGATGGACTTGATGACCCGGGCTGAGTTTGAGGAGCTGATGGGTGATGGTGGGGGGCCGCGGGTGTCCGTGTTTGTGCCGACGCACAGGGTGAGCAGAGCCAAGGAGAGCGAAGCCGATCGGTTGAGCTGGAAGAACCTGCTGTCGACGGTGGAGGCGGCGCTGCTGGACGAGGGGCACGGTCGGCGGGAGATCGACGAGCTGCTCGCGCCCGCGTGGGAGCTGCACGACGACGCGATGGCGTGGAGTTACATGGGGGACGGGCTCGCCATGTTCCTGCGGCCCGGCTGGCACGCCACCTATCGGGTGCCGCTGGACGTGCCCAAGCTGGCCACGATCGGGTCGGGCTTCGTGCTGACTCCGGTGTTGCCGCTGCTCAGTGACCGCAACTATGTGGTCCTGGCCATCAGCCAGAAGAACGTGCGGGTCCTGCGCGGGAGCCGCGACCGGATCAGCGAGCTGGAGCTGCCGGCGGTGCCCAGGGCGTTCGAGGACGTGATGACACGTGAGGACGACGTGCAGTCCGACACGGTGCCGCGCCCGACCGCTGCCGGTCGGACGTCGGCCTCGGGACGAGCGGTCTACTACGGCAACAGCTCGCTGGACAACGTGCACAAGGAGGACGTCGTCGAGTACCTCCGCGAGGTGGCGCGTGGTGTCGAGGACTACCTCGCGGGGCGGTCGATCCCGCTGATCCTGGCAGGGCTGCCGGAGTGGGTGGCGGTCTACCGGGAGATCAGCTCCTACCCCTACCTGGTCGACGCCGCGGTCGAGCGGAACCCCGACGACCTGGCGGCTGACGACCTACGCCGGGCCGCGTGGCCGCTGCTGGAGGAGCGCCTGAACAAGGAGAACGAGGCGCTGCTGGACCGGCTCCACGAGCAGTTCGCCCGCGGCACAGGAGTGTTCGGCCTCGAGGAGACCCGGCGTGCGGCGCGGGAGGGCCGCGTCGACACCATGCTCCTGCCGCCGGAGACCTCCGCGGCCGCACCCAACGGCAACAGCCCGGTGGTCCTGCTGGACGACGAGTCCGGCTACGGGCTGGTCGCCTCCGCAGCCCGGGCCACGCTGCGGGCCGGTGGCGCCATCCGGGTGGTCGAGGCGCTGCCGGACGCCGTCCCGGCGGCAGCGGTCGTGCGGTACTGAACCGTGGCCGGCGACGGCTGTGAGTTCTGTGCCGTGGTGCGCGGCAAGGAGCCCGCGGAGGTCGTCCTCGACACTGACACGGTCATCGCGTTCCTGGACCGGCGGCCGGTCTTCAAGGGCCACGTCCTGGTCGTGCCGCGCGAGCACGTCGAGACGCTCACCGACCTGCCGGACGCGCTGCTCGAGCCGGTGTTCGCCGCCGCCCGCCTGATGGCCGCCACGGTCCGGACGGCGCTGGGCTCCACCGGTTCGTTCGTGGCGATGAACAACACGGTGAGCCAGTCCGTGCCGCACCTGCATGTCCACGTCGTGCCGCGCACCAAGGGCGACGGCCTGCGCGGGTTCTTCTGGCCCCGCACCAAGTATGCGGACGGGGAGATGGCGGAGTATGCCGACCGCCTCCGGGCCGCGCTCGACCCCACCTCCGCCGTCGGTCAGGAGCCGCGATGAACCCTCACGTGCCGCCCTCTCCCGTGCCGGACCGGGTCGCGGCCGACCTCGCCGGGCTGCACCGCGCCCTCGATGCGCAGGTGGCGCCGAGGACCGAGGACAACCTTCTGATCGGCACCTGGAACATCCGGGCGCTGGGCAACTACACCGACAAGTGGACCGCATCCGGCAAGGACAGTCCGAAGCGTGACTGGCACTCGCTGGCGGCCATCGCGGCCGTCGTCGAGCGCTTCGACGTGACCGCGATCCAGGAGACCAAGCGCGACACCAGGGCCCTCTTCGCCCTGCTGTCCCTGCTCGGCGAGGACTACCGGGTGATCGCCTCCGACGTCACCGAGGGCGACGAGGGCAACGACGAGCGCCTCGCCTACATCTATGACAGTCGACGCGTGCAGCCCTCGGGGCTGGTGGGCGAGATCGTGCTGCCGCCCAAGGCGGAGAACCCGGTCAGGCAGTTCGCCCGGACGCCGTATGCCGCGGGATTCGTGCGCAACGACGTCGAGTTCGTCCTCACGACGGTGCATGTGCTGTGGGGCAAGCGGTGGCAGGACCGGCTGCCGGAGCTGACCGCCTTTGCGGAGTGGATGCGCGGCTGGGCGGACCGGCCCAAGGACTGGAACCGCAACCTGTTCGTCCTCGGGGACTTCAACATCGACCGCAGGGACGACCGGCTGTGGATGGCGTTCTTCGCCACCGGGCTGTACCCGCCCGCGGTGCTGCACGACGTGAGCCGGACGATCTTCGACAACGACCGGGATAGGCACTACTACGACCAGATCTCGTGGTTCACGCCGACCCTGGCCGACGGCACGACCGTGTCGCGCCTCGAGGGGCTGGACTTCACCCACACCGGCGGCAACGTCGACTTCGTGCCGCACACGCTGACCGACTCCGGGCTGGACAAGCAGCAGCTGTCCTGGCGCATCAGCGACCACTACCCGCTGTGGCTGGAGTTCCGCGTCACTCCCTGAACCCGTCATCCCGAGCTCCTGGGCAACGACACACCAGGAAGGCGCGCGAGGATCTGGATAGCCTCGGAACATGAGCCTCGAACGACCAGTCGCCCCCGACCCCTACGAGCTGATGCCGGCGGTGCCCACCTTCACCGTTACCAGCACCGACGTCACCGACGGCCAACCGCTGAAACCGGACCAGGTGGCCGCCGAGGGCGACACCTCTCCGCAGCTGAGCTGGTCGGGCGCGCCGGAGGGCACCAAGTCGTTCGTCGTCACCTGCTTCGACCCTGATGCCCCGACGCCGTGCGGCTACTGGCACTGGGTGCTGGTGGACCTGCCCGCCGACGTCACGTCCCTCGAAGCGGGAGCCGCCGCGGGCGACCTGCCGGGCAAGGCCTTCCACGTCCGGACCGATGGTGGCGTCATCGGCTTTGAGGGCGCGGCGCCGCCGGACGGTGACCACCCGCACCGCTACTACTTCGTGGTCCACGCCGTGGGCGAGGAGTCGCTCGGCGTCGACGCGGATGCCTCGCCGGCAGTCGTGTCGTTCAAGCTGGCGTTCAAGACCCTGGGCCGCGCGATCATCCACGGGACGCACCAGGTCTGAGCGCCTGGCGCGCCCGACTAGGCGTGCACCCAAACAGGCAACGTCGTGCGCGCCGTGCCGGAGCACCGCGCTGACCAGCATCGATGCGTGGAACTGGCGTGACAACTCCTGTTTGACGGCACGCCGCGGGGTGTGAGCCCCGCCGTCAGTGCTTCGCGCGGCGGTCGATCGTGACCGTCGTCTGGCTACCCAGTGGCTGGAAGCCGAGCCGCGCGGCGACACGCTGCGAGGCCTCGTTGTCCGCCCGCGCCCGCCACTGGGGGAGCAGCCCGGCGGCAAGCGCAGCGTTCGTCGCGAGCGCCGCCGCCACGGTGCCGTGCCCGTGGCGCCGCTTGTCGGGACACGTCAGCACCCCGAGGTGCGCCAGCACGTCCGCCCAGACGACGTAACCCGCGCCGGCCAAGTGCCCGTTCGAGCCGGCCCGCACCTCCGGCGAGTCATCGAGCAGGACCCAGCGGGACGGCATACCGCCGAGTCCGACCTCCTCGATGTCCTCCGGGGTGCACAGGCCCTCGAGCGCGGCGACCGCCGCCTGGTCGTCGACGGTCCGGACGTCGGGCAACCCCTCGATCGGGACGTCGGCGTAGGACAGCACGGCGGAGCCGACCGGACGGCTGTTGTGGTCGGCGGTCAGCTCCAGCAGCACCTGCAGGTCCGCCAGCTCGTCGTCGGAGAGTCCCTCACCACGCTCGATCGCCCACTCCGGACCGACGAGGACGCCGTGACCGAGGAGCCGGACGAACGTCACCGTCTTCGCCTTCGGGTCCACCCGGGTGATCCGACCGGGTGTCATGTCGGCCAGCGCGCCGTCCTCCAGCTGGAGCAGCTGGGTCCAGGCACGGGCGACGGTGAGTTCAGTGGCGGTGCGCACGACGGAAGCCTATGTCGTGAGATCGCGCAGAGCGCTGTCAAGGGTCGGGTGCTCGAACTCGAACCCGGCCTCCGTCAGGATCTCCGACGTCGCGTGGCGCCCGGTCAGGCCGAGCGCCGGGTCGGTGCCCAGCACCACACCGCCCACGTGCACCAGCGCCTCGGGCGTGGGGAGGGCCAGGGGTCGGCGCAGGTACTCACGGAGCTGCGCCATCAGCTCGGCGTTGCGCACCGGATGGGGGGCGGCGGCGACGAGTATGCCGTCAGGCAGGTCGACGTGCGACTCCAGGCCCAGAGCGGCTCTGACCATGGCGAGCCAGTCGTCGAGGTGGATCCAGCTGAACCACTGGCGTCCGGACCCCACGCGGCCGCCGAGACCCGCCCGCGTCAGACCCGCCAGCCGGTCGAAGGCGGGGGAGCCGTGCTGCAGGACGATCGAGGTGCGCAGGATCGTGAGATGGCGGGCATTCGCACCCTCAGCAGCTGCCTCCCACGGCGCCGCCACGCCGGTCATCTGCGGGAGCGCTGCGTCGCCCGTCGGGAGCGGGCTGGACTCGGACACGGTGGTCTCGCCCGCGTCGGACCAGATCGCGGTGGTCGACCCCTGGACCCAGCGCGCGAGTGGTGCGCTCAGCCCCCTGCTGGCCTCGACGAGAGCGCGGGTCGGCCGCACCCGGGACTCGCGCAGCTCCTGGATGTTGGCGGGGGTCGGGCGCACGTCCACGAGGCGTCCGGCGAGATTCACCACGGCGGTGTTGAGGGGGTCTCCGTCGAGCTCGGCCGACCACGGTCCCACGCTGACGCCGTCCCACCGGGACTGGCGGTAGGGCAGCTCCAGGTTCACCTCGCGGGTCAGCAGGACCACCTCGTGCCCCCGGGTGGCCAGGTCGGCGGCGACGGCACGGCCCAGCGTGCCGGACCCGCCGGCGATGACGACCTTGAGCAGGCCGGGCGTCGGCTCCGGCCGCAGCATCCGGTAGAGCCGCGTCACCGCGAGCGGCCAGTCCTTGACGATCGGTCCGGCAGCGGCCAAGACCACCGACTGGGCCAGCGGTCCGGTGACGGTGACCTGCTGCTGGAGCGTGCTGCCGCCCGCCGCCTCGAAGAGACGCCAGCTGACCCGCATGACGCCTCCGGGGATGGGCTGCTCGAGGGTGAGGCCACGGGGTGGGTCGACCGTGGTGATCCGCAGTGCCGGGGCGGTCCGTCCGTGCAGGGCCGCCGCCCACCCGCGGGTGGGGAGGTAGTGCCCGAGCTGCCCCGGTGCGACGGAGGGGTGCGGGCCGGCATACGCGGCGGTCTGCGGGTCGGAGTCCAGGGTGAACGAGCGGACGGCGGTGCACCAGCGCGGCCAGCAGGTGGGGTCGCCGACGACCTGCCACAGCTCGTCGGCGGGAAGCGCGAAGTAGTGGTGGGACGTCCGCTGCCAGGCCATGAGCACAGCCAACCACGTGACCGCAGACCTGCTGGAGGCGGATCCGACGCCCTCGCGCGGACTGGGGCGGTCCGCCAGTTCGTCGGCGCCTGACGGCATACTGGGAGAAGGCTCGGGCAGCGGGCCGTTCCCGAGGGCAGGACACAACGCATGACGGACAACCTGGAGCCGCAGCCGAGCGAGCCCACGACTGACGCCGACCGGCGGGCGAGGGCGCTGCGGACCAACAAGCGGCAGGCGTGGATCTACATCGGTGTCGGGGTTGTCCTGACGGTGCTCGGCATCATCGGGCTCGTGGCGGAGGACCGGAGCTTCCTGGACTGGTTGCTGCTCGGCCTGGGTCTGGTGAACCTCGTCATCGGGGCCATGCAGCTGCGCCGCCCGGAACCGCCGCTCGCCTGACACCGGCGGACCTCACTCGGCCAGCAGCTCCCCGATGTACGCCGCGAGGCGCACCGACGCCTCGATCTCCACGCGTCGGATCGAGACGCTCTCGACGTTGAAGCCGAACGGCACGTCCAGGCACCGGCAGAAGGCGGCCAGCTCGCGCGCCATCTCCGTGCACTGCTCGTAGGACTCGGCCAGGGGGTCCTCGGAGTAGACCAGCTGGTTCTGCAGCCACCGGGGGACGTGCACGCCGAGCCACTGGAGGAACTCCAGGGTCTTCAGCGAGCCGCACACCGACAGGGTGAAGACCAACGGCGCCGGCTCGATGCCGCGGTCGCGGCACGTGTAGGCGTAGTCCGAGACCAGGTCCTTCGCGGCGGTGAGGTCATAGATCACCTGGGTCACGAAGAAGGAGCAGCCGGACTCCTGCTTGCGAAGCATCCGGTCGTGCTCGTCCAGGCGGGTGGCGTGTCGCTCGGGGATCGTCACGCCGCCCATGGGCAGCACGCTCCCGACGTCGCGCCACAGCGACAGCGCCTCGTCGAGGCGGGTGCGCACCGGCTTGTCGCGTGATGACGCGCCCACCAGCACGGTGGCGACCTCCGCGGGATCCTGCTCGGTCATCCACTGCTTGAGCGTGGCAGGTTCGTACTTGCCGACGGAGCGGTAGACGATGACCGGGCGGTCCCAGCCGGTGAGGTGATCGGCACGGAAAGTGCCCGGGTCGACGGTCGCCAGATAGGGGAAGGGCCGGTCGTCGTGGTTGCGGTCGCCCTCGTCCTCGATGTCGTAGAGGATCAGGGCGTCGAGATCCAGCGGGCGGAGGCGCTCGATGGTGACCTGCCCGATCCGCTCGAGGTCCTCCGCGGACGTCGACTCGCGCGGGGGAGTGATGCTGTAGAGGCGCAGCGGTCGCCGGCGGTCGGCGAGGCGTGCCGCGAGCCCGCTCGACTGTCCTGCTCCCATGACCGTGCCTCCTTCAGGAGGTCACGCTACTGCGCCCCGGCCCCCGCATTTTCGTAGGGGTCTCGTACGGGGAGCCCGGATTTTCGTAGGGGTCTCGTACGGGCGGCAGGACGTTCCGCACGCATCTGTCGAGCCCGCTGTGTGAATCAGCGGCACTACCGATGCGTGAGTCAGGGGACGACCCGGGCGATGCCGAGGGTCGGGTTGCGGCGGGCGTAGTCCACGATCGCCTCGTGCTGCGGCTCAGGCACGTGGACGCTCAGGACCACGAACCGCTGACGGGGGTCACACACCCTGCGGATCCGCTCCTCCTCGTCATAGGAGGCGACCACGATCGGGTGCGGCGCCAGCGTCTGTCGGATGAGTGGCGTGATGGCGCTCGCCGTGGGGCTGATGACGGCGAGGAGGTCGCCCCGTCGGCTGAGTGGCAGTCCCCACGCCAGGGCAGGTGTTGAGGCTCCGGCAAAGGCATCCGCCCGACCGGGACTGCGGAAGCGCTCCCGCGCCGG
>Ga0079224_100016401_pt1 | contig 10410 bp, 7 predicted proteins | sample Stecom2015_FD_80414 | JGI IMG/M metagenome (GOLD analysis project Ga0079224, IMG submission 80414) | Agricultural soil microbial communities from Utah to study Nitrogen management - Steer compost 2015 | ecosystem: Environmental > Terrestrial > Soil > Agricultural land | place: USA: Utah...
CGATCGAGCGATCGCGCTGCTTCCGGTGCGCGACGAGCTGGCCGTCTCCCTCCGTGTCAACCGGGCCGTGGTCATCACCAATCTGGGACGGGAAGAAGAAGGGCTCGCGATCTATGCGCAGCTCGAAGAGGAGAGTCGGGAGCGCGGTTTCGAGCTTCTGGAAGCACAGATCCAGATGAACGCGGCGCACGTGCACGTTCAAAGGGGGGAGTTCGACCGCGCGCTCGCGCGCCTCGCTCCCGCAGCACAGTACTTCCGCCGCACCGGTCATCCCACGTTCCTGGCCACCAGCCAGCTCCATCGCGCCGAGGCGTATCAACAGATGAACCTCCGACGCGAGGCGCTCGAACTCGCCGAAGAAGCGGCCCAGATCTTCGGCCGGGAAGGGCTCGGCTACGACGAAGCGCTGGCGCACGGTCAGGTCGCGATCGCGCAGATCGCGATGGGACGGACCGAAGAGGCGTCACGCCGTCTGCGAAGCGCACGCCGGCTCTTCGAGAAGGAACGGAACGAATCCCGCGTCGCGGTGACGCGGCTCTTGTGGGCCGAATCGCTCTTCCTGAAACGGCAGTTCCGACAAGCCGCCCGGCACGTGGAGGCGGCTCTGGAAACGTTCCGAACCCTGCGCCTGGTGCGCTGGCAAGCCGCCGCCACCGTGCTCCGGACGCAGATCGCGCTGCAGAGGCCTCCTGCCCGCACCGCCGCGCGCAACGGAAGCCACGGCGGATCGGCGCATCAGGAACATGTCGACGCGCTGCGCAAGCTGATCCGAAGGCTTTCGCCCACGCTCTATCCGCTCCAGTCGTATCGCTTGTACGAGGCGCTCGGAGAGGTGTTGGAACGCGAGGGGAAGATTCGGCAAGCCGAAAGCACCTATCGCTCCGCCATCCACTGTCTGGAAGATCTGCGTCTGCGCGTGCCGACCGAGGACTCGAAGATCGCGTTCCTCGAGGACAAGATCCACCTCTACGATCGATTGCTCCTGATCGAGCTCGCGCGCAAGAGCCCGGCGGTGGAGCGGCTGTTCGAGTGGATGGAACGGGCGCGCGCACAGAGCCTGTGGGATCGGCTCAGCGCCGACTCGGCTCCCTCCGCGGGCGTCTCCGAATCGTGGGAGCTCGACAAGCTGCGCCGCCATCTGTACTGGCTCCACGCGCGGGTCTCCCAACTCGAGCTCGGCAAGCCGCGGGAGCGGGCCCGGGCCGACGCGCTCCGCAAGCAGCTCGTGGAGGTGGAGCAGGAATGGACTCGCCGACTTCGAGAAGTGCGCGAGTCCGCTCCGGTCCAGGGCGCCCCCCGAGATCGCCAGGCGGAGAGCCGCGAGTCCGGCTTGCTGCGTTTGCGCGCCTCACTGCCTCGTGACTGGGGTTATCTGAGCTATCACGTGGGACGAGATTTCGCGCTCGCGGTGGTGGTGACGGAGAGCGACCTGCGTTTCTGCCGTCTCGATCCAGGATCAGGAGCCAAGCTCGCCCAGCTCTGCGCGCGACTCGACTTCCAGTGGGGCGCCGCGGCGCTCTCCGCGGTTCGGCGCGTGGCGCAGCCGTCCGCTCACGGAGCGCACCACCCGTACGGCGGCGGCGGAAACGCGCGCAACGGCAGCGCGCCCGGTGACGGGGCGCCGGTCGACCGATCCGCCGCGCGCTCCGATTTGCTCCTTCGCACCACGCACACCATTCTCGCGGAAATGCACGAGCTGCTCTGGGCGCCGATCGAGCGACTCGGTCTCGGACCGGTGAAAGGATGGGTGGTCTCGCCCCACGGTCCGATCCATCGCGTCCCGATCCACGCCCTGCTCGGACCCGATGGATTCCTGGTGGAGCGCTGCGATCTCTCCATCACTCCCAGCGCCCGGGTCTGGCGTAAGCTCGCCGAGCGAAGCCGGAGGAGCGACGCGAACGGATCCGCCTGGATCGGAGGAGTCCCTTCGACGCACCTGCCCGCGGTCGAGCGGGAGCTGGCCGAGGTCGCGCGGATCCTGGCGGAGCACGAACCGATCCAGGTGGTGTCGCCCACCGTACAGATGTTCCGCGAACAGACCCGGGGCGCGCGGCTTCTCCATCTCGCAGCGCACGGAAGCTTGCGTCGGGACAACCCGACCTTTTCCTTCATTCAGATGGCGGACGGACCGCTGTTCGTGCACGACCTGGTCGATCTGGACCTCTCCGGAGCGCATGTCGTGCTCACGGCCTGCTCTTCCGGGCGCGCCGGGGCTCCCGTGGGGGACGAGTGGATCGGGCTGGCCCGCGGTTTCCTGCAGGCGGGAGCGGCCTCCGTGGTAGCATCGTTGTGGCCAATTGAAGATGGCCCGACGCTGGAGCTGATGCGTCTCTACTATGGTCGGCTTGCCGCGGGCGAGCCACCCGCTCTGGCTCTCGGCTCGGCCATGCGCAAATTCATGACGCTTCGGCCTCATCCATGGCACTGGGCGCCGTTCGCAGTCCTCGGCGGGCACACCGTGGATCTCGCTTCGGAGAGAGTCTCTCCGGGCGTGGCGGAAAGCAGGAAGAGAGGACACCCGTGATTCGCACTCGACTCTTCATTCGAACGGTTCGGCAGCGGCTCGGTCGTGCGATTCGATCCGGAGGGAGTACTCGCTGCACGCTCGGCGCGTTCGCCTTCCTCGCTCTGGCCGCGTCTTGCGCATCGGCGCAGGATCCGTGGTACGACGATCGGATTCAGTTGCGGCTCGCACCCGGAATCGAGATCGAAGAGATCAACGCGACCTACGGAACGACCACGAACGACCTCCTGCCGCCTCTGTTCCTCCTCGAGGTCCCCGCAGGAGTGCCGCAGCGCGAACTCCTCCTCCAGATGGCTTTCGACCCGCGCATCGAATGGGCCGAGCCGGGCTATCTCGACGAAACTCCGGAGACGGTGCGTCAGATGATCGTCTTCATCGTGGGCGGGACCGTATCCGACTACGAAGATCAATCGGTACGGGAGCGGATTCGGCTCGACGAGATCCTCGCGCACACGACCGGCGCCGGAGTGCGGGTGGCGGTGCTCGACACCGGCATCGATGCGGAGCATCCCGCTCTCGCCGGATCGATCCTGGAAGGGGGATACGACTTCGTCGATGAAGACTACGACCCTTCGGACTCCGCCAACGGCCTGGACGACGACGGGGACGGAGACGTGGACGAAGGAACCGGACACGGCACCATGGTCGCGGGCATCGTCCATTTGATCGCGCCGGACGCGGAGATCCTCCCACTGCGGATCCTGGATGACGAAGGGCGCGGCAATGCCTTCGACGTGGCCAAGGCGCTCAAGTACGCCGTCGACACCGGCGTGCAAGTCATCAACATGAGCTTCGGCCTTCCCCTCCACTGCTACACCATCGAGTGGGGCATCCAGTACGCCGCCGCGGCCGGAGTCGTGCTCGTCGCGGCCGCGGGCAACGAGGGGACCGAGTTCCCCGCGTTCTATCCGGCTTCCGACCCGGCGGTGCTTTCGGTCGCCGCGCTCGATTCGACCGACGTGAAGGCGAGCTTCTCCAACTATTCGGTCACCGTCGCGGTGTCCGCGCCCGGCAACGGGATCCTCGCTCCGTTCCCGGACGGGCAGTATGCGCTCGGCGCCGGGACATCGTTCGCCGCTCCGTTCATCTCCGGGCAGGCGGCGCTCGTCCAGGCCGGACCGGTCTCGCCCGCGAAAGCCGACGTTCCGTCTGTAATAAAGGACGGCGTGGTCGAGATCGATCACATCCCGGGCAACGGACCTTATGTCGGAAAGCTCGGAAGCGGCCGCTTCGACGGACTCCAGACCTGGTTGGCGATGTCGCCGGCTTCCGACGCGCCGAGTTCCACGGCGGTCTCCGCGAACTGGTCGGTCTTCCCCAACCCGTCCTCGGTCTCCCAGTCGGTCACGATCTCCGCGCGCGCGCATACCAGGGCCACGGGAACGGCCACCGTGCATGATCTCGCCGGCCGCCTCATCGCGCGGCTTCCTCACGCGGGCGCCACGTTCACGTGGGACGGCCGCGATCTTCGCGGACGCGAAGTCCCGAGCGGTTTCTATCAGATTCGGATCTCGACCGACCGCGGCCCCGAGACGATCTCGCTCCTGCGCACGCGCTAGAGCTTCCCCGCGCACAGGCTAGGGCTTCCCTGCGCACACGCTCGCCGCGCCCCTTCGCCCGGTTTCGGGGATCCAGCCGCTCGCGGCGCGCACCGCCCCGTATCCGCCCTTACATGGCCGCCACCGCTCAAGCCGCCGCTCCGAATCTCCGATGAAGGATCAGGACGCGCCGAGAGTCCGTTCCGATCGACTCCCCGCCGGGACACGATCGGAGACGGCCCCCCATGGAACCGGGCTCTCCGGCGAGGAGATGGACCGAGACCGCTGGCTCGATTCAGGGAGCGAATCGATGAAGATGGTTCCTTGCGAAAGGTGCACGGAAACGTTTCCCGAGTACCTCTTCGAATTCGGGATTGCGTTCCGCTGCGTCTGCGGCGCGATCGTGGATCACTCCCCCAGCGCTCGCCGTACCTCTTCTGCGCGTGCGGTCCATCCGACTTCGCCCGATCTTCCTCCGCCCTCGAAGTTGACCATCGAGGCCGTCGAGCCGCCGCCCTCACCCCCGGAGAGCGAGCCGCCGATCGATCTCGACGAACAGGACCGGCGAGCGCGCGAGCTTCGCCGGCGCGCCGATCGAATCTGCTATCTGATCGTGTCGACCGACCGCCCTCTACGCGAAATCGAAGCGGAGATGCAGGTGCTCCGCGCGCGCTGCCGTCGTTACTTCCCCGAGATTCGCAACGCGTACGAGCAGGTCTACGAAGCCCGCTTCCAGAAGCTCTGGCGCGAGTTCCGCTGACACCCATTCACTCCGCCGGACATCGTCGGACCTTCGCTCCGCGGGTACCGCCGGACGCTCGCTCCGCGGGCACCGCCGGACGTTCGCTCCGCGGCCACTCGCCGCTGATCTCGATCCGGGACGGCCGACGAATCGGTGTGCAAAGCACGCCCGATCGCATCCCCTGACCCGGCCTCCTTCCTGGGTAGCGATCCCGTTTTCCCCTGATGTAGGCTCCTCGCCGGACCGAGCAAGCTGGGGTCGGGGGCCTCCTCCTTGCGCTTCAACCAGGAAGGAAATGATGAAGCGATCTATTGCTTTCCACGGAATGTGCGCGCTGGCCGTCCTGGCTCTGCACTTCAGCACGGCGATCGCGCAGGATGATGCTCAGCCGGCGGCGGAGAAGGAAAAGCGTGTTCTCGAGGTGGGCCGCTGGTATCCCGTCCTCGAAGGGGGAGTCAACCTCACCCAAAGCAGCTACAGCGACAACTGGAACGGAGGCGACAAGGGTTCGATCGTCTGGACCGCCATCGTCAACGGGCTGCTCGAAAACCAGGTCGATCCAAAGCTCAACTGGACCTCGACCTTGAAGCTCGCGTACGGGCAAACGCACCAGCAGAAGCAGGATCAGGATGGAAGCCGCGCCTGGGATCGTCCCGAGAAGTCGACCGACCTCATCGATCTCGAGTCGATCGGCCGTTTCACTCTCGGAGGCTTCGTCGATCCGTTCCTCTCGGCGCGTCTGGAGAGCCAGTTCCAGGACGCCTCCGATCCCAACGGCCGCACGCTTTCGTTCAACCCGATCAAGCTGCAGGAGACCGCGGGAATCGCCCGGAAGTTCCTGGATGAAGAAGACCGGCAGCTCCTCTCACGGCTCGGCTTCTCCTTCCGCCAGCACATCCGCAAGCAGTTCGTGGTGGCGCCGACCTCCTCGCCCGATCCTCCGGTCACCGACAAGTCTTCCGAAACCGAGACGACGAACGACGGCGGAATCGAGTGGGTGACCGATTACAAGACCAAGGTGCTCGAGGACCGGGTCACCTGGACCTCCAAGCTGCGCGTGTTCCAGCCGGTGTTCTATTCCGCGCAGGACGATTTCGATGCGGTCGCGGAGGCCGACTGGCTCGCGGCCGGAATCGATCCGGACGTGGTCGACTTCAACAGGGCGCTCGACGTGGATCTGGAGAACATCTTCTCCACCCAGATCACCAAGATCATCTCGGTGAGTCTGTATCTGCGCTGGCTCTATGACAAATACGACAACAGCGTGGTGCCCAAGTTCGATGAAGAGGGAACCCTGACCAATCCCGCGGACATCCGCACCGCGACCCGTCTGGCGGGACAGTTCAAGCAGACCCTGGCGATCGGCGTGACCTACCGATTCCTCTAGACGAGCGCGTAGACCCGGACTACCGAGCGCAGCGGAAGCCGCTGTTGGTGCTCCAGGCGGTGGGTGCGACGGACGAGCGCGCGCCCACCCGCATCGCCTCCGCTTCCAGGTCATAGCTCCCTCCGCGCAGCACCTTGTTCGTGCCGGTGGAGGGCGGCTGATGCGGGTTGGTATACGGACCGTACCAGTCCTCGCACCACTCCCAGACGTTGCCGCTCAGGTGGTAGATCGGACTACCCCAGTACACGCTCGCTCCCGCGGCGTGGCTCGTGACTGGCGAAGTACGGCCCAGATTGTCTCCGTAATTCGCGAGCGTGGTGTTGGGCGCCGTGCTTCCCCAGGGGTACATGGTCCCGTATCCGACATCGCTCGTTCCGTACGTGCCGTGTTCGGTCGAGACGCCGCGCGCGGCCTTCTCCCACTCCGCTTCGGTCGGAAGGCGCAGACCATGATGCTGGGCGTACGCGCGCGCCCCGTACCAGCTCACTCCCACCACCGGATGGTCCTCGAATCCGCTCGTGATGGTGAACGACTGAGAAGCCTCGTCGTAGCGGATCTTGCTCGTATTGAAGCTGAGCAGACGCTGCCCGCTCCCGTTGTCGATGCCGCCGGTCGCGAGCACCGCGGTTCCGAGCGAGAGCGCTTCGTACAGGAAAGCGCGATACTGGCGATTGCTGACCTCGGTGCGCTCGATCTCGAACGCAGCCACCGTAACCGGATTTCCGGGATGAGATTCGGAACCCCACGCGCCGCCCGGCCAATCCGGCGGCGTGCTCCCGAGGATCACCGGACCGGCGGGGATGGCGACCCGCTCGCTGGTGGGAGTGAGAACCACCACGTTCGATGCACCGGAGACTGCTCCTTCCTCGCCATCCACGCTGATCGCGGCGATGCGGAACGCGTAGCGCGAGTGCATGCTCCCGGTCACCGAGAGACTGGTTTGCGTCGCCGGAACCTCCCCGCCGGGAAGCTCCATGGTACTTCCGCCGTCGACGCGCTGATAAATCCGGAACGCGACGATCGCATCGTTCGCCGGAGGAGCCCACTCCAGGTGGATCGTGGTTCCTTCCCAGCTCGCCGAAGGCGCCGGAGGCTCTCCCGGGCGGGATGCTTGCAGCACCGGGTCGATGCGCAGCTCGTCCGCATCGAGCGTCTCGGTCCGCGAGAACAGTCGATATCCCTCGCGAATCGCTTGGAGCGTGACCGTTCCATGAGGCACCGATTCGAAGATGAAGTCGCCCGCGGCATCCGTCTCGGCTTGCCGCTCTCCGATCCGGAGATCGACTCCCGCCAGCGGCGCCCCGATCGAGTTCTTCACGGTCCCGACCACGCGTCCGGTCGCGGCGAGCGATTGCAGCGTCACGTCGCGGAAGTTGGGGCCGTTCTTGACTTCGAAGGTCGCCTCGAACGGCTGGTATCCGTCCTTGGTGATCGTGAGGGTGCGATTTCCGAGCGGGATCTCGTCGATTTGATACTCGCCGGCGGCGTCGGACTGGTCCGTCTTGCCCGCGATGGAGACTTCCGCGCCTTCGATCGGCTCGCCGCTCGTGAAATCGGTGATCGTTCCCGAGAGGCTGCCCGACTCTCCGAGGATGTAGAGCGAGACCGAACCGGTCGCTTCCTCCTCGCCGTCGCTCACCGTCACCGAGATGGAAATCGGACCCGCCTTGTCGGCGGGCGCTTTCCATCGAATCGTGGAACGGTTCAGATTGCTGCCGAGGAACGCGCCTTCGGACGCCGACCAGGTATAGGAAAGCGGGTCGCGATCTTCATCCCACGCGTCGCAGCTCAATTGCGTGGTGTCTCCCGGAGCGAGCGTGTCGGTCTCCGCCGTCACCGACCGCACCTGGGGAGCCTTGTTCTGCGCGTGCTGCAGCGGCTTGTCTTCCGAACAGGCCCAGAGCGTGAGCAGAGTCATCGCGGCAAGAAACACCCGAGTCGCAGAACGTCCTGCCGATGTCATGGAGGGATGTGGCGTCATGGTGCGGGAAATCCTCTCGATTCGCGTGCGAGTGCACGTCCCTGCGTCGCGCGCTGTGCTCCTTGACCCGCCTGGTAGGGGATTCTAGTGCGCCCTCCCTCCTCGCGCAGCAGGAAGTATGTGCGGGATCGCCGTGGACGCGGCCTCCCGCACGCTCCGATTACTTCTGATCCGCGGGGGCGGCGGCGGGACCGGGGATGTATTGCGGCGCCTGATTCCGGATCGGCGGAATCGTCTTCAGATACGCGTACATCGCGCGCAGGTCCTCATCCGTCATGTGCGAATACGCGTGCCAGGGCATGGGCGGGAAGATCGGGCGTCCCACTCCCATGTGCTTCCCCGTTCGGAGCGCCTGGGTGAACATCTCTTCGGTCCAGACGCCCAGCCCGGTCTCGTCCGAAGTGAGGTTGATGGCGAAGGTGAGACCCCACGGCCCGGCGTACGCGGTTGCGGTCGCGGCTCCCAGCAACATCCAGTTCGGATCGGTGAGCTCCGGCATCTCGAGCGGCATGTCCTCCGGATGACCACTGAGCATGCGCGTCATGTCCGGCTCGGGACCGTTGGGCCCCATCTTCAAAGGAGTGTGACAATCATTGCAGGCGGCGATCGTCACCAGATACTCGCCGCGGGCGACGAGATCCTCTCCGGAAGCGGCCTGCGACTCGACCGCCGGGATGCGGTCGGGGGCATCATTCTGCGATGTCCCCGACCCCTGGCAACCACTCAGCGCGAACAGGGCCGCGCCCACCACACTCACTCCACATCGAGCACCGATCTTTCTCATGGTCATGAACCTCCCCTCTTCTGGTCACGGTTACGTGGATCCGGTTCGAGCGGCCGTCCCGTGGAGGGAAGTGGCACATCGAGCCGAGTCCGGGACTCTGCTGGAGCACTTTCACACCTTGCGTGCAACCTCGCGGCGATCGCGCCGGAACAGGATGAAGCTCAAGTCATCCGGCTTGCTCAGCGGCGCTCCTTCGGGCGCGTTCATGCGGGAAAGACACTGCCGAGCCAGCTCGTTCGCGACCCGTTCGAGCGGGCCGGCCCGCACCACGTTCACGATCTCTTCCACATAGAGATTGTCGAAGAGACCGTCGCTGGCCACGAGGACGGTGTCCCGCGGCCGCAGCTCGATGCCCGGTCCCATGTCGATCCGCATCTCCGGCGCGCCTACCACATTGCTCACCAGATGCCGCTCCGCGTGGTGCACCGCCTCGTTCTCGTCGAGCAATCCGGACTCGACCGCGTATCCCACCGGGGAATGCGCGATCGTCTGGAGCCGCATGCGGCCGCGCTGACCGGTGATCAGGACGACGGAATCGCCCACGTGGTAGGGACGCACCGATCCGGCCTGGAACTCGGCGAGCGCGATGGTGGTGGCGGCTCCTTGACCCAGACCGAGCACCATCCGATTCGCAGACTCCAGGCCGTTGAGGATCGCTTCGCGCAGCGACTGTCCCGAGCCCGCCGCCGACTGGAGATGCGCCTGGATCTCCTCGGTCGCGACGCGCGCAGCGACCCCGCCCAGCGGTGAGCCGCCCACTCCGTCGCAGATCACGAGCAGTCCCGCCTCTTCGTCGAATCCCAGGATCGCGGCGACATCTTCGTTGGGAGTCGACTTGGCGGGGGAGCGAATCGAAAAGACGGCGGCCATTCCACCGAGGAATTCTCGGATCTGCACGGAGTCCATCTCGGCCTCCAGGAAGATCTCATCCATGAGGTCACCCCGGGTGAAGCTCGATCCGACTCGGGTCCGAGTCGGAACCGGGCCAGACTAGCACGTCCTCCGGCCCCTTGCCGTCATCCGGGCCGTACGGAATCCCGAGCGGCCGCCCACAACCCCCACTTTCGCCGGCGGTCGGGGCGTCCTATGGTTGGTCCGTGATCGACCGAATCCGGACACTCGTTCGCCGCGCGCGGCGCTTCCTCGATCTGCAAATCTGGGAGCACGATCTGTCGGGTCGCTCGACGATCGAGAAGTTCCTCATCCGAGAGCTCCGGGTCGCGCTCATCGTGCTCCGCGGAACGGCCAAGGGAGGCATTTCCCTCCGCGCCTCCGCCATGACCTTCTCTACGCTGTTCGCGCTCGTGCCGCTGCTCATCGTCTTCTTCTCGATCTTTCACAACATGGGGGGACACGCGAGCATCGAACCGCGGCTGCAGGCACTTGACTAAGTAAATATAATGCCAGGCCATCAGGCTACTGTTTAGTCCTGGCTCGGCCACATCTACTCCCCG
>Ga0079224_100016402_pt1 | contig 10410 bp, 8 predicted proteins | sample Stecom2015_FD_80414 | JGI IMG/M metagenome (GOLD analysis project Ga0079224, IMG submission 80414) | Agricultural soil microbial communities from Utah to study Nitrogen management - Steer compost 2015 | ecosystem: Environmental > Terrestrial > Soil > Agricultural land | place: USA: Utah...
CAGGACATCCTGAACTTCCCGGCCAAGCTCGACATGCAGCTGGCCGGGCTGGCCGGCTTCGTCTCCTCCGCCGAGGGCCAGCCGCCGCAGCAGGCCTACGACCTGTTCGCGGAGCTCTCGGCCGAAGCCGATGCCCAGCTCGAGCGCCTCAAGGAACTGCTTGACAGCGAGGTGGCCGCGTTCAACCGGCAGGTCGAACAGGCCGGGGTGACGGCGATTCGCGTCTAGTCCCGCACAGCCTTGATGGAAGGGATCGGCCCACTGCGGGCCGATCTCCTCTCTTCTTTGGTGTGAACTTCTTTGGTGTGAAGGCCACTGTCTCGCGTGCGAGGCGACCTCGATCCCGCCGCATTCCCCGGTCGATGACAACTCGGCGTATGGCAACAGCGGCGGGATAATGACGAGCAACGGCACGCTTACCGTCGTCGACAGCTCGATCTCCAATAACCGCACAACTGCGCAGAGCGGTTTTGCGGGCGGCATCCGGATCCTGAGTAGCTCGGTAACGATCAGTGGCTCGACCATCGCTGGAAATACCGTGGGTCACGAAGGCGGGGGCATCTACAAGAGCGATGGCGGCCCCCTGGTGACTATCTCCGACAGCACCATCGCGAATAATGCCGCCGGGCTCAGGGGCGGGGGCATCCTGAACGGCGGGCTACTCTCGATCACCAACAGCACGATTTCGGGCAACAGCGCAACCAACGGGGGTGGGATCTATAACTACCTGCTAAGTGGGATCGGCAATCCCCCACCCTCGGAAGCGACACTCACCCACGTCACGATCACTGACAACGCCGCTGATAATGGCGCTGGATTGCGTCGGGAGGGGGGCCTCGTCAATTTGATCGGAACGCTCATCGCCGGGAACGACGGCGATGACTGTACTCAGGCGACTATCTTTCCCGGCCTGGAGATCGACTCGCTCGGCCACAACCTCGATGGTGACGGCAGTTGCGCGCTCGATCAGGACACGGATGTGGTCGCTGGCATTGCCAATCTGGCACCGCTGGCCGATAACGGTGGCAATGGGATGACGCACATGCTGCTTGCCGGCAGCCAGGCCGTCGATGCCGGCGCGGCAGACTGCGGCTTGAGCGCGGACCAGCGGGGCACGAGCCGGCCGCAGGGCGCGGCCGGCGACATCGGCGCCGTCGAAATCGTCAACGCCGCACCAAACATCAGCTCCGTCGTTGCCAGTGCCACGAACGTCGATGAGGGCGGCAGGAGCACCGTCGCCGTCACCGCGACCGACCCGGAGGATGACGACGACGATACCTTGAGCTACGCGTTCGACTGTGACGGCGACGGGGAATACGAGAGCGGTCCTCAGTCGAGTGCTCTCTATGAGTGCGAGTTCCCGGACGACGCCGGCGCTGGTGCGTCCAATACTGTCACCGTCTACGTGCTCGTCAGCGATCCATTTGGAGCCAGCGCTACCGGAACGGTGGATGTGACCGTAAGTAATGTCGCGCCCACGCTCACCGGATTGGCCGGCGACACGATCGACGAGAACGAGACCGCAACCATCAGCGGAGACATCGATGCTCCGGGCGAGTTCGATACGTTCACGCTCACGATCGATTGGGGCGATGGAAGCCAGCGGGAGATTGTCAATCTCCCGGCTGGGTCGAGCGATTTCGCGCAAACGCACCAGTATCTGGACGGGACATCCAGCTACGACGTGTCCGTGACCATCGAGGATAAGGACGGCGGCAGCGACAGCGAAAGTGTGACGGTTTCGGTTGCCAACGTCGCGCCGACGGTGAGTCTGGACGGCGAGCTCACGCTGGACGAGGGCGACTCGCTCGAGACGACTGGCAGCTACAGCGATCCCGGCACCCTCGATTCACACACCGCGACAGTTGACTACGGCGACGGACCACAACCGCTGGCCTACGATTCGGACGGGTCCTTCTCCATCAGCTATGGACCGTATCCGGATGACCGCCAGCACACAATCGAAGTGTGCGTTTCCGACGGCGAGGACACTGGCTGCGGTCAGCTCACCGTCACCGTTCAAAACGTCCCGCCGACGGTCGACTCGATCGAAACGACGCGCGACGGTGATACGGTGACGCTCGAAGTCTTCGCCAGCGATCCTGGCACGGATGACACCTTGACCTACCAGTTCGACTGCGACAACAACGGCGACTTCGAGACTGACGGGAATGGCAACCAGGGCGCTTGCACGCTCGACCCGGGCGCGGCCGTCACGACGATCGTCGTGCGCGTCATGGATGACGACCAGGGCGCGACCACCGGCAGCGTCAGTATCCAGCAGTCGGTTATGCTCTGCGTCAATCGTTATACCGGGGAAGTCGGGGTGCCGCTCCACAACGGGAACTGCCCGGGCGTGGAACGGTCGCTGGTGCTGCCGGCGGCCGACCCGGTGACGCTCTGCATCAACCGGTACACCGGCGGGGTCACCCGGCTCTCCTCTCAGACCTGCAGTCCGGCCCAGAGGCCCCATGTCACACCCGCCGATGGGCCACTGCCGTACTGCGTGAATCGCTACACCGGAACGATCCGCGTCCCGTACAAGCCTCAGGCCTGCACCAGTCAGGAGTACGCGGGCGTGATCCCGGGGTAAGCCGGCGTGGAGATGGCAAACCGCCAGTCGCGCCGTTCGTGCCCTCTGCTATTGAAAAACATGCGGTCCAGTTAGAGCCTGGGACCCCCGGGCTCTGATCCATTTCCGGGAGTGATGCGCAACGCGGCGCAGCTCGGATCAGCGAGGTCCATGCGGGAAGTTGCTGCTCGGCTATCGTATCGTTCGCCTACCGGCTGCTTTCGTAACCAGCTGGCTGACGCCTGCCCCGGCGAGGGTTTTCGCACGCGATGACGGGACCGGTCCATGGCATTGACGAACAATCAGATCGCGGCGCTCCTGGTGGAGATGGCCGACCTGCTGGAGCTGGAGGGCGCTAACCGCTTCCGGGTGCGCGCCTACCGCAACGCCGCCGTGACAATCGAGGAGTTGCCCCGCCCGCTGTCGGAGTTGATCGCCGAGGGCGCGGACCTCACCGTACTGCCGGCGATCGGCGAGGACCTGGCCGAGACGCTGCTCGAGATCAACGAGACCGGCACCTTCACCGCGCTGGAGGAGCTGCGCGGCAGCTCGCCAGCGACGCTGCGCGACCTGCTGCAGATCCCCGGCCTGGGACCGAAGCGGGTGCAGGCACTCTACGACGAGCTGGGCATTGCCACGCTCGACGATCTGGAGGCCGCGCTGGAGTCGGGCTCGATCGAGCCCGTCCCCGGCTTCGGGGCGAAGACCGTCCAGAAACTGCGTGAAGCCGTGCTCGTCGGCCGGCGCAAGAAGCCACGTCACCTGCGGGCCGACGTGGAGGACGAGGCGCTGGCCCTTGAGCGCTTCCTGCAAGGGCTGGAGGGCGTCGCGCAGGGGCGCGTCGGCGGCAGCTTCCGGCGTAAGCGCGAGACGGTGGCCGATTTCGACTGCGTGGCGACCTCCGATAGGCCCGCCGAGGTGATCGAGCGCTTCGTCGAGTATGACGAGATCCAGAGCGTCGTCGCCCAGGGCGAGACGCGCGCGACCGTCCTGCTCAAGTCCGGCATCCCGGTCGATCTGCGCGTCGTCGCGCCCGAGAGCTGGGGGGCGGCGCTGATGTACTTCACCGGCTCGCGCGCCCACCAGCTAGCGCTGCGCGACATCGCCCTGGTGCGCGGCTGGAAGCTGAACGAGTACGGGCTGTTTGCCGGCGACGAGCGGCTGGCCAGCGCGACCGAGGAGGAGGTCTATGCGGCCTACGGCATGGCCTACGTCCCGCCGGAGCTGCGTGAGAACCGCGGCGAGATCGAGGCCGCCCGCGCTGGCGCGCTGCCCGAGCTGATCAAGCCCGACGACGTGCGCGGCGATCTGCACGTCACGCCTGGCAGCGCCGACGCCATCGAGCCGCTGGCCCGCGCCGCTGCCGAGCGCGGCTACGACTATCTGCTGATTGCGGGACGGCTGGCGTCGAAGCGGGATGCCGGGGCGCTGCGGAAGCTTGCCGAGGAGTGCGCCCGGCTGAACGAGGAGTTGGATGGCCTCGCCCTGTTCACCGGGGTCGAGGTCGAGGTGCTAGAGGACGGCGCGCCAGCGGTAGACGGCGACGACCTCGACCGCTTCGATCTGGTCATCATGAGCCTGGAGAACAATTACGAGCTGTCACGCGACAGGCAGACCAGCCGCATGCTGCGCGCGCTGGAACACCCGCGCTGCGGATTGCTTGCGCGGCTGACGGGCCGGATCATCAATGAGCGCGACCCGCGCGATGCCGACGTCGCCCGGGTGCTGGAGGCGGCCCGCGACGCCGGCTGCGCGGTCGAACTGGATGGCGACCCTCGCCGGCTCGACTTGCCCGACCGCCATTGCCAGCTGGCGCGCGAGATCGGCGTGCCGGTCGCCCTGGTTAGCCGTGCCTCGCGGCCGGAGGAGTTGGAGCGCATGCGTTACGCCGTCGACCATGCCCGCCGGGGCTGGCTGGAAGCCGGAGACACGCTCAACGCCCGCCCGCTCGCCGAACTGCGAAAGGCGCTGCGCTGAGGGCTAGACGTTCCGCAGCCGCTCGATGGTGGCGTCGTAGTCGTTCTCGATGACGGCGTGGACATCGACGTCCATCAGGTCCATGTAGGGCTGGAGGATGTCGGTGAGGTCTTGCGGGTCGTCGGTCTCGATCATCAGGAAGCCCGCGCCGCCGCCGGCCAGGTCATACCAGCCCCGGATCTTGTCCTGCTGGTTCTTGCCCGCGTCGTGCTGTTCGACGACGCGCCGCGCAACCTTCTCGCGGGTGGTGTTGTGATGCCATTTGTAGCGGCAATACCAGAGCATGGGGGTGTCTCACTCTCGTGCGGTGTCGATTGGCCCACGCTCCTACACTACCCCGCCGCGAATTCGCGCGGTCGCGGCAGCGTGTGGCTTCTACCGGGATTTGTACCGCCCCGCTATGCCGGGGATGGTCGGGCGCGCCAGCGCGAGTTGGCCGCGCTGGCGCGCCTCGCTCACGCCTTGCGATGTTTGCTCATCACGTAGTCCCAGCGCTCGGCGGCATCTGAGACCATCGTCTCGACGTCCTCGCGCAGGGCGTAGCGTTCAGCGACCAGCTTCTCGGCGGCGGCGCGCACCTGGGTCAGGTAATCCTCGCGGCTCTCGTAACGCTCGAAGATCGCCGGTCGGGGATCGCCGGCCGCGATGCGGTCGTCGGTCGTGACCGGGAACCACGAGGTGAAGCCCTGCATCGCCATGATCTGCTCCGGCGCGCCGGTGTCGGGGTCACGCGGGTTCCAGCCGGTGTGAGTGCCGAGTGGCACCGTCAGGTCTGGCAGCCGGATGCCTGCGACCTCGTTGCCGTCCTCGTCGATGGCCGCGACGAAGCAGGGGTACGCGCGGCCCTCCTCGACCGGATAGCTGCCGATGCCCTGCTCCTCCTGCGGGCCGAGATCGACCGTCCGCAGCACCGGCAGGCGCTCCGGGTCGGGGAGGTACATATCTGGCAGCGGCTCGAAGCCCAGGATCACGCTGCGCCGATCCGTGGCCGTGCCGTCGTGCAGCGTCGGGTGGCTGCTAGGCGGCGGCTCGACTCCCTCGGTCACCCAGCGATCCATGTTCAGCAGCGCGGCGCGCAGCAACGGCGTGTACTCGACCGTGTTGAAGCCGTAGCGCCCAACGCCGCCGTCGTTGGTGTTCAAGCGCGTCTGCGGCACGACGCCGGGGCCGTGCTGGGTGCCGGCGAAGAGGTAGATGCGCGCCTCCTCCGAGGGCGGCAGGTCGCGCTCGCCGGCCGGGTCGATGTGGAGCAGCGCGCAATCGCCGCGCCAGTACTCGGCAGAGGTGTTGATGTAGAAGATGCGCGGAACGCCGCCCAGCTCCCGCTGGCGGTCGAGCAGCCCGGCGCGCTTGCCAGTTAGCGGATCGTCCAGCGGGTCGTCGGCGAACGGGAAGCGGTGGCCGAAGCCGGGCGTGGCCTGCACTGACGGCTGGCCGAAGCGATGGTTGAACTCGCCGCGCCGCGCTCCGGCCACGTGGATCAACATGCCGTCGTAGGCTTGCCGCCCCTCTTCGTCCAGGTTCATTCCCAGGCTGAGGAAGTGCCGCTGCATCCGCCCCGTCTGCGAGACACCGAAGCTGTAGGCATAGTCGATCTGCCCGGCCAGCGGATTGTCCCCACCAGTGTCGTATTTCAGGAATGACGCGACATCGCGCGCGGCCAGCAGGCCAGTCCCGACGACCGGCGCGCCGACCGTGGTGTAGACGACATAATAGTGCTTGCCCGGCTCGAAGCCACCCTCCAGGTAGATGTAGCTAGGGTCGGGGACGCCCTCGCCGTCATCTTCACGGGCGAACCGCCACTGGTCGCGGGGGATGACCCGGTCCGGGCCGTCCTCCCAGTCGCGCACGTAGAGCGTGGCGTCCGGGTCATCGATGTCAGCGGCCGGATAGGGCGCGTGCAGGCGGTTGGCGAGCAGCCGCGTCGTGTCGCGCGTGTTGGGGTGGATCTCGACGAGCGTCTGGCCGGTGATCGGCTCGCCGTTCGGCCCGAGCGCCTCGGGTGCTTCCAGGCCCATCAGGGCATCGTCGCGGAAGACGTCCCACTGCCAGCCGACCGAGGCGACCGCGAAGCCATGGCGGAAGAGGAAGCCGTCGCCCACCGGGATGTTGCGCGTGGGCGGCACCTCCATTGGCGCGCGGTTGAAATGCCGCGGGTAGAGCTTGCGGCCGCGGTTTGGCAGCTCGACCAGCACGCGGCGGTTGCCGCGCGCCGGGTCGGCCGGCATGAGCAGGCAGAAGTCGCCGCTGAAGCGCACCCGACCGTCGGCGTCGCGCGGCGCTTTGTCCAGGTCGACGATTACCCGGTTGACCTCATGCTCGGGATCGACCGCGTAGGTCAGTGTGCCGTCGAGCCGCTCATATGGCCCGACATCCCCGAAGGCCTCTCCACCGGCGTACGGTTCGCGGCTGTGAATCTGGAGCGTGACGATACCCATGCGCTACCCCTTTCGACTGGCGCCGAAGTTGTTGGGGTAGGCTAGGCGAGTTCGGGCGGGAACGCAAACCTGCCGGAGGCGTCGCGCTCCAGCGGCGCCACGCGGCCGACGGCATCGAGCGGGATCGCGCCGTAGACGTGCGGGAAGCGCTCCTCCTCGCCCTCCCAGTGCACCTCCGCGTCCAGTTCGCCGGGGTCGATCTCCAGCAGCAGCAGGCGGTCGCGCTCGGCGTAGAGCGCGTCGGCGACGCGCGTCACCTGTTCGCGGGCGGAGCAGTGGATGAAGCCCTCGCTGAACAGCGATGGGGCGACGTAGACCTCCTCCTGGAGGGCGCGTTCCCAGCTCTCCCGGTCGGTGATGTGGAAGATCGGCTCACTCATCGGCGCGCTTCTCTCTGAGCGGCCGGATGCCGTCGCGGATCTGCTTGACCGACTCGAAGCTGATCTCCAGGGTGCGCTGGTCGGGTGGTTCCGGGCCGCTGAACTGGAGCGCGAAGATCGGGTGCCGCTCCTGTGGATGATCGTGGCTGACCCACTCGCCGTGGCGGAAGCCCTCGACGGTGCGCCCGATCAGGAGCGCACGCAGGTCGGGCAGCATGCCGGCGCGAGCGACGAGTGGCTCGCCGCTGCCCGGTTCAGTCAGCGGCATGGCGCGGCCGTTGGCGAAGAGCAGGGTCATACCGGCTGGATCTTCGGCGATACCGATGATCTTCTGGCCGCCGATCAGGCCGTCGGCGTACTCGACCGAGCAGCGCCGCTGGCCGTTGATCTCGATGATCGGGAAGCCGTCTCGCGGGCAGAAATCCTCCTGCTGGAGTTGGCGAACGAGATCGACGAGTGACATGGATGCTCTCTCCCTCTGAGTCAGAGAAACGGCCCCCTGGAGCTTACACGCTCCAGGGGGCCGTTTCTCTCCACCCCCACACCCTCAACACGTGGTGTATGTCAACAACATCGAGGCCAGTATAAGGGCGAAAATGAGCGCCTGTCTACCGACTTTGAGTAAGCTCCATGCCAGGCAAGCTGGCGCGCTCGAGCTGGTTCAGCGCGTCGCGGTAGGAGCGCACCGCCGTGCGCAGGGCGATGTAGTGGGGGTTGCTGGCGTAGGTATCCGGGTTGCGGCGCATGATGTTCGCGATCACGCGCTCGCGGCTCCTGATTCGGGCGATCAGAACGGCTGCCATGGTCATGCTTCTCACCTCGTCGTGTTTCGCGCCCGAGCCGCGATGACCGGGCAGCGAGCGTCCATCCAAATGAAAAGCGCCACACCGTGTGACGCACCATCGGCCATCATATCGTTAGATGCGCATATAGTCAAGGCGCCGCCGGCAGGACATCAGTACCGCTTGGCCGGAATCGCGCGGCCGCTCGTCAGGCCAGAAACCGAGCATTCTCGGAGAAGGGTATTGACAGGTGGGCAAAAGGCCGCTAGTATGTATGTACGGTCCCGATGGATTGAGACGGATCGACAAACGAAATCACTCATCCAGGTGTTTGATTTCGTGAGGCTGATGAACCACTACGGGTTCTGGCCAAAACCGCATAACGTGGCTTCGGCCTCGTAGGTTCAACCGGAATTCGAGTTCACAGCCGGCGATGAGCGTCACGCTCAACGCCTCGCAAGAGTCTCGTCTGGCAGGACAGTCTTCGAACTGACACCGACAGCGTAGATCGAATGCGATGTGTCGATTCCAGACCGGTTTGTCGGGGCCGTACTCTTTTGCCCGTTTTCCGCTCACAATGTGACGGCGCGAGGCTCCCCCACCGTTCCCCAGCAATCGACAACGCCATTGGCGCATCACCCCCAGGGACGCGATCCCGAGGATACCCGGTTCATTTCATCCCATATAGGCGTCAGGGCGAACTCTTGTCCTGCTAGAGGCAAGGATTCCCATCCAGGGCGGCCGGGCCCCACGATATAACTGCGCGTCGTAGCGCCGCTGAATCACTAAGAGCGAATCTCATTGACATCCCTACACCGCGTTGCGAATCCCTTAGCCGCACACTGATACGGGGCCTGCCCCCAACCGCCGGTGATCGAGCCGACCACACCAATGCGATTTGGGCCAGTTGACGAGAACAACCGGCACGTTGAGGCCCCCAACGGGGATCCGCGCGCCCGGCGCTAAGCCAGCAGGTTGCGGGCGACGAAGAGCAGGTTGGCTGGGCGCTCGGCCAGGCGGCGCATGAAGTAGGGGTACCAGTCGGGGCCGTAGGGCACGGCCAGGCGCACGCGCAGGCCGCGCTCGACCAGGCTCCGCTGGAGCTGTGGGCGGACACCCAGCAACATCTGGAACTCGAACCGCGACGGCTCGATGCCGTTGCGCTCGGCGTAAGTCAGCGCGTAGTCGATGATGCGCTCGTCGTGGGTGGCGATCGCCGTGTAGCCGGCATAGCTCAACGAGCGCTTGAGCAGGCGCAGGTAGGCCACGTCGACATCGCGCTTCTCGGGATAGGCGACCGACTCCGGCTCCAGGTACGCGCCTTTGACAATCCGCACGTTGGGCTGATATTCCAGCAGGGCCTTCAGATCGTCCTCGCTGCGGTAGAGGTAGGACTGCAACACCACCCCGACATTGTCGTAGCCCGCCTCGCGTAGCCGCCGGTAGCTGCGCAGCGTGGCGTCGATCGTCCCCGATTCCTCCATCGAAATGCGCGTGAAGCGCTCGTCCTGCGCGGCGCGGTCGACGATCCGCAGGACATTCTGGAAGGCGAAGTCTTCGGAGATGCCCAGCCCGAGTTGGGTGAGCTTGACGGCGATCGTCGTGTCGAGCCGGGCGAACTTCAGGCGCGTCAGGATCATGCGGTACTCCTCGACGACCGCCTCGATCTCAGCCTCGTCCTCCAGCGCCTCGCCCAGCGGCATGACATAGGTGTAGAAGCCTTGCGCGGTCAGGTCCTCGAGCGTGCGCAGACACTCGTCGAAGTTCGCGCCGGCAGTGAAGCGCCGCGCGCCCAGGCGGTCGCCGTAGCGGTCGACCAGTCCCTGGACTGCCGGGTTGGTAGCTGCCACCAGAATGCCCTTGCGAAACAGCGGATTGAGCGAGATAGCCATGCCGGTCACCGATCCCTTCGGCGCTCCTACCGTCAGCACTCAGGGTACGACATTTTGCCCGGCCTTCGTCATGTTCGGTGCGTGACGCCGAAGCGCGTTGACGAGCCGCCCGAGGATGATCCAGACCGCGAGCATGCCTCACTTACCGCGCGGCGAACCGCAGATATCGCTGAGGGTTCCAGTAGTCGTCGTGCCCGATCCGTCGGGGTGATTGGACGTCGTACCGGGGCGCCGCGCGGTGAGCTTACTGCTCCCCGACGATCTGGCGGTAGGCCTCGGGGTCGGTCGCGCCCTCAGTGTTGAAGATGAGGATGCGCGATGAGCCGTTCAGCCGCAGCCGGTTGCCGGGAGCTTCGGGCTCCGCGCGCA
>Ga0079224_100016403_pt1 | contig 10410 bp, 6 predicted proteins | sample Stecom2015_FD_80414 | JGI IMG/M metagenome (GOLD analysis project Ga0079224, IMG submission 80414) | Agricultural soil microbial communities from Utah to study Nitrogen management - Steer compost 2015 | ecosystem: Environmental > Terrestrial > Soil > Agricultural land | place: USA: Utah...
CAGTGCGGCTCCTCCCAGCAGGCGATCCACTTCGCCGCGCAGGGCGTGCTCAGCGGCACCCAGGACCTGGTGGTCGCCTCCGGCGTGGAGAACATGGGCATGGTGCCGATGGGCGCCAACGCCAAGTTCGCCATCGACGAGGGACTCCCGCTGTTCGGCGACGGCTGGACCGAGCGCTACGGCATGCAGGAGATCTCCCAGTTCCGCGGCGCCCAGCTGATGGCCGAGAAGTGGGGCTACAAGCGGGAGGACCTGGAGAAGTACGCCCTGGAGAGCCACCGCCGGGCCGGCGTGGCCCTGGAGGAGGGCCGGTTCGACGCCGAGATCGCCCCGATCGCCGGTGTCGAGCGGGACGAGGGCGTCCGCCCGGACACCACCCTGGAGAAGATGGCAGGCCTCAAGCCGCTGCGCGACGGCTGGGCGCTGACCGCCGCGGTGGCCAGCCAGATCTCGGTGGGCGCCGGCGCGGTGCTGATCGCCTCCGAGGCCGCGGTGGAGCGGCACGGCCTCACCCCGCTGGCCCGCATCGTGCAGCTCTCGGTCCTCGGCGACGACCCGGTCTACATGCTCACCGCGCCGATCCCGGCCACCCGGCTGGCGCTGGAGAAGGCCGGGCTGGGCATCGACGACATCGACGTCACCGAGATCAACGAGGCCTTCGCCCCGGTCCCGATGTCCTGGGCCGAGGAGCTCGGCGCGGACATGGCCAAGGTCAACCCGAACGGCGGCGCGATCGCGCTGGGCCACCCGCTCGGCGCCACCGGCGCGGTCCTGATGACCAAGCTCGTCCACGAACTCAAGCGCTCCGGCGGCCGCTACGGCCTGCAGACCATGTGCGAGGGCGGCGGCCAGGCCAACGTCACCGTCATCGAGCGGGTCTGACCCCCGGCGTACCCGAATCCGCACGGCGGAGCCGGCGGACCGTTCGGCGGTCCGCCGGCCCCCACCGGCCCCGCCGGGGCGGCGGCCGGTCCACCGGCCGCGGGGCGCGCTCGCGGTCCCGGCCGGCCCGCCCGCTCCCGGGGCCGTCCCGCCCGATCGGCTCGGCGGTCGGCGTATGCCCGCGGGGTCCTGTGCGGCCGCCCCGGCCGGCGTCGATGCGCTGCGCCCCCGTCGGCTCCGACCGAAGGGCGAGCAGGCCGGCCGAGAACCGGGCAGGCCGCCTGCGGCAGGACACCGATCCTTGGAACCGCGCCCCCGGGCCTCTCTCGCCCGGGAGCGCCGGCCTGCGGCTCCGCGCGGCACTTCCAGGGACGGCGGCCCCGCCGTCCGGCCGCGGTGCCGCGCCGGGCGGTGCGGCCCACCGAGGGCGGCCCGGAAGGACTCCGCCGCCGGCCGCCCGGACGGGAGCTCCCCGCGTCGTGCGGGACGGCCCCGGCCGCCGGACCGGGGATTCCGCCGGTGGTACCGGGGCGGACGGGCGGTGCCGCTCTGCCGGCCCGGTCAGCCCTCGTGGACCGGGCCGTGCTCCAGGCCGAGCCAGTCGGCCATCGACTCCAGCTCGGCGTGGAGTTCGGCGGCGGTCTCCGGCGGGGCGCCGTCCTCCAGGGTGGTGCGGCGGACCAGGAGGCGGCCCGAGGCGCGATCGGCCTTGAGGTCGACCCGGGCGACCAGGCGGTCGCCGAGCAGGAACGGCAGCACGGAGTAGCCGTGCACCCGCTTGGCGGCCGGCACGTAGATCTCCAGCCGGTAGCGGAAACCGAACAGGGCCTCGGTCCGGTCCCGCTCCCACACCAGGGAGCCGAACGGGCTGAGCAGCGCGCGGGCGTGCAGCCGGCGCGGCACCCGGGCGCCGGCGTGCAGGTAGGCGGGGGAGTCCCAGCCCTGTACCGAGACCGGCACCAGCTCACCGGAGTCGACCAGGTCGGCGACGGCGGCCCGCCCCTCGGCGGCGCTCAGCCGGAAGTAGTCGCGCAGGCAGCGCGCGGTGCCGACGCCGTGCGCCCGGGCGGCGATCCGGACCAGCTCGCGGCGGGCCTCCGCGGGGTCGGGGTCGGGCGCCCCGTGCACCTCGGCGGGCAGCACCCGCTCGGGCAGGTCGTAGCGGCGCTCGAACTGGGCGGTGCGCCCGTCGGTGGTGACCTCGCCGGACCAGAACAGGAACTCCAGCGCGCGCTTGACCAGCGACCAGTTCCACCCCCAGTGCTCCTTGGCGCGCGGCGCGTCGTGCTCCAGGGCGGCCTCGATCTCCCGGGAGGTGGCCGGACCGATCCGGGCGACCTCCTCGCGCACCGCCTTCACCAGCTCCGGTTCGTCCCGGGCGATCTGCCGCATGCCGCCCCAGGCCTCGTCCCGGGCGCGCGCCATCCGCCAGCGCAGCAGCCGGTGCGTCGCGGGCGGGAGCAGGCTCGCCTCGTGCGCCCAGTACTCCACCAGCCGCCCGCCGCGCCGGGTGGCCGCACGGTCCAGCAGCGCCCGGTCGTAGTCGCCCAGCCGGGCGAAGAACGGCAGGTACTGGCTGCGGGAGAGCACGTTCACGCTGTCGATCTGCACCACCCCGACCCGGTCGACCACCCGCTGCACGTGCCGCATGGTCGCCGCCCCGGAGGGCCTTCGGTCCGCGAACCCCTGTGCGGCCAGCGCCACCCGGCGGGCCTGGGCCGACGAGAGCACCGACTCGCGGCGCGGGTGCGGAGCGGGAGGGGAATCGTACATGAGTACTAACGTAGTGGTGCGGAGGCCCGCCCGCCACCGCCCCTGCCGGGGGCGCGGCTCCGCCGCCCCGGAGCGCCGCGGGATCCGGCCCGCAGGGGCGGCCGTACGGCTCCGCTCCCCGGGCGCCCGCACTGAACGGGCCCGCTGCGGCGGTGCCCGCTGGGCGGCCGGCCACCGGCACGTCGGCCGAGCGGGCCGCCCGCTCCTCAGAGACCGTCGGGCATCCGACCGGGCACCCGGTGTGGCGGCCTTGCGCTTCTGCACTCACCCGGGGTGCAGTCGGCCCGCGCCGAAGGCGGCACACCGCCCGCCCCGCCCTGGGGCGAGGGGCGGCCGCCCCGGACCTCCCTGCCCGCCGCGGCCCCCTGCGGCCGGCGAGGCGGCGGCCGGGCAGCACATGGCCCGCCGCCCACCCCGGCCCGGCCGGAGCGGGACGGCAACGGGACAGCACGCCGCCCGCCGCCGCCCACCCCCCATCGACCTTGGAGGCATCGACCGGTCCCGGCCCGCTCGCCCGCACCGGTGAGCGGTGCTCGACCGGTCGATGCCTCCACGATCAACGGCTCCGCGGAGCCTCCCGCCGCGGTCACGGCGGCGTCGAGCTCCGGGCCGCTGCTCTTCCCGGCCCGCGGCCGAACACGCCGGGCGACGGCCCGCATGCCCAACAGCCTCGGGCCGGTCCCCGGCCGCTCCCGGCGGCGGGCGTCAGAGCGGCGCGGCCGCCCCGGCCCCGGCGGTTCGCGCCGGAGCCCGGGGACGGCCGCGGACCCGGGCCGTCAGCCCATCCGGCGGTGCCGGTCCTCCTTGGCGGTGGGGCCGGGGGCGGCGTCGGCGATCAGCGGTCCAGGGGTGGACGGGTCCAGGGCGCCCTCCTCCAGCCAGGTGTAGCGGTCGGCGAGCAGGCGTTCGGCCACCTTGGCGTCGGTGCCGTCGGTGTTGGCCCACAGCGCGCGGAACAGCTCCTCGGTGCGGAGCCGGGAGCGGCGGCAGAAGGCGTCGGCGAGCTCCTGGCCGGAGCGGGCCCGGTCGGGGTCGCCGGCGTGGGCCCGGCGCTCGGTCTCGGCGCGGACCACCGCCGCGCTCATCGCGAACAGCTCGGCGCCGATGTCGACCAGCCGGGCCAGGAAGGCCTGCCGCTCCTCCATCCCGCCCTGCCAGCGGGACATGCCGTAGAAGGTGGACCGGGCCAGCCGGCGGGCGGCCCGCTCGGTGAACCGCAGGTGCCCGGCGAGCGGCCCGAACTCGCCGAACGCGCCGGGGCGCTGCCCCTCGCCGACCACCAGCCCGGGCAGCCAGGAGGCGTAGAAGCCGCCCGCCTTGGCCAGCGCGCGGGCCTTGGCGGCGCTGTCCGCGGACGGGTCGATCAGGTCCCCGGCGACCGAGAGGTGGGCGTCCACCGCCTCCCGGGCGATCATCAGGTGCATGATCTCGGTGGACCCCTCGAAGATCCGGTTGATCCGCAGGTCGCGCAGGAGCTGCTCGGCGGGGACGCCGCGCTCGCCCCGGGCGGCCAGCGAGTCGGCGGTCTCGTAGCCGCGCCCGCCGCGGATCTGCACCAGCTCGTCGGCGATCTCCCAGGCCCGCTCCGACGCCCACAGCTTGGCGATGGCCGCCTCGATCCGGATGTCCCGGCGGCCGTCGTCGGCGAGCCGGCCGGCCAGCTCCAGCATGGCCTCCATGGCGTAGGTGGTCGACGCGATGAACGCGATCTTCTTGGCGATCTCCTCGTGCCGGCCGACCGGCCGGCCCCACTGCACCCGCTCGCGCGCCCACTCCCGGGCGATCCGGGTGGACCACTTGCCCGCGCCCACGCACAGCGCGGGCAGCGACAGCCGCCCGGTGTTCAGCGTGCTCAGCGCGATCTTGAGGCCCTGCCCCTCGGCGCCGATCAGGTTGGCCGCGGGCACCCGCACCCGGTGGAAGCGGGTGACGCCGTTCTCCAGCCCGCGCAGCCCCATGAACCGGTTGCGGTTCTCCACCGTGATGCCCTCGGAGCCGCCCTCGACGACGAACGCGCTGATCCCGCCGCGGTGCCCGGGGCCCTTCGGAACCCGGGCCATCACCACCATCAGGTCGGCGACCACGCCGTTGGTGGTCCACAGCTTCACCCCGTCCAGCAGGTAGGCCGAGCCGTCCTCGACGGGCACCGCGGTGCTGCGCAGCCGCGCCGGGTCGCTGCCCACGTCCGGCTCGGTCAGCAGGAACGCGCTGATCTCCCCGGCGGCGCAGCGCGGCAGGAACTCCCGGCGCTGCTCCTCGGTGCCGAACGCCTTCAGCGGCTGCGGCACCCCGATCGACTGGTGCGCCGAGAGCAGCGCGCCGATCGCCGGCGAGACCGAGCCGACCAGGGTGAGCGCCCGGTTGTAGTGGACCTGGCCCAGCCCCAGGCCGCCGTAGGCGCGGGGGATCTTCATGCCGAACGCGCCGAGCTCCTTCAGGCCGCGGACCACCTCGTCGGGGATCCGCTCCTCGCGCTCGATGCGCTGGGCGTCGATGCCGGAGCAGAAGCCGCTCAGCCGGCCGAGGAACTCCGCGCCGGCCCGCTCGGCCTCCTCGTCCGGCGGCGGGTAGGGGTGGACCAGGTCGAGCCGGAGCCGGCCGAGGTAGAGCTCCTTGCCGAAGCTCGGCAGGTGCCACTCGGCCTCGCGGGCGGCTTCGGCGACGGCGCGGGCCTGCCGCTCGTCGACACCGCCGTCTCCGTGGGGGGACGCGCCTGTGTTCACCGCCGTCATATCGGGATCACCTCGCAGGTGGGAGGTCGCGGCCCACAGCGTCCGCGGGCGGCCGCCCGCCCCGCTATGGCGTGCATCACACACCTACCCGCCGGTACCGGCGGTGAAGCCTGGCGAGCGGCCGCCCCGGGGCCGTGGCCTGTCCCGACGCGCGGGGCATGGCGGGAAGCGGGCGGAGATCTCGTCGGTGGTCTAGCGGTAGGGGAAGCGGACCGTCACCCGGGTGCCGGCGCCCGGGGCGGAGGCGATGCCCGAGTCGCCGCCGTGCGCGTCGGCGATCGCGGCGACGATGGACAGCCCCAGGCCGGAGCCGCCGCCGGGGGAGCGGGTGCCGCGGTGGAACCGGTCGAAGGCGCGGCGGAGGTCCTCGCCGGACATCCCCGGGCCCTCGTCGGAGACCTCCAGCGCGGCGTGCGCCGGGCCCGCGGTCAACCGGACCCGGACCGGGGTGCCGGGCGGGGTGTGCTCGGCGGTGTTGGCCAGCAGGTTGGCCAGCACCTGGCGGAACCGGGCCTCGTCGATCCGGCAGGGCAGCCGGTCCGGCGCCTCCAGCGAGACCTCCCGGTCCGGGGCGACCACCCGGGCGTCGGCGACCATCTCGCGCACCACCGGCACCAGGTCGGTGGTCTCCAGGTGCAGCGAGCCGCCGCGGTCCAGCCGGGCCAGCTCCAGCAGCTCGCCGACGAGCCGGCTCATCCGCTCCGCCTCGTCCTCGATCCGGCGCATCGCCCCGCCCAGCTCCTCCTCGGGCACCGCGCCCTGGCGGTACAGCTCGGCGTAGCCGCGGATGGTGGTCAGCGGGGTGCGCAGCTCGTGCGAGGCGTCGGCGGCGAACGCGCGCACCCGCTCCTCGGACTCGCGCTGCGCGGCGAAGGCCTGCTCCAGCCGGGCCAGCATGGTGTTGATCGCCCCGGCCAGCCGGCCCACCTCGCTGTTCTTCTCGGTGGCCGGCATCCGCGCGGACAGGTCGGAGCCGGTGGAGATGCGGTCCGCGGTGGTGGCCATCCGGTCCAGCGGCTCCAGGCCGCGCACGATCAGCCAGCGCCCGGCCAGCGCCAGCCCGCCGAGCAGCAGCACCGCGGTGACCAGCTGGGTCAGCACCAGCTGCCAGGGGTACTCCTCGCGCTCGTTGGTCGGCACCAGGGTGATCATCAGGCCGTTGGGGCGCGGCCGGACGGTGGCGCGGAACGGCGGCACGGTGGCGTCCCGGCCGTCCAGGTCGAAGATCTCCTGGGTGCCGGCCCGGTCGTGCATCCGGCGCAGCGGCACCTCGGCGATCCGCTCCAGCGCGACGTCGTCCCGCTCCAGGTCGCCGTAGATCTGGGTGACCTTGCCGGTGCGGCCGTCCATCAGCACCACCAGGTAGGGCGAGGGGCTGGGCGCCTCGACGCCGACCGGCGGGGTGTCGTTGTCCAGCCGCACCATGGCGCTCTCCGCGGCCAGCGTCACCTGGTCGTCGATCCGGTCGGTGATGAACCCGCGCATGGTGACGAACCCGACGACGCAGGTCACCAGCAGGCCGACCGCGGTGACCGCGAGCAGGCCGATGAGCAGCCGGGAGCGGAGCCTACCCGGAGGCATCTACCGGGCGTCCGGGGCGCGCAGCGCGTAACCGACGCCGCGCTGGGTGCGGATCAGCGGCGGGCCGTACCGGTCCAGCTTGCGGCGCAGGTAGCTGATGTAGGTCTCCAGCACCTGGGACTGCCCGGTGTACTCCCCGCCCCACACGTTCTCCAGGATCTGGGCGCGGGTGACCACCTGGCCGGCGTTGCCGGCCAGGTAGGCGAGCAGCCGGAACTCGGTGGGCGACAGGTCGATCGGGCGGCCGTCCCGGCGCACCTTCCACTTGCGCTCGTCGATCTCCAGGTCGGCGTAGTGGATCAGGCCGACGGAGCCGCGGACCCCGGAGCCCTCCCCGCCGGAGGCGTCCCGCCTGGTGCGGCGGAGCAGCGCGCGGATCCGGGCGATCAGCGCCTCGACCGAGAACGGCTTGGTGACGTAGTCGTCGCCGCCCAGCGAGAGCCCGGTGACGGTGTCGGTGGGGGTGTCCCGCGCGGTGAGGTAGATGACCGGGACGTCGTCGCCCCGGCCGCGCAGCTTGCGGCAGACCTCGAAACCGCTGATGTCGGGGAGCAGCACGTCCAGCAGGATCAGGTCCGGCCGCTCCTCGCGGGCGCAGTCCAGTCCGGTGGCGCCGTCCCCCGCCGAGCTGACCGTGAAGCCGTGGAAGCGCAGGGCAGCGCGGACGAGGTCCCGGATGTTGGGCTCGTCGTCGATGACGAGCACGTGCGGCGGGACGTCGTCGGCCATGGCAACCTCCTCGGTGCTCTCGTTCCTCGGCGACCCCTCCCATGATGCCGCAGCCGGGGCGGGGTCCTTCCCGCCTCAGCGGAGCGGGGCGCCGCCCGGGCCCGAGCGGCACGGCGAATCCGAGAAGAGGCGAACCGTTTCGGTTCGCGGCGTGTCGGAGAGGAAGAGAAGGGACCGGTGCGGGGTGGGCCGCCGCGGAGGACGGCCGCGGCGACCCGCCCCGCCCGCCCTTCGGACCTCCCCGGTCCGCACGCCTCTCGGGCTCTCGGACCCCGCGGATCAGTGCGGACGCCGCCGGATGTCCCCGCCGGGCGCTAGCCTTTGCCACGTGCGTATAGCAACCTGGAACGTCAATAGCATGCGGGCCCGCGCGGACCGGGTCTCGGCCTGGCTGGAGCGGAGCGACGTGGACGTCGTCGCCGTCCAGGAGACCAAGTGCCGGGACGACCAGTTCCCCGCCTCCGTCTTCACCGACCTCGGCTACGAGGTGGCCCATCACGGGCTGGGGCAGTGGAACGGCGTGGCGCTGGCCTCCCGGGTCGGCCTGGAGGAGGTGCGCACCTCCTTCGACGGCCAGCCCGGCTACGGCGAGCCGGAGGAAGCGGAGGCCCGGGCGGTCTCCGCGGTCTGCGGCGGCGTGCGGGTGTGGAGCCTGTACGTGCCCAACGGGCGCGAGGTGGACCACCCGCACTACGCCTACAAGCTGCGCTGGCTGGAGGCGCTGCGCGCGGAGGGCGCCGCCCGGCTGGCCGAGGACCCGCGGGCGCAGATCGCGTTCTGCGGCGACTTCAACGTGGCCCCGCAGGACGACGACGTGTGGGACATGGCCGCCTTCGAGGGCAAGACGCACGTCACCGAGGCGGAGCGGCAGGCCTTCCAGGAGCTGAACAAGGCCGGGTTCGCCGACGTGGTCCGCCCGCACGCCCCCGGCCCCGGCGTCTACACCTTCTGGGACTACCAGGGCCTGTCCTTCCCGAAGAAGAAGGGCATGCGGATCGACTTCCTGCTCTGCTCCCCGGCGCTGGCCGACCGGGTGACCGGTGCGCGGGTCGACCGGGAGGAGCGCAAGGGCAAGGGCGCCTCGGACCACGCCCCGGTCATCGCCGAGCTGGACTGAGCGGCCCCGAGGGGCGCCGGGCGGCAACGGCCGGTGCCGCCCGGCGGCGGTGCGGCTCGGCCGGGCGGCGGCGCTGAGTAGAGTCGTCGGTGTGAACCCAGGACACGCAGAGCAGACAAAGCCCTCGCGGCCGAGGATCGCCGTCTTCGGCAGCGTCAACATGGACCTGGTCGCCTACGTGCCGGTCCGCCCGGCCAGCGGGGAGACCGTCGGCGGGACCGAGTTCCGCCAGGTCCCCGGCGGCAAGGGCGCCAACCAGGCGATCGCCGCCTCCCGGGCCGGCGGCGACGTCGCCTTCCTCGGCGCGGTCGGTGACGACTCCTTCGGTGTGCAGATGCGCAGCGCCCTGGTGGAGAGCGGCGTGGACACCGCGGCGCTGCGCACCGTCCCCGGCCCGTCCGGGGTGGCGCACATCGTGGTGGAGGCCAGCGGCGCCAACTCCATCATCGTGGTGCCCGGCGCGAACGCCGCGATGACCGGGCTGGACGAGAACGACCGCCGGGTGCTGGAGGGCAGCGACGCCCTGCTGCTCCAGCTCGAATTGCCGATGGAGGGCGTGATCGCCGCGGCCGAGGCCGGCCGCAAGGCCGGGGTGCGCACGGTGCTCACCCCCGCCCCGGCCCGGGACCTCCCCGACGAGCTGCTGGACCGGGTCGACCTGCTGGTCCCCAACCAGCACGAGGCCGAGGCGATCACCGGCGAGTCCGACCCGCAGCGGGCCATGGCGGCGCTGCTGGAGCGGGTCCCGGAGGCGCTGATCACCCTGGGTTCCTCCGGTTCGCTGTACGGCGTCCGCGGCGCCGAGCCGGTCGCGGTCGCGGCCCGGCCGGTGGAGGCGGTCGACACCACCGCGGCCGGCGACACCTTCTGCGGCGCCTTCGCGGTGGCCCGCGCCGAGGGGCGCGGCCCGGCGGAGAGCATGGCCTTCGCGGCGGCGGCCGCGGCCCTGTCCGTGCAGCGCCGGGGCGCCAGCACCTCGATGCCGGAGCGGGCCGAGATCGACGCGCTGCTGGCGGGCTGAGGGCGCCCCCGCCCCCGCTCCTCCCGCTCGATCTCGGCTTCGTCGCCGCCCCGGCCGGCTTTGAGGCGGCGACGGCGCCGAGATCGCCGCGGGGCTCCGGGCAGGGGGCCGCGGGTCAGGCGAAGTGGCCGATCTGGCGGAGCCACTCGGTCGGGTCCGCGTTCTGCAGCCGGATCTCCAGGACGACGTCGACGGTGTCGCCGATGACCCGGGCGCCCCACGGGGTCGGGCCGACGTCCTCGATGCCGAAGTCGGAGAGCGAGATCCGGGTGTCGGCGGCGAAGAAGTGGGCGTGGACGCCCTCCGGGTCCTGCAGGTCGGGGGCCTCACCGCCCCACCGGCAGTCCAGCGAGACCGGCCGGGTGGTGCCGTGCAGGGTGAGCTCCCCGTGCATCCGGAACGCGTGCGGGCCGCGGCCGCGCCGCTCCAGCCCGGTGCTGGTGAACCGCATCTCCGGGTGAGCCTCGGTGTCGAGCAGGTCGGGGGAGCGCAGGTGCCGGTCGCGGGCGGCGACCCCGGTGTTCAGGCTCTCCGTGCGGATGGTGACGTCGACTTCGGAGGCCGCGGGGTCCTCG
>Ga0079224_100016404_pt1 | contig 10409 bp, 7 predicted proteins | sample Stecom2015_FD_80414 | JGI IMG/M metagenome (GOLD analysis project Ga0079224, IMG submission 80414) | Agricultural soil microbial communities from Utah to study Nitrogen management - Steer compost 2015 | ecosystem: Environmental > Terrestrial > Soil > Agricultural land | place: USA: Utah...
CCCGCAGCGGCGCCAGCATGGGCGCCATCATCGATGAATGGAAGGCGTGGGACGTCCGCAGCGCCGTGGTGCGCAGTCCGGCTGCGTCGGCCCGCTTCGCGAACTCGCGGACGACGTCTTCCGGCCCGCTGACGACGGTCAGCTCGGGCGCATTGATCGCGGCGATCGAAACGCCATCGACCCGCAGCCCCTCGACCGCGTCGATGCCGGCGCGCACTGCGAGCATCGTGCCGGGCGGCAGCGCCTGCATGAGCCGCCCGCGCGTGGCGACGAGACGAGCCGCATCCTCCAGTTCGAACACTCCCGCAAGGCAGGCCGCGGCGAATTCGCCGACGCTATGTCCCACCAGGGCGATCGGGCGGATGCCCCACGCCGTCATCAGCCGGGCGAGGGCGATCTCGATCGCGAAGATCGCCGGCTGCGCAATGCGGGTCTGCGCCATCTCCCGCTCGATCTCGTCCGCCGGCCTGCCACTGGCCGCGTCCCAGAGCAGGTAGTCCCTCAAGTCGAAGCCCGAATCGGGATCGTCCAGCAGCGCGGTCGCGCAACGGTCGATCACCTCGCGAAAGATCGGTTCCTCGCGGTAGAGCTCCCGTCCCATGCCGGGATACTGCGACCCCTGGCCAGGGAACATGAAGACGACCGGCGGACGCAGGGCGGCGACAGGGCCGCTCTCGCCGGGCCTCGCGGAACCGCGCAGACGCGCGACCACGTCGGATCGGTCGGCCCCGACCACGAAGCGGCGATGGTCGAACTCGCGCCGACCCACCTGCAGGGTGAACGCCACGTCCGCGAGATCCTGGTCGGTGGCGGACTCGAGGTGCGCCGCCAGGCGTTCGGCCTGCGCGGCCAGTGCGGCGGGGCTGCGGGCGGAGAGCGGGAACAGGTGACCAGACCGCGCCCGCCCCCCTGGCCGCGGGTCGGGCGCCTGCTCGAGGATCATGTGGGCGTTGGTTCCTCCCAGCCCGAAGGAACTGATCCCGGCGCGCCTCGGAGCCCCGTCGGTCTTCCATTCCCGGCAGTCCGTGTTGACGTAGAACGGCGTGCGATCGAAGTCGATCTTCGGATTGGGCCGGCTGTAGTGAGCCAACGGGGGAATGACACCCTCGTGAAGCGCCAGGGCGACCTTCACGAGCCCGGCGGCGCCGGCGGCCACGTCGAGATGGCCGATATTGGCCTTCACCGAGCCAAGCGCGCAGAAGCCGGTGTCCGACGTGGTCGCGGCGTACGCCGTGGTGAGGCCCGAGACTTCGATCGGATCGCCCACCGGGGTCGCCGTGCCATGTGCCTCCACATAGCCGATGCTGCGCGCCTCGACGCCCGCCATCGCGAGCGCGCGGGAGATCACCTCCGCCTGCCCCGCGACGCTGGGAGCGGTGTAGTTGACCTTCCGGTTGCCGTCGTTATTGAGCGCATAGCCCCGGATGACCGCGTAGATCGTGTCGCCATCGGCGAGCGCGTCGTCGAGCCGCTTAAGGAGCACCACCGCGCCCCCGTTGCTGAACACGGTGCCGCTGGCGGCGGCATCGAACGGGCGGCAGTAGCCGTCCGCGGAAAGAATGCTGCCTTCCTTGTGGACGTAGCCGCGCTTCTGCGGAACGACGATGGTCACGCCGCCGGCGAGCGCCATGTCGCATTCCCCCGCGGCGAGGCTCTGGCAGGCGGCGGCCGCGGCCACCAGCGAGGTCGAGCACGCCGTCTGCACGGTCATCGCGGGACCGCGCAGGCCGAGCCGGAAGGCCGTCTGGGTCGCCAGGTAGTCCTTCTCGCTGCCGAGTTCCACATGGAGCGCATCGGTCTGGATCGAGTCCACCAGCTGCTGGAGGAACTCGGGACGCGAGCACAGGTTCGCAAGGAGGTACGAGTTCTGGAAACAGCCGGCGAACACGCCGATGGCGCCGCCGTAGCGCTGGGCATCGTAGCCCGCGCTTTCGATCGCCTGCCACGCCAGTTCGAGGAAGACCCGCTGCTGCGGGTCGATCAGCTCCGCCTCCTTCGGGAGAAACCCGAAGAAGCGGGCGTCGAACATGTCGATGTCCTCGAGGAGCCCCCGGGCGCATACGTGACCCGGCTTGGCCGCATCCTCGGGATTCCCCGCTTCGAGCTCGGAGGCGGGATAGCGCGAGATGCTGTCGACGCCTCCCTTCAGGTTGCGCCAGAATGCCGCCACGTCGGGCGCCCCGGGGAAGCGCCCCGACATGCCGATGATCGCGATGCTTTGCATTTCAGTTCGCTCCCCCCAAGCCGGCCCCCGGATTCGGGACCCATGCCACTCCAAGAGTGTAGCGAGACCTGACTGAAACGCTGTGCGACTTCGCACGAAGCGGATCCGGCCCGGATCGCCTGCGCCGCCAGCCGTTACCCTGACAGCCTTCCCACTCCTGCCCGCAATGCCCAAGTGACCCACGGACCCGACCTTCGCGACCGAGCCATCGGCGGGGTGCTGTGGAGCGCCTTCGGGACCGCGCTGCGCGTCGGGATGACGCTCGCGGCGCAGATCGCGCTGGCGCGCATCCTCGGCCCCGAACCCTTCGGGCTCTTTGCGGTCGCGCTGGTGGTGATCGCGCTCTCGAGCCTCTTTGCCGAAGTCGGCCTCGCCTACGGCCTGATCCAGAAGCCGGAGGTCGGGCCACGCGACATCCGCTTCGCCTTCACCTGGCAGGTCCTGCTCGGGCTGGGGGTGATGGGCGTGGTGCTGGCGGGCGCGGGCCTGGTCGCCGCGGCCATGGACGAGCCCCGGGCCGCCGGCGTGCTGCGCGCGCTCGCCCCGGGCATCCTCCTCGGCGCGCTCGCCGCGACCCCGACCATGCTGCTGCGCCGGCGGATGGACTTCAAGTGGCTGCAGCTCGCCGGTGCGACCGCCTATGCGGTGGGCTACCTCGGCGTCGGGCTGCCGCTCGCGCTCGCCGGTTGGCGGGTGGATGCCCTCGTCGCGGCCTACCTCGTCCATGCGGCGCTCCTGCTCGCGCTCGCCTACTGGAAGGCGCCCCATCCGCTGCGACCGCTCTTCTGGCACGCGCAGGCGCCGGGCTCCATGCGGTTCGGGGCAACGGCGCTCGCGACCAACCTCGTCAACTGGGCCATGTCCGGAATCGACCGGCTCATCGTGGGCAAGTTCCACTCGGTGTCCGCGGCCGGCCTGTATGCCCAGATGCACGCCTTCGCGAACAGCCCCGCCCTGACCATGCTCGGCACGGTGCAGCAGGTCCTCTATTCGGCGGGCGCCGCCGTCCAGGACGATCATGCGCGGCTGCGCTCGGCGCTGGCCACCATGCTGGGCGCGGCCATGCTCTTCGCGGCACCGCCGTTCCTGACCGTAGCCCTCGTGTCGGATACCGTGGTCCTCGCGCTCTACGGCCCACGATGGGAAGGCGCCGCCGCGCTCCTCACGCCGCTGGCGCTCGCCATGCCGGCGCTGGTGGCCACGGGGCTCGTCACCCCGCTGCTCTGGAACTCGGGGGAGATCGGCCGCGAGCTGCGCGTGCAGCTTCCGGTCTCCCTCGCCTGGGCGATGCTGTGCCTGCTGCTTGCCTCCGTCGCGCCGCTGCCCGCGATCGGATGGGGACTCGCCGCCCTGCTGGTCCTCCGGGCCATCCTGATGAGCCAGGCGGCGATGCGCGCGCTCCGGCTTCCGGCGGGGGAGGCCGCGCGCGCGTTGCGCGGTGGAGCGATGGTCGCGTCGATGACCGCGCTCCTCGTGCTGTCGGGCGACATAGTGGCCCGGCGCCTGTTCGACGCGCCGGCCGCCTGGCTGGCAGTGGACATCGCCGTCGGCGCGATTGCCATGCCGGCGGGAACGGTGCTGGCGCGCGGCTGGCTCCTGCCGGGGCTGCGCTTCCTGCTCGCACAGCTCGCCGAGCGCATGCCCGGGGGCGCCGGCATGGCCCGCAGGCTCGCACCCTGATCCCGACCCGGGCTCGACGCCTTGCGGGCGCTAGTCGGACGGCTTGTCCGCGGGGCCGCCGCCCGCCCCCGAAAACATGTCTGGCGTCCTGTCGTCCACCGTCCGTGCCGGCCCGTTGACCGCGAATCCCTCGCGGGCGGCCTCGAGCAAGGCCTCGCGCAACCACTTGTGACCCGGCCGGGCCGCGGCCGAGGTGGCCCAGAGCATGTCGATGTGCACCGGCGGCGTGGCGAGCGGAAGCCGCCGCACCGCGAGCACGTCGCCCAGCCCCGTCGATGCGAGGAAGTGCTCGGGCAGCACCGTGAGCAGGTCGGAGTTCTCCACCACCTGCCCGGCCACGAAGAACTGGTTGACCGTCGCGACGACGCGCCGGCTGCGCCCGAGCGCGGCCAGCGCCTCGTCCACGAAGCCGAATGGCCGGCCCGAGAAGCTCACCAGCAGGTGGTTCGCCGCGCAGAAGGCATCGAGCGTGAGCGGCACCTTGGAAAGCGGGTGGTCCGGCCTCATCACGCAGACATAGTCGCTCGTGTACACGCGCTGCAGGCCGAAGGGCCCGGGGCTGTCCTGCTCCATCGCGTGCAGGGTGACGGCGCGGATCGCCTGGGGAAAGAAACCCACCGCGAGGTCGATGTCGGTGGTCTCCAGCGCGTGGCGCGGATCGCGCGTGGTGAGCGGCAGCACGCGCAGCGAGATCCCCGGCGCCTCGCGCTCGATCCGCCGCACGAGCGGCGGCATCAGCAGGGTCGCGGTGGCGTCGGCCATCGCGATCACGAAGTTGCGAACGGCCGTCGCCGGGTCGAACTCCGGCGGCGCCAGGGCGCTGCGCAGCTGGTCCAGCGCCCCACCGACGGCCGGCCAGATCGCCCGGGCGTAGGGCGTGGGCTCCAGGCCGTGGGCCGCGCGGACGAAAAGCTCGTCATCGAGCGCGTCGCGCAGGCGGCGCAGGGCGTTGCTCGCCGCCGGCTGGGTGATCGCGAGCTGGCTCGCCGCCCGGGTGAGGTTGCCCTCGCGCATCACCGCATCGAACACGCGCAGGAGGTTCAGGTCGAATGTGCGGAAGTTCACCATCATCACTTCCGTGAATGATGTGGATAAGAAATATCAATTTGAATAATACGGGTAAACCCCGATAATACAGGCACGGCGCAATGCAATAGCTGCGTTGCACAATCCGCGACCAAGGAGCTCACAATGACCACGACGACCTATCCCTCTCAAGGATCGCTCGATGCCATGGGACGTGGCGTCGAGAAGCCCCGCAACACCGCGGCGAAGGCCATCGGCGCCTCCGCTGCGCCCAGCAAGTCCCTGTTTCGTAGGGCTTGGGAAGCTTTCCTGCGCAGCCGCGAGGAAGCCGCTCTGATGGCGCTGGCCCGCCAGGATCACCGGCTCGCCGCCGAGATCCGTGTGGCGCGCGACCGCGCCGAGTGGCAGGCGTAAGCCCTCGGCTGTTGCAATTGCTTGCATTTCGGCAACACGAACTTATTGCAACGCACCAGAAGTTCGTGTAGCCTTACAGATGTCTCCTCCACCTCCTCCAAAATGGTGGATTGAAACCCGCGGCTCATCCCGCGGGTTTTTTTTCGGCCGAGGGACCCGGCGGACGTCCCGGCAAGGACTGCCGGGTGCGGTTCATGCTGGCAGCACCATTTGTGTCTGGGTAACCACACCGCAGAGTCGACCATCTTCGTCGGTGATCTTCGTCTGCCAGACCATCGTGGTCCGCCCCTTGTGAAAGGGAGTCGCCTCGGCCGTCACCACCGTGCCGACGGGGGCCGCCCGCAGGAAGTTGCTCTTCGACTCGAGCGTGGTGGTGCGCGCGCCCTCGGGGAGGTTGATGAAGGTGGCGACGGCGCCGACGGTGTCGGCAAAGGCCATGAGGGCGCCGCCGTGGAGGGTGTCGCCGACCGTGCAGATTTCCCTGCGCACCTTCAGGGTCGCCCGCACCCGATCGGGGCCCGCCTCGGTGATCTCGATGCCGAGCAGGCCGGGAAGGAAAGGCGCCAGCCGCTGGCGCAACTGTTCGAGAACGTCCATGCATGTCTCCTGATTCTTCGATTCCCAGTCCCGGACCGCCAGGCAAGCGCTCCCACCGTCGTCCAGGTCCCGTGCCCGCCGAAGGCGCCCCGCGCCGCGCGGCCTGCCGGGCATTATCGCGCGCATGACCGCCGTCCTGAGGGAACGTCGCCAGGCGCTGGGCCGCCGGGGCAGGATGGAGCGGTTGCGGGACGCGGTCGATTACCTCCTCGTTCGCGACCGCAACGATCCCGACGCGGGGCGCATCCGCGCCCGCCAGCTCCAGGCCATCGTCACTGCCGCGCCGTTCGCCGCGATCTCGAGCGTGCTCAACGCCGCGGTGCTCGTCTATATCCTCGCCGACCGGATGCCGGGCTGGGCCCGGTACGGCTGGTTCGCGGTGACGCTCGTCTTCCTGATCGTCACCCTGGGCAACTGGCAGGCCAATCGCGACAGCTACCAGTCGACCGCCCCGCCGGAAATCCTCGAGACGGCCGCGGGCCAGTCCGCGCTGCTGGCGCTGATCTGGTCGGTGGTGGCGATCGCGGGGCTGACCGACTCCAGCCCCTACCAGCAGGCCTTCGTGGCCGCGGTGATCGCGGGCATGCTCTGCGGCGGCGCCTTCATCCTCGCGGTGATGCCGGCGGCCGCCTACAGCTACGTCGCGATCCTCGGCTCGGCCGCCGCGATCGGGCTGATCATGTCGGCCAATCCCTACGGCACGGTCCTCGGCGTCCTGCTGCTCAACTACACCGCGGTCCTGATGGTGGGCGTGCACTTCATGGCGCGCAGTTTCGTGAGCCGCGTGGGCGCCGAGCTGCGCACCGAGCGCCAGCGCCAGGTGATCGGCCTGCTGCTGCGCGACTTCGAGGAGCACGCGAGCGACCTGCTCTGGGAGACCGGCCCGCACGGCCACCTGCTCCGGCCTTCCCGGCGGCTCGTCGATGCGCTCGGCGTGGCCGAGTCCCGCGTCGGCGACCGGCGCTTCGTGGACTGGCTCGCCCTGGGCGCCCCGCCGGAGGGCGGCGACGACGTGGCGAGCCCCGAGCGCCTGTACCAGCTCTTCTCCTCCTCCGAGCCGTTTCGTGACGTGACGGTCCGCCTGCCGGGCATCGACGGCGGGCGCTGGTGGTCGATCACCGCCAAGCCCCTGGTCGATGCCGACGGCCAGCCGGCGGGCTGGCGCGGCGTGATCTCCGACATCACCGAGGCGCGCAATGCGCATCGGCGCCTGCTGCGCATGGCGCACCACGATTCCCTCACGGGCCTCGCGAACCGCGCGCGCTTCATGGCGCTGCTCGAGGAATCGCTGCACGACCCCGGGGAGCGCGACCAGTGCGCGGTCCTGTGCCTGGATCTCGACGGCTTCAAGTCGATCAACGACTCGCTCGGCCATGCCTTCGGCGACGCGCTGCTGCGCGAGGTCGGCTCGCGGCTGCGCCGCGCGGTGCGCGAGGAAGACCTCGTGGCGCGCATCGGCGGCGACGAGTTCGCAGTGCTGCTGCGCCACTGCATGATCGAGGCCGACGCCTGCGCGATCGCCAACCGGATCCTGCAGGCGCTGAGCGAACCGATCGTGATCGGCCAGGTGACCGCGCCCATCGGCGTGAGCATCGGCATTGCCCCGGTGGCGAGCCACCCCGAGCGGACCGCCGGCGCCGAGCAGCTCATGGTCGCCGCCGACCTCGCGCTCTACGCGGCCAAGGCCGCCGGCAAGGGCACCTGGCAGCTCTACGAGGCCCAGATGGGCTCGATCAACCGGCGCCGTCACATGATCGAGCAGGCCCTGCGCCACGCGATCGCGCGCAGCGAACTGGCCCTGCACTACCAGGCGCAGGTGGGCCTCGCGGACTGGCGCATCGTCCGATTCGAGGCGCTGCTGCGGTGGCGCCATCCGCAGCTCGGCACGATCGCGCCGTCGGAGTTCGTGCCGATCGCCGAGGAGTCGGGACTGATCGACCGGCTCGGCGAATGGGTGCTGCGCGAGGCCTGCGCCGAGGCCGCCCGCTGGCCCGATTCCGTCCACATCGCCGTGAACGTCTCGCCGAAGCAGGCGATGAGCGGCTCGATCGCCAACAGCGTGGAGACGGCGCTGGCCGAGAGCGGCCTGCCGCCCGAGCGTCTCGAGCTGGAGATCACCGAGACGGTCTTCGTGAGCGAGGGCGCCACGGCGATCGCGGCGCTGCGCCGGATCAAGGCGCTGGGCGTGCGCATCGCCCTCGACGATTTCGGCACGGGCTACTCCTCGCTCGCCTACGTGCGCCGGTTCCCCTTCGACACGCTCAAGATCGACCGCGCCTTCGTGCGCGAGCTCTGCACGCGCGAGGACACCCGCGCGATCGTCAACACGATCGTGGCGCTCGCCCGGGCGCTGGCGATCGAGACGGTCGCCGAGGGGGTCGAGGACCAGAGCCAGGTGCATGCCCTGCGCGAGCAGGGATGCGACATGATCCAGGGCTACTTCACTGCGCGGCCGCTGCCCGCGCGCGAGGTCCCGGGCCTGCTCGCCGCCTGGCCCGGCAGGGCGGCGGCGCTCGGCGCAGGGCCGGGCCTGCCGGCCTAGTGCACCCCGAGCAGCCTCGGCAGCTCCGACATCGCGGCGAACACCGCGACCGCGCCCGCGTCCAGCAGGCCGCGCGGGTCGTTGCGCTCGCAGAAGCCCAGCACCGTCGCGCCTGCGGCGACGCCCGCGCGGGTGCCCGTCGGCGTGTCCTCGATGACGATGGTGCGCGAGGGATCGAGCCCGGTCTCGCGCATCGCGAGCAGGTACACGTCCGGCGCGGGCTTGGCATGCGTCACCTGGTCCGCGCCGAAGACGCGCCCGCCGAAATGCCGATCGAGCCGCGTGGCGCCGAGGGTGATCCTCATCTTGTCGCGCTCGGCGCCCGAGGCCACCGCGATCGGCACCTTCCGGTACACGAGGCGCGCGAGCACCGCATCGACGCCCGCCACCGCCTCGATCTCCTTCGCGAGCACCTCGTTGCGTCGCTCGATGTACTGTTCCGCCCAACCTTGCGGCAGGGGACGGCCGATCAGCTTCTCGATCTCGACCATGTCGTCGGCGAAGGACCGGCCGACGAACATGCGGTGCGCCGTCTCGACGCTGATCGGCACGCCCAGCTCGCCGACCATGGTCGCGAGCAGGCGGTTGGTGATGGGTTCGCTGTCGACGAGCACCCCGTCGCAGTCGAAGACGACGCCGTCGTAGGCGCTCGCGAGCATGTCGTCAGCCGTCCTTCCAGAGGATGTCCGAGGTGATCTGGTTCACGTCGGTGATGCCGCAGAAGGCCATCGTGAGGTCGAGCTCGTTGCGGATGATCGAGAGGCACTCGGTCACCCCGCGCTCGCCCCGCGCGCCAAGCCCGTAGAGGAAGGGCCGCCCGATGTAGGTGCCCTTCGCGCCCAGCGCGAGCGCGCGCACCACGTCCTGGCCGCCGCGGATCCCGCCGTCCATGTGGATCTCGATGTCGCCGCCGACCGCATCGACGATGCGCGGCAGCGCCGCGATCGACGAGGGCGCGCCGTCGAGCTGGCGACCGCCGTGGTTGGACACGACGATCGCGTCCGCGCCGGTGCGCACCGCGAGCCTGGCATCCTCCGGATCGAGGATGCCCTTGAGGATCAGCTTGCCGCCCCACCGGTCGCGGATCCAGTCCACGTCGGCCCACGACAGGGACGGGTCGAACTGGTTCTGCGTCCAGGCGCCGAGCGAGGCCATGTCGTGCACGCCGGCAACGTGGCCGACGATGTTGCCGAACTGGCGACGATGGGTGCCGAGCATCGCCAGCGCCCAGCGCGGCCGCAGCGCGATGTCGAGCAGGTTGAGCAGCGTGGGCCGCGGTGGCGCCGACAGCCCGTTCTTGATGTCCTTGTGCCGCTGGCCAAGGATCTGCAGGTCGAGCGTGAGGACAAGCGCCGAGCAGCCGGCGGCCTTGGCGCGGTCGATCAGGCGGCCGGCGAAGTCGCGGTCGCGCATCACGTAGAGCTGGAACCAGAAGGGCTTGGTCGTGTGCTCGGCGATGTCCTCGATCGAGCAGATGCTCATGGTCGAGAGCGTGAACGGCACGCCGAAGGCCTCGGCGGCGCGCGCGGCGAGGATCTCGCCGTCGGCGTACTGCATGCCGGTCAGGCCGGTCGGCGCGAGCGCGACCGGCATGGCCACCTCCTGGCCGACCATGGTCGAGCGGGTGCTGCGGCTGGAGAGGTCCACCGCCACGCGCTGGCGGAACAGGATCTTCTGGAAGTCCGCCTCGTTCGCGCGGTACGTGTTCTCGGTCCAGGAGCCGGTGTCCGCGTAGTCGTAGAACATTCGCGGCACCCGGCGCTTCGCCATGATGCGCAGGTCCTCGATGCAGGTGGCGCGCGCCCGGTCGGGCAGGACCGTGTCGATGGCCGCCTGGCCGAAGCGACGCAGTTTCTCGATCGTGGGATTCGATGCCGCCATTTGGCTTGCTCCGGATGGGGAAATTGCCTCGGGCACGAAGCCTAG